>Ga0105047_10001774_pt1 | contig 38882 bp, 29 predicted proteins | sample MAT04_FD_78384 | JGI IMG/M metagenome (GOLD analysis project Ga0105047, IMG submission 78384) | Freshwater microbial communities from Lake Fryxell liftoff mats and glacier meltwater in Antarctica - MAT-04 (megahit assembly) | ecosystem: Environmental > Aquatic > Freshwater > Ice > Liftoff...
AAGAGAAATTCTTAAATAATTTTCTTGGTGGCCTTAGCGACTTGGTGGTTCAAAATGAATTTGAAGCCACAATTAGACTAGGAGACAAATAAGTATGGCGATTGATTTTGAAATTCCCGAACACATTACTCAGACGGCGCAGATGGTTAAGTACATCGCTGAAAGCACCATGCGCCCCTTTTCCCGTGAGTTAGATGAAAACGAACATGCCCGCCCGACGGCCTTCATCGAAGCCATGTGGCCTTTGCTGAGTGGACAGCAAAAATCCACGCTCAAGAAAATGAAGGAACGGGCAGAAAGCAGCGGCGCAGCGGTCAAAGAGCGCGTCGGGCGCGGCACATATCTTAACTTGATGATTATGGTTGAGATGTTGTCATGGGGCGATGCCGGGATTTACCTGTGCCTGCCGAGTCCAGCATTAGGCGGTTCTGCGATTGAGGCCGTCGGCACGAATGAACAGAAAATTCGTCTGCTGACTCGCTTCGCGGAAGGCGATCAACCCGTGTGGGGGGCGATGGCGATGACCGAACCTGGGGCAGGGTCAGATACATCCTCCATCCAGACGACGGCTGAATTTGACGAGGAACACAATGAATGGGTGCTGAACGGCGAAAAGATCTTCTGCACCAGCGGTGGGTTAGCGCTGAATGAATCCAACGGCCTCGTAATCGTTTGGGCGACAGTTAATCGTCAAGCTGGACGCGCGGGGATGAAGCCGTTTGTCGTCGAGGCGGGAACGCCCGGTGTGAAGGTCGTCAAAGCGGAAAAGAAACATGGCATTCGCGCCAGTGATACCGTCGCCATCAGCTTCCAGAATGCGCGTGTCCCAGCGGACAACATCCTCGGCAGCGCGGATTTACAGGCCAGCGGCGAAAATAAAGGCTTTAAAGGCGCGATGGCGACCTTTGATGCCAGTCGTCCATTAGTTGCTGCCAGCGCATTGGGGCCAGCCCGTGCCGCACTCGAATTCACCAAAGAAAAATTGACGGAAGAAGGCATCAAGATTCGCTATGATATTCCGCGCCATAAATTGACAGCGATCCAGCGCGATGTCTTGGAGATGGAAGCGCAGTTGAAGGCGGCGTATCTGCTCACGCTGCGGGCGATTGCGATGCTCGACGAGGGTATCCCAAATCCGCTGGAAGCATCGATGGCGAAGGTCAAAGCAGGCAAAATGGGCAGTTGGATTTGCCATAAAGCGGTTGAAGTGCTGGGGCCGCTCGGTTACAGCCGCGAATGGCTGGTTGAGAAGTGGATGAGAGATGCAAAGATCGCCGAAATTTACGAAGGGACAAATCAAATCAATACGTTGATCGTCGCCCGTCAAATTTTAAATTACACGCGCAAAGAACTGAGCTGATGAAATGAGGGGCGGCTGGCCTGTATTCCGCCGCCCTAAACTTTGCCTAGAGATCAGTTTTACCACCTTAAATTTTTTCGTTATATCGGCTTCTTTGTTGTACAATGCGAATAGACAAAGAAATAAATAGGGAACTGCTATAATGCCTGTTACGCTTGAGTGGTTCGACGAACAGAAAACCATTATTCATTATCGCTATATCGGTGATTGGACATGGCAGGAATATCATGTGATGTTCGATCAGTCTGATGCATGGTATGCCAGCGTCCCCCATCGGGTTGATGCCATTCTTGACCTACGTAAAAGTGGTGGCTTTCCGCTCGGTACCATTGGGCAGCTCAGACGTGCTACGGCAACAAATACCCCCAACTGGGGCATTACGGTTGTTATCGGCTGGGACGTTTTCGGCAATGCTTTATATCGGACTATGCGGATGCTCTATCCCCGTCATGCGGTTGTGAGCCGCTATTTGCTGGGTAATAGCGTCGATCATGCCTTGCAGATGATTGCCGAATCACGCGCTGAAGAGGCGATCAACCCCAGTTCGTAACCCCAAATCTGGCAAAATCTGGTACACTTTTCCCGAATAATCTAATGATGATTCGGAAAGGTTTTTAAAAACATGACTTACAATATTCGCAAGGCTGCCGTGATCGGCTCTGGCACGATGGGCGGCGGCATCGCTACCGTGTTGGCTGGCATCGGCGTAGAAACGATGTTATTGGATATTCCCGCCAAAGGGACGCAGCCTGGTGATTCACCTGCCAAACGTAACGCCGTCGTCAGCGGCAATCTCCAAATGCTGCAAAAAATGCGCCCGCCGCAGTTGTTCAGCCCGTCCGTGATGGAAAATATCAGTATCGGCAATATTGACGACGACCTCGAAAAATTAGCGGATGCTGATTGGATCATCGAAGTCGTCGTGGAACGGCTGGACATCAAGCAAAATTTGATGGCGAAGCTGGCGGAAATTGCCAAGCCGACGGCGATCATCACGACCAATACCTCCGGTCTGCCGATTAATCAAATCGCAGAGGGACTCGGCGAAGACTTTACCCGCCGCTTTATGGGAACCCATTTTTTTAATCCGCCCCGTTATTTATATTTACTCGAAGTTATCCCCCACGAGAATACCGATCCTGAAGCCGTAAACTTCATGGTAGAGTTCGCTACCGCTCGGCTCGGCAAAGGGGTTGTTGTCGCTAAGGATCGCCCGAACTTTATCGGCAACCGTTTTATGTCGATGGCGGGGATGCAAACGATGGGGTTGGCGCTCGATCAAGGCTTTACAGTCGAGGAAGTAGATGCGCTGACGGGCCCGCTGATTGGTCGGCCTAAGACCTCGACTTTCCGCTTGAATGATCTGGTCGGGTTTGATATTGCGGTTCATGTCGCGCAAAATTTGTATCCGGCGATTAAAGATGATCCGGCGCGGGAAGTGCTGAATCATCCCGCGGCCTCAGCTCTAAGTCAGAAAATGTCGGATAACAAATGGTTGGGCAACAAAAGCGGACAAGGCTTTTATAAGCAGGTCAAAGGCGCAAGCGGCGAGCGTGAATTCTGGGTGCTGAATCTGGAAACATTTGAGTATGAAGCCCCGAAAAATCCCACGTTTGAGAGCGTAAAGAAGCATGAGCGTGTGAAGCCCACAGGTGAGCGCATCAAGCGGTTGATCGCGGAAGAAGATCGTGCTGGACAATTTTTGTGGCACGTTCACGCTTTTTATCTGGCGTATGCCAGCCACCGCGTGCCAGAAATCACCGATACGATCCTCAATATTGATAACGCGCAAAAATGGGGCTTCAGCCATGAGATGGGGCCGTTTGAAATTTGGGATGCGATTGGTGTTGAGGAAAATATCGTGCCGTTTGAAGCAGCAGGCTATCCGGTGGCGGATTGGGTCAAAAATATGGTCGCCAGCGGAAAGACGACCTTCTATCAGCGCGATGCGGCTGGACAGATTACAGGCTATTACAGTCCACAAGAGACGCAGTATGTGCCGCTGAAAGTCGATCCGCGCCAGATCACGGTTGCCAGCTTAAAAGCCGCCAATAAAGAACTCGCCGGAAACAAAGATGCCAGCGTCTATGATATGGGCGATGGAGCGCTGCTGTGGGAGTTCCATACCAAGCAAAATTCGATTACGTCTGGCTTAATCGAGATGGGACACAAAGCACTGGAAATCCTGAACGATGATGTGTATAAGGCGCTGGTCGTGGGCAATGATGCCGAGCGCTTTTCCATCGGCGCGAATCTCGATCCGAGCAATTTACAAGAAGGGCTGGAAGGGATTGAACGCACCCTCCGCGCTTTACAAGACCTGACACAAGCGCTGCGTTATGCCTCGAAACCTGTCGTTACGGCGGCGCACAATATGGCGCTCGGCGGCGGTTGCGAATTGATGATGTCTGGCACGGCGACTGTCGCCCATATCGAATTGTATACAGGGTTGGTAGAAGTCGGCGTTGGCCTTGTTCCGGCAGGCGGCGGGATGAAGGAACTCGTCCGTCGCGTGATTAATCCCATCAAAGAGGCGCACGAACACAACGATATTCTGCCTGCGATGCAGGTGATTTTTGAAACAGTGGCGACGGCGAAGGTCAGCGGCAGCGCCCTCGAAGCGCAGCAGATCGGCTTCCTCGCGCCAACCGATCATATCGTCATGAATCGGGCGCATTTGCTCGGTGAGGCCAAGCGGGTCGCGTTGGAGATCGCCGAAAGTTACGTCCCCCACAGGCCAGAGAAAGTATGGGCTTCCGGGCGGGATACTTACGCTGCGCTGCTGATCGCCATCGAGAGTTTCCGCGAGGGTGGTTTCGCCAGCGAATACGATGCCTATATCTCCAAGCAGTTGGCCTATATCCTCACGGGCGGGGCGCTCTCGCAGCCGCAGTGGGTCGATCAGCAGGTGCTGCTTGATCTGGAGCGCAAGGGCTTCCTTGATTTGATTATGCAGGCCAAGACGATGGAGCGCATCATGCACATGCTCCAGACGAATAAGCCGCTCAGAAATTAGTGAGGAACAATAAGTAACGAGTGCTGAGTTAGCTTTCAGTGGTCAGCCATCAGCTTTTCCGAGTTGGTGGCTGATTAAAAAGTAATAGACACTATAGAAATGAGATATGATACAATCTTTTGCAATCAGCATTGCAATAATGGATAAATTCAACCGATGAACTTTAGTAATTCTCCGGAAGCTTTATCAAATTTTGTAATTTTTGGATTAGGGATATTAGTAACTTCTCTTGGATTCCTCATTAACCGATGGTTAAGCCGGAAGCAACCACGAAAGTTGAAATTACTCAAATTAGAAGAATTGTCTGCATTAAGTATTGTCCCAAAGGTAAAAGACGACTTAACAATTGCTTATAAAGGTGTAGACATCCAATCATTGTACCTGACTATATTTACTCTTCATAACAGCGGCGTAGAATTGATAAAGGATATTAAATTTTCGATTTCTTTTTTGGATTCTAATCCCATACTTCATTTTAGTTTTGATAGTTCCATTCCTGAAAGACTTATCGAAGTTAAGTCAGTTAATACTATGACAGAACCAAATAAGGGTTTTGAGGTTAGCTTACTATATATCAATTCTTTAAAGCTCTATAAAGATAAAGTTAGACTGAATCTTTTTTCAACAAGTCCCGTAATCATAAAAGAAGTTATAGGTGGTGGTCCCGAGTGGACAATAGAGTATATTGATTATGCAAAAGAAAGTTCGGAATTTTTAGATCGGCTTGGTAGATTCTCGAATAATCCTGCAGTCTATCTGGCAATTATCGCTCGATCCATACCAAAAATGATTCGCCTAATCCAATTTCGTCGGTAGAAAAAACATAGTTCTAAAATAGCTTTAATTAATCAGTTAAAGTGTTGGGAGGACTAGATAAGCCCTCCCAACACACAAAATGTGTTAACGATTTACGGTTCTTCCGTCCCTTGTGGTGGAGGTGGCGGCGGTGGAGGTGGTTCTACAGTCGGCACAGGTTGTGGTCCCGTCTGTTGGTCTGGCGGCGGTGGAGGTGGTGCAACCCCACTCGGCGGATTGGTTGGTGGCGGCGGTTCGGCAGGTGGAGGCGGCGGTACAAACGGATCGGCGACTTCGATAACCTCGTTGAGTAATTCCAGCGGAAGATTGCCGAATTCTTCATCCTCATACGCTGAAACCGTCCCTGGTGAATCGGCGGCGTTAAGATCATCATCAAGCGGCACATTAACGCCAGCGCCTGCCGGAACATAGACTGTGAGTTCATCTGCTGTGACGGAAGCCTGCCCTTCCAATACATCAATCAACAAATCTTCACCCGCTGCGGCTTGCAGATAAACCGTCGAGCCGAGTTCAATCTCAACATTATTAACATTTACTGTCACACGTCGTGCATCGCCGGGTGTCTGTAACAAAATGCCGCTTTCAGGCGCTCCATCGCAAGGCGCATCATCGCGTCCGCTGCTGAAAGTAAACGCTTGCATGGCGCTGTAAAGCGGTTCGTCAGGATCGGCAACCGCCAGCACATCCGCGCCTGCATCACCGGAAACAAGGTCTTTAAATATCCATCCGACTGTGCCGTCTTCTAACGCGATCCGCAGCCACGATTGATCTGCGAGCCGTGCATCCGAGGTAACGACCTGACCATTTGTGAGCGACCCGACGACACGGCCTTCTGTAGAGGGATACGCCCGAACATTGGCGCTTTGCAGCGCGGTCAATTCCAGCGTAACAGACTCACCATCGACAGGTGCGACAGCATTTTGCACAGCCACCTCGCCAAAAATGAGCATCGTGACAAATTGCCCTTCTGGTAATCCGGCGCTGATGCGAATCGTCGTTACGCCCCAACGCTCCGCTTCAGCATCGAAGGCCGTAGATGTCAGCGTTTCGAGATCGGCGGCACTCACAATGTCACCCGCTGTACCAAAAACAAAATCCGCAGCATCCAGGCGTGATTCTGCACTCACGCCAGCGTTCCCGTAACAGACTTCGCCTGCCGCTGCATCCTGGCAAGCCTCCTGTGCGGCTGCGATAGCTGCTTCCACCAATGCCGCACAATCGCCATTTTGGGCGATTGCTGCCACTGTGATGGAGGTCAACGCAACAAACAGCCCTGCGCCTATCCAATTTGACAAAAGTTTCATAAGCCCTTTCCCTTGCGTGTGTAAATAACCTGCGCTTTTGAGGTATTCGGAAAATATGATGGGATAGATCAAATTACGCGAGTTTTGATTATTTTGTTGAAGAGGATGAGTATAAATGGGAAAAGAGAAAGGGCGTGGACGATCCATTCTAAGCCCTTGAAAAACTAATAACCCCAAGTGATTGATTGATATTCCTCATGTTTTTGCACATAAGAGGCGATAAATGGGCATAGGGCTTGAACTTTGTGACCATGTTCTTTGGCATATTCCAAAGCTACATACGCCATCTTGCCGCCAACGCCCATTCCCTCAAATTCCGGCGGCACTTCGGTATGTGTGAAGACCATATTGTTTCCGGCAATCATGTATTCCACGATTGCCATTTTCCCATCAATGACCACCTCGAAGCAGTTTTCTTGTGGGTTGTTCTTCACTTCTAACTGATTCGGATCAATTGTCATTTTTTACGTTACCCCTTTAACCAATACCATGTTTAAGATTCCGACTCGAAATTGATGCGCTTATGGGTTCCATCGCAGAAGGGCTTGTTGCCCGAACCACCGCAGCGACACAGCCAAACTTCCTGCCCTCTAAAGAGTGTTTCGCCGCTGGCGTTGAGAATTTCTACCGCCCCTTGTAATTCCAGTGAGCCGTTGACATGCGCGGTAATCGTTAATTTGCCGCCTGCTGGAACGGTACTTTCTTGGTTCATAGGGACAACTTCAACCGCTTCAAACGCGGAGTCTTTATGGCTGTTATCACAGAAGGGTTTATTTTTAGACGCGCCGCATCTGCAAAGTGTTACTCGCGTTTCTTGTTCGAGGGCGGTAGTTGCGCCGTTGATAGCGAGGTCGCCGCGTATTTCCAGTGGCCCATTAGGGCGTACGATGATCGTATTTTTCTCTGGAACAACTTCTTTGATTCCATCTTTCCGGTCATAATGCAGCGCGCCGGAAGGACATTGTTCTACCACGAAGGCAATCTGTTCAGCAGATACGCCATCGGGATTAATCCACGGGCGTTTTTGCTGATCAAACACTTCGGATAAGCGCGTAACACAATAGGCAGCATGGATGCAGCGTTTTACGTTATAGGTAATATCCGCTGATTCTCCCACATAACGCCGGTCATTGCCTGTATATTTTCCGTCATTATCAAGCCTTTATTTAACGGACTATAGTCCATTTGAGGATACCAGATCGATTTGAGCGGGTCAATTCAATTATTTTGCGCGGTCTAACATGAAGACACAAAATCTGATTATAGTTCAATGGGATAATGCTCTTTCAAATCCCGCGGCGCAAGCTACAATCAAAGTGTCAACGTAACCCAATTATGCAATATAGTATCTTCTTATGAAGGAAAAATCATGTCGTACTTAGAACAAGCGCAAGCACTCCAAGATCAACTCGTCGCATGGAGGCGCGAGATTCATAGTTATCCTGAACTTGGCTTTCAAGAGCAGCGCACAGCAGGCTTGGTCGCTGATAATTTGCGGGCGATGGGGATCGAAGTTCAGTCCGGAGTCGGTAGGACGGGCGTAATCGCTCGCATAGGCGAGGGGGGCGGGCGTGTCATCGGTATTCGGGCCGATATGGACGCGCTGCCGATTCAAGAAGCGAATGATGTTCCGTATGCCTCCAAGATTCCCGGTGTGATGCACGCTTGTGGGCATGATGCACACACCGCGATTTTGCTCGGTGTCGCAAAGCTGCTCAATGAAACGCCGGATTTACCTGCGGGTGAAATCAGGTTGTTATTTCAGCCGAGCGAAGAAATGCAGGATGCTGAGGCCAAAAGTGGCGCGGTACGGATGATTGAAGATCAAGCGATGGCTGGGATTGATGCTGTGATCGCGCTGCATGTCGATAGCAAAGCCCCATCTGGACAGGTCGAAATTGCCAGCGGGTATGTTGGCGCGGCGGTGGATGATTTTGTCGGGGTGATTTTAGGGGAAGGCTGTCATGGGGCATCCCCACATCAAGGCATCGACCCGATCTTCTTACAGGCGCAGGTCGTCAACGCTATTCAGGGAATTATTTCTCGCCGCATTGATCCGATTATGCCGCGCATTATCACGATTGGCGCGATTCACGGCGGCGCGGCTTCTAACGTTATCCCGGACGAAGTACAATTGATCGGGACGATTCGCAGTTACAGCGAGGAAGTACGCAGTAAATTGCATGAGGAATTAGAAAAAGCCTTCAGCCTCGTCCGCGCATTAGGCGGCGATTACAAACTGACAATTACGAAGGGCTATCCTGCCCTCTTTAACCATGCCGAAGTCGCCACTCTCATCCGCCAAGTATCGGTGGAAATGATTGGGGAAACTACGACTGTGACGGGCGCACCGTCAATGGGCGCAGAGGATTTTTCCTTCATGACGCAGCTTGTACCGGGTGCAATGTTTATGCTGGGCGCACAATATGACTCGGTAAATCGTCCGCATCACAGCCCCATTTTCGATATTGATGAAAAGTGTATGCCTGTCGGCACGGCAGTACTGGCAGAAACAGTGGTGCGGTTGCTGCGCGGGTGAGGCAATGAATCTTTTGATGCACTAAACTCCCAAAGGACACAGAGAAATTTTTCTAAAAATCTCTGCGTCCCTTGCCTAGCATTAAGGCCATACAGGACGAAACCAGTTTCGTCCCCAAATAATCATTTATTGTGCTAGGTCGCTAATTACTGCAATCAGATTGACGATCTCCGGCGGCAAAAAGCCTTCCTGCGCCTGAATTGACCGCGCAAGGTCGCCGCGTGTCACAGCGATCTGATAGCGATAAATGTCTTCACGCCCCGGCGCACCTAAAAATGTCCCTTGTACATTGAAGAAGTTAATCTCATCAATCACCTGTCCGAGCGCGGCAATTTTATCCGCTGAGGCCGTAGATTCGCTTCCATTCGTGACAACACGTCCATCGCTATAGACCTCGATCACCAGCGTGATATTATTCGGCCCACCCGTCTGCGCCAAGACGACGGTATCAAAACCGCTGGTGGGCTGGATGGGCGATCCATCTTCGGGTGTCGGTTCTTCCGTCACAGGCGCTGCCGCCAACACACCCGGCGCTGGCAAAAATGCCGTCGGAACTTCTGTCACTTCAGTGAGAACTTGCTGGGTTGCGTCACTGACTTCAGGAGATACTTCAATATTTGGCTGTGGTGCCGTAGTCGCTGCATCCGGCACAGGGGTTGCGTCATCACCGCCCCCACCACAAGCGGCTAAAAATAGGCTGCTTAACAGCATCAGAATCAGAGCGTAACGCATACGTCATCTTCCTTTAATTACGTCAATCAACAGACTCAGTTTGAATGAGAACGCTGTTTATGGCAAGTTGAGGTTTGTCGGGATTTGTTAACAACAGGAGTGGCGGTATTGGGAGGATGTATGGAAGCACCGATGTTTGCTTCCGCCAGCACCCATTATTTTAGCCCCTCCGTTAACAACACCTCATTCATATTGTTTAGATTTTGTAACAGTACAAACGAAATTTTTACAATTTGTGCTTTTCATTTGGTGCTATCATCTATTCATCTCTTAGTTTTAGACATTCATAGCGTGTGTGCTGGCGATAGCACCTCATTTTATCCAGTGTAATAACTAATTTTTTTGACTTTAAAATCATATAAAATGCCTAATTGGGGGAAAAGATGAACCATATTTTCAGGAAGCATCCTATTATTTGGGTTGGATTGCTCATGATCGGCTTCATCTGGATGGCCTCTGCCGCCACGTTGTTTGCCGAGGGTACAGACCCCGCTACATCACCGACCACCGCAGTATCGAACCAAACGATTATCCAGTTTTCCCCTGCTGCTACTACCGAAGAACGCGCCGCTTATATCGCCTCAATCGGCGGGACGGTCATCGAAGAAATTCCAGCCCTTAATGCCGTCGTCGTCAGCATTTCGCCCAACGCGCCCCAATATGATCCTTCCCCCTCCTCTCTCCCGCCTATCGTCACCATCTCTGAGCCGGATTATTTTGTGACCGCACTCGAAGAACCGATGCAAAGCCAGCAGTGGGCGCTGCCTGTGATTGGTGCGCCTAGCGCGTGGGAATCACTTCCAGCGGATAGCGCATCTGTTGTCGTCGCGGTGATTGATTCCGGTATCTGCGCCGATCATCCTGATCTGGCAAATCGCATTCTGGCCGGATACGACTTTGTAGAAGACGATGTTGTCCCGCAGGATACCTTTGGGCATGGCTGCGCGGTAGCAGGTGTGATCGCCGCAGACGGAAATAATGGCATCGGTATCGCTGGGGTTGCGCCTAACGCGAGGATTATGCCGTTGCGTGTCTTAGATGGGCGCGGCAATGGCCTCTACAGCGATGTGGCGGCAGCAGTTGTTTGGGCAGCCGATCATGGCGCACAAATCATTAATTTATCACTCGGCGGCGCGAATCAATCTTTACTCCTGCAAAACGCAATTGATTATGCTATCGCTCGCAATAGTATCGTGATCGCAGCGGCAGGCAACACGGGCGGCGCGGTATTGTATCCGGCGGCTTATGCACCCGTTATCGCCGTCGGCTCAGTCGATCAAAATCTTGAGCGCAGCAGTTTTAGCAGCTACGGCCCAGAAATCGACGTTTATGCCCCCGGCAGTGATGTGCTTTCAACTGCACTCGATGGGGGCTACACGACCCGCAGCGGCACATCCATCGCCGCACCCCAAGTCGCAGGCATCGCCGCGTTAGAAATGGCTTATGGGCGCGATTTAACGCTCAATGGGGGTGTCATCGCTTTTGATGGCGGTTCGACCCCTGTGCCAACCACCCCAACGACTGGCGAATTACCTTTAATGCCGATGGGCGCACGTCCACCGAATATTCCTGATGGCTATATGATCGTCTACGGCGATATTCAAGTGCCGATTGATTTCTTTGAAGTCGGCGGACAATTTTCGCATCAAGGCAATTTGTGGCCTCGCAGCGGCCCGACAGAAGCCTCACCATCGCTTATTCCGTATGCTTTTGATCTTACGCTCGATGGCGGCGGGCAGCCTAACGTCAGTCCCTTAAACCAACAGAGAGCGATTGAGGCAATGGCGGCGTGGGAAGCAGTTGCTAATGTTGATTTTATCCCGCGTACCGACCAAGACGATTTTATCTTCTATCGTGACACAACCAACGATGTCGACGGAATGGGCAATTCGGTTGCTGCTAATAACTCCCCGGTGGGACGCGTTGGCGGTCAGCAAACCTTAAATATGACCAGTTGGGGCGCAAAATTTGTCATCGTGCATGAGTTAGGTCATGCCATTGGCTTAGTGCATGAGCATCAACGCCCCGGACGCGATACTTTTGTCACGATTGTGATGGGCAACGTACAGGCCGGGCAAGCAGGCAACTTCAACCTCACTGCCGATGACGAAAGTACAAATATCGGCAATTACGATTTCAACTCCGTCATGCACTATGGGCAGTATGCCTTCTCGGTTTGTAACGCTGGCGCAGCTCCGCCCCCTTGTACTGATGGGACGGGCGGCACGCCGGATCTCCGCACTGTGATCGTAAAACCCGGTTTTGAAGCCTTCCAAACAACAATGGGAAATCTCGGCGGGATGACCTGGTTAACCGATATTGATATGAACGGGATCAATGACATTTATGCGGGGATTCCCACCGCTCCAACCAATGATGTCTTTAGCCGTGCCGATGAAACAGGTTTTACACTCGGATTTCCGTTTATTCTTGGCTTAGGCGCTCCGCAAACCGCGAATGCCATGCACTACAATGCTTCGGTAAGCGAAAGCGACCCGACCATGAGTTGTGCGCCGGGCGGTAATCGAAATTACGCGCATACGGTTTGGTATCATTACCGAACTCCCTACAGCCCATCTTTCAACCATACCATTCAACTGACGACGGTTGCCAGCACCGTTGACCCGAATGAACCACTACCCTTCGACCCAGTGATGGCAGTTTACACAGGTACAGAAGGGGCGCTGACGCAAATCGCGTGTGATGATGACAGTGGCCCCGCTTTGGGCGCACAGTTAAGCTTCAATGCTGTGGGCGGCACGGATTATTATGTCATGGTCGCTAAGGCGGGCTTTGGAGCGCTGCCTAGCCTGCCGCTGATCGCTGGCCTCACAGACACCGTAATCAATGTCGTTTTGGATGTTGTTCCTGTCGCAAATGATGCGATTGAAAACGCTATCACTATTCCTAATACGATCTTCCCGTATACGCAGCAGTTGGATGCCTATAAAACCACCGTTGTACCCTCTGACCCGAACTTATCCTGTACATCCACCCCGCGAGATTTTGCACACACAATCTGGTATCGCTACACCGCGCCCCTAAACCAGAATGTGCGCTTTAGTGCGGATTATGATGGACAGGTCTTGACGTTCAGCGGGCAATTACCCGTTGTAGCGGTCTTTACAGGTAATCCCGGCAGCTTAACGGAAGTCGGCTGTAATGATTATGGGGTAAGCACAACATTTGGGGAACCTGTATACGTCGATTTCGCAGCTAACGAAGGCACAACCTATTACATCATGGTCGCGCAGGGCGACACAGATGAAATTGACAGCACACGAAGGTTGGATGTCTCGCTGGATATTATCGCGCCGAGTAATGACAATTTCGCCCAAGCGCGGGTTATCCCTACTACGGCAATGCCGCAAGATTTCGATCAAGACATTTTTAGGGCGACAGTCGAAGGCACAGACCCCGCTATGCCTTGCGGTGGCGCACGTAATAACACTGTTTGGTATCGCTACACGCCAACCGCTAATCAGCGCATCCGTCTGGATACGTCTACCAGCGGCTATGACAGCATTATCGGCGTATATACGGGCAGTCCGGGTAGTTTTACCGAAGTCGCCTGTGATGATAACGGTGCAAGTGGTGGCATAGCGACGATAGATATGACGGCGAATACGGCCTATCACATTATGATCGCTAAATTTGGTACCGCCGTGAGCTTCCCTAGAAGGCTGCATTTGCAAGTCATTAAGCTGCCGCCCGCCAATGACAATTTTGATGATGCGGCAGAAATTTCGGCGCTGCCGGGGGTATTTAACGCGGTTCAGGATGTTGACCTTTCGACATCGCCCGATAGCGACCCAGCGATCACCTGCCTTACGCCCAACGATAATTATGTGAATTCAATCTGGTATAAATACACGCCCACCGTCAGTCGTTATGTACAACTCAGCACGGAAGGCAGCGCTTTTGATACCGCTATCGGTGTGTATACAGGAGCCGCCAACGCGCTTACACAAATCGCATGTGATAATAATGACGGCACATTAACCAGTTCGGTGGTGGGTTGGAATACCACAGCCAATACGACCTATTACATCATGCTCGCCAAAGTGGGCACCACGCCCGTCGTGGGAACTGCGTCTGCGCGTTTTAGCATCAATGCGCTGGTACAAAACGGCCCCCTCAACGCCATTACGACCAAGTATGGCAACCCGTCTTATGAATGGACAGATATTCCGGGGGCGCGTTATTATTATCTCTTCCTGCAAGCGACCACCGGGGTGCAGCGGATTAACGAAGTCATCAGCGATACGCTTTTCTGCGACGGCACAATTTGCAGCGTTGATCCGACTCAGTTACCCAGTATCCTCGCGGAAAACTATCGCCTTCCAAATGGCAGTTATCAATGGTCAGTGCGCGGCTGGAATTATGATGGTCCGGCGGAATGGGTCGGCTTCGGCAACTTCACTTTAACCGCGACCCCGCCCGGATTGGTAACTATCGGCGCAGCCACAAACCTTAATCAACTTCGCCCAACCTTGAATTGGACATTAGATGTCAATGCCAATTCCGCGACAGCCTTTAACATTTATGTGGCTCCAGCGGCAAATCTCGGCACAGGCAGCATGTTCCTGACCAACCTCACGCGCCTTGCCGCCTGTGGCAGCATTAATGGCTTGAATTGCTCTGTTCAACTCAATGTTGACCTTTTGAACGCCACAGATTACAGCTTCTTTGTTCAAAGTGTCAATCTAGCGGGCGCACTGACGAACACCGGCCCTTATGACAACGGCTATGCGGGTTCCGGGAACTTCAGGACGAATTTCACCATTCCTAACATTCCGGCGAACCTCGCTGTAAATTACAATCAAGGGCTGCCTTCGATTAGCTGGGACGACTCGCCTAACGCCCAATCGTTTAACGTCTATATTAGCCCAGCGGCAAATTGGGGAACACAGACTCACTTCCAGACTTATCCGCGCACAACCGGGGTGAATGGCCTGTGCAACGGCATAACCTGTACACTGCGGAATTTGCACATCGTCCTCGCAAACGGCGCATATAATTTCGCTGTTAATGCTGTCGGCAGTGCAAGTCCAAGCGTGGACGGCACGTATAACAACGGTTACGGGGTGCTAGAAAATGCCGCTTTGAACCTCACTGCCCCGCTTCCGCCTAGTGCTGGATTGAGTCCGGCATTGGGGAGCAACGTCACCACTGGACATCAGACGTTTAGTTGGAACACGGTTGCCGGCGCGATTTCTTACCAATTGGCTGTAGCCAGCAATAATACAGGCCAGTTCATCATGCGTCATGAGCAGTGGTATTGGGCAGACGCGCCGGATTGCACACCGCATCCCGGAACGTGTACCATCAGCCCGGATGTTTATCTGACGGCAGGCGAGAATATCTGGAATGTACGGGCGTATGGCCCCGGCGGCTTAAGCGCCTATGCGAATGCCGTCACGGGGATTACGTTCAACGTTACTTCAAATATTCCCGCGCTAGTCGTATTAGGTGCGCCTGCCGGAATGCTCCCCATCAACAACCCGACCTTCTCATGGACAGATCAGGCTGGCGCGGATTGGTATCAAGTCGCCATTGGCGTAGAAGCACCCGTATTTACGCTTAATCACCTCGAATGGTATCGGGCGGAACGTGGCGCAGGTAAACTCTGTAACTTGGGTACCTGCACACTCACGATTCCGGGGCTGGCGCTGCCGAATAATGTCTATGTTTGGAACGTCCAAGCCTCATCGCCGCAAGGCATTGGCCCATGGAACGGCGCACCCTACACGACCTTTACGATTGCTGTTCCAGCCCCCGCCGCGCCGACACTGCTTACGCCTGCCGCCGACGGCATCGTCTACAATACTAACCGTCCCGTCTTTACATGGCAGGTCACGCCGAATGCCACCAGTTACACCTTTGAACTGCGTAACAGCGACAATAATGTCGTCTTTATCACCACACAACCCGAATCGGTGGTTTGCAATACAATCACGGGGATTTGTACCGGACAACTGCCTAATCCAGTTGTCTACGGGGTATATAGTTGGAAGATGCAGGCAATTGGTCAGGGCGGCGCAGGTGTCTTCACCCCTGTGCGGAACTTCATCTCGCTCTCGATCAATCGTACACCAATGGCGGATCCGGTCTTGGTGCAATCCGATGACAGTGCAATCACGCGCAGCGGTGCGTGGGCATCGGTTGCGTCTGAGTCGGCGCTTGATAGCAACTATCTTGCCAGCAGCGCGACTATCGGCGACACATTGACACTCAACTTCACCGGGACACAAGCGGACATCATTTACGTCGCTGGGCCAAATTACGGTTCATGGGCGGTTGAAGTAGATGGCGTGATTATGCTTACCATCAATGCCAATACGCTGGAACTGACCTTTGGGCAAGTGGCAACTGTCGGCGGCCTGAGCGCTGGACAGCACACCCTACGCATTATCGCGGCAGGAGGCGCATCCATCGGCATCGACGCGGTGATTATCGACGGACAGCCGCTTATCGGCGTTGCGCCAATCGCAATTGCGCCGCCGACTATCGAACCTGTGCTGCCGACTCCGCTGCCCACATTAATCCCTGTTCCTTCCGCAACGCCGGAGCCAGCGGTAGTCGAGCCAACGCCGGAAGCCACCTCCGCACCAGAAACCACTGAAACACCCTAAACAAAAAACGGGCGGATTAGCCATAAAACTAACCCGCCCGTTCTTGTTTGCCTGTTTTTAAAGCCTACACAGTGTCCAGCATATAGCGTGAAATCAAATGGGCAGTATGTTCAATACTTTCAGTGTGTGTCCGTTCATACGCATGAGAGGCATCCACCCCCGGCCCCATCAGCCCGACCTTCGCATCACCACCCGCCCGCCAATAGGCCGTACCATCGGACGAATAATAGACGTAAATATCCATGTTGAACGGGATGTCATGCGCGGAGGCCAGCCGCCGCAGCTTATTCGTCATATCAAAGTGATAGGGGCCACCGCCGTCTTTTACGCAAATACTTACGGAAAATTCGTCACCTGCCTGCCCATCGCCAATCGCGCCCATGTCAATCGTCAACAGTTCAGCTAAATCTGGCGGAAAACCCGCCGCGCCGCCATGTCCAACTTCTTCATAATTAGCGATCATAAAATAAGTATCCTGCACAGGCTTAGATTTCGCTTCTTTTAACGCGATCAATGCCCCATAAATCGCAGCGACACCCGCTTTATCGTCCAAGAAGCGCCCACGAATAAACCCTGTTTCCGTCACTTCCACTCGTGGATCGACAAAAACAAAATCTCCAACATCAATACCTAGGTCGCGGGTTTCTCGTGCATTGTGAGTCTTAACATCCAGCCGAATCTCCATCGAATCGCCGTCGCGCTCGGACGACTGAATCCGGCGGTTAACGTGGGTACTCGTGTTCGTAGGCGCGATAGTGCCACGATAACGCCGATTATCATAAGTGCGGACGGTCACGCCTTCGGATTCAACGCCGCCCCAAAGCAGACCGCCGAGATTGGTCACGCGCAGCCGCCCACTGGATTTGATCTCTTTGACCATCAAGCCAAGTGTATCCGTATGTGCAGTGATCCCAACAGGTGCGTCGTGCTTTTCGCCTGCTAGCTTCATCAACAGCGCCCCTTTGTGCGTCGTGGTGATGTTCAGGTCAGGGATTTGCAACGCGGCAAATTTGTCCTGCACAAACGGAATCGCCTCGATATGATACCCAGTTGGACTAGGTGTATTCAGCAGTCCAACGAGAAAATCAATCATCACTGGGGTATCGAACTTTAACTTACTTTTGGTCTTCGCCACGTAATTGAGTACCCTTCTAAAGTCTTAAAGCAATTCAATAAATCCTTCAACCGTCAAGCCAGATTGTCGGATAATACTTTTAAGCGTCCCTTTTTTGATCGTTTTATGATTTGGTATAGATACACGCGCAAAAGGATCACCACGCAGCAAAATCATGTGGCTACCTTTTTGATGGTCAAAATTAAAACCAACTTTAGCCAGTGCATCCACACATTTCTTTCCAGAGATGACGGGTAATTTTGTCATACAGTAGCAAGGATAATGTGGGATAGTTCATCTGGGACCTCCTCTCCATGAGCAATCATACTTTCGATGTAACCTTCAATCGCCTCTTTGATATTGGCAAGCGCCTCTTCAAGCGTATCACCTTCACTGATGCAGCCCGGCAAACTAGGCACTTCTACCGTGTAACCACCATCTTCATAATCTGGAATAAGAATCACTTGTCGCATCATTTCTCTCCATAGTCATATCCACCCTGATGCAAAGTATTTACGATTTGTCCTCATAGGAGGCTTTACTCACTTTAGCCCGTCCACTTAAATATAAGGCAGCGGCGACAAACAGGATGCCAATCGCCAGAATCAACAAATCGGTGAGCGACTCGTATTTTTGGCTCAACGCTTGCTGAAAGAACTTGACAATCAGAATCAGCAAAATAACATTCGCAAGGCGGTCTTTCAAATCATCCAAACTGCGAATCAACAGCATCCGTGATGCAAATTCCGAGCCTTCCGCCCGATCAATTTTGTTGACGAAAAGCTCATACAGCCCCAGTGAAAAGATCAACATAATCGAGGCCAACAAATAGCCATCGACTACGGCGACCACTTCCGAGATAGTTTCCAATCGTGCGATGGAACGCGCATCTTCGCCAAGATCAGGATTCAAATAAGACAGCATATTGCCCGTCAGAATCACTGCGTCCACCGTCGTCACGACAAATATGCCCACTGCCAATACTAAGGCGACCAAAACAGGCAAAATCACAATCAAGCGGCTGTTCCATAGCAGCAATTCGAGGAATTTTTCTAACCTATTCATCAATATAACCAACCTCATTCCGTAAAAAAGCGATAATACGCACAGCCCGAATAATCGGCGCGCAAGGCCTTGCCCTCCACAAAGGTATCAAATTGAATCCATTCCGGCGAATATTCATCTGCGCCCATACGGAAGCAGTTTGGGCGAATTGGCGTGAGGGGCAGCATGTAGCCTGATGGTTCGATCAAACATAACTGTCCTTTCCGCCCAATAATCCGAAAGTTAGTGAGCCAGGGGTTATGAGATCGATAGCTGCCCAAATACGCTCCCCACTCAGAAGGGAGCATCTCGAATGTGAGTGGGGCATAGTGCATATTCATATAATGATCGCCGCCATAAAAGACCTCGCTCACGCGCCCATCAGCATCGCGCCCAAACACCAGCAAATGGAGCGCGAAATCCGCATGTGGCACATAAAAATGATCCTGCCCGCGTGTTTCAAGGATGATTTCATCATAATCGTAATTCAAAATCAAACGATCATCTTCCGCCACAAAGGTTATTTCGCGTCGGTTATTGCCATAAGTTCCGGCATAATCAACAGCATTCTGCACGTAAAGCGGGTTTCCCCACGAGGGCAGCGGTGGCACATCCCCACCATAACGTCCGGCACGCTGTGTCTTAAGGCCAAAATCCGCCATATCTCCCACTTGGCTCACCGGATGATTCGCCAGCAGCACGATCCCTAGCTCATGTTCCATGTCCAACAGCATCGCCGAAGAATACCCAACCATGCCCCCTTGATGCCCAATATGGGTCACGCCATCGATTTGGCTAATCACTAATCCGTAGCCATATTGCAGGCTGGGGTCATTCCATGCGTTGCTATAGCCCTCAGTCATCAGCGCAAAACTATCTTCCGAGAGAACGCTTCCATTCGGACTCTTCCCGCGATTTAACAGCATCCGCACATAAATCGCCATGTCGCCTGGTGTCGAAGCGATGCTGCCATCCGCGCCCCCATATTGCAACCATGCCGCCGGAGCCAGCGGCCGAGAAGTAGGGGCAGGACGATCATCGTAAAAATCGCTGTAGCCCACCGCCATTCGTTTGCGCGTTGTATGCGTAATCACTGGCGCGGTAGCTTCCATTCCAAGAGGGTCAAGAATGCGTTCCTCAATTACCTGGGGATAGGGCTTTCCGGTGAGATGCTCCAAAAGTAACCCCAGCACCTTATAACCCACATCCGAATAATGGAAATGCGTCCCAGGTGGTGTGGAAACGTGCGTTTCGCGTAGGGCATATACTTCATAATGGTGTCCGGCGGCGAAATTTTGCCCTGTGATAATGCCTGCTGTATGGGTGAGCAAATGATGCGGCGTGATCGGCGCATCATACGGTGACTGTACCGCAAACCAAGGAAGATACTCAACAAGAGGGGCATGAAGATTGAGCCGCCCCGCTTCCACTTCTTGCAGCAGTGCAATCGCCGTAAACGATTTGCTGATCGAGCCGATTTCAAATACCGTGTCGGGGACAACAGGTGTTCGCGCCGCGACATCCGCAACTCCGTCAGTTGAAAGAAAAAAGGTGCGTTCTGCATCCGTCAAAGCAATAGATACCGCAGGCACATTGTACTCGCGCATTTTCAGGGTAATGTATTGGTCAAGACGCATGAGTGCGGCTTGTGCGATAGCCATAAAGCACTGCTTTCTTGTCGGGATGGTTGATAAATCTGTTGGAAAGCGCTTACTGATGCTTTCAGCGCATACAAGATCAGTTTTATGATACACTTAGACGGCAAATTTGACACTTAGAAAGCGGAAACAAATTGATGAGTCCAATTCATGTCCGGCGGGCAAAACTGGACGATACCCAAGCCATCAGCGCCTTATTTCGATCACGAGTCAGCGTGTGGCAGCGCTTAAAAGCCGATGGACGCGTGGAAGATTTGCCCTACGAGGCGCTCACCATTTATGAGCGCTGGTCGCATGGCGGCCCGGCCTACAGCGGCGCATGGATGAATGTCGAAACAGGGGCGATCTTCCTCAGTCACTTGCTGCGCGGCTTTGGATTACCTCTGGTAGCAGTAGTGGATGGGATTGTTCAAGCCTACGCGGAAGCCTACCCCGGCAGCGAACCCGCGCCGTTTGGCAATCATCTCCATCTCGCGCATCTCGTCACAACTTCGCAGAATGAAGCGCTAGCCGCCGCGCTCATCGAAGCCTTAACTCTCCACGCCCGTGAACTTGGCTGTGAACGCTTAACCGTCGCTGTTTCCAGTTACGACACACAAGCCGCCGCCTTTTATAAGCACTTTGGGATGCAGCCTTTAAGCCGCGCCCGCCGTTACACCCTGCCTGCCCAAACTGGACAGAGCTTTTATAAAGCAACCGAACATCGCAGCTCCGACCCTGCCCAAATCAAAGGCTGGCCTATGTCTATCGGCAGAATCGAAAGCGCCAGTCAGCATTGGGCGACGCTTTGGCCGCGCTTGTGGGAAGCTGTGGACGAAATCGCCGCAGAAACGGTTTATCGCCTGCGATTTAATGCCGCCGGGCAGGACTCCTTCCTCTGCTGCCAAGCGCATCGTTATGACCCACGCAGCGCCGATTTTTACTGCTGGTCGCCTAAACCGCTTACGCCGCAGTTCCTTACGGCTCTGCGTGATTGGGCGCACCGCGAAAACTTCCGCACCATGGTGCTGACGATGCCAGAAACCTTGGTTAATCTGTTGGGTGCGGAAGCCGAAGCGACACCCTACCAACAAGAAATCCTTGCATTAGACGTGTGACAAAATTCAGGCGAAATCATAACGTCTAACAACGGCGCAAACCTCCTTGCCCGTGCTATACTATCGGCAAGAGACACTTGTTTTATCTAAAGCGCATCGCTAGTGACCGAGAGATCAATATGCCCAATTACGATCCCGATCATGTTGAACACACTATCATCGCTGGCAACGTCCAGATTGTACTGGAAGAAGGCAAACCTGACCCGGCTTATTGGGCGTATCCAACCCTCGGCATGAAGTTCCCCGGTGTTGCCCTTATCCATGATTGGTGGGGGCTGACGAGTAGTGTGCGGCGTTTAGCCAATCTCATGGCGACGATGGGACATTATGTGATCGTGCCGGATTTGTTCAATGGAGAAACCGCCCATACCCCGCAGCAAGCGATGAGGCTCGTCGAGGCACTGGGTGAAGGCAACGGTTATCCGCGCATCCACAGTGCTTTAGCCGTCTTAGAGCGCCACAACAATTGCAACGGCAGCGTCGCGGCGGTTGGAATCGGCATGGGCGGCAGTCTAGCGTTTGAAGCAGCCCTCACCCGGACTGATTTGGAAGCCGCCGTCGCATTTGCTGGGTTTCCGCAGCGCTTCTTCGGACGTTTTAAAGATGCAAGAGCGCCCATTCTCGCACTTTATGGCGAACATGAACCGCACGTCGTCCCGGCTGCTGTCGATAAACTTCGCAAAGAACTCACGGCTTCAACCCTTACCCATAAAGTCGTCACTATTCCCGGTTTGGGTCACGAATTTTTATTCGATCATCCCAACGATATTCAACGCGAACAGCAGCGGCTGGCCCTACGTGAGATGTTCGCCTTTATGGACAAACACCTCCAAAGCGCCATCAAGCCGAAGATCAACAAAACGAAATAGTGCGCCTCAAACGACGGGTTTTTCTCGGCGGAAGATAAAACTGGGCAGCGCGATTCCGATGGCAATCGCCGCCAGAATTAATCCGGTACGCACCAAATTGACCACCGCACTAAGCAGCACCTCGCTGGTCGCATTCGGATCAGCTAATCGGATTAAACCGAGCATAGCACTGTAAGCAAACAACCCCGGCACCATCGGGATTCCGCCGCAAATAGCAAAAATCGAAGCAGGTGCCCGCAGCCGCCTAGCGAAAAACATGGCGACAAATCCTACCAGCGCCGCGCCCATTAATGTTGCTGGCTCAATGGGTATGCCCATCGTTTTAGTCAAGAAAGTGCGGAAGGCATGGCCTACCGCCCCGGCGACCACACAGCCAAATAATGTCCGGCGCGGCACATTAAACACCATTGCAAAACCTGCCGCCGCCAATGCCGACCAAAAGGCATCCTGAACCACTACGCCGAGTAAATCTAACGGATTCATAAGCCGCTTACCCCCATCAAACCCATCGCCAGCAGCAATCCCAAAGCAATACACAGCGCGATCAATGCGCCCGTTAGTCCGCGTACAATCCCGGTGACGGAATGCCCGAACAGCAGGTCTTCAGCGGCATTAATCAGCGGGACACCCGGCACCAGCAGCAAGACAGAAGCCGCCAATGCGAGATGCGGCTGCGCCCCTATCTTGAGCAATGTCGCGGTACTCGCAATCACCCCCGCCACAAACGCCGTCCCCATGACCGTCACATACGGGTTCAAATGGCGCTTAATCATCTCCTGCCGGAAAAAAGTGGCTGCCGCCGCCGCGAAAAATGTCACCAGCGTAACCGGTAATTCCGCGCCAAAAAGCCGACAGAAGGCCGCACAGCTTAAGCCGATCATGCCGACAATTAGCCAACGGTTATAAAGCGCAGGCGTTTTAGAGATGCGCTCCATCTCCGCCCGGATATACACACGATCTACTAAGCCATGATCGATCCTGCGGCTGAGATCATTGATTGAATCGATAATGGCGAGATTGACCCCCAACCGTGTCACCCGACGGACTTTGGTGCGGAATTCCCCGCCGCTGTTCGCCGTGATGATGAGCGCGTTGGGCGAAACCAATATATCGAGCCAATCGCAGCCCAACCCCGTGCCTATATGATGGACTGTTTCCTCAATCCGCTGTGAATCCGCGCCATGCTGTAAGAGCATCTGCCCCGCCCAAAGCGATAAATCCGTCACGTCCGTTAAGGTTTCATGCGTCAAAGGTGGTTTCTGCAGGATATGTTTTGCTGTTATCAATCTGAAATCCTATCGACTGCGGGATGACTTCGTAAGGATGCTATGTCATCTCAATTACTGATGTTACACACTTAAGCGGCGTTTTCGGTAGGGGCGACTCGACGAGTCGGCCCTACAAAAGATCATAACTTGGGTAAGGCGAGTCAATTATTTTCTCGAATGTACCAGGCCGCACCGCGTGGATTAAGGCTGACTGTTAAAGTCCCAACGCTTGCCTCAACATTTGCATGGGTTTCCAGCCCATCAACCCACAATCCAGTTTCATCTTCGCGCAAAGGCATCTCGATCTCTACCGTTTCGGCACTGGCATTGAACAAGGCGTAAACTACCTGTTCGCCATGTCGTCGCGCAAAGCCATACACCCGCCGTTCATCTTCAATCAGGATTGTTTCGGTATTCCCTAAACGCAGCGCGGACGAATTTTTGTGGAGATTGATGGCTCGCTTAAAGAAGGCGTGAAGTTCAACATCGAGATTATCCCAAGGGAAGCAGCGCCGCCCATCTTCCGAAAAAGCACCTTCTAGGCCGGTTTCGTTGCCATAATAAATGCACGGCGCCCCCGGATAAGCCAACTGAAAAGCCACAATTTGCAGGAGCCGCGCCCGATCACCCCGGCAGGCCGTGAGTACCCGATCTGTGTCGTGCGAGTCCATCAAATTCATTTGTGCCTTGATTGCTGGCGAAGGGGTATCGCGCATCCATACTTGAAGGCGATCATCAAGTTGAGACGGCGTGAGATCATCCGTCGCCAGATAACCGCGCACCGCCCACGCAAACCGATAATTCATGGTCGCGTTATACATATCCCCCAACAGATAATGTGTCGAATCGCGCCATTCCTCGCTGACAGTATACGCACCCGCTTTAGTCGCATCCACACGCTTACGGAAACGCCGCCAGAATTCATCGGTATTATCATCAGAGACATCGCAGCGCCAGCCATCAATGCCTTTTTCCAGCCAGTGTGCGGTTACGCCGTCTTGACCGAGGAAATAGGCTTCCATTTCGGGACATTCCACAAATTCCGGCATAAAGCCTAGACTAAGCCAGGCATCATATTTATAAGGCCATTCGGTAAACTTGAACCAGCGATAATAAGGAGAGCGTTTGGATTGATAGGCACCGAGCGTTTCTGGGCGATTTTTATCCCCGAACTTGCCGCCGATGTCAAAATAAATGCTGTCCGTCGAACAATGATTAAACACAGCATCCAACACAATTTTGATGCCGCGCTGATGGGCGGCTTCGATGAGGGTATCAAAATCCGCTTCAGTGCCGAGCATTTGATCCACCTTCATAAAATCAATCGCCTCATAGCGATGATTGGTCGCGGCCTCGAAGATCGGATTAAAATACAGGCAGTCCACGCCTAAATCCTGCAAGTAATCCAGCTTTTCAATCACCCCGCGCAGATCACCGCCATAAAAATCACGTCCAAGCGGCGGCGCTTCCGGCGTATCGCCCCACTGTTTAAAGACGGGTTCATGCCCATAAACACCCTTCATCCTGGATTTCGCTTCGTCGTCGCTTTGGGCTTTGGCGAAACGATCCGGGAAAATCTGATAGATCACCATTCCCTGCGTCCAGTCGGCAGGCATTCGGGCAGGATCATACACGGCAATCTTGAAATCTAAGCTCTGCCATTCGCCATAAATTGGGCGGTTATGCCCTTCCACCTGTCGCCGTTCCAGCACTTTTTCCCCATTCACTAAAAAGTGATACTGAATAATGGTCGGCTCTGACGGTAGCAGCACCTCAGCCTGCCAAATTTGCGCTTCACTTGTGGGCAGCATCCCCACGCGCCAGGTGTAATCGCGGCGCACATCCGTTAGGATGATTTCCGGTTCCTTTGTAGCGATGCGGATTTGTCCGGCACGTTCTAAGGTCAGCGTGACACGGCTGTTGGGAGGTTGGGCAGGCGGTGGCAGATGAAATGGCCCTTCAGGGCGCAAACGGCGGGCAGCATCTAAACTGAGATCAGGCAGCATGACATGAACTCCTCGTATTACCTTGACATCACACTAAGAGATTAAATGGAGTAGGGGAAGAACGCAAAGATTAAGTCAGTTACCAAAATAAACTTTTCCCTAAGACCGCCAATCCGTTAGGTATTTTTGAGGATTTATTTGGTTTCATCTTATCCTAGCCAATTATGCTATAGAGAAATTAGGAAAAAGAGGCTTATGATGATTGACCCAACGCTTGTTCCCGGCTTAGCCAATGAAATCGGCAAAGTACGACAGCAGGAAATCGCTGAAATGGCGGATGTTGAAGATGAGCGCCGCTTGCGTGAAGCCGAAGAAACGCAAGAAGAAGTTGAAAAATCCCAAGAAGAAAACGAGCAGCACAGACACTAACTATTGAGGCGCGTCCACATCGAAACGGTGACGCGCCTTATTTCGATAAAACTATGCGTGTGCTTCCAAAACTAGCGTTGTGCCTTTTTCCAATTTCCCTAACTGAATCGCGCCATTTTCTACGGTGACGCTCAATCCACTGCCGAGCAAATCCACGAGCCTTACGCCATCCGCTAATCCCGTATGCCGTACCGGAATCGTTGCTGCTTCCGCCGCATCTGGCCCACGATAGCCGACGACGATTAGGCGCTGTTCTGGTGATTGGCGTTGAAAAGCCATCAAGTTGCCTTCTGCCATCACCCGTTGATAGCCGCCGCGCTTGAGCGCTGGCGAATTCTGCCGCAGCGCGATTAATTTTTGATACCACCCCCGCATGTCATTATCCCATTGGGCATCATCCCAAGGCATAGTGCGCCGATTATCAGGATCGGGACCGCCGGGGAGCGCAATTTCATCCCCATAATAGACACACGGCACACCCACATAGCACATCAACATCGCTGCGCCCAATTTGACCAGCGATTTATCGCCTTTGACGATATGGAGTATACGGGCGGTATCGTGGCTGCATAATTGGTTAAACTGCTGTTTGGCAATCACCCAAGGTATAGATGCTCAGAACTGATTAAGCTGATCGGCGTAAGACTCAGAAGGCAGAAGCACATTATCGGCAATTTCGGGTCGCCAATCCGCGCCGTTTTCATAACCAATCAGCCAGCGCCATGTCGGTAGATTAAAGCCGGAATAATTCATGGTCGCGTCCATCTCATCACCTTGCAGATAGGGCGATCCATCAAAAAAGTTTTCCCCTAATAAGTACGCTTGTGGATTTTCAGCCTTTACCGCCCGCCGAATGCCGCGCATGATTTTATGCGAAAATTGATGGCTTCCCTGCCGCGCCGTCATATTCATCACATCTAGCCGCCAACCATCAATTTTGTATGGTGCTTTAAGCCAATGGCGCAGCACCGAGTCTTCAGCCCGATACATGACCTCACGCAGTTTCTCGCTGGCATAATTCAACTTAGGTAGCGATCTCACCCCTAGCCATGCCTCGTAATCATCGGGACGTTCATAAAAGGTATAAAAATCAGCCGACAGTGCATTGGCATCTTTGCGTCCCTCCATAAACCAGGGATGCAAATCGCCTGTGTGGTTGGGGGTCACGTCCAGCACGAGACGTATATCAGCCTCATGCAGTGCCTCGCGCAAATTCACCAGCGCGTCGTTGCCACCGACGTGCGGGTCAACATTATAAAAATCTTCGATGTTGTAGCGATGATTGCTCTTGCTGGTAAAAATAGGAGTCAGATAAAGAGCGTTTACACCTAGATCACGTAGATAATCAATTTTCTGATGAATCCCTTGCAGATCGCCACCAAAGAAATCCATGCTCGCGCCGTCTTCCCACTTCATCGGCGGCTCACCCCAAGCGCGGGGCTGTGCTTTAAATCCCCACTGTTCCCATCCACCCAACGGGACATTGTTCGCTGAGTCACCATCATGAAAACGATCAGGGAAAATCTGATAAAAAACACGGTCTTCTAACCATTCGGGCGCGTTAAAATTGGCGATGAGCTTAAAATCATGCCAATCGGGAACTTCCGACCTGAACACGCCGAGCTGATTCAGGGTATATGCGCCTTCAGTCGTGATAATCTTAAATCGGTAATTATAAAATGGATTTGTGACCTTAATCTTCACGCTCCAATACGCGCTGACCGAATCCTGATCGACAATCTCCATCCGATCAAAATGACCTTCGCCATCCGGTGTACTGCGGACGAATACACGATCAATCGGCGCATTTAACGGCGCACGTAGGCGAATCGTAACGATTTCGTCCAGCTTCGGCAAGGGATTAGAAACATAGAGTTCCGAGCTGTCATGATGCAGCCCGGCTGTCCAATGGTGTAAATTCATCGTGTTCCATTCACATTATCAATAAGCTATAAACGGAAAACGAAAGCACAACACAAACTGCTTTGTGCCTTCTCATTTCGTGACAGATTATAACGTGTTTTACGCTTATCGTTTATGAATTTTAAGGTGAAGTCCATTTTTGGGTCGGATCGTCACAAACGCCTGCGGCTCGATGGTTTGCCCTGGCACGAGTTCAAAACGATAACGCTGAATCATCATCGCCAACATAATTTCGGCCTCTAACATCGCCAAGTGGCTGCCTGTACAAACGTGCATCCCGCCGCCAAAGGGGAAATAAGCATAGGTTGGGATGCGCTTTTTCCAATCCCTATCAAAGCGTTCTGGGTCGAAGTGCTGTGGTTCAGGAAAATAACGCGGATCATGGTGCATCACCCAGGGACAGATAAAAATCAGCCCGCCTTTAGGGATAGTTGTATTACCTACCTGAATATCTTCAGTCGTCTCGCGGATTTGCAGCATCCACACCGGGGGATACATCCGCATCCCCTCGCGCAGCACTTTATCGGTGTAGGTCATTGTCGTTATATCGTCCAATGTTGGGCTGCGATCACCCAAAATACCGGAAACATGCTCGTACAATTTTTGTTGAATTTCAGGATGCTCTGCGAGTAAGTAAAGTGTCCAAGTGAGAGCTTGGGAGGTTGTTTCGTGTCCAGCGGCGAATAGCCCCTTGAGTTCATCGCAAACCTGACGATCCGTCATCATCCCACCCACTTCTTCGGTATCAACCGCAGAAAGCAACGCGGAGGCCATATCGCCGTGATCGATGCCAGAAGCTCGATGTGATTCCACAATTTTCAAAACAAAGTCATCCGCCGTCTTTATCGCCCTATTCTCACGCAAGTTACGCGGCGTTGGCACCCAATCCGGCACGGGGATCAAAGATGATGCTTCTAAATAAATCATTTCCGACTCTACCGTGAGCGCCTCGTGCAATTCAGCCGCATCTTTTTGAACGTCCTTAATACCAAACAGAATCTCGGAGATGATGCCCATCGTCGTATCGCTCATCTCATGATTCATCTCGTATTCTTGCTGATCTTGCCAACGCGTAAGCATTCGCTCCGTGTGTTCGACAATCAGTGTGGCGTAATTTTTCACGCGTTGACTATGAAACGCCGGTTGCGAGAGCCGCCGCTGCCGCCGCCAAAGTTCGCCCTCAGTGTTAAAAGAGGCGTTCCCAAAGGCTTTAAACCAGGGTGCCATAAAGCGATCCCATTTCGTGAGCTTATCCGCATGAGTCAGCAGCACGTCGTGGATGTAATCGGGATGCTTAATCATGTAGGTGTTGTAAGGGCCAAACTTCCAATGGATGATGTCGTCATAATCGTGCGCGGTACGTGTCAAAAATCCGAGCGGATCCCGTTGAAAGGCAATCGTGTTACTCAGGCCAAAGATATCCCCCTTGGGGCCAGATGGAATTGCGGTATGAGACATAGCTTGGCTCCTTTGAATAAATAGCTGCCTCCTCATTTTATTCCAAATCCCGAACCTTGCTTGCCTTCTTACCCGTTGCTTTGGCAAAACTCACAAGCCGCCGATGTAAATGTGCTATATCTGATAAATATATAATTGAAGGTAAGGGGAGTCTGATAAAATGAACAATCCACGTAAGCCGAATTTTGGTGACCGCTTCGACGATGAGCCGGAACGCACACTTGATGAAAATGAACTGCGCGGACCCAGCGAGTTTCTAAAAAGTATTGGACCCGAAGATGAAGACCTAGCCGTAATTGAAGACGGTCTTGAAGCCTACGGGTTTGATCAAATTAATGAGGATGTGCCACTCGGAGAAACCAACATGCCATCCGACATGCCGGGATGGATGAATCACGATGCGCTGGAGCGTTCTCATGCCACCGATATGGAAGATGAAAACGGTGTATATGAAGAGGATGAGGCTGATGATGATCTTTGAGTTAATATTACCTCAGTTTTGGATAGCGCACTTTGATTAACTTTTATGATGTCCTCATCCCCCGACCCCTTCTCCATTGCATGGCGAAGGGGAGGAAAATGGTTCGCAATGGTTCTTTAAGTCCCCTCTCTACGAAGTGGGGAGGGGATTTAGGGGTGGGGATAGAATGAAAACACTGTCCGAAACTCAGGTTAATATAAGGCCAAGGGGCGAACAATACTGTTCGTCCCGCTCAAATCTATTCAAAATCATCGTCCTATGCGAAGCCTATTTTTTATCATCTTCAGTTTCAGGCCAGCGCGAATACAATTTCGTCAGATAGGCTAAACGATCTTTCATCGGGTCTTGTAGTTTATCCGCCGTAAAGCGCCAGCCCCAATTGCCTGTTTCACGCCCCGGCATATTCATCCGTGTCTCAGCACCGTAGCCCAACACATCCTGCATCGGCACGATAAACGTATGCGCCACCGACATCATCCCCAAACGGAGCAGCGTCCATACCGGATCAGTAATGTCACGGTTGAGATATTCGGACATAAAGCGCTTTTCGTTATCTGTCCCTTCACCACTGTTCCACCAGCCAAGCGTTGTATTGTTATCATGCGTTCCGGTATAGGCCACACAGTTCACTGTGTAATTATGCGGCAAAAACAGATTGTCGGGGCCATCCCACGCGAACTGCAAAATCTTCATCCCCGGCAGCCCCAACGTATCGCGTAGCAGCAAGACTTCTTCTGTGATCTCGCCTAAATCTTCCGCGATGATCGGCAGTTCGCCCAAGACTTCGCGCAGTTTTTTGAAAAAAGCGATATTGGGGCCCTTCACCCAACGTCCCTTGACAGCGGTTGGTTCGCTGGCGGGGATTTCCCAATAATCTTCAAACCCGCGAAAGTGATCGATACGGACAAGATCAACCACACCTAAAATGGCACGAAAACGGCTGATCCACCAACTGTAGTCATTTTCCTTCATCACTTCCCAACGATACAGCGGATTCCCCCAACGCTGCCCGGTAGCGCTGAAATAATCCGGCGGAACACCCGCTACAATCGTCGGATACCCTTTTTCATCCAGCGAGAATAACTCCCGATTCGCCCAGACATCGCTGCTATCGTGCGCCACAAAAATCGGAATATCGCCCACGAGCCGAATACCCCGCGCATTGGCGTAATCCTTCAATTCATACCACTGTGTATGGAAAATCCACTGGCGAAAGCGATGAGCATTAATCTGATTCGCCAAGCGCAGCCGTGCTTTTTCTAAGGCTTCTACCTTGCCGAGTGCTTCATCTTCCGTCCATTCGACCCAGGGCTTGCCGCCGTTTTCATCCTTAAGCGCAATGAAGAGCGCCCAATCATCGAGCCAATAGGCGTTTTTCCCCGCCCAAGTATTGAATACGCGGCGCTGCTCATCGCCGTCGCTGGTTTCGGCCTCGAAGCGTTGATAGGCCAGTTCCAACTTGCGATTATGATAATCAATCACTGGCCCAAAATCGACCAAATGCTGGGGGAAATCCGGCACATCATTCAGTTCTTCCTGCTTGAGCCAACCATCGCCGACCAATTTATCCAGACTGATGAGGATACTGTTGCCTGCAAAAGCCGATAAACACTGATACGGTGAATCGCCATAACTGGTCGGACCCAAAGGCAGCACTTGCCAGATGGTCTGCCCGATGGATTGCAAATAATCGGCAAAGCGATAGGCGTATTCGCCTAAGTCGCCCATGCCATAGCGACCTGGCAATGAGGTGGGGTGCAGCAAAATGCCACTTGAACGGGGAAATAAGGTCATGAATTTGCTCTCTTTCGTAATCGTAATAATTCCATTTTTTAGCTCGCGTTGATTGGTTTATGATGAACGTGTATAAATACTTTCGGCGAGAAATCTAGTTTATCAGCCCATTGGCATAAAAACAGCCTGCTACTTTTGATCTTCAAAAGCGTTTCAACACACTTGTACCGATGTTACCGAAGAAAGGAATGTGATGCAATTCTCTAAAACGCGTGTAAAAGTGTTTTCCTGAATGGTGATTTTCGCAAAATCGGCGATAATTTAAGGAGCGAAGAAAGATAAAACCGAGCCAATTTTATGACATTACGTAGAAAAACCCTGCTCATCATTAGTGTTACCATCGTTGGGATGATCGCGATGATCGTCATCGCTTCGCGCATTATATTGCTGGAAAGTTTCACGGATTTAGAAGAGGATTTAGCGCGACGCAATATCGAACGTGTCGTTAACGCCATGAACGACAACATGGATACGTTTGCACGTACTAATTCCGACTATGCCTATTGGGATGATTCATATCAATTTGTTCAAGATCGTAATCAAGATTATATTGATACCAACCTGAACATCCCTACCCAAGTACGCCTTAACTTAAATGCCATGTTTTATGTCAACAATGCAGGCGAAATTGTCTTTCAGGGTGCTTATGATACTAACGGCGCAATGAGCTTGCCTATTCCTACCGGGATTGAAGAACATCTTGGCTCAGAAAGTCCTTTGCGAAATTTGGACTATCTGACCGAAGATGTTAAAGGTCTTCTCGTACTGCCACGCGGCCCGGTCATGGCAGTGTCACACAATATTCTGACAGGCTTCGCCGAAGGCCCCAAAATGGGGAACTTGATCTGGCTGCGCTACATTGATGATCGATTTATCGAACTTATGGAAGAATCAACGCGCTTAAGCATCTCTATTCAGGAAGTTAATGCAGACTTACCAGAAGATTTCGAGCGAGCGAAAACAGCGATAACGCAAAATCCGGCAGATGAAACGTATACAAATGCCATTGGTGAGGGCAGAATCGCCGCTTACACACTCATCAATGATATTTACGGCAATCCCGGCATCATTATCCGTATGGATATGGCACGGAGTATTTTTAATCAAGGCCAAACGACCCTCGCTTATTTTGTTATCGCCCTCGTTCTGGCAGGATTAGCCTTCGCCGCACTGACGATTGCCCTGCTGCAAACGACTGTGCTTAATCCGCTTGCTATATTAGGGCGTAATGTGCGTGAAGTCGGCACAAGCGCGAACTCCGCTGCCCGTATCCCCGTTGTCGGAAAAGATGAGCTTTCTAGCTTAGCGGTGGAAATTAACGAGATGCTTCAGGAACTGCAACAGTCCCAAACTAAATTGCGCGAAACCGAATACCAAGTCCGTGCTGTTGTGACGAGCGCCCCCATTATCGTGTTCTCGTTGGATTCGCAGGGAATTATCACCCTGATGGAGGGGCAAGGGCTTTCCTACTTGCAGTTAAAGTCGGGTGAATTAGTGGGACGCTCGGCCTTTGATGAAGACCTCGTAAAGCGGCTGCCAGAATTAGCCCGTGATACAAAACGTGCCCTTAATGGGGAAACATTTACAACATCGGTAGAAGTATCCCAGGTTGATGTTGTTTTTGAGACACGCTATACACCTGTGCGTGATCCAAATGGTCAACTTACCTCGATCATTGGGGTGGCGAATAACGTCACAGAACGCAAACGCGCAGAAGAAGCCGCCCTCGCTGCCAAAGAAGCGGCGGAAGCAGCCAGCCGTGCTAAAAGCACCTTCCTCGCCAATATGAGCCATGAACTACGGACTCCGTTGAATGCGATCATCGGCTACAGCGAACTGCTGCAAGAAGTCTGCGAGGAAGAAGGCTATACCGATATGGTTGGCGACACAAAGAAGATTCAATCATCAGGTCAATATCTGCTCTCGCTTATCAATAGTTTACTTGATCTGGCAAAGATCGAGGCCGGACGGATGGAAGTCATTGCGGATGAGTTCGACTTGCCACATTTGATTGATGAGCTGTACTCCACTGTCGCGCCGATGATCGACAAAAATAATAACACCCTCATCTTAGACCTTGCTCCCACACTCGGCAGCATGTATTCAGACCGGACGAAAGTCAAGCAAATTCTGCTTAATCTCTTGAGCAATGCCAACAAATTCACCGAAACAGGCCAAGTGACGCTCCGCGCCTCACAGGAAAACGAGCAAACTATGATCTTCAAGGTGGTCGACTCCGGCATCGGGATGACCCCCGAACAAGCCAGCAAACTGTTCCAAGATTTTGTACAGGCCGATACATCTACCACGCGCAAATATGGCGGGACGGGGCTAGGCTTGTCGATTAGTAAACGTTTTGCGGAAATGCTCGGCGGGGACATTAAGGTCGAAAGCGACGAAGGCAAAGGGAGCACGTTTACCGTGTGGCTGCCCATGCGTTATATCGCGCCTGAAGCGAAAACAATGGAGATAGCCTAGCGATGACGCGACTGTTCATCAGCTACGCACGCAGTAATTCGGTTTTTGCTCATCGGCTGGCAAAATCACTGTAAGCACCATTTAGCTAAAAATTGATCTTCAAGGGGGGCATAGTATGTACTATGCCCCTTTCGATAACTTGCTGACCTACTTCTTTTCGGTCATTTCGATGTTATGCGCTGCCCCGTTAGGCTTGGGCTTGGTACCCATTTGCTCACGTAGCATCACGCCAAGCAGCGCGTCGATCATCGTGCCGCCGCCCTGTCCATTCGCGCCGCCGATCATGATTTCCGGGATGATGCGAACACCTCCCTCACCGACAATCTGCATCAACTGGACAGCCGTATAGCCATCTGAACCCATCGCTTCTGCCCCGGCACGATAAGCATCGGCCTGTGCTTCACCCTTGGCACGGATGGCCTCAGCTTCACCTTGCGCCCGCAAACGGATCGATTCCGCTTCGCCTTGCGCCTGTTTAATCGTCGCTTGCGATGCCAAATCCGCGATGTTTACGCCGCGCTCGGCTTTGACGATTTCGCCTTGCATATCGGCAATCGAAGTTTCGCGCACAAGCTGCTGACGCTGAGTTTGTGCTTCTTGTTGTACGACGAATGTCTTCTGCTGTTCTTCGGCAATTTTACGATCCGTTAAGGTCGCCATCAATTGGGCGGGTGGATTAATATCGCCTATGAGGGTATCAATCGCTTCGACATCATATAACCGAATCGCCCGATTGATATGTTCCGCCGCTTCTTTTTGGCGTTCACTCCGCGCACTAAGAAAATCGAGTACGGTATTACTCTGCGCGGCATTGCGGAAGTAATTGCCCACAATCGGCGAAAGCACATGGTCAATCAGGTTTTGCACCGTCCCGACCCGCGAGATCACTTTTGGCGCTTCTAATGCCCCCACATGAATCACCTGGGCGACATCTAAATTAAAGGCGAACCCATCCTTAGAACGCACAGTTATCGAGTTCAGGCGCGAGTCATAATTGTGTTCCTCCGTCCGATTCGCCCAATTGAGGACGATGTTGGTCGTCGGCACATGCTCAACCTTCATCACACGAGTGTTGATCGGGTGCTTGCCGGGATAAAGCGGGGTCGCCCACACGCCCTTATGCCCTTGATTCACCAAATCACCATGCTTGAAGTCCGCGCCGCTGATGTCCTGATGCGCCTTGCCGATAAATGAAATGACCACGCCGACATACCCAATCGGGATTTCCGTCATCGGCACTTGCTCTACCCGCACAAACCAAGGGTTCAAATTCCATGAGCCGGAAAGCAAAATTTGCTCTTGCAAACCACGCTGCCCACCTGCCATCAAAAAGGATTGGGCATTCTGGAAGTTATCATGATTCGGCAGATACAAGCCAGCGATTTCGCCTTCCGCAATCGGCGCACCGTCGAGCGTCGTCATAATGCCGACTTTATCCGGCTCAATTGAATATACCCGCAGTTGTTCTGGTGTCATGCCATGCTGCTGTGCATTATCCGCCGAAATTACGGTAAATAGTGCCGTGTTAATCCGATACGCGCCAGCCGTTAGAATGCCGAGCTGACGACCTTTTTCGCCGCCGCCCGTCAAAAACTTACGTGCATTCTGGAAGTCATCGCAATCGACATACTTGCCCATGATGCGTTCCGGCGGAATAGGTGTGCCATCTGCCGAGACGATCAACGCCATTTCGCCCTGCTGCACAACCGTCACAGGGACTTTTTGTATGCTATACATCCAAGGCCAATAGCCCAAATGCCAACCCGGGGCCAGCGTATCCGCTTGATAACCCGGCTCGCTGTTGAGCGCCAATAACTGTCCATCAGGCAGAGACAGACCACGCAAAGAAAACTTCTTGACGACTACGCCGACCTGTCGTTCACTGACGATGACCAGCCCTAAGATGATATTGGGGAGAAAAAACAGCAGCACTAAGATTAAAAGTAGTGCTATGAGAGGAAATACTAAATCTAACATGATGTTTTGCCTCTATTTGGCGTATTGACATAAAGAAGACGACAATTGAATCCTACGTCCGCAAAATCGGCTTGTATCCCCCACAAATTGGGGGGACGGATTCATCTGATCTTAATCTCTCGTTATTTTAGCACGAAAAAAGCCGATGGTTTGCTCATTTTTGCGGGATCGAATAGCTATCGTCCACATTCCATTTAACTTAATCTCTTTAAGGTCTCTGCCTTTAATTTTAAGAATTAACCAAATTGATTGACAGACCTATAAAAGCATTCTACTTTATGTCGTGTCAGCATTTTATTCTGACCTATTTAAGGAGTCTAACATGAACTATTATGGCCCCGACGAAGAAGAAATTGATGAACCAGAAGTTGCCGAAGAAGGCGACGACGAAGCTGGTGAGTAGTACGCCTCGAAAGTAACAGAGGGATGAAGACCTGTTGCGGCGTAAGCGTTGTCAACAGGTCTTTCATTGATGTGTGACACTTGTTTAGCCTAAAAACCCCGCGAAACTACCCGCTGCATCACAGCTTTAATGCGCTCCTGATCGGCTGGGCTGTAGCTTTCAAATTTCAAGGGCAACTGCTCATAATCGACACGGCGATGATAGGCATTGACACTCACGTATGTTTCATCATAGTGACTACCAAAATCAAAATGGATTCGATCATCGTAGGCGAGTGGAATTTCAACAATAGGCATCGGGACATCGACACCAAAGGCATAGGTTTTTGAAAGCCCCAGTTCAAGATCAGGCAGCGGGTCGCTGACCGTGATGCTATAAGCCTGCGAATCGGCCTTATGACGTGGATAATTGGGTACTCCGCGAATGGGTGAAGGGGTCTGGTGCATGAAATCTAATTCTACCAGTCTTAAGCCACTTTTCAGTGTTACCTCTCTCTTTTCGACATATTGGTAATAACCGGTTCCTTTTTTGTTCGTTGGCGACAAAAGCTCAATGCGCGTGACCGGAATACCAAGACTATCATCCCCTCGCACTTCATAAATAAGCACGGCAGAATAATAGACGGGTTCAATATCGGCGAAGGTCGCACTGACTGGCTGCGTAAGCGTGACGACTGCCGCGCTCGATTGCGGCGTTGATTGATGTGCAAGCGCAGGATCAGCATCATAAACCGTTAAATCAGGGCGCGTAAACACATCCTCATCCGTTAAGGGCAAATGAAGCTGGAGCGATTGTTCCGTATCGACGGTATATTTAGGCGCGAGCAGCGTTGTGAGTGCCGCCGCCAGATCCCCTATAAATTTATTGTGAAAGCCCTCCCACCCGCCTTTATTCTGAAAATAGCTATGCAGGTGGGCGTTCACGCCGCGATATTCATTTTTAGCTGATCGGATGGGCATTGGACAATCTCCCCGATAATACTTACCCTTTCATTTTACCCGACAAATGCCTTTGCTTTTTCTACAAACAGCGCACGTTCTACGCTAATCTCTTCACCATCTTTCAGGCGCTTGAGTTTGACCACGCCTGCTGCTGCTTCATCTGGCCCCATCACAGCGACCAGCGGAATACCTTTTTTATCGGCATACTTCATTTGGTCGCCTAATTTTTTACTCTGCATATACAGTTCGGTATTGATTCCCGCTGTGCGGAGTTCCGTCGCGAGTTTGGTCGATTCTGTGCGCGATTCTGGATTGAAGACCGTCACCAACACCTGCACCACCGTCCCGCCGATTTCTGCGGGATAGAGTTTAAGCTCGTCCATTAGGTCGATAATGCGCTCAATCCCAAGCGATGTCCCCGTCGTCGGCAGACTCTCGCGCCGGAACAAGCCGATCAAATCATCATAACGTCCACCGCCCGTGATGCTGCCCAGATTCGGCTCGGTGATGACCGTCTCGAAAATCGGCCCGGTGTAATAACCCAAACCGCGCACCATCGTAAAATCAAATTCGTAAAATTCTGACGAAACACCGGCATCATCGAGATAGCCAGAGAGTTCGCGCAGTTCGCGCAAACCTTCAGCGGCGGCGGGAATTTCACCCATCGTATCGTCCAACAAATCGAGATTATCCAATCCCTGCTGCCGGGAGGTAATCAGCCCGATCATTCGCGCCACGACTTCGCTGTCGATTCCGCGCTCGACCAGTTCTTTTTGTACGCCTTCCGCGCCAATTTTGTCGAATTTATCCACACTGCGATACAGATCAGGAAGCTGCGAATCCGGCACACCGGAATAAATCCCCATTCCTGTCAACAGCTTGCGGTTGTTGATCTTGACCGTGAACTGCGGAAACCCTAGCCGCCGCAGCGCCGTGACGATCACGCTCAGGATTTCAGCATCAGCAATCATATCGCCGATACCCACGATGTCGGCATCACATTGGTAAAACTCACGATAGCGCCCTTTTTGCGGACGCTCCCCACGAAAAACAGGCGCGATATGATAGCGCTTGAAGGGCAGTGTCAATTCACTCTCGTATTGGGCGAAGACTCGCGCTAAAGGCACCGTCAGATCGTAGCGCATCGAGAGTTCATCTTTATCGCTGCGTCCATGTTTTGCGCCGAAGATCAGATTTTCGGCTTCTTCGCCATATTTACCCATCAGCGTTTCATTCAGTTCCAAAACAGGCGTTTGGATTGGCTCGAAGCCATACAAATGAAACACCTCGCGCACCGTATCAAAAACGTACTCGCGCTTGAGCATATCCGCAGGCAAAAAGTCGCGGAAGCCTTTGGGCAGGCGCGGTTGAATTTTCACATTAGCCATTTTTTGCTCCTTAGCTTTGAACAGGTAGCGATACGCAAATTCCCGTTAGCACCCATCACTAGAAAATAAAAAAGCGCGAACCAACGTCCGCGCTCTCATCAACAAAAAGGGTGGCGTTGGGTCAGTCTTTGGTTTTCAGGTGATGATGGTTCCGCTGCTGAATCATAGGTATTCCCAACAAGAATCGATATTTATAGGACTTTCGCTCACGC
>Ga0105047_10001775_pt1 | contig 38858 bp, 35 predicted proteins | sample MAT04_FD_78384 | JGI IMG/M metagenome (GOLD analysis project Ga0105047, IMG submission 78384) | Freshwater microbial communities from Lake Fryxell liftoff mats and glacier meltwater in Antarctica - MAT-04 (megahit assembly) | ecosystem: Environmental > Aquatic > Freshwater > Ice > Liftoff...
CATGCGCCAGCGCACCGCCAAACGCGGACCCCGCGTCGGCCAGGCCTTCTGGGGTTGCACCGGCTATCCGGATTGCAAGGGCGCGCTCACAATGTCCGACAAAGGAACCACACCATGACCACCGACACCAGCGAGAAGGGCATGGAAACGCTGATCATGCGGCACATGACCGGCACCGACGGCCTCGCCCCTCAACCGAACATGGTGGCCGAAGGTCAAGCGCCCTACTGCGGCACCGGCTACACCGCCGGCAGCGCCAAGGACTTCGACCGCGGCCACGCGCTCGATGTCCCGCAGCTGTTCGCCTTCCTGCGCGCCACGCAACCCGACGCCTTCAAGAAGCTCCGTCTGTCAGACAATTCGGACCTGTCTGACACGTCTGACCGGTCCGACTCATCTGACATCAACCGCCTTAAGTTCCTCGCGCGCCTTTCCGGTGAGATCGGCAAGCGCGGCGTGATCGACGTGATCCGCAAGGGGCTGGTCCACGGCCCGCTGCACTTCGACCTGTTCTACGGCACGCCGTCGCCGGGTAACGCCAAGGCCACGGCGCTGCACGCGCAGAACCGCTTCTCCATCACCCGCCAGCTTACCTACAGCATGGACGAGACGCGCCGCGCGCTCGATCTCGGCCTGTTCATCAACGGCCTGCCGCTCGCCACCTTCGAGCTGAAGAACAGCCTCACCAAGCAGAACGTGTTGGACGCGGTGGAGCAGTACAAGCGCGACCGCGATCCGCACGAGCGGCTGTTCGAGTTCGGCCGCTGCGTCGTGCACTTCGCCGTAGACGACAGCGAGGTGCGCATGTGCACCAGGCTCGCGGGCAAGGGCTCGTGGTTCTTGCCCTTCGACAAGGGCCACAACGATGGCGCGGGCAACCCACCCAATCCCAACGGCCTCAAGGTCGACTACCTGTGGAAAGAGGTGCTCACCCCGGCGGGGCTGACCGACATCCTCGAAAACTACGCGCAGATCGTGGAGGAGGAGGACCCGAAGACCGGCCGGAAGAAACGCACGCAGATCTGGCCGCGCTACTGAAGAGCCTGCGTGACTGGCTTCCGCCTATGCTGATGAACGGCCAGGTCACGGTGGCGTAAGGGGGCACGATGAGCGAACCCTTCAATATCTACTGCGACGAATCCTGCCATCTGGAGAACGACCACCAGAAGGCCATGGTGCTAGGCGCGGTCTGGTGCCCGCTGGACAAGACCCAGGAGATTGCCGTCCGGTTGCGGGAGATCAAGCAGAAGCACGGGCTGCCGCCTCATTTCGAAGTGAAGTGGACCAAGGTCTCGCCCGCAGGCAAAGCCCTCTATCTGGACCTGGTCGACTACTTCTTCGATGACGACGACCTGCACTTCCGGGCCTTGATCGTGCCCGACAAATCCCTGCTGCGCCACGCCGCCTTTCCCGGCCAGGATCATGACGGCTGGTACTATAAGATGTACTTCGACATGCTCAAAGTCATCTTCCGGCCCGACGCCCGCTACCGGATTTACCTCGACTACATAAAGTATCGTTTGTTGCGCTGAAAAATCAATCAATTTGTCGAGGATTGGGTTTTGGAATCAAAAATCCGGTGACATGATAGTTCATTCCAACCAAACAATACACCAGACAAGCTGGTGATTTTTGCTGTTCGGCAGCAAACAAATTACACAAGTTAAAATGGAAATCTCGGTTAAAAACGATTGCATTGGGGTGAGCTGGCAAACTAAACGCCCGAGCGAACCTCTTCGTGTTCTCCGCATCAAAGCAAATCTTTTGCCGCAATTGACCAAGAAACTTGCCATTCATCCGCACCTGCTATACATATCAAGACAAATTTTTGCTGCGTTCCAAACTTCTTGCAGAAAGAACCAGCCATCCACAACCCCTAACCGGGTAAAAACCCACGATCCCTTATTTGCCGGAGCACCGATGAAATTTCTCTTTGATTTCCTGCCGATCCTCTTCTTTTTTTTGGCCTACAAATTTTTCGACATCTATGTGGCAACGGCAGTGGCCATTGTCTCGACCGTCGCACAAGTGGCCGTTATTTGGTTTAATACTCGCAAAGTTGCGACTATGCAGCTGGTCACCCTGGCGATTATCCTCGTCTTTGGCGGGCTGACCCTTTATCTCCAGGACGAAATGTTCATCAAGTGGAAACCGACCGTCGTTAACTGGCTGTTCGCCGCGGCATTTCTTGCAACCCAATTCTTCGGCAAACAGACCGCCATTGAGCGGATGATGGGCAGTGCCTTGACTCTGCCGGAGAAGATATGGCGGCGTCTGAATTTTGGCTGGGTGGTTTTCTTCCTCTCTCTTGGCTCGGCCAACCTGTATGTGATGAGCCACTTCGACAGCGATACCTGGGTCAATTTCAAACTCTTCGGCATGCTCGGTCTAACCGTGGTTTTTATTATCCTTCAATCGCTCTTCCTGTCGCGCTATATGCATGAGCCCAGCAACAAATGATATCCGGGTTTCGCGTCGGCCTGCCTTGTTTGCTGTCCGCAGCCAATCTCGTCAGCTATTCCGGGAATACTGCAGGGGGGAGAAGACAGACCGGTGTGCATAGGGTAGAGTGTCAGCTGTAATGAACCAAACCGACAAACCCAGCGGAGCGACAACCTATGCATAACCCGGCATTCCAGCTCAGCCAGCCTTTTATTCAGGAGCTTTTCGACCGAATCAACGGCTCGAAGGAACTTATCGTCCCCAATTCCGCCCTGAGTGATGTGTTCCTGCGCGGCAACGTACCCTCGCCGGAACATCTTGCGCAGCTCATCAATGTTGCCCACTGGGCAAGCCTCTCGACGGAAGAAGGGTATTCGGTAACAGCCGCGCTTATTCTGCGCCGGTCGGACCACTCCACCGACACCTTCCATTTTGACACCCCCCTCGATCTGACCGCCAGGACTATCGGCAAGCTCGGCCCGGCCCTTGAGAATCCGCAGGCGGATATCGGGGTCTGGCCGGACGAAGCGGGGCAGTTGAAGATCTGGGGCTTTACCACCATCGCCTATGAGATGGTTATCAAATCCGATCTGTGGATTCAGATTCTCGGGCCGGGCCGTATCCTCATTATGTACAGCGGCAGGACCATCGCAGCACTTACCGCCAACCGTGCGGTATTTGTCGATTCACGGAGTTTTCTCCACTCGATCATGCCGAAAATCGCCGCGCAGGCACAGAAGACCGAGATCACCCTGTTGAATCTCTTTCGCTACAATGCCATTCTGAAAATCGCCCAGCAGATGCGCAGCCACGGGCGAGGCGGCACCGTCCTCGTCGTCCCCGAGGATATGGGCTGGAAGAAATCGATCACCTCGCCGATAAAATATACCGGCGGAGCCAATTTCCTCGACGTCGCGGCCATGACTTTACCGCCGTCGCGCACCGAACTGGCGGATACCGAAAATCTTCTGCGCATTGTCAGGGATATGAACTTGTCCCCGAAAAAAGATTGGTTACGCAACTGGCAGCAGGTACAGCAGCAGTGCACGCGGATAGCCCGCCTGACGGCGGTGGACGGCGCCCTGGTGATGACCTTTGATCGGTATGTCTATTGTTTCGGCGCCAAGATCGAGGCCATAGATACCCGGACCATCGCCGCCAATCTCATGGTCATCGAGCCTTTTGAAGGCCACGAGCCGATGGCTCGGCCCTTTGCCGGTCTTGGCGGCACCCGCCATATCTCCGCCGCCCAGTTTGCCTTTGATCAGCCGGGAGCGATCTCCATCGTTGCCTCCCAGGACGGCAATGTCACCTTCTTCAGCCGGGAGACGGAAAGCGGCGAACTCCTCTCCGTGCAGCAGGCGGAGATGGCCCTGCTCCACGAAGGTCTCGGCGGTTCCCTGTGGAATCTCTCACTCTTTTCCGAGATGGGCTGGCTGGAAAAAGGCGTCAGCAAGAACGAAAAAGGCTATCTCGCCGGGGTGGTCCGCTGGATGCGCGGAGCATTCCAGATGGAGCGTTAGACACGGCTCGTTGGTTTTCGCGTCACCCGCGATGTATTTGGAAAATCCCGGTAGAGGCGTTTCTTAGAAATTGAAGATCTTCGCTTCCGCAGCCATGTCAATGAGATGCGGTCCGCCATCAAGTACCATATTGCTGTTAAAACCCGCTTCGTCGAGCTTGCGGTTTTTGGCACAAGGCGTGCAAACCCCGACCGGCACCTGGTTTTCGACGAGATAGGGCAGGTAGTCGTCGACACAGTCGCCGGTGACCGTCTTTACCGAGCCATCCCGTCCCTTGAGTGCCCAGTCGACACCGCTGTCGATCAAAAAGAGATTGACAGTATGACCTTTAGAATGGGCAATTTTCGCAAATTGAAAGCAGCGGGTAGCCTTTTCGTTGTCATTTGATCTGAGTACAAAGAGAAAATTTGCCATAGGGTCCTCATTGGTAGTGGGGATGGAAGAGGGCGGTGCATATCTGCCCCGGGATGTTGCGAATGATCGGTGGCAGTATACCGCAATGAATGGCGATTTCAATGTGCTATTGCTTGGTTATTGCCGATAATTTTCTTGATAATTTCAAAATTCCGCAGTAACTGGGGCAATTCAACAATGCGAACCGTCGCCTTTTAGAAATCGGCGGCGGGCCACCAGTTAACTTCAGCAGATTCGGCGGCTATGAATGACCAACAGGTTTTTGCCCATCTTCTCAAGATAATCGAAGAGTATTCCGCCGGACAGCGAGCTGGAAAATTTCTCGACTATCACAGTCCCGCCGAGTTGCGCTCCATCTTGGGGCTTGAACAACCGGGAAAAACCGGCGACTGGCAGGAGATCTTTGCCTGGATAGAGAAATATCTTGCCTATTCGGTGAAGACCAACCATCCGCTGTTTGTCAACCGGATGTGGGTGGGGGCCAATCTGCCGGCAATTGTCGGAGAGACCATTACCGCTCTTACCAACGCCTCGGCCTGCACCTTCGAGTCGGCACCGGTCTCGACCCTCATGGAAAAATATATGATCCAGGAGATGCTTGATCTGGTCGGCTTTAAAAACGGCGAAGGGCAGATGACCACTGGGTCGAGCAACGCCAACATGATCGCCATGATGGTCGCCAGGAATTTGGCCAACCCCTCGATGAAGCAGGCCGGCTTATTCGGCCAGCAGAAGCTCTTTGCCTTTGTCGGGGCGGATGCTCACTACTCCATGGACCGGGCGGCCAATATCTTAGGGATAGGTGTTGACCAGTTGCTTAAGGTGCCGCTGGACCCGCTGGGGGCGATGCTTCCGGCAGAACTTGAGCGGGCGATCAACCGGGTAGTTGAAAGTGGCGGCCTGCCGTTTTTTGTTGCAGCAACCGCAGGTACCACGGTGCGCGGCGGCTACGATCCGATCGAAGCCCTCCTTCCTCTTCGTGCCGACCACGGTTTCTGGCTGCATGTCGATGGCGCCTGGGGTGGATCCGCCGTGCTTAGTCCAAGGCTGCGGCGCCACTTTCTCCAGGGGCTCTCGGAGGCGGATTCCTTTACCTGGGATTTCCATAAGATGCTCGGCTCTACCCTGATGTGCAATATCCTCCTGATAAATAAACGCAAGGAAGCCCTGGCAACCGCTCTCAGTGCCGGCGACGGCAGCTATCTGTTTCGCAGTGAAAATAGTGCAGAAATGGAAGATCTGGGGCCGTCTTCCCTGCAGTGCGGTCGCAGAGTTGACAGCCTGAAGTGGTTTCTTGACTGGAAATTTTACGGTCGAGCGGGGTTGGCGGCAAGGGTGGAAAAATCCCATGATCTGTGCGCCTATGCGGAAGAGGTCATCAACCGGAGTGCCGAGCTGGAGCTGGTTGTTCCGCGCACCTCCTTCAATATCTGTTTTCGCTTCAGAGTTGCCGAGGAAGAAAGTAACGCCTTTAACCTGACCCTGCGCACCCGGTTGTATGAGGAGGGGACGACACTGGTCGGCGTTGCCTACATCGACGGCAAACTGGTGATGCGCCTCCTGGTCATCAATCCGGCGGCGGAATGTGCTGATCTCGACACGTTCTTCCATCACCTGATAGCAAAAGGCCGGGAGCTGCGGCAGGAGTCCTGAAGGGTGATGCTTGCAGCAGCCGCCACCAACTCATTTCCCCTGCTGTTGTGTAAAAAGCCGCAGCAGGCGGATGACCTCGTCCATCTCCGCATCCAGACCGATGGTGATGCGCAGCCAATCCTTGATGCGCTCCATGGCAAAGCGGCGTACCAGGACCCCGCCTTCGCGCAGATATTGTTGTACCTCGGCACCGGCAACCCCAGACAGGGTGCAGAAGACAAAGTTTGCCGATGACGGGCAAACCTGAAGGCCGAGACCGACGAGAGCGGCGACCGTTTGGTCGCGTGTCGTCATGATGGCCTGTCGTGTTTTTTCGAAATATGCAACATCCTCGTAGGCCGCCTTGGCGGCGCGCTGCGCCACCACGTCCAAGGTGTAGGAATTAATGGAATCGCGGATACTTTCCAAGCCCTTGATCAGTTCGGGAGCGCCGAAGGCCATGCCCACCCGAAGGCCGGCAAGCGACCGGGCTTTGGACATGGTCTGGACCACCAGCAGATTATCGTAGTGCGGAACAAGAGAAACCACCGACTCACCGCCGAAATCGATATAAGCCTCATCAACTATCAGCAGGGTATCGGGACGTTGTTGCAGCAGCGCCTCGATCTTTGCGGCGGTGACGGCAATGCCCGTCGGGGCATTGGGATTGGCAAGCACAACACCCTTCAGATTATCCGGATAAGCGCTGAAATCAATGGTGAAATCTTTAGCCAGTGGGAGGACCATGCCGGGGATTTCATACAGCGCCGCATATACCGGATAGAAGGAGTAGGTGATATCCGGGAAAGCGATGGTGTCGGTGCGGTTAAAAAAGGCCGGATAGACCATGGCCAACACCTCATCCGAGCCGTTGCCGACAAAGACCTGATTCATCGCCAGGCCGTAGTGGTCGGCGAGCGTCCGACGCAGGGCTGCGGCCTCGGGGTCCGGATACAGCCGCGCCTCCAGGGCAGTGACTGAGCGGATGGCCTCTATGACTGCGGGAGATGCCGGATAAGGGTTCTCATTGGTGTTCAGTTTGATAAAGCGCCGGTCCTTTGGTTGCTCGCCCGGCACGTACGGGCTGATGTTTTTAACGGTGTCACTGTAAAAACGACTCATGAATATTTCCTTTTATGCCTATTTTTTGATGAAAAAGCGTTGGGTGGAGGTTTGCCCTGTGCGGCAAACCTATCGCCATCCTCCTTTTTCAGCAAGTATTTTATCGTCTTGCCCTTGCCCATCAACCCAGCTGACCAGAACTATCCTCTTCAGGACCTTTGCAAAAGGAGCCGGAGTCAGCTACAATGGCGTCGACATGGCAGAAAAGAGTACAGCAGATTTTTGAAGATGAAGTTTTGTGTAAGAAATTCATAAGTCCTAAACGGTATTGAGATATGGGAAAGTCATTTCAGGAACAAATGTTGAAGCTCGGGTTGGTCGCAAAGAAGCAGGTCAAAGAGGCCAAGAAGGAACAGCATCAGAAGAAAAAACAGCAGGTTGGCAAGCATGTGGTGGTGGTCGATGAGAACCTGCTCCTTGCCCAGCAGGAAATGGAAAAAAAGAAAGCCCGGGCCCGGGAGCTGAATCTCGAGCGGGAGGCAAAGTTGCAGAAAAGGGCGGAAGAGGCACGCATCCGCCAACTTATCGAGGAGCACAAGCTGGCAAAGGATGAGAAGGGTATTGCCTATCGGTTTAATGTCCGGGGAACGATCCATCGCATCTTCGTAACCCAGGAAATGGCCGACAAGTTAAGCCATGGGCAGTTGGGCATTGTCGTGCTTGCCGATCGCAGCGAGGTCATTCCCAGAAGTATTGCCGAGAAGATTCAGGCGATCAACGACAAACTGTTTATCATTCTCAATGCACCTTCGGCCGGAATCGACCCTGACCCCGACGATCCCTACGCCGCCTTCAAAGTTCCTGATGACCTTATGTGGTAAGGCTGCCCGCCACCCGGCGCTCTTTTATTTGGCACTGATCAACGGTATCAGGCTGATTCTCAGGGCTTCCGGCTGGGCCTTGATGTCGATGAACCGGGTGTTGATCAGGATGGTCTTGGCACCGGATTTGGCGATGATCGGGTCGAGGTTTTGCAGGGTAATAGGGAATTCCTTGCCGTTTAACAGGGCAACCAGGGCCTGGCCGATGTCGGCATTGGCATCCTTGCCGCCGGGGCTGAGGTTCTTCACCACCGGTTTGACGAAGAGCGTCTGTTGCGCTGCATCATAGCGGAGAGTGGCGTTGGTCTGCACGTCTATCTCCACTGACCCGATTTTCAGCTTAATCTCATGGCCGGCAATTTCGCTGACAAACCCGAGATTGGTACCCGCCAAACGGAGGCGGCAGGCCAGTTGGTTGCTGCTCAGTTGGAAGTCAGTTATGCTCTTGATGACGATATCCCCCTGGACCGATTTCGAATGGGCATCGACGCGCAGGGGCAGTACGGCGGTAACGGCCTTGGCGATCACCGACTCCGGTAACGTGAGGGTGATGACGTCTTCGGCAGCGGCCTCATGAAGGGGGCCGACAAAGGTGAGCAAAAGAAAAACAACGGTAAGACAGAGTTTTCGTATCATGGTGGTCCTTGGTTATTTTTGCGCGCTTGAAAATGCGGTAGTATTAACGACTGCAGCAATAAAGTGCAAGCCATAAAAAGGCCAATGAGGGAGGCGAGATCCCGCTGGTCCCGGTGAAAATGATAACTGGTGCCGGCAAAACTGGTCGGAGTCAGGAAATGACCGCGGAAGGAAACACGCCCCGACGTGGCCGGTTGGTTGCCGATGACTATAATACGTTCTCCTGAAAATGTCTGCAAGGTCTGTTGCTCGGCAAAGTAGTGAACCCGGTCAAATTCGATGGGCTTGCCGGGACGCTGGTCCTTCATCCGCAGGGTATGAATGTTGTAGGTGTTCGCCTCTTCGAGTTGTGCCAGAAAGAAGAGCGGCGCGAGCAGGTAGCAACCAAAGAAAAGAAGACCGATGGCGGCTTTTCCCCTTCCGGGAAGGTATATTTGGGTGCTGTATGCCACACAGCTTCGCCAGTTGCCGAGGAGATACAGGAGGCCGATCAGGGTCAAGCCGAGGATAAGGGGATGTTCCGGCCACAGCGTGCCATTATGTACCATTGTCCACGAGAAAGGTGCGATAAGATGCACTCCGTTTCCCCATTTTATTTCCAGAGCGTCGAGTATGAGATGAAAAAGGCAGTTGCCGGCAAGAACCATGAATATTTTGCCGGTTTGCTTGGTGCAACAGGCCAGGGCCGCCGACAGGAAAAGGCAGAGCAGGAGGCTGGCTTGAGTTGTGCAGTAGAGACGCAGGTCGTAAGGGTCGAACAATTCCAGGGGCAGGAGGCTGGTCAAAACGATCCACGGCAGATCGGGAAGGATGCAGGCAATAACCACCCAGAGCAGCCGCTCTCGTCCGAGTACCATTCTGTTGAGCGGGCCCTGAAAACCTATATGACAGAGTGTGTTTGGCAAAGAAAAGAAGAAGATTTTTGATTAAGGGTATGGCTGTGGTGCAAATGAAAAATTTATTTTCACAGGCGACAATTGTTGGCTGCATTCTAGTGCATAGTAGCGGTCTGCACAAGGTCACCGGCTGCCGGATGGCCCGCATTTTTGCAATTTTCTCGAGGTAATGAGCATGCCGCTGATCCTCACCGTTACCTCCGATTGTCTTTTAACCGGCATCGATTTGCCGCTTGAACAGGCCTTGAAAGACAGACTGACCATCGAAAACCCGCAATATATCGCGGCCAAGAAATACGGTCGCTGGATCGGAAAAAAACTCAAACCGCTGCTCAAGTATTATGATCCGGTGCCGGAGGGATTGCGTTTTCCTCGCGGCTTTGCCAATCAGGCGGTGCTGCTTTGCCGGGAGTTCTGTGGCACGGATCCCGAGATTATCGACCAGCGGCGGCTTTTGCCGGAGGTCGTTTTTACCTTTACCGGTGCGCTGCGCCCCTATCAGGAAGTGGCGGTGGCAGCAGCGACCGGCAAATCCTTCGGGGTGATCGAAGCCGGCACCGGCAGCGGCAAGACGGTTATGGCCCTGGCTCTCATAGCCAAGCGGCGGCAGCCGACCCTGGTGGTTGTCCACACTAAGGAGCTCCTCTTTCAATGGCAGGATCGGGTGCGTACCTTTCTCGATGTCGAACCGGGGCAGGTGGGCGACGGCAAATTCAATCTTGCACCCATTACCATCGGCATCGTCAACAGCGTTCGCAGCCATTTGCCGGAGCTTCTTCCCCATTTCGGCCACCTGATCGTTGACGAATGTCATCGGGTGCCGGCCAATCTTTTTACCGACGTGGTCTCGCATTTTGACTGCCACTATCTGCTCGGATTGTCGGCCACCGCCTTTCGCAACGACGAGCAGATGACCAAGCTGATTTACTATTTCATGGGCGACCGGTTGCACCAGGTCGACCGCGATGAACTGAAGGCAACCGGGGCAATTCTTGCGCCCCGGGTGATTCGTGCGGCCACATCTTTTACCTACCGGTACCGTGGCGATTACCAGGCGCTGATCAAGGCCCTGGTGCAACACGAAGGGCGGAATCTGCAGATCCTTAGCGATATCGTCAAAGTTGCCCATGAAGGTGGCGGCACGGTGCTGGTGGTTTCCGATCGGGTCGATCATTGCCGTTTCTTTGTCGAAAAGTTGCAGGCAAAAGGGGTGCGGGCCGAGTTGCTGCACGGCGGCATCGATCCTGAAAAGAGGAGCGCCATTGTTGCAGCGGTGCAGGGCGGTGAGATCGAGGTGCTGGTCGCCACCCTGCAGCTCATCGGCGAAGGCTTTGATTGTCCGGGGCTGTCCAGCCTTTTTCTCACTACCCCCATCACTTTCGAGGGCCGTTTGCTGCAAGTCATCGGGCGAATCATGCGACCGGCGGCCAATAAACAGGCACGGGTCTTTGATTATTTGGATGAAAATGTGCCGGCGCTCATGCGCTCAGTCCGGGCAAGGAGCCTTGTTTTATCGCAACTTTAATGGCTTAAGGTCCAAGGTTGATATTTCCAGGGCAATGAAACGGTTCTTGTGTTTATTGCGAAAATCGGGTAATCTACTTTGTTTTAAATAACAAAATCATACACCAAAGGCACTGCTTATTGGAGGCAAGTGCTTTTTTTTATTTCTAAATTAAGTTGTTATAGTTTTCGTAGCAACAATGCAAGGTCATAGCTTTCCGAGACCTTGAAGGAAGCAGGATGGAACAGAACAAAATTCGTAACGTGGCGATTATTGCCCATGTTGATCACGGCAAGACAACACTGGTGGACCAGCTTTTTAAACAGTCAGGGATGTTCCGAGATAACCAAGAGGTTACCGAACGGATGATGGACTCCATGGACCTGGAGCGGGAGCGCGGTATCACCATCACCGCTAAAAACGGTTCTTACCAGTACAAGGATTACTGGATCAACATTATCGACACCCCGGGACATGCCGACTTTGGCGGGCAGGTCGAGCGGGTTTTGCGCATGGCCGATGGCGCCTTGCTCCTCGTCGACGCCCAGGAAGGGCCGATGCCGCAGACCTATTTTGTTTTGAAGAAGGCCCTGCAGAATAACCTGCCGGTCATCGTTGTCATAAACAAGATCGACAAACCGGCCGCCCGCTGCAACTGGGTGGTCAACCAGGTTTTCGATCTTTTTGCCAAACTGGACGCCCCGGACGATATTCTCGATTTTCCGGTGGTCTATGCCTCAGCCAAGAATGGTTACTCTCTCCTCAATCCCGAGGATCCCATTGACCTCGCTGCCGGCATGACCCATATCAGCCAGATGATTGTCGACCATACCCCCGCCCCAAGCGGCTCAAGCGATGCCTCATTGCAGATGCAGGTCGGCACCATCGATTATTCTCCCTACCTGGGGCGGCTGGGCATCGGCAAGGTGGTCAACGGCACCATGCACCTCAATCAACCCATTGTCGTGGCCCGGCGCGACGGATCGATCAGCCCGGTGCGGATCTCGAAGATCTTTCGTTTTGAGTGCGACGCCAAGGTGGCCATTGAGTCGGCCGGCGTGGGTGAGATTGTCGCGGTTGCCGGAATGGAAGATGTGACGGTCGGGGTAACCTTCACCGATCCTTTGAATCCGCAGCCCCTGCCGCTCGTCACCATTGATCCGCCGACCATTTCCATGAATTTTATCCCCAATGATTCGCCTTTTGCCGGCAAGGAAGGCAAATTTGTCACCTCCCGTCATATCGGCGATCGTCTGCAGCGCGAAGTTCTCGCCGACGTGGCTCTGCGCTACGAGGTGCTGACCGATGCGGTGGGCTTCAAGGTTTCCGGGCGCGGCGAGTTGCATCTTTCTATTCTCATCGAAAAAATGCGCCGGGAAGGGTATGAGTTTCAGGTGACCAGACCGCGGGTCATCATGAAGGAAGAAGATGGTAAAACCCTCGAACCCTACGAGAAACTCACCGTCGACGTCGATGAGCAATACCAGGGCGCGGTTATTGAAAAACTCGGCAAGCTGAAAGGTCAGATGGAAGAGATGGATACCTCGCACGGTATGGTGCGCCTGGTCTTCACTATTCCGACGCGCGGACTGCTCGGCTACCGCTCGCAGTTTATGACCGATACCAAGGGTATGGGCATGATGTCCTACGTCTTTTCCGAATACGGACCCTATGCCGGCGACATCGTCAATCGCGTCAACGGCGTTTTAGTGTCCAAGGACCCTTGCACGGCGGTCGCTTTTGCCTTATTTAATCTTCAGGAGCGCGGGAAACTCTTCATTCATCCCGGTGTTCCTTTGTATCAGGGGCAGATAATCGGCGAAAGCAGCCGTTCCGTTGATATGGTGGTCAATCCGGGTAAAGGTAAGAAGCTGACCAATATGCGGGCCTCGGGGACCGATGAGGCGGTTGTTCTCACACCGCCGGTGGCAATGACCTTGGAAGATTGTATCGCCTATATTAATGATGACGAACTGGTCGAGGTGACGCCGGCCTCGATCCGTCTGCGAAAGAGACCAGAGGTGCGTGTCAAAGGATAAAAAGCCATGAAAGAACTGGCGATTTTAGTGGGGGCAGGGCTGATTGGGCTTGCGACAATCGGCTTTGTCGCCAAAAAATTCGGCGGCAGCTGTCCGCCTTGAGTCATGGTCTATGCATCCATAGGTATGGGTGTGTTGGGGTATTGGCTGTTGCGGACTGTGTTTTAGAATTTGTTCTAGAATTATTTCTGCTTGTTCGTGCCGTTATTAGGCCTTCTTTGCGGCATAATAATCGGTCAGGATCCTGGCATGGTCAAAGACCATGGTTGGCAGATTGTCTTCAGTAAAAAGCTCCGCCCGGGCGGCATCGTCGCCCGCCTGCGGGGTGTCTTTGGCTCGGCCGATGAATACCGTTGAAGCGGTATGTTGGCGAGGATCCCTGGTGGGGTCGGAATAGGTGTGGAATTGCCGCAGGGCCGTCACCTTAAGCCCCGTTTCTTCTTCTGCCTCGCGGAGCGCCGCTGTTTCATACGATTCCCCGTAATCGACAAAACCTCCCGGCAGGGCCCAACCTAACGGTGGGTTTTTTCGCTCAATGAGAACTATCCCGTCACCTATCTCGATGATGATGTCAACGGTCGGCAAAGGATTCCCGTGTGCCGTGACTTCATATTGACAGTTCGGACATTTCATCGGAGTTCCTCTTTCGGATGGACCACAAGCGCTCTGATTTCATCCCAGTCGGCAACTGTCTGCAGCTCGTGGCGATTCCTGTTCCAGGGCTGATTGAAGACGTAAGGGGTAATGGCCTCCCTGGCCAGCTGGATACAGGTCTCGGCCCGGTCATCGATGAAATATTTGAGGCCGTGTTGGTGGATGTGGCGCACTTTGTCGTTATGATCGCCGGTTGCCACCACCCGGATATTTTTCCTGGCGGGTCCGGTAAAGAAATGCTCAAGCCAGTCAAGCACCGGTTTTTTAATCGGGCGGGCGGTGATAATGGTCACCGTGCCGCCCCTGGCAAACCCCTCCAGGCTCTGCACCGCCCCAGGCATAGGCATAAGTGCTGTTGCCATGGAGTTGGTGAGGATGTCGGTGAAAATTTTTTCAACCAGGGTCTGAGGAATATTCAGACAGTTCTCCAGTTCAAAATTGGTTATGCTCTCGCGATTGAAGGAGCAGTAGCCATGTTCCTCGCAGGCCAGGCGAATAAAGGCCTCGGCGGTGTCGGCAATAACCCCGTCGAAATCGAAGCCTATTTCACTCACCGGGATGGGCATGGGGGGAGAGACTCTGGTCATGGCGTCAAATACCTCGCTTCAATCTCTTGCACCTGGTGGTAGAGGCGGCTATTTTCCGGAGTTTTAATACCGTAGTGCAAACCTTTGGCAATGACCGCACCGTTGATGGCTTCAATTTCCGTGCGGCGCCGGTTTCTTACATCCTGGAGCATCGAGGAGACATTTTCGGCGGTTTTGCTGCAGACAGTTCGGGTTGCCAGGTAAGGGTCGTCGATGATGTCAATTCCTTCCGCCTTGGCAATGCGCATTGCTTCATCTATGGCGATGCGCATCCGTTCGTCAATGCCGGGAAGGGTGAGCAGTTCGCCGTTTTTACAGGTCAAAATGGCGGTAAGGGCGTTGATGCCGACATTGATAAAAAGTTTGGCCCACATTCTCGCCAAGATCTTGTCGGTGCAGTGCACCTGCAAACCACCGGCGGCCAAGAGGGCATGGGTTTTCTCCAGGAGCAATGCGCCGCGATCGTCCGCAGCATGCAGGAAACCGAGATAGGTCGCCCCACTCCCGGCATGGCGGACATGGCCACGCCCGTGCAGGGTAGCACCTTCCGTGGTGGTGCCGAATGCGGCGCTTGCCTTGCCCAGATGGTTGCGCATCGACAGATGGCTGATGCCGTTTTGCAGAAAAACCACCAGTGTTGTTGCACTCAGCAGGGGACGGCAGAAAGTCAGGCTTGCGATAACATCGTAGGATTTGACGCAGAGCAGCACGACATCCACCGGGGCGATGTCGTGTGGATCGGAGGTCGCGGTCACCGGGATTGTTCTGCAACTATCGCTATGCTGGTAAACGATGCCTTGTCCGGTCAGATATTCGGCACGTCCGGCGTTGTGGTCGAGAAGAGTCAGTCGGTCGCCGGTCACGGCCAGGCCTTTTGTGACAATAGCGCTGAGCAGACAACCGAGAGCTCCGGGACCAACGAGGAGAAAGTGCATGGAACGCCTTATGCTGCTATTTGATCAGCGATGCTTGTTCAACGATGGCTGTGTATTTGTAACCCGCCCCGAAGTCCTTATCCGCCACGAGAATGCCTTCCATGGTGACAATGGCGTCAACGGCCGGGGTTGTGTCGGTGGTGAGTACCAGATCATGTGAGTTGTGCAACGGATTGCCGGTACCATCCTGGAGATGCACCCAGTTTTTGCCCATGATGTTCGGGCTGAATTTGACAACTTTTCCTTGGATGCGAACCTTCTTGCCGGCAAGGGTTTTGAGGCCCGCAAAAATTTCCTCAACGGTATAGGCGTTCTCACCCTGGGCCTTGAGAACGGTAATTTCTTGCAGGGGAGCTATGGCAACGGCACTGCCCCCTGATGCTTGGGCGGTGGATGGGTCTGGGGCACCACTTTTTTGTTCAGCTTGCAGTGCTGCCGAAAAGGAGTCGGCAGGCGCTGAAGACTTGGCTGCAGAGGTTCCGGGATCGGAGCCGGCGGTTTCTGCCAACCCTGCAGAAAAAATTATATTTTCAAAAGTCTTGTTGAGGGTTTTGCTGATAAAATTGGGCATCGTCATTCCTTCATAGTAACTGACCTGACTTCCCGCTTTGACTGTGGTCTCGGGGATTGCCACCCAGCGCTGTATGCCTCCGGCATCAATGAGCATGTACGTGTAGCCGGAGGAATTCATCGTCTCGATGATCGTTCCCATTACGGTTTTGCCGTCGGTTGTCGCGACTGATTTCGGCATGGCCATGCATTGCATTGGCGCAAAAGAGAAGATGATGGTGAAAAATAAGACGATTTTATAAACTGCACATGTGCGCTGCATTCCATAACTCCCAAAAATACGTTATTGATGGCCTTTGGAAATAATAAAAAGTGGCCGGATGAAGAGCGTGGTTATCTTCCTGACAGCCGACAAGTTTAATCATTTTCCACCAGAAAGGCAATATGCTCCATCAGGGCTCGCTCCCAGATGGCATACGCCGCCGCGGTGATATGCACACCGTCTTCCTGAAAGAGTTGCTTGTCGGATCCGACAAAGCGTCGGTGAATGTCAAGAAAACAGCAGCCGGTGCGAATGGTGATCGCCTCGATATGAGTGTTGAGGCTGGAGACCGAGTTGGAAGGCAGGTTGGGGAGATCCATGGGCAGGAGGCCATTGACCAGGATCTCCGCCATGGGATAGTCGTGGCTGAGTTGAATGAGGATGTTTTTCAGCTGCGACAGGAAATCGTCATTGCCGAGGAGAAGATCGTTGGTGCCGATCATCACGACAATTACCTCGGCACTGGCTGCCTGGGTTTTTATAGCCGGCAGAGTAGCATAAAGATCGAGTGCCGTCGCCCCTGGAACACCGAAATTTTCTACCTTGAAAGCAGGCATGCGAGCCTGCCAATCGTGATCAGCTACCAGTGAATCGCCGAGGATCAGTATTTTTGTCATGGTTTTTCTACGTTGAGATGGAAAGAGAGTTTGTCGCTCCTGCAGAGCGGCATGAAAAATTGTGAAACTTTGCATACAGTAGCACAGTACGCCGGCCGTGCCAAAGAATTTTCACCACCTCATCGGCCCCGGGCAGTGGATTTGTCGTACATCAGGCGGCCGACTGGAGTACTATGCAGGTAAAGGGGGCAAGGGCGTGGCCGGTCAATTGCCGCTGGCGCGTGGCCGCTTCGACCGGTATAAAATCCTCGGGGGAGGCGGCTGAGGTATCGATTATCCGGCGCCAGGCTTGGCCTTTTTTCCGTGGTGCGGGAGCCTCGAAACCCAGAATCTCTTTTCGGCCGCCGTTCAACATGACAAAGAAATCACTCCCTGTAGCACAAGTGTCGGGTGCCTTGAGCCAAAAGGCCAGGCCATGGCTGTCGGGTGACCAGTTCTGCTGATCCGGGGCAAGATATTGCCAGCGGATCTCCGGTGGGTTACCCGGATGCACTGCTTGATCGCTGGGCAGGAAAAAATCCTCGCGGCGGAAGATTTTATATTTTTTCCTGAGGGCAAGGCATTCTTTGAAAAAACGAAAAAACCCCGCATTTTTTGTAAGCAGCGACCAGTCCAGCCAGCTGAGTTTGTTGTCCTGGCACCAGGCATTGTTGTTGCCGCCCTGACTGCGAGCGAATTCGTCACCGGCGGCAACCATCGGCACACCCTGGGACAGGAGCAGCAATACCACGAAGGTTTTCATCCGTCTTTCGCGCATATGGAGAATTTCTTCGAGAACGCAGGCACCTTCATAACCATTGTTCCAGCTGAGGTTATGTTTTTCCCCATCCCTGTCGCTCTCGCCGTTGGCGGTATTGTTTTTTCGGTCATAGCTCACCAGGTCGGCAAGGGTAAAGCCGTCATGGCTGGTAAGGAAATTGATTGAACATAAGGGGCCTCTGCCACTTGCCTGATACAGGTCGGAGCTGCCGGCAATACGCGTGGCCAGATGGGTCACCGTGTTGTCATTGCCGATCATAAAGGCCCGGACATCGTCCCTGAACCGCCCATTCCATTCGGCCCAGCGGGGATCGGTGGAAAAGGAGCCGACCTGATAGAGACCCGCCGCATCCCAGGCCTCGGCGATCATCTTGGTGTCGCGGAGAACCGGGTCTTCGCCGATCACTTCGATCATCGGCGGGTTAGCAAGGACATTGCCCTGCCGGTCGCGACCGAGGATGGAGGCGAGATCGAAGCGAAAACCGTCGACATGCATCTCGGTCACCCAGTAGCGCAACGATTCAAGGATCAACTCGCGGACCACTGGGTGGTTGCAGTTCAGGGTGTTGCCGCAGCCGGAAAAGTTGAGGTATTCATTGTCGGTCCCGAGGAGGTAATATATCGGATTATCTATGCCCCGAAAGCTGCTGGTTGTGCCCTGGTAGCCGCCTTCGCCGCTATGGTTGAAGACCATGTCAAGATACACCTCAATCCCGGCCTGGTGCAGAGATCGCACCATTTTTTTGAACTCTTCTATAGCGTTGCCCGGATCCTTGGCGTATCCGGAATGGAGAGCAAAAAAGGACACAGGATTATACCCCCAGAAATTCTTCAGCCGTTCTCTAGTGTTAGGGTTGGTGAAGATAACATCGTTTTCGTCGAATTCCGTTACCGGCATGAGCTCAACGGCGGTAACGCCGAGGTCCTTCAGATAGGGGATTTTTTCGATAACGCCCAGATAGGTGCCCGGGGCTTGGACGCCGGCACTCAGGTCCTTGGTAAATCCCCTGACGTGCAGCTCATAGATAATGGTCTCAGACAGGGGCGTTTTCAGCGGGCGGTCATCCTGCCAGTCGAAGTCCTGACCGCTTATCATGCAACAGGGTTCGACCCCGTAGGTTGCCGGTTGTCCCCATTGTCGGGGGGTGAGCATGCTGCAGCAGGGGTCGATGAGAATCTTCTTATAATCATAGATCAGACCCTGACCTTTGCTGTCGCTCGGCCCATCAAACCGGTATCCGTAGCGGAAATTTTGCTGATGGGTGAGAAGGAGGATGTGCCACATATCACCGGTACGATTTTCATGGGGGTCAAGGGCGAATTCATGGCGAATTGTTTTTGTTGAACCCGTCGGAAGGTGATCGATGACCAGGGTTGTCTTGGTGGCGTGGCGGGCGAAAATCGAGAAATTTAAGCCCTCCTTGAGGATGGTAACGCCAGCCGGCAGAGGATAGCCTCTTTTGCGAAAGCGGGAATTTTTTTTATCGGCCATGTTGATAACAATTATTGTTGTTTTACAGTTATGACTTACATCAAGGCGCAGCACATTTGTTTTCTTATAGTGTATGTTACTCGAACAGGCAAATCTAGTATCGCGGAATTTTTTGTTTTCGACGATTTTCAGGAACCGTTTGCAAATAACTTGGAAAAGCAGTGCTTCACCCACAATTTGGAGGTAATCATGGGGATGTATCACAAAGTGAAAGTTGGCGACTTGAGCATCAGTCCTATCGATTGGGAGATGACTCCGGATATCTCCTTCGGGACCTTTGAATCCTGGGGTGGGCGGGAAAGGGTGCGCAACAACAAGGAGTGCGTTTACTATTTCTTCATTGACAATTGGGGAGAGGAACCGAATCTCTGCCTCATGGAACGGGCGGTGAAACACGCGAAAATTATGGCGGAAATAAAGGCACCACCGGAAATGGTGAAGAAATGCGTGGCGGGACAGGGGCGATCCTCGATCTTTGAAAAAAGTTATGCCATAAACGATGAGATCAAAGAGTGGCTGATTAAAAGTGTTCTCGATGACCATGGTGATTCGCGCCTGATCGTACCAAAACTTGAGGTGCTGCGCAAAGAGGACATGGGACCGCTCCTGCCGTCGGCCGCAGAGAACCCGTTCGTCGGGGAAACAGTCAGGCTGCCGCATGTGCAGGCTATTATCAATGACGACCAGATCGACGCTCTCCTGAAACAATGGAACTTTTTCGAGGCGGAGTTGAATCCGTCCGGCAGGTTTGTCAATTCCCTGGTGGATGTGGCCATTCCCGGTGTTATTGTCGATCAACGAACGGGATTGATGTGGCAAAGCGACGGCATCGACATTGGCTCCATTCGCCATATCCTGAGAAGTATGGAAGAGCTTAACGGGCAACAGTTCGCCGGCTATGGCGATTGGCGACTACCGACCATGGAAGAGGCCATGTCCCTCATGGAACCAGAGAGAAACGGCAAGGGGGTTTACCTCCACCCCGGATTTTCCAAAGAGCAGCCGTTTATCTTTGTCGCAGCCCAACGCAAACCCGGCGGCTACTGGTTTGTCGATTTTAAGCAGGGCCGTGCCTTCTGGTCGTCCGGCACTATCCCCGGCGGGTTTGGCCGGTTGGTGCGGTCGCAGACCTGAAAGCTTCACTTGCTGTCGGAATGATCTTGCGCCGCAAGAGACGGTAAGAGGCAAAAGTTTAACACCCAGGGGGCGGAAGGAAATCCGTCCCTTTTTTTTATTTCAATTTGCTTGTTCCAGCACATCAATTCACTAATATTGGTGAAGGACGTTGGTTTACTGCATCCAAAAGTTGCTTGCTTTCGTTCAGTGTCGGTAACCTTATGTTGACCGTGTATATCGACCAAGACCTGCTCGGATGAAGGGGCATTTGTAATTACTCGCAGTATTGTTTTGATTGTTGCCGACAAATTTGGTTAATATGCAACTTGTACAAATAACTGCTTTTTAGTTGGGTGAGGATGGCGTGGCGCATTTTTTGCCGCCTGTTGCCTCTTCGGTCGAGTCATTCCCGGGGTTTCTATGGCAAACGAAAAGGATTTTGGATACGGTATAATCGCCTCACTTCTTCTGCAGTCGGGAATGGTGAGTGAGAAACAGCTCAAGCATGCCGATCGAATACGCCGAAAACTGGCGACGCCTGCCCCTCTTCTCAATGTCCTGAAGGATCTGGGTAACGTTTCCGACGAAATGGTGCGGAAGGTACTGATGGGCACCAATTCAAATATTCGTATCGGTGAGCTGTTGGTTGAACTGGGGCACCTTACCGAGGGTGACCTGGATTCCGCCTTTAGAATTCAGCAAGAGCAGGATAAGGAACTCCGTTTGGGGGAAATCCTGATAAAGCATAATTTTATTGATGAAAAGCTTTTCAACAGGATTCTTTCTCTTCAACTTGGTTTTCCTCTCGTCGATGTCAATATGTCCCTGGTCGATAGAAGCCTTGCCGCTCGGGTACCGATGAAGATACTCGTTGAACATCTGTTTATCCCCATAAAAACCACTGAAAAGGTGGTCTTTGTAGCATTCGCCGATCCGCTGGACAGAAAAGGGCTTGAGGCCGCACGGAAATTTTTTGGTGGGACCATTGCTCCGGCCATCTCTGAAAAAAAGGCAATACTTGAGACCCTTAGACTTTTAGAGGATCTTCTTGCCGGTAAGGTTGTTGATGTAGATAACAAGACCGTGGTGGGCATCGTCAATGCCATGATCCTTTCAGCGATCAAGGACAACTGCTCGGATATTCACATCGAACCGATGGCCGATCGCCTGCATGTCCGTTTTCGCGAGGATGGTATTCTCCGCCATTACAAGGATTTTCCCAGAAATATCATTCCACCTCTGACGAGCAGAATAAAAATAATGTGCGAGGCCGACATAGCAGAAAGGCGCCGGCATCAAGGCGGACGAATCCTTTTTAGCTACGAGGAAGGCAAAGTTGATATCCGGGTCTCCTTCTACGTTACGGTGCATGGTGAAAATATAGTTTTAAGAGTGTTGAATCAGAAACGGACGCTCCTCGATATCCACACAATTGGCATGGCCCCCAAGATGCTGCAAGGGTTTCTTGAGGATGCAGTGTATCCCCCCAGCGGCGTACTCCTGGTCACAGGTCCAACCGGTTCGGGCAAGACATCCACCGTCTACAGCTGTATAAATCATATAAAGAACCCACAGATAAGCATTATTACGGCGGAGGAACCGGTAGAGTATTTCATCGACGGCATTGCCCAGTGCTCGATAGATCCCTCTCTAAATGTTACCTTTGAAGAAACTTTGCGACATATCGTTCGCCAGGATCCGGATGTAATTCTTATAGGTGAAATCAGAGATAAGGTCTCCGCTGAGATGGCGGTCCAGGCAGCACTGACCGGGCATAAGGTGCTGAGCACCTTCCATACTGAGGACAGTATCGGTGGTCTTATACGTCTTCTCAATATGGATATTGCGCCCTTTCTGATTTCCTCGACGGTTATCAGTGTCCTGGCCCAGCGGCTGCTGCGGCGGGTCTGTAATTCCTGTGCTACGGAAACCAAGTTGACGCCGACCCAACTGCAACGGCTCGGGGTTTCAGCAAAAGATGTCATGGGGGCGCAATTTCGCAAAGGCAGGGGCTGTACGGAATGTAAACAGACAGGCTATAAAGGCAGGGTTGGGGTGTTTGAAGTCCTGGTACTCAACGAGCTGGTACGCAGTGCCATCCTGGAGCAGAAAACCAGCTATGAAATACGGCAGATCAGTATCGAACACGCCGGACTGGTCACCCTGCTTGAAGATGGTCTGATGAAGGCGGCAGCAGGTATCACCAGTGTCGACGAGGTTCTGCGTTGTTTGCCAAGACTTTCCAGTCCCAGGCCATTACTCGACATACGGCGTCTCGCGGGAGAATAGCAGAATGCAGAAAAGTGCTTCATTTTTTGATGTGATCAATGAACATATTGCTTCCGGGAGTGTCGTTCTGCCGGTTTTCAGTACGGCGGCTCTTCGAATTCAGCAGGAACTGGTGAAAAAAGAGCCTGACATGAAGGTGGTTGAAGGAATTCTTTCCGGCGATCAGTCGCTTGCGAGCCAGGTGCTGCAGATGGCCAATTCGGCATTTTATCATGGACTCGTTGACATCCTCAACGTGCGGGCAGCGATTATCCGTCTTGGTATGCAGGAGGTTGGGCGGATCGTTCTTCTGGTTGCGTCGAGAAATCAATTCAGAAGTAAAGATAAAGATTTTAACGTGTTGATGAAGCAGTTGTGGCAACATGCCGTCGGTTGCGCCCTCGGCGTCAAATGGCTGGCCAAGCGCTGCAAATTTGAAGAGCTTGAGAGCCAGGCGTTTTTTGCCGGTCTTTTTCATGACATAGGCAAGCTGTTCGTGCTTATGGTGGTTGACCAGATGAAAGAGAAAGACAAAAACTTGTCTATCACCCAGGCCCTGCTCATGGAATCGATGGCCACTCTCCATGCCGAACAGGGGTACAAGCTCATGCAGCAATGGAATATGCCCGAGGAATATTGCATTGTTACCAGGGACCACCACAGAAAAGACTATGACGGTAAAAATTATTTACTTGTTATGGTTCGTCTTGCCGATATGGCGTGTTTGAAACTCGGCATCGGTTTGGCAAGAGATGAATCCCTGGTGCTGTCGGCAAGAGAGGAAGCGCATCAACTCAATCTTACCGAGATCGATCTCGCTGAACTGGAAATTATTCTGGAAGATACTGCTATTCTGGCAGGATAATTTGCACGTCCCCATGAATTTTTTGTTGTGTTGAGCCGATCATGCTGCCTGGGGCAGGAGGTGTTTTTTGAATCATCAGGAAAAAATAAACCGGCCGTTTGCGAAGGGCGCGGGAATGTCCATGCGAAAGGCAATGACATTTTGCATATGTATATGTGTGTTTGCATTGCTGCGTGTTCCTGTTGCCCGGGCCCAACAGGTAGTTTTGCCCATGACCCTCGACTTCAAGCTTCTCACCTCCCTCATGGTGCGGGAGGCCTTCCCCGGCAAAAATAACAGTGCGGCTATCGTTGGCCAGCCCGGGGGATGCACTTACCTGGGGATTTCCGAACCGAAGTTTTCCTCGGCCGGGAAGAATGTTCGGCTGGAGATGAAGATGGTCATTCGGCTTGGCACCGAGTTGGCCGGGGAGTGCCTTGTGCCGGTTGAATGGCAGGGATATCTTTCCCTTGTGCAGCAGCCGGTGTTTGACAACCGGACTTTTTCCCTGGCCTTTCGAACAGTCGATTCAAGCCTTTCGACCCTTTCGCACCAACCTGCGCAAATCGCTAACTTTCTCTGGGAATTTGCCAAACCGAGGGTTTCGGAGCATCTCAACCGGGTGCGGTTAAATCTGGCGCCGCCGGTTCGCGATATGCGTAACTTCCTGGCGCCTCTTTTCCACGAACAAGCTCGCCAAGCGACCCAGACCATGCTTGACAGTTTGCGCGGTGGGCGGCTGGTCGTGACCAAGGAAGGCGTTGAGGTCGAGTTGCAGGGTGAAGTGGAGGAGGTGCATACCCCCGGCAGAGAGTCGGATCAGACAATAAGCCCGGCTGAACGTAAGAAGATGATTCAGCTGTGGGAAACCTGGGATGTCTTTCTGGTTCGGCTGATTTCCCTTCTCGCCTCGGAACCGCTCAGTCCTGAAGATCAATTGCTCCTTGCCGATGTTCTGCTCGATACCCGCTATGCTTTTGCGGCGGCGCTGGAGGAGGAAAATCTGGAAAAAGATTTCGTCAGAATGCAGTTTGTCCGGGTTTGGCGTACCTTGGCACCGCTATTCAGAAGGCAGCTGTATGCCAAGCCGTCGGCGAACACCCTCGGCTATCTGGCCTTTTTTACCGCCGCCGATGCCTTGTTGGTCCTTGACCAGATGGGGCCGACTCTCGGCATCGAGATCAGTCAACAAGGCTTGTTGCGTCTTGCCGCCATGCTGACCGGCCAGGAGACGCCGTTGCCTTACAGTTCGGGTGTCGATCCGGGACTCAGGAAGTTGTTGCATTTGCCGCCGGCCGAGATTCAGCCACCGTCTGGAGATGATGACGAAATACAGGAAATCGATCTACCGAGCGGCAAGGAAGAACATGACCCTTTTTCGCGAATATCCGATTTTTTCTTCACCCCAGCCTATAGCGCCGAGGTGCCGCAGATAGCCACACTCCTTGAATGGAAGGTGCCGGAGGAAGACATCGACGGCTATTTTGAGCGGGTCAGGGCCGTACTGGCCGAGGCATCTTCAACCGTTCTGGCTAAGCAGGAGTTGCCGGAAAATCTGCACGGGATGTTTCGGACGATGATAGTCGCCATGGCCTGGCAGGAAAGCTGCCATCGGCAATTTGTTGAAAAAGGTAACAAACTTACATTTTTGTTGTCGTACAATCAGACCTCGGTGGGACTAATGCAGGTCAACGAACGGGTGTGGCGCGGCATCTACGACCGCAATAAATTGCGCTGGGATATTCGCTACAATGCCCGGGCCGGATGTGAGATTGCCGACCTGTATCTGCGCCGCTATGCCCTCCAGGGCAACACCCCGGCACCGGGGATCAAAACCAATCCTCTGCCCGGGATAGTGTATGCCATGTACAACGGCGGTCCGGGCCAATATGAGAAATATTTGGCACGGCTGAAAAGCGGTAAGACCTTTCCGAGCGACAAAATATTTGCAGAAAAGCTGCAATGGGTAGAGAAAAGGGATTGGGCGCAGATCAAAGAGTGTCTCGGGGGAGACTGAAAGGATCATAGCCCCTCACTCTTCGCGCCTCGCCCTTACCCTGTCTTCCTGTTCTCTGACCTTCTCAAAAAGAGTTGTCCTCCGATGACTCTGGAGAAAAGTGTATTGACAGAGATAAATGTACATGTATATTATGCCAATATCGAAAATTGTATATGTACATTGCAGGGGGAGATTATGGAGCTTACGGAAAAACAGCGGCAGTTTTTCGATTATCTGAGCGAACGGTTGGAGGGCAGCGGGCCGGTCCCGACCCTGCGCCAGGCCGCCGTCGATTTTGGGGTCAGCCATACGGCAGTGGCGCAGCTGATGCATCAGCTGGAAAAAAAAGGGGTGATCGAGCGGCAGGGGCGGTATGGTCGGACCATCCGTCTTTGCCAGGGGGCCGGGGAGCAAGGCCCATCTCCAAGGGGCCGTGAACTGCCGATTATCGGCCAGGTTACCGCCGGCCTGCCCATGTATGCCCAGCTGGAGTGGGCGGGAACGGTGCTGGTCGACCCGGCGATATTTGTCGGAGACAGCCTTTTTTGTCTGTGCATCAAGGGCCGGTCGATGCAGGATGCCGGTATCCTCGACGGCGATCTGGTGGTCTGTGAACCGCGGCAGTATGCAGAAAACGGCGAGATAGTGGCGGTTCTCATCAAGGGCGAAGAGGCGACGGTAAAGCGTTTTTTCCTCTATGCCGATCATATTGAACTCCGGCCTGCCAACGAGGCCTTTCCGGTCATGTGTTATCCGTTTAGCGATGTACTGGTGCAGGGTAAGGTGGTCGGGGTCATTCGTGGGAAACATGCCGAGTTCGATGGCAAGCGCGAGTAGCGGCGGTTGCCCAGGCCGGGTCGAGGTCGTCCGCCCGGCGACCGCCGGAGCTCCTAGGAGGGTCTGCCCCGTCTACGTCGGTACCTGCGGCTATTCCTATACCGAATGGGCGGACAGCGGGTTTTACCCGGAGGGGACCAAGAGTGCGGCGATGCTCGGCCTCTACGGCAGTTATTTCTCTGTGGTTGAGCTGAATTACACCTGGTACCAGATGGCGAGGGCCGAGGCCCTGAGCCGCATGGTCGAAAACGCCCCGCCGCAGCTGTTGTTTGCCGCCAAGCTGACCCGCACCATGACCCATGAACGGGATGATAACTGGCGCGAGCAGTTGGCGTTGTATCGGCAGGGGGTTGCCCCACTCGGCAAACGTCTGGTCGCCGTGCTGATCCAATTGCCGCCGGACTTTGACCGTAGTCTTGCCAATCGCAACTATCTGGCTGCACTCCTTGATGGTCTCGAAGAATTACCGGTGGCGGTGGAATTTCGCCACCATTCCTGGGCGGTCGATTCGGTGTTTGCCGAACTCTCCAGGCGGCGGGTAACCATGGTGACGGTTGATGCCCCAGCCCTGCCGGGACTTTTTCCCGTCCTTGATGTAGTAACCAACCCCGCTCTCTTTTACGGCCGCTTCCACGGCCGTAACCGGGATGGCTGGCGGTCGGGCAATATGCAGAAAAAGTTTGACTACGATTATTCCGCCGAAGAATTGCACGCCTGGTGCGTTCGTTATCTTCCGCTCATGGCTGTCGGCGTCGATCAGGGAATTCTGTTTTTTAACAACCATGTGCGGGCGCAGGCGCCGCGCAATGGCGCAAAGCTTGCGACCATTCTTGCCGAACTCGCCGGCGGAAAGCGATGATGGGTCAGGGCTTCAGGGTGCGGGAACGAGCCGTGCTGCATTTTAATGTTGCCGATTTCGCCGTTGCCGTCGAACGGGTCGAGGATTGCCGTCTGCGCGCCAGGCCGCTGCTCATTGCCCCGCTGCAGGCGGCGCGAGCGGTGGTCTACGACATGAGTGAAGAGGCTTATCGGGAAGGGGTGCGAAAAGGCATGCCGCTGCGCCAGGCCACCAGGATCTGCCGGGGGGCGGTGGTCCTGCCACCCCGGATAGGTTTGTATCATAAGGCGATGCTGGCCTTTTTAAAAGAGCTGCAAGGCTATTCGCCGCTCATTGAATGCGGTCAGGCTGACGGTCATTTTTTTGCCGATGTGACCGGCACCCACCGACTGCACGGACCACCACCGGATATCGGCTGGCGGGTCCGTCGTCAGGCCCGTAACGGTCTCGGCATCAATCCGATCTGGACCCTCGGTACCAGCAAGCTGGTGGCGAAAGTGGCCTCCAGGCTGGTCAAACCGGTGGGTGAATATATTGTCACTGCCGGGGACGAGGAGGCATTTCTCGCCCCCCTGCCGGTGGCTGTTCTGCCCGGACTTACAAGCAGGGAGCTGGAACAGCTACGGGACTTCCGCCTGACCACCATAGGCGCTTTGGCCGGACTTTCCCGCCACCAACTCATGGTACCCTTCGGCAGCCGTGGCGATTATCTCCACGATATCAGTCGGGGCATTGACGACACCGCCGTCTGTCGACCAACCTCGGCAAGCGAGACCATCGACTACCAACACATCTTTGCCGATGACAGCAACGACCAGGAAGAGGTCGAGGGTGTGGTCGCCGCCCTGGTCAGTCGGACCGGCTGCAGTTTGCGCGGCAGGCAGCAGGTTGCCCACCGGGTTGGCATCTGGCTGCGCTATTCGGACGGCGGCCATGTGGTCAGGCAGTCGACCTGCCGAAATGGCACCTCCGGCGACGTTCTTCTCAGGAAACTGGCTTTGGCCGCCCTGCAGCGGGCCTGGACGCGGCGGACGAGAATCCGTAGCTGTCGTCTGGTCTGCGACCGTCTGCAGCGCCAGTCGCCGCAGCTGCTTCTCTTTTCCGAACGGGAAGGCACGGAACTTCGGGAAAAGAAGGTTCTGGCGGCCATGGATGCGCTGCGCCATCGTTTTGGCCATGCGGTGATCGGGGTGGGGCGGCAAGCGGTTGGGGTGAAGGGTGAAGGGAGAGGCGTGAGCGGTGAGGTTGGTTCCACTTTTGGTAGTTTTCTTTGAAGATGAGGTTCCTAAGAAGGATGGTTGGTGATGTTTCCGCTTCGCGTCAGATCGTATTACTCTCTACTTCAGGGCACCGCCTCACCGCCTACGCTTTGTCGCCGGGCGCGGGAACTGGGCTATTCCGGTCTTGCCCTGACTGATCGCGATAATCTCTATGGCCTTTGGGATTTTTTAAAAGGGTGTAGGCGTGAAGGTTTGCGGCCGATCGTTGGGGCGGAGATTTCTGAATCCTGTTCGGGCAAGGTAGTTACCTGTCTGGTGCGAAACCAAGAGGGCTATGCCAACCTTTGCCGGCTGCTGACCAGGCGGCATATGGCCCAGACCTTCAGACTGGCCGATGATCTCCCACCCTTTGCTGCCGGTCTTACGGTGTTGTGTCGTGATGCCTTACTGCTGGCCGGATACCTGCGGGCGGGCATTGCCGTCGCGGTCGATCTCGGTGCCTATCCAAACGCCGCCGCCCGTGCTCTGCGGATCTTTGCCCGGGAAAATAAAATTGCCGCGGTGGTGACCCCGGACAGCGATCTGGTGGCTAGCGGCGACCGCCAACTGTATTGTCTGCTCCAGGCGGTCCGTACCGGCAGCACGGTGAGCCGGACCATGCAGGAGAAAACCACTCAGGATATACACGTTTTCGAAGGTCCTGCCGAGTATCAAAACAGATTTGCCATCTGGCCGGAAACCCTTGCAGCCACCGTGGAGCTGGCCGCCACCTGCATCTTTACCGGGCCGAATTTCGGCATCGTCATGCCGCCATGGCGCGGCGGGGGTGGTCGTGATGCGGCGGCTGCCCTGCGGGAAAAGGCCTACCTCGGAGCTCAGCGCCGCTACGGCGATGACCTGGGCGAGCCGGTGGTCGAACGTCTTGAGCATGAACTGCGGGTCATCGAAGACATGGATTTTTCTTCCTATTTTCTCGTGGTACGGGATATCGTTCACCGTAAAGGGCCGGACGGTAAACGGAAAAAGCGGCGGATCTGCGGCCGCGGCTCGGGGGCCGCCTCGCTGGTTGCCTATTGCCTTGATATCACCAATGTCTGCCCGATCAAATACAATCTCTACTTCGAACGTTTTCTCAATCCCGGCCGCACCGATCCCCCGGATATCGATATCGATTTTTCCTGGGATGAACGGGATGACGTGCTCCGTGATGTCCTTGGCGATTTTGACGGCCATGCGGCCATGGTCTGCAATCATGTGTTTTTCCAGCCGCGCATGGCCATCCGCGAGACCGCTAAGGCCTTTGGTTTGCCGGGCTATGAGATTTCCCAGCTCACCAAGCGCATACCCTGGTTGCACGGCAGTGGGGCCCATTCCCTGGAACAGAGCCTGGCAGGTCTGCCGTCGCTTAGAGATCAGAATCTTTCCCCTCCCTGGCCGGAGGTCCTGGTTCTTGCCGAAAAACTGATCGGCCTGCCGCGGTATCTTTCGGTGCACCCGGGCGGGGTGGTCATCACCCCGCGCCCGATCACCGATTATGTGCCTGTTGAGCGGGCCACCAAGGGCGTGCCGATCATCCAGTGGGAAAAGGACGGTGCCGAGGAGGCGGGCCTGGTGAAGATCGACCTCCTCGGCAACAGAAGCCTTGGGGTAATTCGTGACTGCATCGCCGCAGTGCATAGGGGTGGAAAAGATCTTGACGAGATGACCTGGCAGCCGGAAGATGATGCGGCAACCAAGATGTCGGTTGCCGCCGGGGCGACCATGGGCTGTTTCTATATCGAGAGTCCGGCCATGCGGTTGCTTGAGAAAAAGGCGGGGACCGGTGATTTCGAGCAGCTGGTCATCCAGTCGTCGATCATCCGGCCGGCGGCCAATGAATTCGTTCGCGAATATGTGCGACGGTTGCACGGCGGGGCCTGGCAGCCGTTTTGCCGGGAACAGGGCGATGTCCTTGACGAAACCTTCGGGCTGATGGTGTACCAGGAGGATGTGTCGAAGATCGCCGTTGCCCTGGCCGGTTTCAGCCATGCCGACGGCGACGGTCTGCGCAAGGCCATGGCGAAAAAGGACAAAGCCCTGAAACTGGCAAATTACCGGGCGATGTTTTTTGCGGGGTGTGCCGGCCGTGGTGTTGCGCCCGAGGCGGTGGCCGAGATGTGGCGGATGATAAAGAGTTTTGACGGCTATTCCTTTTGCAAACCGCATTCCGCTTCCTATGCCCGGGTATCGTTTCAGGCCGCCTATTTGAAAAAACACTATCCGGCGGAATTCATGGCGGCGGTGATCTCCAACCAGGGCGGCTACTATTCGACCTTTGCCTATGTCTCCGAGGCCAAAAGACTCGGGTTGCAGATCCTTCCTCCGGATGTACAGCACAGCCTTCTGGCCTGGTCCGGCCGGAGCGAACAGGTGCGGGTCGGGCTGCAGGCGGTGCACGGGTTATCGGGTGATTTTCTCGGCAGATTGTTGGCGGCACGGCAAAAAGAAAAATTTCACGATGTCACCGATTTCTTGCAGCGCACCCGGCCGGCCGACAATGAAGCCGAGGCGCTCATTCACGCCGGCGCCTTGGACGGTCTTGCGTCAGGGAGCAATCGCACGATTCTTCTGTGGCAATGGGCAAGTTTTCGGCGGGCCATGCAGGCCAAGGGCTGTCTTTCCCTGTTCGGCGTACGCTTGCCCCCGGCTCCGCTGCTGCCGGCACCGGACCGGTTGACTAAGGCGCGTAAGGAATTTGCCACCCTCGGTTTTCTCTGTGACGGCCATCCGCTGCAATTTCTTAAGGCTCCTGCCTGCGGCTTGGTGAAGGTAATGGAGTTGCCGGGGCAGGTGGGGCGGCGGGTGCTCCTGATGGCCTGGTTGTTGACCGGCAAACTGGTGTCAACGCGGAGCGGCGAGGTTATGGAATTTCTCACCTTTGAGGATGAGAGCGGGCAGGTGGAGACAACTTTTTTCCCGGAAATATATCGTACCTACGCCCATATGCTGTGCAGCGGTCGCGGCTATATGCTGGCCGGGCTGGTTGAGGAGGATTATGGCGCGCTGACCCTTACCGTGCATCGGTTGACGGCCATGCGCCAATGAATTATTGTTTGAAAATGACCAAAAGTAGCGTATAAAGGCAGGGTGTTGGCGCATAATAAAAGCAAAGTGATAAAATGAAAAAAGCAAAGCGTATCCTTGTGATAGACGATGAACCGTCGGCCCTTGATCTGCTGCAGAGGATTCTCGAAGGCGAGGGGTATGCGGTTGAAGTAGCTTCCAACGGCCTGGAAGGAGTGGAGCTTTTTCGCCTGCGGCCTTGCGATCTGGTCATAAGCGACATGGTCATGCCGGTCAAAGACGGTCTGCAAACCATCCTTGAGCTGCGCGATATCGCTCCCAACCTCCCGGTTATTGCAATCTCAGGGGGTGGGGTTATTTCCAAAGAGAGGTACCTCACCGTTGCCGGCTATCTCGGCAGGGTAATGACCATAGCAAAACCTTTTGCCGTTGAGGCTATTGTTAAGGCCGTGGCCGGGCTTCTTCAGGAGCAGGAGCCGGTCGCCGAAGAATAAGCTTAGTATTGTATTCTTTTTAAGATACTTTTTGCCCGTTTTTGTAAAGGACCCTAACCATAGAGGTGCAAAATGAATGAGGTGGCAAAGGTCGGCATGACCCTCAATTATGTGCTCGATTCCAGCTGTTCCAAGTATCGGGACACACCGGCAATCGGCATGGCGATGGAAAAGCCGCTCAGCTATGGTGAGTTCCATGAGCTGATCATCGCCCTTGCCGCACGGTTTCTCCGGGAGGGGGTGCGAAAGGGTGATCATATCGCTATCCTAGCGGAAAATTCCCACAACTGGGCGATTGCCTATATGGCCATTGTCCGCTTGGGCGCCATTGCCGTGCCCATCCTGCCCGATCTGCCGGAGAGCGACGTACACCACATCCTGGGCGAGATGCATGTGAAGGCCTTGTTCACCACCCAGAAACAAATAGAAAAAATCTATGAATTGCGCACGGTGCTGACCTGTCCGGTCATCACCCTCGACGACTATGCCGCAGAGATTGGCGTTCTCCCGGTCATCACCATCTCCGGCTATTTGCATGACGCTATAACAGTACTGCGGGACAGTCCCGAGCCTCTGACCTTTCCCGAGGTGGTGGAAGACGATCTGGCGTCAATCCTCTATACCTCGGGTACCTCGGGCTATTCCAAGGCGGTGATGTTAAGCCATAAAAACCTGACCGCCAATGCCTACGCAGCCTCAGGCCTCAAAGCTATTGCCCCGGGGTCGGTGTGGCTGTCGATTTTGCCGATGTCGCACACCTATGAATTCACCTGTGGCTTTATCCTTCCTCTCTTGTGCGGCGGTCGCATCGCCTATGCCGGAAAAACACCGACCCCGGCGATCCTGCAGAAGCTCTGCGAGTATGAAAAACCCTTTGCCATTTTCGCCGTGCCCCTGGTTCTCGAAAAGATCTACAAAAAGAGGGTCATGCCGCAGATTGAGAAAAGCCCACTTCTTGGCTTGCTCTGCAAACTCGGCCCGACGAGACGGCTGATCTATCGGAAGATCGGCGCAAAATTATGTGCTTTCTTCGGCGGCAACCTGCAGCTGATGGGGGTCGGCGGGGCGGCGCTTAACCCGGAAGTGGAACAGTTTCTCCACGAAGCCAAGTTTCCCTATCTGGTCGGCTACGGGATGACCGAGTCGGCACCGCTCATCGCCGGCGGGCCGGCGGGAGACCCTACGATCACCGTCGGCTCGACCGGTAAACCTATCCCCGGGGTTCAGGTGAAAATCGCTGCTCCCGATCCGCAGACGGGGATCGGCGAAATCACCGTCTGCGGGCCGAATGTCATGCGCGGTTATTACAACGATGCCGAGGCGACCGAGGCGGTCCTGACCGCCGACGGCTGGCTTTCCACCGGCGATCTCGGGGTCTTTGATAAGGGTGGCAATCTGCACGTCCGCGGCCGGTCAAAAAACGTCATTATCCTGGCCAGCGGAGAGAACGTCTATCCGGAGGCCATCGAGCACAAGATCAATACCTTCCCTTGGGTTGTTGAAAGCCTAGTTCTTGAAAATAGCGGCCAGGTCGAGGCGTGGATCTACCCCGATTATGAGTTCATTGACGAGCAGACCTCCGGCGGTTCGCGCATAGATCGACGCGCCTACATTGAGGGCCTGCTTGATTCCCTGCGGATTCAACTAAATGAGCAGTTGTCCAAATCCTCACGGCTGGCCAAAGTCTTTGAACGTCGTGAGCCCTTCATCAAAACCGCCACGCATAAGATCAAGCGGTTTCTCTATAACGGAACCGCCATGGTCGATTAAAGGAGCGCAACATTCTGGAGAAGAAAAAAACCATCTGTCCCCTCGACTGCCCGGACAGCTGCGGCATGGTTGCCACCGTCGTCGACGGCCGGGTGACCAGCCTCAGTGGCGATACGGAACATCCCTCTACCAACGGTTTTATCTGCCGCAAGATGCGCCGCTATCCGGAGCGGCTGTATGGTGAACACCGGGTGCTCTACCCGCAACTGCGAGTTGGCCAAAAAGGCGAGGGGAAGTTTCGCCGCATTGGTTGGGACGAGGCGTTGGAAATCCTCGCCGACCGTTTGGCCGATACGCGCAACCGTTTCGGCGGCGAGGCGATTCTGCCCTACTCCTATGCGGGCAATATGGGGGCGGTGAACAGGTTTGCCGGCTATCCGCTGTTTCATCGCCTCGGCACCACCCAACTCAACCAGACCATCTGCTCCGCTGCCGCTGGGGCCGGGTGGTCGCACCAATGTGGCGATATCCCCGGATGTCCACCGGAAAACGCCGGCGATGCCGAGCTGATTGTCGCCTGGGGCATTAACATCAGGGTCACCAATATTCATTTCTGGCAATATGTTGCCGCTGCCAGAAAAAGAGGTGGCCGCCTGCTAGTGATCGACCCCTATCGTAATGAGACGGCCAAGGCTGCGGATATGCATCTTGCGGTATTGCCAGGGGGCGATCTGGCTTTGGCCCTTGGGGTGATGAAGGTTCTCCTGGAGGACGATCTTCTTGACCGGGAGTTTATAGCACGAAAAACCGAGGGTTTTGACCATTTGGCTGAAAGCCTGGAAAATCAGGACTGGTCCGAGTTGACAGGGGAGAGCGGCGTATTGCGGCAGGCCATGGCAGAAGTTGCGACCTTACTTGCCCGGTCGCCAAAAACCTTTATTCGCATCGGTATCGGCCTTTCCCGGCACAGTCGGGGCGGCATGGCTGTGCGGGCGATTACTTCCCTGGCTGCTGCCCTCGGACTTTTTGAGGGTGGCCCGGGCCGTGGCGTCCTCCTTTCGGCCGGGGCCTTTCGCGGCGATAAGGCAAAACTCACCTGGCCTTCTCTTGCCCCTGGAAAAACCAGAATCGTCAATATGATCCATCTGGGCCACGCCCTGACTGCCCTGCAGCCGCCGGTGCACGCCCTTTTTGTTTATAACGCCAACCCCTGCAGCGTCAACCCCGATGGGGCCTCGGTTCGCCAGGGTCTGGTGCGAGATGATCTGTTCACCGTCGTGCACGAACAGGTGATGACGCCGACGGCGCGCTATGCCGACCTGCTTCTCCCCGCCACAACCTTTCTTGAAAACCACGACATCTACACCGCCTACGGCCATTTTTATCTCGGGGTGGCCCATCAGGTCATCGAACCGGTTGCCGAGGCGAAAAGCAATTTCGATTTGTTCCAAGGCCTGGCACTGAAAATGGGCTTTACCGACCGGGCCTTTTACCAAACCTGCGAGGAACGGATTGCCGACTATCTGCAAAATATGCAGGGGTTGCCGGAAGGACTCGATATCACCGAGGTGCTGGCCGGCCATTTGGTACATTCCGTCAACAGTTGCAGTGACGGCAGGGCGCTCGCTCGCGGTCACTCGAGATTCTCTTTTACCAGTAAAACGGTCGGATCGCTGCCACAGGTTCCCTGTCTCACTCGCGCCGGCGAGTTTGACGACCATGACCTCCTGGCCAGATTTCCCTTGCGGTTGATTGTTCCACCGCACGCCGATCTGTTAAACAGCACCTTCGGTGAACGGTATCCGGGGCGGCAAGGCGAGGTGCTTATTCATCCGGACGATGCGACCAGATGGGGTGTCCGGGACGGTGCAAAAGTGATTCTCAAGAATCATCGGGGCAGGGTAACGAGGATTGCCCGGCTGACGGCTGACACCCGGCTAGGGGTGCTGGTCGCCGAAGGAATTTTTTGGCCGGTTGACACGGATGACACCGGCGTCAACGACCTCACCTCGCAAAAACTAACGGATATGGGTGGCGGCGCGACTTTTCACGAGACCTTGGTAACAATTGCCGAGGAGGGAGGTTTGAAAACCTAGTAGTTCGAACATCTTAAAGTTTCAGATATAGTCGTTTCAGTTTGATTCTGTAAAAAGTCATCAAACTCTTCTTGCCCATCCTATTCTCGGACCAATAAGGAAACCTCCCAGGAGAAGAGATGTGCCTTGCCAATCTTAACAATTTAAGCAAAGCTGCAACATAATTCCTGTTATGTGCTTTGCCTGCACCAGTAGTTAAACATTCATTTTGGGAACTGGTAGGAAAATAGTACCTTCGATTTGCCAACATTAACCGTACAACTTGGACCGGAGTCAGTTCCCATCAAAAGTAATTTTTTAGAGAAAAAATGGAAGCAAAGTTTGGTTTCCACTTTTTTCAACCTACCTCAAAACTTTTTTCTCAGGCAATAATTCAGGTGATATGTTTATAGCGTTGGTGCAGCGCCCAAAGCAAAAACTGCGCATAAACCTGCCAGACATCATCTCCGTAGCCGCCGGCCATCAGGAACACGGCTGGGATATTGCGATCTTTAAGCCAGATGTAGAGTAGCCGATCACGCTCGAACATCTGAATCAGGGAAAGCTTCAGGGGAATTGTTGAGGGCAACGCATCTTTTTCATACGGGTCAGCCCCGGAGACGACGATAGCAAGATCAGCCGCACCCCCCTCTTCAAGTTTCCGAAGACCACCGCCAAGTCTTTCCAGATAATAAGGTTCTTCACCGCTTTCGATGGGGATATCAATATCACTCGGGATAAAAGAAGGGTTGGGTCTGCCGTCGGCAAGCAAGGCAGGACAATCCAGCGGCCAGCCTCTTGCCATATGCACGCTCAAGGTTCGGATGGAATCGTCGCCTGCAGTGAGAGCAGCTGTACCATCCCCTTTGTGGGCATCGACATCAATGATCCAAACTCTGTCAACCTTCTTTTCGAACTGCAGCTTGCGAGAAGCGATGACGATATCGTTCAGCAGACAGAAACCATTGCCGAAATCGTGCTGGGCGTGGTGGGCACCACCTGCAAAGAAAAAGCAGAACCCATGCTGCAGCGCGAGTCGAGAGGCCTGTACTGTCCCGGCAGCCTTAATCAAGAGACGTTCGAAAAGATCGATAAGCGGCCGCGTGGCTGTTTCCGGAGTATACCTGTAATATTTGCCTTCGGCGTCTACCAGCTCAAAGGTGGAAACAATCTCTTTCTCAAGAGTTGTCGAGTACAGACGCTCCACATAATCGGCTGAATGGACTCGCAACAGATCCTCCCGGGCTAATACCTCGACAATTTGATCCTGATGCCAATCCCTTTGCAGGGATCTAAGCTTGGGATCATCGAGGATGGCCTGAAGTGTTTTGGTGGATCGACTATCCCTAACGGGAATTTGGATGCCAAACTCTATAAGGTTTGTGGGGATACGGGGGTCGTAAAGAATCATCGCTGGTTTTCTATAAAAAAATGGCAACGCTGATCATGGACAATGGTGACATCCGTTGCCCAGATCGTCGGCGTCATTCCGTCCTTCTCCAGCGGTCACTCATTAGCAATCACTGTTAAGTATAATGCAGGATTCCACCCAGTGCGATGATATTTTCCGGTGTCCTTTAGGCACTCGCTGTAGCACGGCTTCCTGCCTGAATTTGGTTAGTTTTTATAGTGTTATTTTCCACTTTAACATCTTGTTATTCCGCTATTAATTCTTATATTGGTTAAACAGACAGTTTTTCATTGCTGTCTGTGGTTAAGATTAAAAGGAGGTAATAATTATGGCAACTAAAGAAGAATTGTGCAAAAAAATTCAGGATGTTTATCCAAAGGCTGGTGTTTGCGGCGTTGACTTTGATGTTGAACATGATGAAACCGTTAAAGCTTGGGCTGTGGATTTACACCATGGATTTAATCATTTGCGAACATTCGTTGAAATAGACGAGGCCGATAATTGTTTGGAAGGGAAGATGTGCATTCCCTTAGGGATGCAAATCGCTCAACTCAAGCAAAATTTTGATTGCCCTTCCTGAGCGGATTAATAAAAAATTAATCCATCTGGTTAGCGCTTTCTAATAATCTCAATTATACGGTTGGCACCAAATTGGATGAGGTTAGGTTTTTCAACCTTTAGTCAGGCAGACAATTCATTGTAGTCAGATTGGAAAAGAGACGGATATTTCCGCGACAACCCGACTATTGAAGCTCTGTCTCCCAAAGAGACCTACACTCGATTGGTACAACTGTTTGGACAGGTGAGGTGTAAAATGATACTCAACGATACTTTGCAAAAGCACAAAGAATGCCTTGAGCTGTGCGAGATTGAACACACAGTTTGTGAACTTGAACAAAAAAGCGATAAAAAATGTGACACAGAAAAAAAAATCTGCAATCGCAATTGTGACTTCGATTTCGGTCAATAAGCCCAAGTCCAGTCCTATCAGGTATGGAGTGTCAGTTCCTCGCCTGGCCATGAGGTACAATCTGGCTACGCCATTTGATTTTGCTGAGGACTTTATAAACTTCGCATCGGTGATGCGTATAAGAACACGGCTACCCACTGCGTGCACCGGCCCTGGGTTGGACAGGGGCAAATTGCGTTAAATGGCTCAGTAAAATTTCTCTGTTGGACCAACCTATAGCCGGGTTTTTCATGGACAATGTATATCGGATATTTCAAAAAGGTGAAGAGCCGACATCAGGTAAGGTAGTTACCACCATCCCACTCATAGCGATTATCACGTCACCGGCAAATGGAGCCACACTTGCTGGAGGAATAGGAGTAATTCGAGGCGCTGCTTACGCTGGTGAAGCAGATATTACAGATGTTGAACTGAGCGTCGATAACGGCGTTACATGGCGTGCCGCCGAATTCATTGGCCCACATAAACGTTATGCCTGGCGCAGATGGGAATATGCCTGGCAAACCTCGAAACCAGGAGTGTACACTATTTTGGCCCGTGCCACCGATGATCGCGAGCAGATTCAGCCAATGACAGCCAGCTGGAATGCCCTCGGCTACGGCAACAATGGCTCCCGTCAACATGCCATTACTATTATAATCCAGGAACGAATATGGGATGGTAATCTCAATTAGGGGATCCAAAAAAGTTGCACAACCGTTGAGGTTCTTGATCAATAGAGAATCCGACTGAAGCAATAACATATCATTGATGATATACTCTTAAACCACTTCTGCTAAATCAAGTATCGAAACCAGATGGTGCTTATCATCTTTATCGTCCGAGAGGGTATTCGAACAGAGTGCGAGAAAAGAACTGTCAGGAATGACCAGGAATTGCCATTGCGAGGAATGACGAAGCAAAAATCTGTGCAAATCTACCAGCTCCTGCATTTCGAGTTTCATTTCATCGATATCAATCAGAAATATTGGGTCAAGGCCCTTTTGGGTGCAATACAAAAAAGTGATGATCTCTAAAGAATTTGCATCAAATTCAAGAAATTTCTGGACTCAAGCAAGCAGCAAGGATAATATACAAGGCCATGGACTGGCCGATAAAAATACAGGGG
>Ga0105047_10001776_pt1 | contig 38853 bp, 37 predicted proteins | sample MAT04_FD_78384 | JGI IMG/M metagenome (GOLD analysis project Ga0105047, IMG submission 78384) | Freshwater microbial communities from Lake Fryxell liftoff mats and glacier meltwater in Antarctica - MAT-04 (megahit assembly) | ecosystem: Environmental > Aquatic > Freshwater > Ice > Liftoff...
GACAATTCGACGAGCAGCCGGCAACGCTCTTCTCGAGATGAGTCAGCGGTCGGGAGGAGCGGAGTCGCCCCCGTCGGGACCGTCGGTCGTGTTGCCGAACAGTGTGGACGCATCGTCGTACACGTCGGAGTCGTCCAACGGTCGCAGTCGTAGAGCCTCGGCCAGCGTCTGCGGGAGGTTCTCGTCACCAGCAGCCGGGGGCTGGCTCCAGATGGTCGTGGGTTGTCGTTGCTGTGAATCGGCGAGGCCCGTCGACTCCTGCGGATCTGCGACGGACGAGCCGTCGACAGCATCGTCGGCAACGGGATCGACCTCGGCCACCGCTTTCACACCAGGATCGTGCTCCGCGGTCGGAGCCATGGGAGTGGCAACTGTGCTGGGCGACGACTCGGACGGCGACGCGACCGTTGCCGTCCGGAACCGATACACCACATTGGAATCGTCCACGAGATACGTGTGTAGTCCGTTCGACTCCTGGTGATGCAAGATCAGGTGCTGTCCGTGCTCCGCGATCTTGCCGAGCATCACCATGTCGGACACATCGACTGGCTCCACGTCCTTGGGCAGCGAACTGACCTCCACAATCGACCCGTGATATCGATGCCGGATCTGATCTGGACCCACTCGATGTCGTTGCCGCTGCAGCGCGGCCATCGAGATCCCCGTCCACGACATGGCGGCGAGCAACGCGAGCAACGCGTAGATCCGGGCACGATCGACCGACATCTTCCGGCCGAGGAACGACACCTCCCGCTCGGTGTACGTGGGCGCTGACACTGACGACGACTTCGTGGAGCCGAGTCCGGCCTCCTCGCCCTTCGGGGGTTCCGGGAACGAGAGTTCCTGCGGGTCGAGCGCAAGTCGGAGCGGCGTCTCGTAGCCATCGGTGAACCCGACGCCATCCACCGCGCCGGCGACCTTGATGCGGGGAACGATGTTGATGATGACGCCAGCGACGCCGGTGCCCGTCTCCGCCGCCATAGCGCCCACGACTGCCTGCATACTCACCAAGTCCAAGGTGGACTCGGTCTGAAAGCTGTCTCCCTCGAACGAGGTCTCGCCGGTGAGCGGAAGAGACCGCTTCCACTTCGGATTGGCCGACGACGACAACTCCGCATCGAACGCATAGCTGCCGGTCACTAGGTGGCTGGCGGGTCCGGTGAACTGGTAGTTCGCGGTGAGCTTGAGTACCTGGACCAGTTTGAAGAAGACGGGCGAGCCGGTCCGGATGATCCCGTCGGGGTAGGTATAACTCGGGGGAGCGGTAGCGCTGTAGTCGTAAGAGACCCGTTGGCTATACGAACGGTCGGCCGTCGTGGGCTGGGTTGTCGGGGTCGAGAAGGCGGCAACAACTGCAATGAGCGCGACGACGAGCCCCACCAAGGGGGCGCTCAATGATCGAATGAAGTCCTTCAAGTCATCCGGCGACGAACGCGACGGCACCGGAATCGTGGTGCCAACGGCTGCGACCTCGGGCGACGATCGCGGAGGATCGCCACGGGCGTGGCGTCGCCGACCGTTTCGCCTGCGTCGACCCTTCTTCCGCGCCCCCATGCCGAGGGCGAGAACAAGCGCACCGAGGAACGCCATGACCACTCGAGTTCGGTTGGTCATCCAGTCGGCCACGACGCCAGCGCCGGGAACGCGAAACGAGAGCGAGCCGATCAGTTTGTCGCTCGTCGGTCGATCGGGATCGATGAACGAGTTGGCATCTCCCTTGAATGAGTAGCGGCCGTCGTTGATCTCGACGATCCGGTGGAGCACGATTGATCCGTTGGGTTCGGACTTGTAGGCAACGATGTCGCCGACGCGATAGGTGTCCGCCTCACGCGTGACCGCCAGGTCGCCGGGTCGGAAGATGGGGCTCATGCTTCCGCCCCGGGTGGTGAGCAGTGAGACCTGGGTGCCGACCGCCCAGGCAACGATGAGTCCGAGAACCAGAGCGACGGAGGACGCGGAGATCCAGCGTCTGAGCCGTCGGCGTCCAGCCAGCGTGGAAGGTCCTTCCAGCCTCATCTTCATAGGTGTGCAATCGGCCACCGCTCGATGGAATTGAGCCATACGACCCATCAGAACCTGGGGGAATCATTGATCGATATCACGACATAATCTGCGTCTTCTGTAGGACTCTGGGACGCGGTTCACTCGCCAGAATGCTCAGTCAATTGCCAGCCGGTGTTCGACGCTCATCTCATCGAATTGATGCCGGGACGCGCCGAAGGGGCAGGCCGGCTGTGCCGACCTGCCCCTTCGGGCCAAGGGAAGTGATTACGCGTTCTGGATGGTCAGGTAGGCGTTGGTCAGCGTGAGGGCGTTGACGGCGCCGGTGGCGTCATCGAGCGTCCCACAGGTGAAGGTCACAATTGAGTTGGTGCCTGCCGGGGTACCGACTCCAGCACCAGCCACACCAGCGGTGTCGCCGCTCTGAACACCCGTGCCGCAGCTGGTCTGGGCGGTGGTGGCGGTCGGGGTGGCGTCGATCCGAATCTCGAGCGTGGGAACCAGGTTGCCGTTGGTGATGGCCGGATCTGCAACCACAACGGTCACCGTGGCGATGGTGTCGGGGTTTGTGGCATTGCTGAGGTTGTAGTGCATCGACACGACGGATCCGCCGGTCACGGCGATGGCGTCGTAACCGAGTGTCGCTCCGACGCCAGCTGGTCGAACCAGGGCGGCGGTTGATGCGGTACCGACGAACACGACTGCTGCGATAACCAGGGCGGCCCCGATCAGTTTGGACTTCTTGTTGATCTTCATCTTCACTCCTTTTTCGTTTCGCAGCAGCATCCGTGCCATGCGGCGACCCTGCGGCCACAAAGTCGTATCGGCCGCGTCCCCGCCATATTTAACAAAGGTCTCGAACAAATGGATGACCCCGCCGCAGATGCGGGGGGTCATTCGGCCCGTATGGGTGACGAAGCGTGCACTTCGAGAAGTGACGCGGCCCTCAGGTGGCTGCGAGTCGGGCTCGCCGCTGCCGCACGCGCTCGGCGATCCGGCCAAGTTTGCTGATGGCCTCGACGAGTCGGTCCCGGGCAGCTTCAGCGGCGCCGTCGAGCCGCTCGACTGCCGCGATCCGCCACTCCCGGAGCACGACCGGCTCGAGGATCTGAGCGTGATGGATCGGCACGTCGTAGATACCAGCATCGGCGATCCGATGCGCATGCTCCTTGAACGAGGGCATGCCCGTGCCCGGCATCTCGAAAGTCCGTACCTGTCGTTCGATGGCCGGCATCATGATCGAGGGTTGCTTGTGGAGCGCCGCCGTGACCAGATCTCGGTAGAAGAGGAAATGATGGTTCTCGTCGGTCGCTACCCGCGCCATCACGTCCTTGCCGGAGGAGTCCTCGATGAGCGCACCAGTGTTGCGATGCGAGATCCGAGTGGCCAGTTCCTGCAGCGCCACATAGGCCAGGAGGTCAGCGACGCCCACGCCCTCCGCCAACGCGAATCCGTGGCTGACCTGTGCCATCCGAGCCTGTTCGAGCTCGATCAGATCGACCTGGCGGGTCACGCACATCCAGTCTCGGATGGCGATGCTGTGGCGCCCTTCCTCAGCGGTCCATCGTCGGAGCCATGTCCCCCACGCCCCATCAGACCCGGTGACCGCCGCGATCGACTGCGTGTAGTACGGCAGATTGTCCTCCGTGAGCAGATTGACGACCAACGCGGACCTGACCGCCGGAGCGAGAGCGACATTGCCGACCCGCTCACCGGGCTCGAAGTTCCGACCCTCAGCCCACGGCACGTGCTCGTGGGGAAACCACTCCTTGGAACGCGTCAAGTGACGTTCGAGCAGCCGTTCAGCGTCGTCCTCGAGATCATGGAGAAGGAGTTGGTCGCTGATCGAATCGGATTGTGGGGCGAGTGCGGGGGGAGCCATCGCTGGTCCGACCGATACTGCCCTCATTCGGTTACTTCGTCGTTCATGGCGGATTCGGGTCGGCGATGCGGCCGTTCAGCGCCGCGGATGATGACCGCGGCGACGCTGGCGGCCGACTGCGATCCCGACCGGCCGGCTCAGACGGTGAGACCCAGGAGCCGTGCGGCGTTGTCGTGCAACACGGCACGACGTAGTGATTCGTCACCTTCGGTGAGGATCAGCACCCGCGCCATCGTCAGCGCCTGATGATAGAACGGCCAATCGGTTCCGTAGAGCAACCGGTCCGGAGCGACTGCGTCGAAGACCTCACCCATTGCATCGAGGCCGAGACTCGACAGCTCGTAGTAGAGGTTGGCGTACCTGCTGGCGAACGCGATGCCCTGTCGATGCTGGAGCGCACCACAGTGCCCGAGGATGAACGTCGTGTCGGGATTCTCCGCGATGGCTTGTTCGTAGCGCGACACCTGGCTTCGTCGTTCAGCCGACGCCATCTCGATACCGACCGGCCCGCAATGCATCAGCAGCGGCAGACCCGCATCGCCGCAGCGGCCACACAAACGGATGGTCTTGGGATGATCTGGCGCGATGAATTGGGCGTTGGGATGGAACTTCATCCCGCGGGCTCCTCGTTTCAGCTGGTCGGTGAATCGGCGTTCGATCCTGGGATCGGCGGGATGCACACTGCCGAAGGGCACCAGACGGGGAAACCGAGCCGCCGCGTCGAGCACCACCCGGGCATTCGACGGACCGATGGGAACATCGATCGGGAGCAAGACCGAGTTGACGATGCCGAGGTCGTCCATCTCCCGCAACAGATTGGGTGCCGTATGGGTGACACGCTTCCCCCACGGTGTGAGCGACAGCGCCGACAAGTCGAGCTTCATGGACCACATCGCCTCGTCGTCGAGGTTGCGGTTGGAATACACCTCGAGATCGACCGGCGAGGTGAGCGGCATGTAGTGGGCCACGCGCGGCGTCTCGACCATCACGTCGATCCGGTGCCGCAACCCGTACGCCATGGCGAGGTGGGTGTGCATGTCGATCGCCGGCCCGACCTCCGGATCCGCCACGATCCGATGGCCGTCGCGCACCTCGAACCACGGCAGACGCGCCAAGTCCAGGACGCTGTTGAACGAGGTCGGGAAGTTGTTCACGGCTGATCGGGCCTTAGATCTCGAGCGCAAGATGAATCGCTGCTTCGCTGAGTCCGGCAACCCTGATTGTCATGGCTGACTCCCTGGTGTCGCATCTCGGCGACTGCCACCAGAGGCTACCCGCGCCCGACCCAGGATGATATCGAAGATGTCGTCGACGTCGTCAGGCGTCATCAGCGGATTCAACGACTGGATCTTGAGCCATGACCGTCCGTCGAAGCGGCTTCTCCCGAGCGCAACAGCGCCCGACTCCGCGAGCGTGCTCCGGAGCATCTGGTTGTGACGATCGAGCGATGGCTCGTCGTCCATCCCGACGGGGTGATGGCGAAACAGCACCGTGTGGAGCCCGCTCGCTCCGCGTTCCAGCTCCGGCTCGGCGTCGACGCGGTCGATGGCGTGAGCCAACGCACGAAACTGGGCGTCGAGCAGGGCGTCGAAGCCGTTGTGGCCGAGCGAACGCAACGTGATGACGAGTTTCAACGCATCGAACCGGCGGGTCGTCTGGATCGACTTCCACGCCAGATTGAGAAGATCCGGCTCCGACGATGGGTTGAGGTACTCACTGTGATGTCGAATTGCTTCCATCGAATGCCGGTCCCGAACCAGGAAGCACCCACTGGGCACCGACTGCCATCCCAGCTTGTGGAAGTCGAGGCCAACGGAATCGGCACGGTCAAGTCCGGCGAGCCGATGGCGATGACGATCACTCAGCAGCAACGCACCCGACGCAGCCGCATCGACGTGGACCCACGCACCGGCTGTGGCGGCGACATCGAGCGCCATGTCGAGCGGGTCGAACGCTCCGGTATCAGTCGTGCCGAGCGTGACGACCACGCAGACCGTTCCGGGGGAGTCGGTGGCGCGACCCATCGTCTCGGCGAGCGCCGAGCGGTCCATCGCCCCGGTCGAGTCGACGGCAACCGTGATGACCGAGGCGGCCGGAAGACCGATGATCCCGGCCGCCTGCGCCACGGAGAAGTGGGACAACTCCGATGCGACGATTCGAAGTCGCGGGGTGTCCGATGGTGCCTCACCGACGGCTCCTCGGTCTCGGGCGATCAGGAGCGCCATGAGGTTCGACATGGAAGCGCCGGCCACGAACACCCCGTCGCCGTTCGGGAACCCGGCGGCATCGCACATCATCTCGACCACCATCGACTCCAACACCGTCGCCGAGGGCCCTTGATCGAAGGAGTCCATCGATTGGTTGAGCGCTCCGACGGCGATCTCGATCGCCATTGATTCGAGAGACGGCGTGGCCAGGTAGTGGGCGACGTAGCGGGGCGACGACACGTTCACAGCATGGTTGAGCGTGTCGCGTCCCAGCGCTGCCCACGCTGCCGCGAAACCAACACCCTGGGACGGAAACAACGGGCCGTGATCCTCGAATGCCCGGCGAATCGCTGCTCCATCGGCGGGGACGTGGACGTCGCTGCGTTGAGCAAAGGCGATGAGATCGTCGACGATGAGCGCCACCATCGATCGAAGAGCTTCGCCGCTCGTTTGATCACTGCCCAGGAAGTGAAGATCTGTCGAGTGCTCCAACGGTGTCGTCCCTGTGTTCGTCAACGGCCCGACACTACGACGGTCGGGCGCGGCAGCTCCCCACGACCGATGATCGTGGGGAGCCGGTTTGGCATTGTGAGGTGAGTATGCAGGCCGGCGTCGCTGAGCAGCGAGCCGGACGTCGAGACTTCGGGGGTCAAGCGCAACCCCCCGCAATGCCGCCCGAGGCGACACGTAAGAACGGCGAGCGGACCTGAGACGACTCCCAGGGGCGGTCACGAAGGGGCGTCAGCGGCGGCGGACTCGGCGACGCGTGACGCCCCGCTTCGGCGCTGCGGCCTTGACGCACGGTGACTTCATCACCGTTCGTCGTCCGACTCGAGCTGGTCGTGGCCTGCACACGAACGCCAACCACTGGAAGAGCTTGATCCAACCTGATAGATCCGGCGGTGGCGGAGCGGTCGAAGCTCCCTGGCCGACCTGCGCCTGACCCGTCGAATACACCGTTGTCGAGACACCACTGGGGTTGGTGAGCTTCAATCGGATCCAATACGAGCCCGGCCCGACAAGGGCGCCGTTCCAACCAAACGTGTTGACCCCCGCCGTGACCGGATGGCCCGAAGTCAGCAGCGCCATCGCGCCATTGTTCGGATCTCGATCGTTGTCGATCACGATCTCGGCAGTCGTGCCCGGAGTAAACGATCGGTCCTCGTAGCTGATGTTGAAGCCCGGAGCCGCCGACTCGTTGCGGAGCAGTTTCACGTCCGCGATGTGCCAGTTGCGAGCGCCGCGATCCTCGTGAGGATCGAGCCGCAACTGATCGATGAACACTCCGGCACCAGATCCCCAACCGATCTTCGACGGGTTGGCTGCTGGATCGAGGATCGCTGTTGCCGGATTGGTCTTCAAGTCGACGGTGTAGGTGCGTTGCCACGTGCCCATCACCAGGTCCTCGCTGACCTGCATGGAACCGCCGGGGGTCCCGGCGACGTGCCACAGGACCCGAGCGTTCATACCGGCGCCAGGTCGATCCTCGAGTCCCCATGTGCCGTCGTATCGGATGGTGAAGACGAGCTTGTGGTAGAGACCGGCGTCGATCCTGGCGCCGTTCAGATTGAGCAACAGCCCCGGATCGTTGACCGTTGGACCAGCCGTGGATCCGTGTCCCTCGCCTCCGCTCACCGAGAAGTTGGCATTGACCGTCGACCCGTCCGAACCCTGCTCGAAGTCCCACGGATCGCTGCGGACCTCCGTTGCCCAATCGCCTCCACCGTTCTCCGACGGTGAGAGCACAGCGGGAGAGGGACGGGAGCTGGCGCCCATCGTGACGGCGCCGCTCTGCGCCGAACTGGCGCCGGAATCGCTCGTCCAGAAACGAACGGTCTGGCCGGGGCGTAGGAGCCCTCCATCAACCCCGGTCGATCCGGCTGTGCCGATGCGACCCACGCGGTTCGCGCCCTGTCCTTCGACCTGGGACCACAGATCCGTTGACGAAGTGCCGCCGCTACCGAAGTTGATCCCAATGGTGCTGGTGCCGTGATAGATGCGGAAATCGTCGAACGTGAGGGTCGGCTTGTTCGGGGTGTTGAAAGCCGGTGACATGAAGAGGTAGCCGATGTATCCACTCCACGGGGTCCCGACCACGGGTGGAGCGCCGCCGACTTGCTCCTCACGGTCGCCGCCACCGGTCATGTCCAGGTCGTAGGTGTGCCAACCCGCCTGCATCATGAAGTATTTGGTCCCGTCGGCGCAGCCGGGTTCGAAGCAGTTCCTGAAACTGAGAGCAGCCGGACCGGCGAAGCTCGAGTGCATCTGGAACGAGATCCGGTTGTAGAACCCAGCATCGAGGGGACGCGACCTGGAATCACGCGCAGCGGCGAGGGGCCACGAGCCGTTGTCGTGGCGGAGGAAGAAGATCTGTCCGCTGCCAGCGGTGACGAGTTTTCCGTCCGCCAGTCCGGCGGCGCCGTCGACGACTTTGTACCGGGACGTGGTCTCGAAGTCCTCGCCATTGTTGAAGTCCATGGCGTCGCCGAACACGTCGGTGAAGTATTCGGCGGGGGCCACGACCTGGCTGGTGTTGACCGAGATCGACGGAGCTCCCGCGGACACCTCAGGTATGTCGGCCAAGAAGGCGACGGTGACAACGACCGCCACAGCCCCGGCCATCCACCGTCGGGTCGGCACTCGTCGATCGCGTAGCTCTGCCATGTCAGCCTCTCAGACGCCCCAGCACTGGCGCTGTCTCAAGTGTCGGCGCAACGTGGCCACATCTTGAGTCGTGTACAGCCTCGCAGGGCAGGCTCTCGCCGGCTCGTCATGGCTGGCTGGGTCTCACCAGACTCAGACGGGCGTGCGCCGTCGCCACGTGTAGTTGACGTTGAGGAAGTAGTTCGTGACGAGCGCAACGCTCATTCCGGCGATGTGATGCAGGTATCGGGTGGCTTCGCGCCCGATGGCGTCGAAACCGAACCCGGTGCTCTGCAGAAACTGGAAGATCCCGAGGTTGATCAGGAGTCCGAGCACCGAAACGAGCTGAAACTGGATGAAACCCGAGATCATCGCCCGACCCCGGAATCGTCGCTCCCAGAAGGTGAACGTGTTGTTCAACAGGAAGTTCCAGACGACGGCGGCCTGGATGCTGATCAATATTGACCACTCGATGGGGTCGATCCAGTCCGAGATCCCGGTCCGGAAACTCGGAAGCCCGATGAGCTCCGCAATGGTGAAGGCCACGAGGTTCACAACCGCGCCCGACGCCCCGACCAACATGTACAGCACCGCTTGTCCATTGATCTGTCGGCCGAAGCGCAGCTCGAAGATCGCCAGGAGATAGGAACGAATGACCGACGGCGACATCTTGGTCTCGCCGTGCACACGGTTCCGGAACGTGTAGCCCACCTCCTCGACACGGAAGTCGTTGCCGCGTTGCCCGATGAACTCGAGGAGGATCTTGAAGCCGCGAGGGTTGATCGACGATCCAGCACGGTTGTAGGCGTCGCGGGAGATGGCGAAGAACCCACTCATTGGATCGGTCACCGGCACGCGCAGCAGGAGTCGGGCGATCATCGTGGCGACCCAGGACACGAATCGGCGAGACGACGACCACTCGCCGTAGCTTCCGCCCTCGCCAGCGCGGGTACCGACGACCACATCGGCGTCGCCGTTCACGACCAAGTCGACCATGCGAGGCAGGATTCGTTCGTCGTGTTGCATGTCAGCATCGATGACCGCCAGCACCGACCCGCGCGCCGCCGCCATGCCGGCCATCACTGCTTGGCTCAACCCGGGATCGCCGAATCGACGGATCACTCGGACCGTATCGACCCGTTCGCCGACTCGTTCAGCGACCTCCCACGTCCGATCGGGGCTGTCGTCGTCGACGATGATGATCTCGTGCGGAACATCGCGCAGTGCAGCGCTGAGCGCATCGATGAGCGGCTCGACGTTGTCTGATTCGCAGAAGGTGGGGCTGATGACTGACAGCACCGGCAGTGACGCCTGAGCCATGTCTCGACGGTAGCGTTCAGGGTCATGTGTGGACGATTCGTCTCAGCCGCGCCACCTGCCGAGATCGCGTCCTACTTCGGGGCTGATGTCGTAGCGGACCTCGAACCCGCGGCCAACTTCAATGTGGCCCCCACCACCGATGTGATGGTCGTCTACGACAGCGGCGGAGCCCGCCGACTCGATGCATTTCGGTGGGGCCTCGTCCCCACGTGGGCCAAAGATCTGTCCATCGGCTCGAAGATGATCAACGCCCGTGCCGAGACCGTGGCGGAGAAGAACGCCTTCAAGTCGAGTCTGTCCAAGCGGCGGTGCATCGTTCCGGCGACCGGGTTCTACGAGTGGCGTCCGACTCCTGGTGAGAAGCGCAAACAACCATTCTTCATTCATCGCCCCGACGGAGACCCGTACGCCTTCGCGGGACTGTGGGCGCAGTGGAAGGGCCTCGACGCCGCCGGATCGTCGATCGTCGTGCGATCGACGACGATCATCACGTGCGCTGCCAACGAGGCCATGTCAGAGCTCCACGACCGGATGCCGGTGATGTTGGCACCCTCGGATTGGGAAGCGTGGCTCGACGCCACTGCTCTCGATACGGCGCTGGTCCTGCCACTACTGGTGCCGGCACCATCGGAATTGATCTCGTACCACCCGGTGTCGACCGACGTGAACAGCGTGCGGAACAACCGGCCGGACCTCATGGTGGAATCGGAGCCCATCACGCTGTTCTGATATGCCTCGACGGGACGTTTTGATCAGGCGCCGATCAGGCCGATCCGTGCGCTTCGGGATGACCGGCGGCGCTCAGTGCTGCTCGGATCCGGTCGGCGGCAGTATCGAGATCTTCATCGGAGGCGCCGTGATCGGCTCGGGCGAAACTCAGGTCGGCCTCGGTGCGGATCGGGATGAGGTGGACATGGCAGTGCGGGACTTCGAGTCCGGCAACGATCATCCCGATTCGGCTGCATTCGAACAACGGCTCGATCGCGGCGGCGATGGTCTGAGCGACACGGCTGACCTCGGCCCACGCCGCTGGTGGAAGGTCTGTCCACTTGTCGATCGTTGCCACAGGCACGACGAGCACATGGCCAGGACGGATGGGAGCAATCGTCAGAAATGCCACCACCTCCGGCGACCGCCAGACGAAACGGCCCGGGATCTCGCCGGCGATGATCCTCGAGAACAAGGTGGGTTCGGACATGGGCGCATCGTAGGCAACCAACGCTTCTACGATGGTCGCCGTGCCGGAACTGTTCGAACATCCCGAGGGAACAAGCCTCGGCGACATCGAGGTCGATCGGATACTGACCGCGCCCAACGCCATCACGACCGTGCGGTTGTTGTGCGTCCCGTTGTTCCTCGTCCTGTTGTTCCGCAACGAGAGCCGCGGTTGGGCCGGGTTCCTGTTGGGGTGCTTGGCATCCACTGACTGGATTGACGGCTACGTCGCCCGGCGTTTCAACCAGACGTCGACGTTCGGCAAAATGTACGACCCCACCGTTGACCGTTTCATGATGGTCGTCTCGATCGTTGCCATCATGATCGACGGCTCTGTACCGCTGTGGTTCGCCATCACCATCCTTGTGCGGGAGGTACTGGTCTCGCTCTGGGTCATCTACATCACGGTGAACGGCGGGAAGCGCATGAACGTCACGTGGTACGGCAAGGTCGGGACCTTTGCCAACATGGCCGCGTTCCCGTGGTTCCTATTCGCCAACGAGACCTCGTGGAGCCATGGATGGCGCACATTCTGGGAGGTCGCTGCCTACGGGGCCGCCATCCCCGGTGTGATCTTCTCGCTGCTCGCCGCGTGGCAGTACATCGGCCTGGGGCGGAGTGCACTCGCCGAAGGACGTGCCGAGAAGGCCGCTCACTCCGCCTGAGATGGGCCGAACGGCCCTGAATCGAAGCGAAGTTCCCGTTGGGGTCAAGTGCGGAGCAACGACATCCCGATGAATGAGCGTGCGTCGCCGACTGGTCCTCATGAGCTGTGCCCTGTTGTGCGGGGTCGGATTGCTCGCCGAACCCGTATCAGCGGAGGTTGCCCCAACCGACAGCTCCCTCGTGACGTTGGTGGTGACGGTGGCTCCGGGCTCCTCGACCACAGCGGTGAAGGACGAAGCGTCGGCGGTGGCGACGATGAGCGCTGAGGACGTGGTCGGACTTCACGCTACGACGTTGACGGTCGCCGCGTCTGATGTGTCGGAAGTGACCGAGGCGCTCGACAGAGCGGGGGTCGCAGCTCGTGTCGAGGTGGACGCCACGGCGACCATCTCACAGATTCCGAATGATCCGTCCTGGTCGAGCCAATGGGGCTCACAATCGAGTCGGCTGCCGGTGGCATGGGATACCACGACCGGCTCGTCCGCCACGGTGATTGCCGTGATCGACACCGGGGTGAACTCCTCGCCCGACGTCGCCGGTCGAATCCTGGCCGGCTACGACTTCGTCAACAATGACTCGGACCCGGCCGACGACCACGGCCACGGGTCCTCAGTGGCAACGGTCGCCGCCGCACGAGGCAACGACTCGGCCGGCATCGCCGGCGGGTGCTGGTCATGTTCGATCCTGCCGGTGAAGGTCCTCGACGCCGCCGGGTCCGGATTTCTGTCCGATGTCGCTGAGGGCATCGTGTGGGCGTCCGATCACGGCGCCGACGTGATCAATCTGAGCCTCGGCGGCACCACCAACCTCTCGCTGCTCGATCAAGCCGTGGACTACGCCGTCGTTCACGGCGTTGTGGTGCTCGGCGCCGCCGGCAACAACGGCTCGAGCAACCCGAGCTATCCCGGAGCGTCAGTCAACGCGATCGCCGTTGCCGGGTCGACCTCGGCCAACGACTTGTACTCCTGGTCGCAACGAGGTTCCGCCTGGGTCGACATCGCGGCCCCCGGGTGCAACACGGCGACCGCCGGGGGGAACGCATCGACCTTCTGCGGGACCTCCTCGGCCACGCCGTTCGCCGCGGGGATTGCGGGTCTACTTCGATCAGCTCGACCGGATCTCGGTGTGACGGCGATCCGTGCAGCGCTCGAGAACACCACCCAAGTTCTGAACGTTGGTGGTGCCTCATCGCACGGGGTGATCGATGCTGGTAACGCCGTTGCCAGCATCGCCAACGCTCCCGGTGATCCGGCCGCTGGCCCGCCGGTGGCAGCCGAGCCGGATACGACAGCACCCGCGGTGTCAGTGGATGGCCTCGGGGGAGTGCAGCGTGGTTGGGTCGACGTGACCACTCGAGCAACCGACAATCGGAGCGTCATCGCGGTGGCGCTCATGGCGGGAACGACGCTCGTCGGTCGAGTCGACGTGAACTCGTCGAACGTCTTGCCGACGTTCGCCTGGAATACCGCGGACGCCGGCGATGGCGCCGTGGAGTTGGTCGCTGTCGCCGTCGATTCATCGGGCAATACCTCCACGTCCGGCCCGCTCCAAGTGTCGGTCGACAACGACACCCCCATGGTCGCTCTGGCAGGACCGAACGGCGCACGAGTCGGAACTTTCGTCGACGTGACCCTCTCCGGCAGTGACGGTAGCGGCGTGAAAGCCATGTTGTTGGTTGCCAACGGCGCCTGGGTCAGAATCGTTTTCGGCGGTGGACCTGTCACCCTTCGTGTTGCCACCCCGAAGGCGGGAGCGGTGCAACTGATCGGCGCGGCGGTCGACAACGCCGGCCGAGTCAGCATCTCCAATGCGATCACCGTCGTCGCCAAAGGCGACGGCACCAAGGCATCGACCCGAGGGGTCGGCCGCAGGGTTCGGAGTCGCCGGTAGCCTGCATCGGGTGACGATACGCCCATACCAACTGTCGAGGTTCTCGTGAAGGCCGTGATCATGGCCGGCGGCGAGGGGACACGCCTGAGGCCACTGACTTCGAATTCGCCGAAGCCGATGATGCCGCTGGTGAACCGGCCGATGATGGAACACATCGTCGATCTGCTCCGCCAGCACGGCATCGACGAGATCGTCGTGACGGTGGCGTTCATGGCGAACACCATCCGCAACTATTTCGGCGACGGATCCGAGTTCGGCGTACGGATGGTTTACGCGTCAGAGGAGACGCCGCTCGGAACTGCAGGCTCGGTCCGCAATGCCATGGCGGAGCTGGACGACACCTTCCTGGTGATCTCCGGTGACGTGTTGACCGACATCGACCTCACCTCGATCGTCGAGTCCCATCGACGGAATCAGGCGCTCGCCACGATCGGGTTGATCGCGGTGGAGAACCCGCTCGAGTTCGGCATCGTCATCACTCGCGACGACGGATCGATCGAGCGGTTCTTGGAGAAGCCGAGCTGGGGCGAGGTGTTCACCGACACCATCAACACCGGCATCTACGTGCTGGAACCCGAGATCTTCGAGTGGATCGAACCCGACCGCTCCATTGATTTCAGCTCCGACGTCTTCCCGCGACTCCTCGAGGCCGGCAAACCCATATTCGGTGCGCTGGCCGAGGGCTACTGGGAGGACGTCGGCACGCTCGACGCCTACGTTCGAGCCCATCAGGACATCCTCGACGGCAAGGTGAAGCTGGACATGCCCGGCTTCGAGGTCTCCGAGGGTGTCTGGATCGGCGAGGGCGCCGAGGTGCACCCTGACGCCAAAGTCACTGGTCCGGCCGTCATCGGCGACAACTGTTTCGTCGACGCTAACGCAACGCTCGGGGAGTACGTCGTGCTCGGCACCGGCGTTCGGCTCGGTCGCGATGCCGAGTTGCAACGGACTGTCGTGGGCGAGAACGCGTATCTGGGCGAGGCCGTCCGGCTCCGCGGGTCCGTCGTCGGCCGGGCGGCAGACCTTCGCCGCGGCGTTCGTTGCGAGGAAGGTGTGGTGCTCGGGGACGAGGTCTTCGTCGGAGAAAACGCCGTCATCACCTCCAACGTGAAGGTGTACCCGTTCAAGACGGTCGAGGCGGGTGCTGTCATCAACTCGTCGATCATCTGGGAGTCGAAGGGTGCCCGGACGCTGTTCGGACGAAACGGAGTTTCCGGGTTGGCGAATGTCGATATGACCCCAGAGATGGCGACGAAGGTGGCGTTGGCCTTCGCAACGTACGTCAAGAAGGACACGACCGTGGTGGCCAGCCGCGACAGCTCGCGCTCGGCCCGCATGTTGAAACGGGCGGTGATGGCTGGGCTGAACGCCGGTGGAATCAACGTCTTGGATCTCGAGGTCGCCACCGTGCCGGTCACCCGTTTCGTATGTCGCCAGGCGAACGTCGGCGCGGGGATCACGATCCGACTGCTCGACGGCGATCCTGACCAAGTGCTCATCCGTTTCTTCGGTGACGACGGGGGAGACCTCCTGCCCGAGAGCACCCGAAAGATCGAGCGCCTCTTCGCACGCGAGGATTTCCGGCGGGTTCGGCCCGCCGACATCGGCGACATCGGGCTCCCGCCTCGCGCACTCGAGCAATACGCCGTTTCCCTCGAATCGACCGTCGACATCGCGGCGATTGCTGAACGACGATTCAAGGTCGTGGTCGACTACGGCTACGGGTCGGCGTCGCTCGTGATGCCCAATGTGCTCGCCAAGCTCGGCGCGGAGGTGTTGGCGGTGAACCCCTTCACCTCCACTGTGGGCGTCCTCGCCTTCGACCGCGACGAACATGCGCTGGCCGTTGCGAAACTGGTGGTCGCCTCGGGAGCGAATCTCGGCGCCGTGATCGACCCGGCGGGCGAGGAGCTCACCCTCATCGACGACCTCGGCCACGTGCTGACGTCGGCCGAATCGCTCTTCGTCCTGCTCGACCTGGTCACCGACCGGCTCTTGGGGGATCGGGTGGCATTGCCGGTCGCGGCCAGCCAGCGAGCCGAGGAGCTCCTGGCCGAACGCGGGTTCGGCGTCCGTTGGACGAAGATGAGTCCGGTAGCGCTCGCCGAAGCCGCCGAGGAACCGGGTGTCGGCTTCGCTGCCGACCTCAACGGCGGCTTCATCCTCCCCGGGTTCCTCCCGGCGATCGATGGCGCCGCCGCCTTCATCAAGGCGCTCGATCTTCTGGCTGGGCGCGGTTCGAAGTTGTCGGACTTGGTGGCGGCGGTTCCGCCCATTCACATCGTGCATGAGCAGGTCATCACGCCATGGGAGTCGAAGGGCCTCGTGATGCGCTCGCTGGTGGAGCAGAACAAGGCACGAGACGTCGACCTCATCGATGGCGTGAAGATCCGCCACGACCGAGGTTGGGCCCTGATGCTGCCGGATCCCGAGGAACCATTGACCCACATCTGGGCGGAAGGCGACTCTGCGGCCGAGGCTCGCTCATTGGCGCAGGAGTACGCCCGTCGGGTCCGTCAGATGGCGCGGTGACCAACTAGCGTGGCCACGATGAACGTACCTGACGACCTTCGCTACTCATCGGATCACGAGTGGGCGCGGATCGAAGGGGGATCGATCCGAGTGGGGATCACCGATTTTGCCCAGGACAATCTCGGCGACGTGGTGTACCTGCAACTCCCTGAGGTCGGTGCCCGCTTCGATGCTGGCGCGACCGTTGGTGAAGTCGAGTCGACGAAGTCCGTCTCTGACATCTACTCGCCCTTGGCGGGAGAGGTGGTCGAAGTGAACACGGCGCTCGAAGATCAGCCCGACCTTCTGAACCGTGACCCGTACGGCGAGGGATGGATCTGCGTCGTGCGACTCGACTCTGCTGATCAGGTCGAGTCGATGCTCGACGCTGCCGCGTACCGCGCCCTGCTCACGGACTGATCGACGAACAGGAGCGATTGGCGCCTCGATGGAAGAACTTGCCTGCCCGAGTTGTGGGCATCCGAACGAGGTCGAGGCGAACTTCTGCTCCGTCTGCGGAGCCGTGCTCGCCGAGCCGAGTGCTGAGGTGCACACGGAGTCGGTCCCGGCACTCGGACTCGACGACCCCGCGGATCCGCCGATCCTCGTCGTCGTTCGCGGGGCGAATGCTGGATCACGCTATGCCCTCAGTTCCAGGGTCGTGAAGATCGGCCGTCATCCCGAGTCCGAAATTTTCCTCGATGACGTGACGGTGTCGAGACGCCATGCTGAGGTTCGTCGCACCAGTTCTGGCTTCGATGTGGTCGATGTCGGATCGTTGAACGGCACCTACGTCAATGGGTCCCGAGTCGAGTCAGCGGGACTCCGTGAGGCCGACCAGTTGCAGGTCGGCAAGTTCAAGTTCGTCGTGGTCGGCGGTGCCCATGACGATGAGTGATGCCGAACACCTCGCCATCGGGGAAGTGCTGAGTCTCTTGAAGGAGACGTTCCCCGATGTGACGATCTCCAAGATCCGTTTCCTCGAGAGCCAGGGACTGATCAACCCCGAGCGCACTCCGTCGGGCTATCGCAAGTTCTCGATGAGCGACATCGAGGTCCTTCACTGGGTCCTCACAATGCAACGTGATCATTTCCTGCCGCTGAAGGTGATCAAGGCCAAGCTCTCAGCGTCGGGAGGGGTGCCGATATTCGAGGCCCCGCCGGTAGCGGTCGTCTCAGCGGGCGCTCAGCCCTCGTTGTTCGAACCGACGTCGACGGACCCACCAGTCGCTGACCCGCCGGTCACGGATGTGGAACACGATCTGACCGATGCCGTACCAGGACATCTCATCGGCAGCATGTCGGAGACGATCATCGTTGAGTTCACGCCCGTCGCTGACGAGACCGACGTCGCCGCTCTGTCGGAATCCGCCGTTCCGAAGTCGCCAGCGCACGATGTCTTGAAGCAGGGCACAGTTGCGGGCGAGCCGGACCCGGGCGCCTGGTTGGCCGCGCTGCAGGAATCGCCAGACGGCGTCCAGGTCGCCGACACTCGCCGACCCCGGGCTGTGCCAGACCGTCCCACCGAGTCGATTGCCGACATCGTGCCGCAATTCGACGACTCGCGATACACCGCTGCTGAGTTGGCAACGCAGGGGGGAGTGTCCGAGGAGCTCATCGAGCAGCTCGCGATGTTCGGGTTGCTCGCAGCGTCCACACTCGGAGGCGAAACCACGTACAACGCGGCCGCCCTCGATGTCGTACAGGGCGCCAAGGGGTTCCTCGAACGGGGCATCGAACCAAGGCATCTTCGAGGGTTCAAGCTGGCTGCCGAGCGGGAGGCCACGCTCTTCGAGCAGCTCCTCATTCCGTTGCTTCGCCAGCGGAACCCCCAAGCCCGAGCCGACGCCATGGAGGAGTTGGGTCGTCTCACCGCCATGGGTGAGGCACTTCGCCGATCGTTGCTCCATCAGGCACTGCACTCCCACCTCAGCCCTCGCTGAACACCCGCGCCCGATCAGTCGGCTGAAACACATCAGCCCTTTCTGCCAGTGGTGTCGCCAGCACTAGGGTGGGTTCGTGGCCGGACAAGATCTCGTTGAAGTCGAACTGGTCGGAGTGCGGGTCGAGTTGCCGTCGAACACTCCGGTGGTATTGCTGCGAGAGCTCGAAGGCGAGCGTCGGAGTCTGTCCATCTTCATCGGCGGACCCGAGGCAACGGCGATCGCTTTTGCGCTCGAAGGCGTCGAGACGCCGCGACCGCTCACACACGATCTCATGTGCAACGTCCTGGGGGCGCTGTCGATCGAGCTGGTCTCGGTTGTCATCACCGAATTGGTGGACAACACGTATTTTGCCGAGCTCAACCTTCAGGGACCGGACGGCGCTCAGCTGGTGAGTTCCCGCCCGTCAGACGCAGTGGCACTCGCGGCCCGAGCTGGATGCCCGATCTACGCCAGGACGTCCCTGGTCGACGAGGTCGGCTTCATCGAAGAGGTCGACGTCGAGTCGGATGAGGATCCGGCGGTGAACCCCGACGTGGTCGTCGAGGAGTTCCGCAACTTCATCGACAACGTGTCGCCCGACGATTTCGCGTCGTGATCGCTTCACCAGACACTCATCGCGCTGAGCGCGCGTGTATCCACGCGAAGAGCGCGCCGATCGCTACCATTGCGCAAACCACACCGGTGGAGTTACCTGGATGTGACCCGCTGAGGTCACTCCGAACCCACCGGTTCTCCCCTCGACATCAACCGACGTGCGACACGAATCAGACAGGATCCCGATGACACAGACCCCTACGAACGATGCCACGAGCCCAGCAGATGCAATCACTGGCAGCGGCTACAGCGGTCGACGGACCGCCGAGATCGTGGGGATCACCTATCGGCAACTGGACTACTGGGCTCGGACCGATCTGATTCGCCCGAGCCTGCTCGATGCGGCTGGCAGCGGGAGTCGACGCCTGTACTCCTACGCTGATCTCCTCGAGCTGAAGGTCGTGAAGAGCCTGCTCGACTCGGGTATCAAGCTCGAGCAGGTGCGACAGGTCTTCACCTTCGTCCGTGAGCAGCTCGGCGGAGATGTGGCGACGGCGAACATCGTGATTAACGGTCGTCGCTCCGTGCTCGTCCACACCGGTGACGAGCTCATCGACGCGCTCAAGGCCGGCCAAGGTGTCCTCGCTGTACTGCCACTCGGCACGGTGAAGAGCGAGCTCGACGCCACGATTCACGAGTTGCGGCCTGCGACGATCGATGCGACGAGTGGCGATCCTTCGATTGCCGGCTCGACCGTGACCGACCGCGCTGTCGGTTCCGACGTCACATTCTGATTCCCGTCATGTCGGATCGGGTTTCGCCGCTCGATGCGGTCCATCGCGAGTTGGGTGCCAAGTTGGTCCCGTTCGGCGGATGGGAAATGCCACTGTCGTATCCGGCCGGCACGGTTGCCGAGCACATGGCGTGCCGAACGTCGTCGGTGGTCTTCGATGTCAGCCATCTCGGGACGGTGCGCGTCGAGGGTCCCGGTGCCTATGACTCGTTGCAATCGGCGCTGACCAACGATCTCGCCAAGATCGAACCAGGTCGATGCCAGTACACGCACCTCCTCGCCGAGGACGGATCGGTGCTCGACGACATCATCGTGTGGTGGGTCGACGACGATCGATTCGACGTGATGCCCAATGCCTCCAACACCGCCCGGGTGCGCGCGGCGCTCGGGGTGAACGACGAGGCAGATGTCACGGACAGCCGCGCAGTGTTGGCGATCCAAGGACCGACCGCACGAGACATGCTTCGGCCCGTCCTGCCCGAGGCCGCTGATGTCGGGCGGTTCCGTGTCAAGCGATTCGACTTCGACGGCACTGAGTGTCTCGCCGCGGGGACGGGATACACCGGCGAGGACGGGCTCGAGTTGTCGGTGCCGAGAGATCGAGCGGGCGAACTGTGGCGGGCCGTCACGTCGATGGGGATCGAGCCGGCGGGCCTGGGAGCCCGTGACACGCTTCGCCTCGAGGCAGCACTCCCGTTGCACGGACAGGAACTCGGTCCCGGGATCACGCCGTTGAACGCCGGATTGGGATGGGTGGTCAGCTGGACCAAGGGCGACTTCGTCGGTCGAGCGGCACTCGACGCGCAACGCCAAGCGGGAGTCGATCCAGTCCTCGTCGGGCTGTCGGTGGCTGGACGGAAACCGCCTCGAGCGCATCAACCAATCGTTCGCGACGGCGAAGTGGTCGGAGAGACGTCGTCGGGAAACTTCAGCCCGGTGCTCGGTCACGGCATTGCCCTCGCCTTCGTCCATCCTGACGTTTCGGTGGGATCGGCCGTCGAGATCGACGCGCGTGGGACGATGCTGGCTGGCACGGTTGTCGACACGCCCTTCGTGGCCAAGCACTGATCAGCCATGACGAACGGATCGGGTCCAGTCGACGAGATCGAGAACCATGCCGGTTCGTCCGACGCGGTTGATCCGCCGATGACCGCGCTCGAGCGGCAGATCTTCCAAGTGGTGAACGCGTCGACCGCGCCGCTCTGGCTGGCGATGATCGTTGCCCCCAATTCGAAGTTGACGGCCTGGTTGATGCGGATCGCCGCCCCGATCTTCGTGGGACTGGGAGTCACCTACTCGGGACTGCTGGCGGCCGGAGTGACCGACGGTGGTGAGCGGATCAACTTCATGGATCCCGATTCGCTGCGCGCCGGGCTGAAGAGCCCCAAAGCGTTTCTCGCGGGCTGGACTCACTACCTGGCCTTCGATCTCTTCGTCGGTCGGTGGATCTGGCAGGAGAGTGTGGCTGCTGGCCGGCCGGCTCGATTGTCGCTGCTGCTGACGTGGTGGGCAGGCCCGCTCGGCCTCACGCTGTTCCTGCTACGTCGTCGACGCTGAGTCCGCCGTTCTCGGCACCAGAGCTTGCGCTGTGCGCAGGAAACGGTGCCCCCGCCGGCGGGGGCGCTGGAACGTCAGTGCCGTCGGGCCTCGGTAATGAGCGCGCTGAAGAGTCGTCCATCGGAGTCGGCGGTTTCCTCCGGATGCCACTGCACCGCCACCATCCAATGCGATGGCATCGGATTGGCGTATTCGAGCCCCTCAACGGTGCCATCGGATGTCCGGGCGCTGACGACCAGACCGTCTCCGACGCGGGCGACCGCCTGATGATGGTGGCAGCGCCCCGTGGCTGACTCACCGAGAATCCGGCCGAGTCGAGAGGCCGATTCGATGGCATAGGTGTTCTCGCTGCCGCCCCCGCCATTCGGAATCCCGTGGGCGAGGAGGTCGTTGCGGCCGGTGATGTGCTGGTCGAGCGACCCGCCGCACAACACGTTGACGAGTTGCGCACCCCGACAGATCGCGAGGACCGGTCGGCTGAGGCGTTGCGCCGAACGGAACAGCGCCGCTTCGAATGCGTCCTGGAGTTCGCTGACCCCGTAGGTCTCGGGTGCGGCGGGTTCGCCGTAGCGGGACGGGTCGACATCGGGACCCCCGGTGAGGATGAGTCCGCCGAGTTGGCCCACGAGGGCATCAGCGCGTGAGTCGGTCAACACCTCAGGCGAGAGAATCGCTCCGATCCCGCCAGCGTGATTGACGGCATCGAGATACTCGGTCTGGATCGCGGTGGCCGTCTCCAGCTTGAACAGTCGTCCAGCGTCGAACTGGCGGCCCGACACCCCGATCAGCGGAACCGTGGTCATGGAGACCTGCGATGAGCGCTTGCGCGAAGAGCCATCATTAGAGCCGTTCGAAGCCGCGCCGGAGCTCCCAATCGGTCACGGCATTGTTGAAGGTGCTCCACTCGGCTTCGGCCATGTGCATGAGATGCCAGTGGACGTCCTCGCCGAAGGCTTCCTTCGCCAGCGTCGAGTTCTTGAACGCCTCGATCGAGTCGACGAGCGTGTGGGGTATTCGCGGAAGATCCGAGTCGTAGCCGTTGCCGGAATACGGGTCGCCGGCCCGAAGGCCCTGCTCGATGCCGTGGAGACCACCGGCGATCGTGCCGGCCAACGCCAGATACGGATTGCAGTCCGCTCCTGGAATGCGGCTTTCGACTCGCATGCCTTGTCCGTGGCCGACGACGCGCAGTCCGAGCGTTCGATTGTCCAGCCCCCAACCGATGGCGGTCGGTGCCCACGATCCAGGTTGATAGCGCTTGTAGCTGTTGATGTACGGCGCCCAGAGGTACGCGAACTCGGCGGCCGTCGCCTGCAGCCCACCCATCCATCCCTCGAACGTGGGGGAGAGGTGATGCGGCCCGTCGCCGGACATCAGCGAGGTCTCGCCGTCCGCTGACCACACCGAACTGTGGATGTGGCATGAAGAACCCACGTCGTCGATCGATGGCTTGGCCATGAAGGTGACCGAACATCCCGCCAACGCCGCCATCTCCTTGGTGCCGTTCTTGTAGATCGTGTGATTGTCAGCGCACTTGAGTGCCTCGTCGTAACGCAGGTTCAGCTCGTGCTGCCCGAGACCAGCCTCACCCTTCGAGAATTCCATGGGGATGCCGGCGCCGACCATGGCATTGCGGACCTCGCGCACGAACCACTCATCCTTCGTGGTCTGCAGGATGTGGTAGTCGAGGATGTAGTTCGAGCTCTTGGCGAGATCGCGGAAGTTCTTCTCCCACGCCTCCGCGTAAGTGTCCTCATAGAGGAAGAACTCGAGCTCGGTACCCGTCTTGATGGTGAACCCCATGGCGGCGGCCCGTTCGAGCTGGCGTTGCAGAATGCGTCGCGGTGAGACCTCGACGGGTGTCCCATCAGTATTGAACAGGTCACAGATGACGAGGGCGGTCTTGTCCAGCCACGGGATGCGTCGCAGGGTCGACAGATCGGGCCGACACTCGAAATCGCCGTAGCCAGATTCCCAGTTGGCGAACTTGAATCCTTCGAGGACCGTCATGTCGACGTCGACCGCCAGCAGGTAGTTGCACGCCTCGACCATGCCGCCGTTGTTGGGGATCTCGCGCAGGAAGAAGTCGGCGAGCACGCGTTTGCCCATGAACCGACCCTGCACGTCGACGAACACCACGAGCACCGTGTCGATCTCGCCTCGTTCGGTCAGTTCGGTGAGTTCTTCGATGCTCAGTGCCATCTCGAGTCCTTGTCGTGGTGAACGTTCAGCTTGAGGTTCAGGGTAGATCAGCGCCCACTGGGCGCTGATCTACCCTCCCGCCGAAGGCGCTTCAGTGCGGGGTATTGATTTGGCTGAGTTCGTGCTCGATGGCAGCCAACTCCTCAGGCGTCCCTTGCACCTTTGGACCGGTGAACCACTTACGCGCACTGGAGGCCCACCAGGTGCCAACGAACAGCGCCGACAACAGCAGCACTGGCCCGGTGAAGTTGAACGTCTCCCATGTCTTCCATGGGTAGAACACCGGGAGCACGAAGACAATTGACACGAGTGCTACCCACGCCACGGCGACCCATCCGATCGGCTTCGACCACTTGCCGAGATTCCATGGGCCTTGCTTGAAATCGGGGTTCCGAACTTTCAGGAAGACCGGGATGATGTAGCTGATGTACAGCCCGACCACGCAGATTCCCGTCAGCGCAAAGAATGCCACGGGGTAGGCGAGGTCAGTTTGGATCAGGGACAACGTTCCGACGAACGCGGACAATACGACGCCGAGCCACACCGAGTTGGTTGGCGTGCGCGTGGTCCGGTTCACCTTCGACCAGATCGATGACCCGGGGAGCCCGTTGTCACGACTGAACGCGTAGATCATTCGGCTGTTGGCGGTCACCGAGGCCATGCCGCAGAAGAACTGACCGACCGTGGCGATGATGACCAGGAGCTTGCCCATCGTCCCCGTGAGAGCGGCGGTGAACACCGCCGGCCCTGCCAGAATGCCCTTGGCGGCGATCTCGTCGTACATGGCGGCCGGTGTCACCGCATTCATGACGCAGTTCATGATGAGAGCCGCAATGGCAGAGATGTAGATGGCTCGGACGATGGCTTTAGGCGCGCCGGTCGCCGCCCCGACGGTCTCCTCGGACACGTGAGCGGAGGCATCGAATCCGGTGATCGTGTACTGCGCCAACAGCAGCCCTACCAGGAACACGTAGATTCCCGACCCCGGGAAGTCCCACCCAGTCCCGTTTCTGAACTCGAAAGTCGTTCCGAAACCCTGTCCGCCGTCGCTGCCCAGGAGGAGCGCCGCCACGATCACTGCAACGCCGACGACGTGCCACCAGACCGAGACATCGCCAAGCACTCGGACGAGATTCACCCCAAAGGTGTTGAGGAGCCCGTGGATGACAAGCACGACGAGATAGGTGATGAAGACCGACCACTTGTTGATCTCGATGAGCGACGAGGCAGCGTCACCGAACAGGTTGATCGAGAGGAGGACGAAGTTCGCGAGGGCGAAGTCGACCGACGCGATCACGCCGATCTGGCCGATCATGTTGAACCAACCGGTCCACCATGCGGCCTGCGGGCCGTTCTTCTTTGCGAGCTTCGCTGACCAGTAGTACAAACCGCCAGCCGTCGGGTATGTGGAACAGATTTCTGCCATCGACGCACCGACGGCGAGCGCAAACACGCCAACGATGACCCACGATGTGGTGATGACGAGCGGTCCGCCGGCGTACATGCCGAGCCAGTAGGTCGTGATGGCTCCTGCCAGGACAGAGATGATCGAGAAGCTGATGGCGAAGTTCGAAAACGTCCCCATCTTCCGATCGAGCTCCTGGGCGTAGCCCAGTTCGTGAAGTCTCTTCGTGTCGTGATCGATGTGATCCGTGGTCGCCATGCGGCACCCCCTGTTGTTGAGGATGATCTCAGGTGCCGAATTCCCCTCCCGGCACCGTGGGATCAGAATCCCGATTCGGGATACGCAACGGATTCTGCACTATCTGGGCCTTCGCGTGCGGGAATTCGTTGTTTCGATGAACCCGCGCCCGGGTGGCCGGGTGGTCGCGGCGCCGTGCAGCACTACTCCGGCGTCGTGTACGTCGAGGTGATCCCGCCGTCGATGAGCAGCGACTGGCCCGTCATGTAGCTCGACTCGTCGGACGCCAGGAACAATGCACCGTTGACCATCTCGATGGCCTCGCCGAACCTTCCCATCGGAATGTGAACCAGCCGTCGCTGGCGTTTCTCCTCGTCCGACAGGAACTTCGCCAAGAGCGGCGTGAGGACTGGCCCAGGGCACAACGAGTTGGCGCGGATCCCCTGCCTCGCGTAGATGGCGGCGATCTCACGCGTCATCGAGAGCACGGCGCCCTTCGAGGCGGTGTATGCGATCTGCGGTGTCGCGGCGCCCATGTGTGCCACGAAGCTCGCCACGTTCACGATCGATCCGCCACCAGAGCTGCGCATGGCGGGAATGGCGTACTTGCAGCACAAGAACACGCCCTTCACGTTCACGTCGAACGTGAAGTCCCACGTGTCCACTGTCGTGACCTCGGGCGTGTCGTCGTCGCCGGGGGAGACGCCGGCGTTGTTGTAGATCACGTGCAACCCGCCGAAGGTGTCGACGGCCGAGGTCACCATTGCTTCGCACTGCTCGGGTTCGCGCACGTCGACGGTGGCGCCGATGGCTTCGAACCCGTTGTCGTTCACCTCGTCGACGACCACTTGGACCGCCGCTGAATCCATGTCGGCGACGACGATCTTGGAACCCTCCTCGGCGAAGCGCATGGCGGCCAGCCGGCCCATGCCGTTCGCTCCACCGGTGATGATCGAAATTTTGCCGTCGAGGCGACCCATCGTGTCCTCCAGGATGTGTGGTGGGCCAACACTACGCTGAGCCACCATGTCGTACGCCCCTGCCAGTACCGCCGCCGCTCCACTCCAGAACTCCTACGGGATCATCGTGGGCGGCGTTCATTCGGAGTCCTCCAACGGAGGAACCTTCCAGGTCTTCGAGCCCGCCACCGGCGGACTCCTCGCAACAATCGCCAAGGGCACCACGGCAGATGTGGACCGCGCCGTGGCTACCGCCGCTGCCGAGTTCGACACCGGATCCTGGCGCCGTGAATCGGCGACGGCGCGCGGAAAGGTGCTGTTGCAGGTCGCTCGACTGCTCCGAGAGCGCGTTGAGGACTTCGCCGTTGCAGAGGTTCGCAACTCCGGTCACCCGATCAGCAATGCCCGTTGGGAAGCCAACACCGCCGCCGACGTGTTCGAGTACTTCGCAGGCGCCGCCAACAAGCATCTCGGCCACACGATCCCGGTGCAGGACGGCGGCCTCGACGTGGTGCTGCGTGAGCCCGTCGGTCCCTGCGGCCTGATCGTTCCGTGGAACTTCCCACTCCTGATCACCTGCTGGAAAGCGGCACCCGCGCTGGCCTGCGGGAACCCCATCATCATCAAGCCGGCTTCGATGACCCCGATCACCGCGCTCATGTTGGTGTCCGTACTGCTCGATGCGGGCGTGCCACCCGGAGCAGTGTCGGTGATCCCGGGCCCCGGCGGCGTCATCGGCGACGCGCTGACCGGCGATCCCCGCATCGCCAAGGTCAGCTTCACCGGCGAGACCGGAACCGGCGCCCACATTCTTCGTCGCAGCTCGGAGAACATCACCCGGATCTCGCTCGAGCTCGGCGGCAAGTCGCCGTGCGTCATCTTCGACGACGCCGACATTGCCAAATCCGCGGCTGCGGCGCCGCTCTCGGTCTTCGACAACACCGGCCAGGACTGCTGCGCCCGGAGTCGCTTCATCGTCCAGCGTGGGGTCTATGACGAATTCATCGAGGCCTTTGCCCGCAACACCGAGGAGCTGGTCGTCGGCGATCCCATGGACCCAGCCACCGAGCTGGGCCCGATGATCTCCGAAGGCCAACGCGCCGTAGCCGCTGACTATCTGGCGATCGGCGAAGCAGAGGGCGCTCGTCGGGTGACCGGTGGAGCGGTCCCCGACGGCCCCGGTTGGTACATGGAACCAGCAGTGCTGGCGGATGTCGACAACTCGTGGCGCGTGGCGCAGGAGGAGATCTTTGGACCCGTAGCGGTCGTGATCCCCTTCGAGACCGAAGACGATGCCATCCGCATCGCCAACGACAGCCCATATGGTCTATCGGGGTCGCTCTGGACCAGGGATCTCGGCAGAGCGATTCGAGTCGCCAAGGCAATCCGAACCGGCGTGTTGTCGGTGAACTCGCCTCGATCGGTCCGCACCGAAGCCCCGTTCGGTGGATTCAAACGATCTGGTTTGGGACGGGAACTGGGCCCCGCCGCCATGGATCACTACACCGAACTCAAGAATGTGTTCTTCAGCGATGAGTGAACCAATACCCACGAGCGAAGCCTCGTTGTCCCAAAGCCCCGAGTGGTTGCAGCGCGCCCTGGCGTCGCACTCCTACCTGGCTGACATGCCGTTGTGCACAGTCGCTCACCTGGCGCTGGCGTTGCCGCGGCCGTTGTTGTTGGAGGGCGACGCCGGCGTCGGCAAGACCGCGTTGGCCTTAGCTCTCGCGGAGGTTGTCGGCGGACCGCTCATCCGCCTGCAGTGCTACGAGGGCCTCGATGTCTCGCAGGCTGTCTACGAATGGGACCACGCTCGCCAGCTCGTGCACCTGCGAACCGCCGAGGCCACGGGTGAATTGCGCAATGCCACCTCGACCTCGGTCGAGGCCGAGTTGTACAGCGAGCGATTCTTGGTGGAGCGCCCCCTGCTGGCGGCGATCAGCGCCCCGGCAGGAACCCCGTCGCCGGTGCTCTTGATCGACGAGATCGATCGCGCTGACGACGAGTTCGAAGCCTTCCTGTTGGAGGTCCTCGCCGACCAGGCGATCACCATCCCCGAGTTGGGAACGCGCCGTGCGGTCGTGTCGCCGGTGGTCATTTTGACGTCCAACCGGACCCGCGACCTCCATGATGCGTTGAAACGTCGGTGCCTATACCACTGGGTCGAGCATCCGACGTATGAACGCGAAGTTGCCATCATTGAACTTCGAGGCCGGTCGGTCGACGAGCGAACAGCGCGGGAAGTGGCGGCCATGGTCCAGCACTTCCGCGAGCTCGGGTTGTACAAGCCGCCGGGGGTATCCGAGGCCGTCGATTGGGCGACGGCGCTGTCGATACTGGGGGCGAACCTCACCGCCGAATCGGCGCAGGCGACGCTCGGAACGGTCATCAAAATTCGCGAGGATCGCGAGCGTATTGAGGCGAGCGGGCTCGCTCACCTCGTCGAATTGGCCCGCGCCAAGGCCACTGAGTGACAGCCGTTCCGCCGGACGCCCCGCTTCGACAGCACGACGTCGCGCGGTTCGTGGCGGAGCTCCGAACCGCTGGGCTGGACCTCACCACAGACGCTGCGGTGGCGTTCGCCGACAGTCTGTCGTTGGTAGATCGAGACGAACCCGACCAAGTCTATTGGGCATCGAGGAGTTGCCTGGTTCGGCGCAACGACGACATCGGCCTTCACGATGCGGTCTTCGATCGATTCTTCTTCGGCGTCGAAGCCATGGTGTTGCCGCCGCTCAGCATCGACCGTCGTGTCGAGATCGGCTTCGATGAGCTCGACGCTTCCGATGATGATCACGGCGATGACGATCCGACGCCGCCCCGCGAACCCGACCAATCCATTCGGTTCAGCGCCGTTGAATCGCTTCGCCAACGCGATTTCGCCGACTGCACACCAGCGGAGTTGGCCGAGCTCGCCACCGCCATCGAACACCTTCGCCCCCGAATCGAACGACGTGTGGCGAGACGACGGCGACCGGGACGCCATGACCGCATCGTGGATATTCGACGCTCGATCGCTGCCGCCATCCGGACCGAGGGTGAGGTGCTCAGGTTCCGTCACCGTCATCGCACGGATCGGCCCAGGCGTGTCGTGGTCCTCGTCGATATCTCGGGTTCGATGGAGCCATACGCCCGGATGCTGGTCCGGTTCGGTCACGCCGTCGCCCAGGCCACCCAGCGAGCTGAGGTGTTCGCCTTGGGAACTCGGGTCACGCGCATCACCCGTGAATTGGAACGCCGACACCCCGACGTGGCCCTCGACGCAGCGGCGGCCCGCATCGAGGACTGGTCCGGCGGCACCCGCCTGGGTGAGGGGCTACGCGAGTTCATCGATCGTTGGGGCCAACGAGGAGTCGCTCGTGGGGCGATCGTGGTCATCTTGTCGGACGGGTGGGACCGGGGCGATCCGGCTGAGCTCGAGGCCGCCATGGCACGGCTCGCGCGGGTCGCCCATCGGGTGATCTGGGTGAATCCGCTGCGAGCCTCGCCGGGATATGCGCCGCTGGCGAGGGGAATGGCGGCTGCGCTGCCGTATTGTGATGAGTTCGTGGACGGCCATTCCTTCGCATCGCTCGACGCCCTCGTCGAACTGCTCGCCGGCACTGACGCGTCGAGCCGAAAGGTGACGAACCGATGATCGAGATTCTCGATGACATCGACCGGTGGCGAGCAAGCGGTCGCCGGGTTGCCTTGGCGCGAGTCGTTGACGTCGAAGGTTCAGGGCCACGTCTCCCCGGAGCCTCGATGGCGGTCAACGATGAGGGCGAAGTCGCAGGTTCGGTGTCTGGTGGCTGCGTCGAAGGGGCGGTGGTCAGCGAAGCAATGGAGATTCTCGAAACCGGCGAGCGGCGAATGGTGACGTTCGGCTACAGCGACGATGACGCCTTTGCGGTTGGGCTGACGTGTGGCGGAACGATTCACCTCTTCATCGAACCCATGGATTGGTGACCATGTTCGACGAACTGGCCCGTGCGCTGCGAGAACGTGGCCGTGCGAGCCTCGTGACCGTGGTCGACGGCATCGCGACCGGCGCCAAGTTGCTGATCCGATTCGACGAGGAACGTGAGCCACTCACGTCCGGGACCCTCGGCGATGCTGATCTCGACCGCGTGGTGGTCCGCGATGCGCTGGGGGAGTTGGCCGCCGGCCGCTCGGGCGTCCGCCACTACGGTCCACAGGGCCAGGCTGGCGAGGACGCCGTGTCGGTATTCATCGAAAGCTTCGCTCCGCCACCCGAGATGTTGATCTTCGGGGCCGTCGACTTCACCAAGGCACTCGTGCGCGTCGCCAAGGTTCTTGGTTACCGGGTGACGGTCTGCGACGCGCGAGAGGTGTTCGCCACCGAGCAACGCTTCCCGGACGCTGACGAGATCGTCGTCGATTGGCCACATCGTCTCGTGCAGCGAGTCGGCGCCGCTCTGGGGCCGGCCGACGCCATCTGCGTGCTGACACATGACCACAAGTTCGACGTGCCCGCCATCATTGAAGCGCTCGGGACCGAGGTGGGCTACATCGGCGCCATGGGTTCACGGCGCACTGCGGCAGAACGTGAACGCCGCCTCATCGAAGACGGCGCCACCGCTGGTCAGCTGCAGCGACTCATGGCCCCCATTGGGCTCGACATCGGGGCGCGAACTCCCGAGGAGACGGCGATCGCCATCTGCGCCGAGATCGTCGCGAAGCGAACTGGCCGAGAGCCGTCGTCGCTTCGAGCCACGACCGGCCCGATTCACGTGGTCGCGCCATCCGGAGAACGTGCACCATGACCGCCGTTTTGAAGGAACTCATCGCCCCCGATCTCGATGATCCCACCGTCCGAACCTCGATCATCGATGACGCGAGGCGCGGGCTCGTCTCGAGTGGTGTGGCGTGCATCCCGGGTTTTCTCACCGAGCACGCGCTCGATGCATGCTGCGTCGAGGCACTTGAACTGGAAACATCGGCCCACCACCAGGACATCTACGGCAGCGCCTATCTGGGCCACGCGGGCGACGAAAGCTACGACCGGGTAGCGGCGGTGCTCGGCGGCGGTCGAGCGGGGGTCACGTCGGTGCCGATGACCCCAGGAACGCTGATGTTGTTCGAGGGTCGCAACTCGCTGCACCGAGTCACGACCATCCGCGGTTCCCAACCGCGACTGGTGGCACTCTTGGCGTTCGACACACTGGCGGACACCGACTCCTCGGAGCTGCTGAAGCTCGTTCGATACGGAAGGCTGCCATGACCATGTTCGGCAACGGCGCACTGATCAGTACCCAGATCGGCGAGGGGTTCGAGGGCGGCGGTGTCTCTGCCGCGCATGTGAACACCGTGCTCGGGGATCGCAACGGCCCGATCGGAGCGGCCTGGACGCAGGCATTGGCGACCCCCACCCAGGGTCACGCGCCGTTTGTGGTGGTCGCTCGGCCGGGTCTGCCGGTGAAGCCGTTCACCCTGTTCGTCAACAAGTCGGCGCTGGCTTCGGAGGATCACGCCAACCTCACGTGGGGAGCTGCTCAGGCCGGCGTCGCGGCGGGCGTGCTCGAGGCTGTCCATCTCGGGGTCATTCCGCCCGAGATCGCCGATCACGCAGTCCTGGTGGTGGCGGTCTGGGTGGACCCGGGCGCCTCGGCGGTCCATCAGGACGCCATCTTCGCCAACAACCGGGTCGCCACGGGCGTGGCGCTGAGCGCTGGCGCTACGGGACGACCGACAGCCGCCGAGGTCCTCGCCGATCAGGGTGGCTTTTGGAACCCCTTCTACCAGCCATGAGAGACTGTCCTCGATGAATCCCCTCACCACTTCCCAACGTCGCGGCCTCATCGCGGGATGCGCGTTGAGCCTCACCATGATCCTCGGGGGCTGTGCCCGCGCCGAGCAGGATGCGCCGCCCAAGCTCACCGGCGATCCAGCGAGTGCCTCGCCGTCGGACCCCACGACCATCCCGCCGCCGACGACCACGACCACGACCACGTTGTTCTATCCGGGTCAGAAGTAGGCCAGACCGCACGGTCGGCGCCCAGCCATGGATCACGTGTGGGGTCGGCCCATTCTGGCGCCGATCGCTGCCGGGCCGTATCGCAGCCATCACATCTACCAGCGGGTCTTCTCCGCTGCGCAGTGTCGACGGATCATTGCGCTCGGCGAGCGCCTTGATCCGGGTCAGTCACTTCTCGAGTCGGGTGACGGACGAGAGGTCGCCGATGACACCATCCGGCGCTCGGGTGTCGGATGGATTGCCCCCACGGACGAGTCCTGGTGGATCTTCGACAAGCTCGGTGCGGTCGCCGAGCGGGCCAATGGCCGCTACGGCTTCGACCTGACCGGGTTCGGCGAGGACCTGCAGTTCACTGTCTACGACGAGCCCGGCGCCTTTTACTCGTGGCATCAGGACGGCCTCGATGGCGAGGTGGCATCACGAAAGCTCTCGATGGTGGTCCAGCTCAGCGATCCCGAAACCTACGTCGGTGGCGAACTCGAGTTCTTCGACGTCGATGAGGACCTTGGAGAGGATGATCTGGCGGCGTTCACAGCGTTGTCGATACGCCAAGGCGCCGTTATTGTGTTCCCGTCGTTCGAGTACCATCGCGTCCGACCGATCCGCTCAGGAGTTCGTCACTCGCTGGTCGCATGGGTGAGTGGTCCCCCCTTTCGCTGAGATCGCAATGACACCATCGGGACCGGTCCCATGGTGACGCTGGCGCAGTGGGTCATTCGGAGTGGATTTCGAAGAAGGTTCAATTCCCCTGGAGCCCTCGCCGATACCCATGTCGTGCCTGTTGAAGCGCTCCGATCCCACGCCTCGCTCGTGTCCGCCCGTCGATTTGGGGCGGCACTCGTCGCCGCTCGATCCCACGAGGACGCGTCCCTGATCACGATGTCCCGTCGATCGGACAACTGGTGGCGCCCCGATGAGTTGGCTGCGTTCGAACAAGGAAGCCATGTTCTCGACGACCCCTCCGTTCTGGCCATCGCACGCCTGTACCGCCTGCGAGGGTGTGCTGTTGCGGAGCACTCGAGTCTGCAGATCGTCCTCGATCGATCTACCGCCAATGATCTGAACCCGTCACAGATCTCGGAACTCGACGGCGATCTGGACGCCTCGGCCGAGCGGCTGGCGGCGTTTGGCCTGATCGTCGGCGCGACTGTCGTCGAGCGGGATCATCTCGAGATCGTGTCTCGAGCCCTCGATTGCTCATCCGAGACGCTCAGCGCCGCCATCGAGCGCGCCAGCGGTCGGTCGTCGTTGTCCCTCACGATGTCCACCATGGCGGCGCGGGTTGTCGTTCCACTGATCGGCGTGCTGATAGCCCACACTCCGAACGGGTCGGTTCTCGCCACACGGCCGGCCGGTCGACGGGGGCGGCCAACGCTCGACATCCCCGGCGCCGCGCCCCTCCGGAGTGTTCTTGTGTCGGCTGGATCCGCACCGGAGTCTGTCGACACCAGCTCATTCTCTGCGGGGACCGGCCAGCCCACGTGACGTCGTGAGGGCCTGGGAAATCGCCGGGCGTGTCGACCTCGCCGTCAACCGCGTTTCTGTGTGCTGAGAAACGTCCAGATGTCAGCGGTGGCCGTCGCTGGCCAGCGATGACCGCCACCGGTGTTCGTGCGAGTGATCAGGGCGACCGAGTCCCGGCACTCGGTCGGGCTCGAGGCCGTGCCGCCGGACGCGAGGGGTGTCGTGATCGAGGGTCCGGTGCACCCCGCCAGCGCCGCCCAACGTTGCATGGCGGCATCGACGGAGGGGGGCTCATACTCCGAGCCCAACGTGAGACGCGTGCCCGAGACTGAGATCGCTTCGAACTCGGGGCCGAATCCACCGGCCGGTGGAAAGAACTGATCGTCGGTGTCGACCATCGCCAGAACCGGCAATGCCCGGGTGGCGCGGCAACCATCCGGATGGAAGGTTCCGTTCACCATGACGACCGCTGCGATCCGATCACTGCGTTGACACGCGACCACCGCTGCCATGTGGGCTCCGTCGCCGTGCCCGGCAACAACCACGCGGTCGGGGTCGACGCACGTACGCGCCGCGACCGCCTCGATGAGAGTGGACGCAAAGGCAACGTCATCGGGGATCGACGTTGCCTGGGCGACGTTCCACTGGGGCAGATCGCCCACCGAGGCTGGCAATGCCACGATGAATCCTCGGTCGGCGGCGAACTGCTCGATTCCCGTTGTCGATGCGGCGAGGTCAGGCGAGTCGCCGTAGTCGCCGAAGAAGACGACCAACGGCAGCGCCATGTCCTTCGAAGCGGTCGATGGGACAAACACCCGTGCGCTCCGTTGTAGCTGCCCAACCTGAAGGTCAAGGCTGGCGGCGCCGCCGGTGGCGAGTCCGTCCTCGACCTGGCATCCGAGCCGTTCGTCGAGGCGGTCCGCAGCGCGGTTGGTGGCCGCCGCGAAGGACGGCCGCGGACCGCCTCCCCAGGTGATAGCGACCCCGGCACCGACGAGGAGCAGAACGCTCAGTATCAGTCCGAGCGGTGGTCGACGCCAACGACGTTGTCGCGGTGGCGTGACCGGTAAAGGTGCCAGCGGCCGACGTTGCGGTGCTCGCGTCGGGGGACCCACCACAATCGAGCGCAAGGGCTCGGCGAGCAACGTGAGCGTGTCGTCCTCTGATCGTCGACAGGCCATAGCTGCGGCTGGCACGTCGAAACCCGCCCCAACAACCAAGCCGAGTACTGCCGCGCGGCTTGCGTCGCTGGCAGCGATCTCCGCTCGATACAGACGCCGGGGCAGCCCCGGCCGGATCAGCTCTTCGAGACGGGCAGCATCCCCCAATGGCGACAGTTCTATGGCTCCGCACGTGAGCGTCACCTGCGCGGCAAGCCACGCCAATCGATCGCCGCCGACCAACTCAGCCCGTTGTTCCAGCCACGTCACCGCTCGTTCCGCCACGACCGTGACCCGTGGATCGTCGCCGAGGGCGGCGATCGCCATCCGCTCCGCGAGGACAGGGAGCGGTGTGCTTTCCGGCTCGGCCCCCGTCACGTGTCCCACCAGTGGGAGTCTACGGAGTCAGTTGCGGTGCCGTCCCAGCGGCATCGAGCTGCGAGTGATGGCGATCCTCCAGGTCCGTGAATGGGTGCGGGTCCGGGTCGTCGAGGTGCGTGAAGGGATCGTCGAGCATGGCGCCGCCGTGTCGGGTCGTGTTCGTCCACCGGTCCAGCGAATCAAGCATGGAGCGGGAGGCGGTGGCCTCTGTCGGCAACCATCGGCTGGTCACTTCTCGGACTTCGTCCTCCAGTACCGAGAACATCGTGGCAATCCGCGTGGCGGAGATGAGGCCGAGATGACGCATCGCAAGGAAGGAACGCTCTGGGGCACGATGACGGAGGAGGTCACGAGCCAGCCGGATCCGGTGGGCTCGATACCGGTCGTCGACGAGTTCTGTCGAGTGCGGTGCAGCGGCATCGACCGCCTGTCGATGAGCCAGGGCCAGTTCTGTGACATAGATGATGCAGTCCCTGAGAGCGACCTCTGGATGCGACGTGTCAGCAATCGGCGCGTCCGACAGCGCTCCGACCGCGGCGTGTGCAACCGCGTCGGCAGCGCCGGGGTCGCCGATCAGCCGATACGCAGTTCGTCGCGCGGTCAGAAAACGATCGGTGTGGTGCTGCAGGCGCTCGCGTTCGTTGACGACCTGCTCGGTCAGCGACGTCATGTCGCCGCCCTCAACGAAATGATCACGGAGATCGATCCACTCCTCGTCGTCGAGTTGCGCCGCAACCTCGTCCGGCAGAGCGTCGTGCAAGGCCGCAGCCAAAGCTCGGGCGGGAGCCAGGCCCGGGTCGTCGCGAGCGACCTCGTCGGCGGGGGAGAACCTCGTTGGGAGCGTTCCAGAGTTGCTCACTGCCCAGACATTTCGGGGACGATCAGTGCGCGGTCCACCGCCCTGATGGTGCCAGGGCCCCGTCGACTCGGGAGCGTCGGGGGCATGTGATGGGTCTTCTCGGGACATGGGGGACAGCTTGAGGCCCCGAGCCGCTGCGCGCCATGGGTATCGCGCCAGCTCGGAAAAATGGGCCGAATGACCCATGCGCAAGTGGGTCGAACGGCCCATGGCAGACTGACGACGTGACCAGCGACGACGAGCGGCCAGCCGAGGTCGGGCCGGGTCGTCAGTGGTTCGTGCCGCCACCGAGCGCCAGTTCAGCTCCGCCAGACGTGAGTCAACCCGATCTGGCTGCTCCTCGTCCATTGGTGGGTCCCGGCTCGAGTCAACGGACTCCCGGACCGGCTCAGATCTGGGCGCCGGATCCGCAGGTCGGGACACCGTCGAACCCCCCGAGTCCACCGTCGCGGGGCGCCGCTCATGGCGCCGGCGCGGCCCCGGCCCCCGCGGCCCCACTCGGCTCCACCCCACTGAGAAGTGCCGCACGGCCAGCGGCGCCAGGCCGGCAGGCGGCTGCTCGGCCCGCCCCGTCGCCAACCGCCAAGGCGCGACGTCCCCGACGGCCCGGATTCGTGGGGTGGTTGTTGCGAGCCATGCGTCCGAAGTTGCGTTGGATCTACTTGTACTTCCCGTTGTTCCTGATTCTCAGCGCGCTGCTCATCGGGCTCTGGGCGTGGCGAACCGTCGACGGGCTCTACCGGGTGGACACAGAGGATGCCTTAGCGGCGCCCGTCGGACTGGTACGGACGTATCTCATCGTCGGGTCCGACTCGCGGGACGGAATCGACGCCGACACACCAAACGTCGGTGCGATCGGCACCGATGTCACCGGCCGTCGAAGCGACACGATCATCGTGTTGCGCACCGACGGCGCGACCGCACAGATGATGAGCATCCCCCGAGACCTCTGGGTGAAGAATCCGGCGACCAACGAGTTCGGGCGGGTCAACGCGACGTACAACCAAGGCCCCGCCAACCTCATTCGTGCGGTGACGAACAACCTCGGTATACCAATCAACCATTACGTCGAGGTCGACTTCGTGAGCTTTTCAGGAATGGTCGATGCCATGGGCGGCATCACCATTGACTTCCCCTATCCCGTGACCGACCGGAACTCTGGGCTCCGGATCAACACTGCGGGACCGAACCGCCTCGACGGCGCCACGGCGCTCGCCTACGTGCGATCGCGCCACTACACCGAGACGATCAACGGTAAACAGGTCGAGGATCCGCTCTCAGACCTTGGGCGCAATGCCCGCCAACAGATCTTCATCAAGACCGTCCTGTCCGCGGTGGGTCAGACAAGGAACCCCTGGACCGCAGCGAAGCTCGTCTCTGCCGCCAGCGACGGCGTTCGGGTCGACAAACAGATCGGGGTCGGCGATATCTGGACGTTGGCCCAGGATATGGCCGGGGTGACCCCAGAGACTGTGAAGCTGCCGGTGATCGGCACCCGAAAGGGCGATGCCGCCGTACTCGAGCTCGATACCCCGAAGGCGGAGCCGATTCTCGAGGGGTTCCGCCGGTGAGCGCGACAAGGCGTTAGGGTGCCGCCCCATGGCAACACCAGCACCTCCCGCAGACGGTTCGGCTCCCCAGCAACGAAAGTTCAACGAGCCCTTCGAGATGGCGGTCGATCCGTCAAAGTCGTATCAGGCCACGATCTCCACGTCGTTGGGCGACATGGTCGCCTTTCTCAAGGCGACCGATGCGCCGAACACGGTGAACAACTTCGTGAACCTCGCCCGTCACCACTACTACGATGGCCTGGTTTTTCATCGGGTCATCGGTGACTTCATGATCCAGGGTGGCTGCCCCGAGGGAAGCGGCCGTGGTGGTCCGGGCTACCGGTTCGAAGACGAGCTCCCCGCCCCCCGCAAATACAAGGTCGGCTCATTGGCCATGGCGAACGCCGGGCCGAACACGAACGGCTCCCAGTTCTTCATCGTTTCTGGCCCCAGCGGCGTGGGCTTGCCGCCGTCGTACTCGCTCTTCGGCGAGCTCATCAGTGGGCACGACGTGCTCGAGGCGATCCAACGAGTGCAGACCGGGTCGGGCGACCGCCCCAAGTCCGACGTGACGATCAATTCGGTGACGATTACCGAGGAGTGAGCGCCGGGCGCACGCGGTAGGCCATCGGTCCGAGGCCCACGCGTGGCCGGTCGGTTCAGCTATCGGATGCTCGCGGTGCCAAGGTGAGCCCGAGCGCTTCGGCAAATCCCTCAGCCCAGATTCGATACCCCAGTTCGCTGGGGTGAAATCTGTCCTGACCGATCCGTTGGCGATAGGGAATGTCTGATCGACGGTTGATTCGCGCGACGACCAAACGATGCTGATCGGCGAGGGACACGAGGCGGTCGTTCCCCAATCGCGCAATCATTGACGCCCCCGCTTGGGGAAGCGCTCCGAGCACGGCGCCAGCGGGGAGCCGTTCTGCGATCTCGGACAGATTCCGACGGAGGCGAGCCACATTCGGGCTTCGGAAGACGTCGTTGGCGCCGATCATCACGGTGGTGAGCAACGGTGTGCCCAGCTCAGCGACGAGTGCTTCGTAGCGGGGGAGTTGCACCTCGATCAGGTCGGCGGTTCGCGCGCCGCTGACCGACAGGTTGATGATGGGGATCGGAGCTCCGGCGAACATCTGCGAGGCATCGACTGCTTCGCCGAGTTGGCCGACCCAGCCGCGCTCCGGACTCGGCGCCCCGATGCCCTGCGCTGTCGAGTCGCCGAGCACGAACCACACCGGTGCACCGCTCGCTCTGGCCTCGTCGTTTCGGGCATCCCAGTATTCGGCGTAGGGGTCGATCTGGTCGACCACGGCAGCGACCCCTTTACTCGCCTTCGCCAACACCACCGCCATCGGCCCGACCTTTCGGTCTGGGCGCGGCACGGGGAGGGGAGCGCTCATGAGGGGGGTCACGGCTTCCAGGATGCCTCGACGGGGACCAGAATCCACGCCGGCACGGACGAGAATCCACGCCGGCACGGACGAGAATCCACGC
>Ga0105047_10001777_pt1 | contig 38843 bp, 40 predicted proteins | sample MAT04_FD_78384 | JGI IMG/M metagenome (GOLD analysis project Ga0105047, IMG submission 78384) | Freshwater microbial communities from Lake Fryxell liftoff mats and glacier meltwater in Antarctica - MAT-04 (megahit assembly) | ecosystem: Environmental > Aquatic > Freshwater > Ice > Liftoff...
CAACCTCGTCTTTACTGGCCTAACAAACGGCACAGGCTACACCTTCAAGGTCACGGCGATTAATGGATCAGGAGCTGGCATTGCTTCAACTACCTCCGCAGTAGCCACTCCATCGACCGTCCCAGGAATACCAGTAATTACTAGTGTGACGGCTGGCAACGGTCAAGCAACCATCAATTTTACGACAAATAATGGTGGCTCAACCATAACTGGCTATACGGTTTATTCAAATACTGGCTTAATATTTGGCACTGGTCCTGGATCATCGATTACCGTTACTGGATTAACTAACGGGGTTACCTATACTTTTACGATGACGGCGACGAATGCGAATGGTACGAGCTCGGCTTCAGCTCAAAGCTCTTCGGTCGTACCAGCTATGCCAGCCACTGTGCCAAATTCTCCAACCAGCTTAGCCCCGACTATTATGGATAGTGGTGTGAGCCTGTCGTGGGCTGCACCGTCATCTGACGGCGGTTCGGTGATTACTGATTATAGGATTGAATACAAACTATCTAGTTCTGGTGTCTGGTCGGTGTTTAGCGACGGCGTAAGCACACTTACAACGGCAACCGTCACGAGCTTATCGAATGACAATTCATACGATTTCAGAGTGAGCGCCATCAATGGCGTTGGTGTTGGGTCTACTTCAGCTAGTGTAAGTGGTACGCCAGGAGCGCCGGCTCAGATTATCGTCCAAGGCTTCAATAGCCAGATTATTCCTACTATCGCAACCAACATCCGAATCACCAATGAGGGCAATACCCCATACGAGTACCAATATACCTGGTGCGTAACAGACTCGGCAGTAAATTTGTGTGGCGGTGGCAATGATATCTTCAGTTCGACAGCGGCAAAGCTTATCAATCCGGGTGAAAACTTTGATACCACACTGAATTCAACTGTGCCTGTAGCTGGAGATTACTGGTTCCATGTTCTGGTAACGTATGGTTCAGAATCATCAGTTGCCGGTCAGTCATTCACTGCTTTTAACACAACCGGTATCGCGGATCTTAATGTTGATGGTATTGTAGATATAGCGGACTTTTCGAACCTTATGTATTACTGGGGCACCAACAACAGTACCGCAGATATCAACAGTGATGGTACCGTTGATCTCGCCGACTTCAGTATCATGATGTTCTACTGGAATAGAAGGTATTTTTAAACAATGAGATACACAAGTCTATATAATCAACGAAATTGGATGGGTGAAAAAGTGAAAAAAATACTAATAGCGATTCTGGTTCTCTTACTTAATCTTTCTATATTCCCAGTAGAAGTTGCTCATGCCGCAAATGCAAGTCTGTATATTTCACCCTCGAGCTCAACGCAAGCGAAAGGGAAAAGCTTTACTATTTACGTCGGGGTCAACTCTGGCGGTAATGCAGTCAACGCATTCGAAGCCACTGTGAACTTGCCTACGAACATCGTTTCTATATCCGGAGCGGGCACAGGAGGGTCACTGTGTTCTCTGTTCCCTTTGGCCCCGACTGTCAGTGGTTCGAGTGTTCGTTTTCAGTGCGGTATTCCCAGCGGGACGACTAGCAGTGGTAATCTTATAAGTATTTCACTTGTAGCCAGTAACATTGGAAGTGGTACGGCTAGTATAAGTGGAGCTCGAGTTTTTGCTGGTCCCGGTATTGATGTAACTGGTGGTACTTCCGGCGGAACTTTTAACGTGATTGCTTCATCTGTGGGGTCAGGTGCAGGTAAGGCTGAAGCTACTGGAACATCTGCCCCAGCTGTGTCGTCATCAACCCACGCAGACCAGAGTGCCTGGTATAAAAATAATACCGTAACTCTGTCGTGGCCTCGAGCTGCAGGCGTTACTGGATACAGCTATATATTTGATCAAAGCCCAGGTACGGTTCCGTCGCCAACCTCAAATTTTAATGAGACCACTCTCAATCTACCAGGCAAGACTGATGGTGCTTGGTATCTCCATATACGAGCAAATGGGCCCAATGGCTGGAGTGCCGCGACCACTTACAAGGCTCAGATAGATACGTCATCGCCGACAAATTTGTCCATTGAGACTGATCCGAAAGGTGAGGCAGATAGAAGGCCCATACTCTCATTTAGCGCGGAAGATGTTTCAAGTGGAATTGATTATTATGAAATCAAGGTGGATCAAGAGGAGTTCCAAAAGGCAACTTCACCATATACTCCTGGCTCCATAAAATCAGGCGATCATGTCTTCACTGTGAGGGCTTTTGACAAAGCAGGGAATATGACTGAGGGCAAAGTAAGTATTCGCATCAAAGACATTCCAATTCCAAAAATTACCAAGCCGAAGATAAATTCTAATTTCAAGCTTATTCAGTCACTTGATATTGCTGGTACGGCTGACTCTACTGTAAAGATTGACCTCTATATCGATGGTGTGAATATCGCTAGAGGGGTAGACGTAAAAGACGACGGTACCTGGAGTATGACCTACAACAGCTTTATCAAGCCAGGCAAGCATAAGATTACTGCGGTTTCTGTCAGGGATGGAATTGAGAGCAAATCTAGTGAGATTGTGAGTATTAATATAGACCCTTCAGCCACGAGTATTTTTGGGTTGTTGGTGCCCTCATATATCATCTACATTATTTTACTCGTGATAATAGGATTGCTGGCTGGACTAAGTATCTGGCTATATATAAATAAGAGGCGTAACAAAGATAAGTTCCAAAGTATTTTTAAGGATAATACGATAGATACCAAGGTTGAAGTCGGTAATAATTTATCCGATATGGAGCGCAGACTTCAAATGGATATTCTTGGTACGTATAAAGGGGAGAAGCTGCTTTCGCCTGAAGAGAAATACGATCTAGAAGATAAAATAAAAAATGAAATTAAAACAACCGAAAAAGCTATTATTGATACAATCAAAAAAGAGACAAAAGACAGGTAACTATTAGCGGGCAACAGACAGATTGAACGAGACGGCACTTCGTCCACGAATTAAACTGCCTGTAGGGAGAGCTTGTCGACCAAGCCGCGGTTTCAAATCACGAGTTTGAAACTCGTTAAGAATAAAAAAAGCCACCTATAAGGTGGCAATTAGTATACTGGCGGGCCCGACCGGATTCGAACCGGCGATCTCCTCCGTGACAGGGAGGCATGTTAGGCCTCTACACCACGGGCCCGTGGATACGGTATAGAACCTGCCTATAATATCAGATTTGGGGGGTATTTTCAAATGAAGCGAATCAGCCAGACATGCACTCTGAGCACATCTAAATATCCATAGAATACATATATAAATAAATGATCTTGCATGCAAATAAAGAGTACTAAATATGTTCGATATGGATTGCATACAAAATTGAGTTTTATACGCCAGCTAAAATTTAGCTATCATCGAATTGGTCACTATCATTTTCGATCTAATTGGCTAGGATTGAGGCGGCATACTGGGCATGTTACAATTCTGCCAGAGGACTACAGACTAATAAGCGGGTATAGTTTAGTGGTAGAATGCGACCTTCCCAAGGTTGAGATATGGGTTCGATTCCCGTTACCCGCTCCAAGACAGAAATAGAGTCAAGCCGATGTAGCTCAGTTGGTAGAGCAGTGCTTTCGTAAAGCAAAGGTCGGCGGTTCGAATCCGCCCATCGGCTCCAGATGAAAAAAGTACCATATCGAGTCCGAAAAGCTGTATAATTTAATGAAGTTATGCGAAAAATTACACAGCAGCTTTTTGAACGCGGCGGCATCGGTCAGAACAACTGGCTTCTCGGTATGTTGGCTTGTGTGATACTCGTAAATATTATCAATACTGGTGTGGCGCTGACTCGATTTAACCCGGTAGCTGTTCAAGTTCCTATCAGATACACGACACTGACGGCATTTGATCGTCTGGGGAGCTGGCAGGAACTACTGGTGCTTCCACTGGCTAGCTGGAGTATAGCTATTGTCAATACTGGCTTGGCGCATATCTCGTACCGCAGGAGTCGGGTCACAAGCTTTATGCTTATGCTATCAAGCCTGGCCTTAGGCCTGCTCGCGCTGCAAATTATTTGGTTCTATGCAGGAGTGACTCATGGCGCGCGTTAATTCATTGACAGGAAGTGGTCTCAAAGCCCCGCACAGTATTGTGCGACTCTTAGAAATATTGCCGGGCCTGATAACCTGGCTCTTCTTGCTCTCGCCAATTATCCTTTCAATCTACCAGCCTTTTGCAGTGGCATATTTCATCATTGCCCTGGATCTTTATTGGCTCCTCAAGTCTTTTCGGATGTCGGCGGCATTGATAGCCGGCTATCGACGCCTCAAGGTCGCTATGCGCGGAAATTGGAATATCCAGCTTAAGCATCTGGAAGGTGCTTCATCTTCTTGCTCGATTCTCAAACAAGATGTCGCTGTTCTACGCGCTCGCACTCCCTGGTATTGGTTTGCATCGCGCAAAGGCCGCAAGCTCCACGAGGAACTGGTCCGGACCGAGGTAGAAGCCGAAAAGCTAGACTCCTATCTACTTCAGCATAAGGCGGTTAAGCCATCTGACATCTACCACGTTGTAGTTTTAGCAACATATAATGAGACGCTCTCGACGTTACGACCATCACTCCAAGCGGTTGCGCAGGCTCATTATGATATGAAGAAGCTAATTTTTGTTCTGGCCTACGAAGAGCGGGGTGGAGACGAGATGAAAGAGCGGGTCGAACAGCTGCAATCAGAGTTTAAATCTTCCTTTGGCGCCTTCCATCTAATCCGTCATCCTGATGGAGTGGTTGGTGAACACAAGGGGAAGGGCGCAAATATCAGTCACGCCATGCACGAGCTATTATCCGAGTTCAAAGCCGAATTTGATCCTCATAATGTATTAGTTACAACATTAGACGCAGATCATCGCCCTGATAAGGACTATTTCTCACACCTGACCTATGCCTATATCACCAATCCAAACGGACGCTACACCTCATTCCAGCCGATTCCGATGTTCTTTAATAATATTTGGGATGCACCAGCGCCGATGCGTATTCTAGCCACAGGCAATTCATTCTGGGTAATCATAAACTCGATGCGACCTCAATTCCTGAGAAACTTCGCGGCTCATGCTCAATCACTTGAAGCTCTCATCGATACCGACTTCTGGTCAATCATTTCACCTGTCGAGGATGGTCACCAGTACTGGCGGACGTTCTTTAGGTACCATGGTGAGCATGTCGTCCAGCCTCTATTTATACCGATCTATCAAGACGCCACCCTCTCGAAGAAATATATCTCGACCTATAAGAATCAATACCTCCAGCTACAACGCTGGGCTTATGGTGTCTCGGATATCCCGTACGTCATCGTAGCGAATTTCAAGCACCCCGAGATACCTCTAGGCAAACGCTTGATCCAGCTATGGCGCCTCTTCGAAGGGCATTTCTCTTGGGCAACAACTCCCTTCATCCTGACCTTTGTGGCTTGGATGCCGCTGTATTTTAGCCCAACCTTCAAAAATACGGTTTTGGCACACCAGTTACCGATTATCGCCAGTCAGATCATGACAACCGCTTTGATCGGTCTATTCATCACGGTGTGGATATCGATATTGTCACTGCCGCCCCGTCCACATCGCTATACCTGGCGCCGTAATGTGGCCATGGTCTTGCAGTGGTTGCTGCTGCCAGTAGTTTCACTCGGGTTTGGATCGATTGCAGCCCTTGATGCCCAGACGAGACTGATGCTTGGTAAATATCTGACGTTTCGGGTGACCGAGAAAGCTGTCAGGGAAGTTAAGGAAGTTCCCCGGACATGAACTACTTCATAGCTTTTGTGGCCAGCTTGGTGCTCTCACTATTAGCCACTCCAATGATCGAGAAGCTGGCGATACGAATGGGTGCGATAGATGACCCCAAGGAATCAGCTCGCAAGATCCACAAGACAATCATCCCGCGAGCAGGTGGGGTGGTCTTCTTCGGCCTTTTTTTCTTACTAACCTTGGTGCTACTCCCGACTCGACCAGCTAATTTCGGCGGTCTCTTTATAGCCTGCGCCTTAGTTTTCGGTATTGGGTTGTGGGACGATTTTCAAAGGGTCAGTCCGTGGATCAAGCTCGCGGTTCAGATGATAGCTGCCGTCATAGCGGTTGTCGGCTTTGGGATTCGTGTCGAAGTCATCTCCAACCCATTTGGCCAACAATGGGACCTGACACAGCTTAGCTTCGGCCTCGGACAGATGGTATTGCCAGCTATTTCGGTAGCTTTTAGCGTGATTTGGTTGGTGGGCATGACCAACACAATCAATTTTCTCGATGGCTTAGATGGCTTAGCCGGGGGAGTGTCGGCTGTGGCGGCCTTCATTCTCTTCCTGGTGGCTTTGCTGCCGCGTATCAATCAGCCCGAAACAGCCATGATGGCAATTATTCTCTTCGGGGTCTGTTTGGGCTTCCTGCGGTCAAACTTTCATCCAGCCAGCATCTTTCTGGGTGATAGCGGCGCCTATTTCCTCGGCATGCTGCTGGGATTACTATCGATTATATCCGGTGCTAAGCTGGCAACAGCGCTCCTCGTACTCGGTGTACCGGTGCTGGACGCTGTCTGGGCGGTGGTGCGCCGCTTGGCGACCGGGAAGTCGCCCTTCTCAGCTGATCGCGGGCACATTCATCATCTCTTGCTTGATGTTGGCTTGTCTCAGAAGCAAGCGGTCTTACTGATTTACGCCCTGGCACTTGTCTTCGGACTGGTGGCTTTGCTCGGTGATGGGCAAACCAAGGTCTATGCTCTCTCGACGCTGTTACTGGTGGTGATCGCGGGTGTGGCGGGGTTACTCTACATCCGCCGCTCTAAACGCTCGACAGATTGACCTTTTACTCTGATTTTGGTAATATTATGGGCAAGAGGGAGTACCGGTTGAGCCCAAAAGCCTTACAAGAATTGATCAAGAACTTACGGGTATTCTACAAATGTCCATCCTGCTCAGCTGAGTATAAGGGCGAAGATATCCGTTTTCTTGGTAAAGTTGATCAGCATTGCTTTATGCAACTCAATTGCTCGAAGTGTTCATTACCTGTTCTGGCTACTGTTCTCCTGTCGGCTCAAGAGATGTCTCGAAAGAATCGCCGCAAAGCTAAGTCAGTCCAGGTTAGCGGCTCGACCCTCGGGTTCGATGCCTCCAGACGAGAACGAACAAGGTTCCATGAGCGTGGTGCCATCTCATCGCATGAGATAGCTGATATTTATGCTTTTTTGCGAGCTTTGTAGCTCACCGGTCTCATTTTTAGATTTCACTCAAGATAATTAAGTAATAGAAAGTAGAGATTCGCATGTCAGATTATCAACTCGTTGCAGCCACCCGTACTGAGCAAGGCAAGCAAGTCAAGAAGCTCCGTACCGCCGGGAAGGTCCCAGCCGTTCTGTATGGTCATAATATTGAAAATCAGCTCGTCACACTCGATGATCTGGCCTTTAAACGCACCTTTCACCAGGCTGGTCACGCTGCCCTTGTGAAGCTCGAGATCGAGTCTAAGCCAGCTGTTCAGGTATTGATAGCTGATGTTCAGACCGATCATCTGGGCGGTATCTTGCACGCTGATCTTCACCAGGTGAATATGGATGAAATCGTCAACGCTGATATCCCAATCCGCTTGATTGGCGACGCTCCCGGTGTCTTCAACCTTGGTGGTACTCTGGTCCAGCCACTCGAAATGCTTGAAGTTGAAGCTCTACCAGCCAATCTACCACAGTCCATCGAAGTCGATATCTCTGGTTTGGTCGAGTTTGACGCCAGTATCTCAGTTTCTGACATCAAGCTGTCTGATAAAGTTACTATTATTACCGATACTCATGAGCTGATCTGTCGAATTGATGCTCCACGTAGCGATGAAGAGATGGCTGCCCTCGAAGCCGATATGGGTGATGAAGTACCAGCCGAACTAGCCGAAGAGAAAGCTGCTGCTGAAGCTGCTGCCGAAGAAGACAAGGCTGCTAACAAGCCACCGTCAGCTTCTTAAGCCCTGACACCTCTCGCTTAGAGGTAAAACCCCACTTACAGATCAGTAAGTGGGGTTTTTTGTACTCCAGAATAGCTTTACATAATGTATATGCTTTAGCATGCTTCACATGCATATAACTTATGAATAATGCTTTATAGCGGCCTTGACCTCAGATTGAGTACGGAAATCCAGGTGGGTTATCAGGTAATTCATATAGGTCTTCATATCAACTGGCTTGAGGGTAATCAGAGTAAACTCTCGAATCTGGGCTGTAGTGATAGTTTCGAGGCCGAGCTCTAAGAGCTTGTACTCAATGGTGTCCACGAGATTATCGACGTCGATGACGGAAAGCTGCTCGTCAGGAATAGATTTGACGATCGTGCTAAATAAAAACGAGCGACGGTAGGGGGTGATCTGGGGATTCTTTGTGTCATCAGAATGCCCACTAGATACCACCTGGATAAAGGATAGATCTTGCCGCTCGTAAGTTGTACTGACCTTGCCACAGTCCACGCATCGACGTCGTCGCCATATTTGGCTACCACCTCGTGTCGAGCGCGTATTTACCACCTCACTGCGGGGTGATCTGCATTTGGTGCAAATCATGTCTATATATTGTCATAGCACTGGTAGATTGCGCAAGTGGATAACTCGCTAAAGCTGTGGATAAGTGGGTAAGATCACCAGTTACAGACAGATTGTTTGTTAAAATATATGTATTAGCAAAAGCCCTTGGCTAAAAATCCAACCAAAAAAGTGAAACCCAGCAAAAATACCATGGCCGACCTCAAACTAGTCAGGAATCAGACAGGCACTCTGCGAAAAGGGCGTCTGCCGCTCCATACCAAGCTGATTTTTGTCTGCCTGGGCATTATCTTGAGTGCTTTCGGTGCGGCCCTTATCAGAAACGAAGCCGTCAAGCAGGACCTTGCACAGTCGATTGATTTGTATCGGAACAGCAAAGAAAAGACCTTCTATAGCACGCTCAGCAGCACCGATGACCTGGTGACAGCATTGGCTTATGACTACACCGTCTGGGATGAGATGGTTCGAGCCATCAAGCTCAACGATACCGCCTGGTTTGATGCGAATATTCCATCTGGCTTGAAGACCTATCAGGCTGAGCGGGCCTGGGTGGTGAATGCCGATTTTAAGCCGCTTTATAGCACTAGTCTAGGGAGTGAAGTAGCTCCCAGCTTGCCGCTTCCTGATCTGGCTCAAGCTGGACCGATTTTTTTCAAGGATGGAGGCTTTCAGAAGTTCTATTATCATGAAGAGGCAAGCTGGTATGAAGTGCACACTGCGCCAGTCCAGCCGACCGCCGACACAGCTCGAGTCAGCCAGCCACGCGGCTATTTTCTGGTGGCGAGACGTCTGGATGAAGCCTATATCAAGCGACTTGAAGCCATTAATGATGCCACAATCCAGATTCGTCCAGATACAAACATAGAAAATATGACTTCCATCACTGAAGGTAATATAAAGTTTGGCCTAACTTTGCAAGGCTGGCAGGGGAGTCCAATTGGTGTGTATCAATATTCGGCCCAGTCAGAGGCCTTACTCAAAAACGCCCAACTAGTTATCGAGCAAAATACCTTTCTAGCCCTCGCCCTGATCACGAGCTTATTGCTAATTTTGGTATATCTCTATGCGGCTGTGAGCTTGCCGGTTCGTCGACTGTCGGTTGCAATGCAACATCCGAACGATCCGCCACCACCAGATCTCATGAAACGACAGGATGAGCTGGGTGATATAGCTCGCTTGATCGATAGCGCTCATGCTCAATCGCGTGAGATGGTGGTTAGCTTGGAGTTGCGACAACGGGCTGAGGACCGAGCCGAGCGTAAGGCACAGGAAGCTGAGCGGATGAACGAGCTGATGGTAGGTCGTGAGCTCAAGATGATCGAGCTTAAGAAGCGCCTGGCAAAGCACGAGTCCAAAATCTCGGCACGATCGAGGAAGAGGGAAATGCCATGAATCAGAGCTTACTAACGAATTTACAAAGTCGCTGGCAGTCCTATCTGAGCTTTGGTCAAGATATGAGGCAGTATGATAGCCAGACTCGTCGACGGATACAGTTCTTGAATACGCTTTTCGCGGCTGGCTTCGTGGCATCGCTGCTGGCTGGCTTACTCATCTTCACTACGACAGTCACACTGTCTACTTGGGCTCTTTGGGTTGGAGGAACAATTAGTATCAGTCTGCTGTGGCTAGGCTATCGATTGACGAGGCAGGTTCGTCTATTTAGCATCTTGTTTCTCATAATGATGTATCTGATTAATAGCTATCTGCTGGTTTGGTACCCGTTTGCGAGTGGTATTTATTGGCTGTACCTGTTTTTACCGGTAGCCTTAATACTATTTTCGAAGCGAGCTTACCTACTGAATGTCGTATTTATGCTGGGTGTAATCATCCTTCTGCGTGTTTTGACTGGCGAGGCGAGTCTATATGCCTGGCGGGAGATTCTTAGTTTTTGCGCAAGTTATGTAGTCGTTAGTCTTTTCTTGTTATTTTATCGATCTATATCTGATGCTGACGAAAAAAATAGCTATCAGACAGAGTTAGAACTACGCAAACTGACCGTTCAACTAACGAATGAAGTGGCTATGAAAAGCAGCTCACAAGACCAGTTACGCAGCCTAACTGAGGATCTTTCAAAGCAAAATAAACAGCTGACCGGCAGTCGCTTGGCACTAGTAAATCTGCTCGAAGACGCCCGGGAGCTTGAGACGGAGTTAGCCGACTCCAAGAAGCACATTGAGGAGAAGGTCATCCAGCGGACTGAGCAGCTCAATGTCGAGAGGGCTAGGCAAGCGGCTACTCTCCAAAGTCTCCCAGTAGGGATGATTCTCACCGATGCTAACCTGAATATTATTGATGTAAATAATACAGCGTATATTATTTTAGGTATCAAGGATTTTAGTTTATCAAAGTTGGCACGTCCGAGAGTCAAGCGAATTTTGAAGACCCAGCTTAATCTACTGGCCGCCTTGCAGGAAACAACGACCCACCAGAATCAGGTATCTTTACCGCTGATTGATTTCCTAGATAAGACCTTACAGGTGACGTTGGCACCGGTGCATGCCAAAGAAGGATCTGAATCGATTGGTGTTGTCATAGTCCTCGAGGACGTGACAGCTCGCCGGCAGCTCGAGCGATCTAAGGATGAGTTCCTGATGATAGCCTCGCATGAGCTGCGCACGCCCCTAACTGCCATCCGTGGTAACGCCGATCTGCTTGAGAAGGTCTATGGCACGAAGCTCAAGGACCAAGACTTTGGTGAGCTACTCGGTGATATCACTCACTCGAGTATTCGATTACTCGATATTGTAAATGACTACCTCGAACTCTCTAGTTTGGAGCAGGGGAAGATAGGTTTTCAGATGAAGGTGGTTGATTTGCATGCCATCACGCGCGCTACCTTACTTGAGTTCACCGGCCTAGCCAAAGAAAAAGGCCTCAAGCTCAGCCTCGTTAGTGCCAAGAAGCCTATCTATATCACATCTGATCCTGAGCGCTTGCAACAAGTTATTTCAAACCTTATCTCTAACGCCTTACATTACACTAAGCAAGGCTCTATTAAGCTGAGTCTGACAACTGAGCGGGGTAAAGCCGTTTGTCGGGTGGCTGATACAGGTATCGGTATGAGCAAGGCTAGTCAACGGATGCTATTTGGGAAGTTCCAGCAGGCGACTGATAATCCTTTGACGCGTGATCCGACTCGCAGTACCGGCCTGGGCCTTTATATCACCCAACTGCTTGTGAAGGGTCTAGGTGGTCAGATAGCGCTCGAATCGTCTCGTTTGCGACACGGCACCGTATTTCTCTGTAGTTTTCCTTTGGCTACGTCTCGTCGCCGCTCCAGCGCACCCCAATCTAAGCGAAAAGCTTGAGCTTCATGATGATACTGGTTAGGATAGAGGCATGATAAAAATACTCCTTGTCGAAGATGACCCCTTGCTCGCACGCATGTACAGCAAGATATTTACTATGCATGGCTTTGAGTATGTTGAAGCGGTTGATGGTCAAAGCGGTATAGACGCTGCCAAAAAGTATAAACCAGATATAATTTTACTCGATATCATGATGCCTCAAATGAACGGTATCGAGGCTCTGGAGGTTCTCAAGAAAGACCCAACTTTTAAGAAAACACCTATCGTTATGATGACCAATGTTGAAGACGAGGCGACTGAGAAGCTCGCCATGGAACTGGGGGCCGCTGGCTACCTGGTCAAGAGTCGCAATGATCCGGATGAAACAATTGCCTACGTTAACAAGATACTGAAGTCAGACCCAGTCTCATAACTGTTCGTATTATGTTTGCATTATAGGTGGAATGAGACGTATACTGCTGGGTGTATGTTGGATGATTTATTACGCAAACGAGTAGCTGATCTCTCCACGCTGTACCTGGATATGGACAGCTTTTTTGCTTCGGCTGAGCAGCAGCGTCGTCCTGACCTGCGCGGGCAGCCAGTCGGTGTCTGCCCCTATATATCGGAGGGTGGTTGTATCGTAGCGGCCTCACGCGAGGCGAAGCGTTTGGGGGTCAAGACAGGCATGCGAGTGCGTGAGGCGCGTCAGCGGGCTCCTGGGATACGGCTGGTACGTGATACGCCACCGTATTATCGGGCAATACACGCTGAAGTCTTAAAGATCCTGCATGATACGCCGTGTCGGGTCGACGTGCGCGGTATCGATGAGATGCGCTTGGTTGTACCAAGTTATTTGCGCAATCCTTCAGACATTGATGGGCTGATTGCCCATCTTAAGCTGCAGATGAATCAAAGACTCGGATCGGTGCTGACGGGATCGGTTGGCGTGGGAGCGAACGGTTGGCAGGCCAAAATGGCTTCAGCGGCGAATAAGCCGGATGGTCATAAAATAATATTACAAGCTTCACGTAGTGATTTTTACAACAATATTAAGTTGATTGACTGTACCGGCATTCGTCATAGGCTGAGTCGGCGCCTGCATGCTATGGGTATCTACTCGGTGATTGAACTGTATCAGGCTTCTGAGACACTATTACGTCGAGAGCTTGGTATCAATGGTACCAAATGGTACTTACGATTGCGTGGAGTAGAGGTCGATGACCGACCAGAGCAGCTCAAGAAGTCAATCGGACATCAGACGACCCTGATGCCGCGCCCGGCTGAATCATTTAGCGATCTGAAGGGCGTATTGACTAAGATCATGCTCAAAGTCGGCTATCGTCTGCGTGCCACTCACCGTTTGGCACGGGGCATGATGGTGTCGGTTAGTTTTCTCGACCATGGTTGGTGGGGTAATATGATCCGTCACATGAGCCCGATTTCAAGTCATGCGGCTCTAGTCGATGAAGTTGAGAGGCTAGTTAGTCCGCTGAGAACTCAATTTCGGGAGGTTAAGAAAGTCACGGTGGTAACGTTTGACTTCGTGCCTGAGGGCCAGCAGTCATGGCTACCAAGTGAATCAGACAAAGCTCAGGATCTGTCAGGCGCCTTGGACGAGCTACGGACTCGCTTCGGGCAGCGGGCTATTATGACTGGCTCGGGCTTAAATGACCAACTCTTCCCGGATAGGATTGGCTTCGGTGCCCCCGAAAAGTTACTTTTGCCAGATCTGTAGCCTTGCGAGACTGCCTCGATTAGGGTATGATAATTTCGCTTTTCAAAAATCTGCACCTGGGAAAATATAGATCAATATATGGGCCCTTAGCTTAAGTTGGCTGTTCCTGTCCCCAAGGACAGGACTTCAAAACTTTCGCTCTAGCCTTAAACAAAATCAAACGAATCACAAGCAAGACAATGCACCTGGAAAAGTATACATAAATTATGGGCCCTTAGCTCAGTTGGCTAGAGCGCTACATTGACGTTGTAGAGGTCAGAGGTTCGAGTCCCCTAGGGCCCACCATTTTGATGTATACTAACAAGTACAAGAGAAGAGAGCGTTCGAGGTTGGCGTAACGAGCCAAGCCGAGCTCCGTACTTACGGGCGTAACACGTGAGGCAAGAGTGATCCACTCGCCGTGGATAAACCTGGTGGAACCCCCCATACTTTTTGGGGCCAGGTAGCAACGGTGGGTGTTTTTGTTTATTTATAAGGAGTATATTTTATGGATCAGAAACTTCATGCCATGCGGCACAGTGCAGCTCATGTCCTGGCAGCAGCAATTGCAAGACTCTACCCTCAGGCGCAGTTTGGGGTTGGGCCAGTTATCGATAATGGATTCTACTATGACGTTCGGCTCGATGAGACGCTATCTGATAAGGATCTCGAATCTATCCAATCCGAGATGGAGCATCTGATTCAGGCAAATCTACCCATGGAGCGCGAGGAATGGGGGCTAGAGCAGGCGATCGAATACTTCGGCCAGCATAATCAACCCTACAAGGTAGAATTGTTGCAAGACTTACAACAGCACGGCACAACTAAGCTTAAGGATTTTAAAACTGAAGATCTAGGCATAGATACCAATGTTGAAAAAATCACAACAGTATCGGTCTACAAGACTGGCGACTTCGTTGACCTATGTCGCGGCCCTCACGTTGATTCTACAGGAGAAGTAAGAGCTATCAAGCTAACTCGTTTAGCTGGTGCATATTGGCGTGGAGATGAGCATAGAGATCAGTTGCAAAGAGTCTATGGCATCGCCTTTGCCGATATGGCAGCCTTGGAAAAGTACCAAGAAATGCTTAAACTGGCGCAGGAAAGAGATCACCGTAAGCTTGGGCAGGAGCTAGATTTGTTTACTTTCTCAGATCTAATCGGGCCAGGCCTGCCACTCTGGACACCACGTGGGACAATCTTGCGCAATCAGCTTGATAAATATGTCCAAGAAATGCGCGATGAGCATGGCTTTGAGGAAGTGACGATTCCGCATATTACAAAGAAAGAAGCTTATATCACCAGTGGGCACTGGGATAAGTTTGAAGATGAATTGTTTAAGATTACCTCTCGTGATGGTCATGAATTTGCGATGAAGCCAATGAATTGCCCACACCACACCCAGATTTTCGACAGTCGTCCGAGAAGCTATCGGGATATGCCGATCCGTTATCGCGAGACAACCATGGTCTACCGCGATGAGCAAAGCGGTGAGCTACATGGGCTTGCGCGGGTGCGCGCAATCACGCAGGATGATGCGCATATTTTTTGTCGGCCTCGACAGGTAGAAGAAGAAGTCTTGAAGGTTTGGGATATTATTGAACGATTTTGGTCATCCTTTGGGATTGTCCTAAAGGTTCGTTTATCAACCCATAACTCGAAGGATATGAAGAATTATCTGGGCACTGAGGACCAATGGCATGGGGCTGAGGCCCAGCTCAAATCAGTTATAGAAGGTAAGCGGGTAGGCTATGAAATGGGAGAAGGTGACGCGGCTTTTTATGGACCTAAGATCGACTTTATGGGTTCGGATGCGCTTGGCCGAGAGTTTCAAGCCTCGACCATACAGTTGGATTTCAATATGCCTGAGAGATTCAAGTTAAGCTGCACTGACGAGACTGGCAGCAAAGAAACAGTCGTCATGATCCACTGCGCTATTACTGGCTCACTCGAGAGGACCATCGTCTTACTGCTCGAGCATACGGGGGGTGTCTTTCCGCTTTGGCTCTCACCGGAACAGGTCAGAGTCATACCGATATCAGAGAAGGTTGATGAGTATGCAAAAGAAGTGTTGCAAAGATTACAGCAGTCTGGCCTACGAGCTAAACTTGATGGCTCTGCTGAATCATTAGGCAAGCGTATTCGTGCGGCTGAAGTCATGAAGACACCATATACACTGGTGGTCGGAGAGCGTGAAGCAGCTGATAAGCTCGTGGCTATCCGTCAATACGGCGCTGGTGATCAAGGTACTATGAACCTGGATGAATTTGTCTCCAAAGTACATACCGAAATGACATCTAGAAAGTAATCTGGCCGATACACTATATGTTACAGACTGGCCCATTGGTTGCATTGATTGGACCAACCGCCTCCGGGAAGAGTCAGCTTGGCCTGGAGCTAGCCCGATCCTTTGATGGGGAGATAATTTGTGTAGATACGGGAAGCTTTTATCGGCAGATGGATATTGGGACGGCCAAACCGAGCCGTTTTGACCAAGCAGAATTACCGCATCACATGCTTGATATCATTGATGCCGATACACGCCTATCGGTACAAAAATTTGTTCAATTAACTAAACCAATTTTGACAGATATATGGTCACGTAAAAAGCCTATTTTCTTGGTTGGGGGAAGTGGATTGTACATTGATGCATTATTATTTGATTATCAGTTTAGGACTGAAAAGCAGGCTGCAAGTCAGACCGCAAATATGGATTTAGAAGAGCTGCAGACGGCTGCACAGCAGGCCTACCCAGCTGAATATCGGCAGGTCGATAGCAAAAATCCGAGACGTCTAGAGCAATTGCTCAGGCGCGGGCCGGCTCATACCACCGATAGATCTGAGCTGGCCTACAATGCTCTATTAATTGGTTTATCACCGAGTCGCTCAGAGATAACTAGTCAGATCAAACAGCGAACTGCCGCTATGCTGCAAGCTGGATTTCGAGATGAGGTAGAAGCCTTACTCACAAACTATGGGCCAGATTGTCCAGGCTTACAGATAACTGGGTATGCTCAGATGAGCAGTATGATACTTGGACAGTCTCATGAGTCAGATCTGGAAGATCGTATAAATCAAGCCACCTTGCAGCTGGCCAAAAAACAGTTAACTTGGTTTCGTCGCAACCCAGCTATTCATTGGCTAGAAGCTCCAAGTGATGCAAAAGCGCTTGTGACTACCTATCTTGATGATTGGTCGCTACAATAGAGGGATGATGAAGTGGAAGTCTCAACTGGGCGTTAGTATCGGGCGAGTTGCCAATCGAGGCATGCGCTTGATTGGTCGTGATTCAACCGCCCTACCAGGCTATCTAGCCGAGCGTTTCGAAAGAAATTCGCTGGGTGAGTTTATGCGGGGCCGTGTCTACGGGTCGCGAATCCTGATCACCGGCACGAACGGTAAGACGACAACCACGCATGCGCTCAAGACCATCCTCGAGGCTGATGGCAGGCCTGTGGTGAGTAATAGTTCGGGCTCAAACTTGAGTCGGGGGGTGCTGACAGCTCTGATGCAGGATAATCGCCAGGGCGAAGATGTGACATTATTGCTCGAAGTTGACGAAGCTAGTATGCCGGCGGTAGTCGCGGCCGCTGAGCCCACCCACTGTGTGATTCTTAATCTATTCCGTGATCAACTTGATCGGTATGGCGAAGTAGACACCACTCAGAAGTTACTTGTAAGGGCGCTGATTGGTTCAGGAGCAGAACTGATACTCAATGGTGACGATCCTTGGGTGGCTATGATACCAAAGCTGACGGGCAGTAAGCGGACTCATTACTTTGGCCTCAATATTGATGGGCTTCAGGCATTGCCGCATGATTTCGCCGCCGATCAGCCGGTGGCACCACTGACGCAAGCCCATATTTCATACCAACGGCGGTACTTTGGTCATCTAGGGATCTATGCAGCTGATGACGGAAGCTTTAAACGGCCAGCTTTGGCAGTTGACGTGCGTAAATTTAATAAACAGAAAACTGGTCAGCAAAAATTACATTATATGTTGCAAAAAAAGCAACATTCTATACTAACTAATCTGTCAGGTACCTATAATGCCTACAATATTGCTGCTGTATTACTTACATCAAGTCTTCTGGGTATGAATCAAAAAACAGTCGAGGCTGGCATCCAAAGTGTCAAACCAGCTTTTGGTCGCCAGGAGATACTTTCGATCGATGGCAAGGTCTATCAATTCTATCTGATTAAGAATCCAAGTGGCTTCAATCAAGTTATTCAGCAGGCTTGCACTAATCAAACCGATACCAGGCCAATCCTCTTCATCATTAACGATAATTTCGCCGACGGTCGCGACGTGTCCTGGTTGTGGGACACAGCCGTTGAAGACATTCAACCGGGGAGCCACATCATTGTTTCTGGCTTGCGAGCTTATGATATGGCATTGCGCCTGGAATATGCCGGCCTGCCTTGTCAGGTTGTACCCGACCCGATCAAGGCGCTACAGACCAGTCAAAAGCTAGCCCAAGCTGACCTCGGTGTGCGGGTTTTGCCAACATACACAGGGCTCTTACAGCTTCGCAAGCACTTGGCACTCAAGCTGGAGCATACGATATGAAAAAACGTATGCTCAGAATCGCCTATTTATTCCCAGATGAGATGAGCACGTATGGCGATAGAGGCAACATTATTACGCTTGTGCAGCGACTTCAATGGCGTGGATTTGGCGCTGAAGTTGTCGAATATCGGCCGGGTGATGCACAGCCTCACAACATAGACATGTTTTTTATCGGAGGAGGGCAGGATAGCGGTCAGAGGGTGATTGGATCTTCTATATTACGCTTAAAGCCTTGGCTTAGTGAAGCTATTGAGTCGGGTATGCCGGGTCTAGTGATCTGTGGTGGCCTGCAGCTCCTGGGGCAGTATTTTGAGATGGTGTCGGGCGACCGAGTCGAAGGATTGGGCATATTCGCACTCCATACGATCGGTGGAGCCGAGCGACTCACCGGTAACGTGCACGTCCAGTCGGATACCTTTGGTGAAGTCCTTGGGTTTGAAAATCACTCTGGCAGGACATACCTCGACAAGCCTCATCAAGCCATGGGGCGAGTCGTTCTGGGCGCGGGAAATAATAATGAAGACGGCACAGAGGGGATACTGCATCGCCATACTATGGGAACTTACTTGCACGGCCCAGTCTTACCAAAGAACCCAGTCATAGCCGATTGGTTGATAGCCGGTGCATTAGGAATTTCGAGTACAGAATTAGCTCAATTGCCGGATCAATTTTTAGCTCACGCCCGGGCCTTTTCACGGCGCCGACCACGCTAGTACTCACTCAAAAAAACAAGTTATACAGTAATTGAACACCAAAAATACCAGATAGAGTGTGGTAATTGTTATCATTGAGTGTACAATTATGAGTAACAATAGTAAGTAAAGGTATACGGCATGTCACTTGACTCATTATTTGGCTCAAAGACGCGAGTAAAACTTTTGAGCCTTTTCTACAATAATCCCGAACGGCCGTTTTACGTTCGGGAAATTACCCGCAAGATTAATGAACAAATCAACTCGGTTCGGCGTGAGTTGCAGAACCTTTTGAATATTGGCATTGTGAAATCAGTCAGCCAATCCAACCGACTCTACTATGAGATTGACCCAAGCTTTAAATTTAACGCCGAGCTGATGTCGATGTTCCAAAAGATCAACGCCAAATCTAAAGAAATCAAAGAAACTAAAGAAGAAGACCAGATTCTGAAGAAAATTCAGAAGTCAGGTAACGTCAAAGTATTGTTTCTCTCCGGTGCTTTCGTCCGAGGTAGCATGCAGGACGTCGACATTTTCATTGTCGGCGATATGAATAAAGCCAAATTGTCTCAGACTATCGAAGATATGCAGGTCAGCATGAATCGGGAGCTCAATTACACGTCATTCCGGGTCGAAGACTTTGATTATCGCCGAAACCTGAATGATCGCTTCCTGCTTGATATGCTTGATGCGAAGAAGATTATCCTCAAAGACGAGCTACATATCTTCAAAGGACAGGCCAATGCGGTGAATGCCGAGGGGATTGTTGAACCAGTCACGCCAGTCAGCGTAAGTGTATCGGCCGCCGTTGAGCCATCACAGCCCAATGAACTCGACACGGTTAACAGGTTTTAGAGACGACTGATGGCTGATAAAACTCACCCAGCAGATCGCCGCGAAGTTACCGTTCAGCTCTCGTTACGGACACTCTCGACGATTGTGATTGCTGGCCTAAGCTTCTGGGCACTGTGGCAAGTCCGTGAATTTTTGATACTTTTCTTCGCGAGCGCAGTCGTTGCCACAGCTCTGGCGCCGATTGTGCGTCGATTAGAGCGCCGGGGTGCTCCGCGTTGGCTGGCAATATCTTCGATCTATTTATTCATGGTTAGCCTACTCCTATTAGTGCTGTTTGTGGTGCTGCCACAAGTACTCAACCAAGTTGGTCAGCTCGCGATCCGGTTGCAATCGGAAGGATCGCTGCCTGGTGGTTTTAAGCTTTCATCGCAAGCCCACGGTGGTTGGTGGAGTGTATTGACTGATATCGCCAGCGGCAGTGATCTGCCAGATTTGCCGGCACGTATATTTAGCTTCGCAACCAGCTTCCTAAGTGGTCTAGTGACGCTCCTGACGTTCTTTATACTGACTTTTTATCTCTTGCTGGAGGGCAGGAAGCTGGTCCGTTATCTGTTGAGCTTTGTACCTGATGAAGCTCGGCGATCCGAGCTCGGCGACGTGTTTGTTGCGGTTTCGGACCGAATGGGCTACTGGTTCCGGGGTCAATCTGTTGTAGCAATTACAACATTCTTAGTTACATATATAGGTTTGTCGATTCTGCGTGTCCCTTATGCACTATCTTTAGCGTTACTCGCCGCGTTGGCTGAATTCATTCCATTGTTTGGGTCATGGGTTGGTGCAGTGCCAGCTATTCTCGTCGCTGCTAGCGTCTCAACCTCCCTAGCAGTCGTTACTGGCGTCTTTATACTTGTTTGGCAGAGCTTCCAGGGTCAGATTCTCGTGCCTCAAATCATGAAGAAGGTGATCGGCATACCGTCCGTCTTGGTATTTGTATCGGTGTTGATATTAGCCAAGCTGCTTGGCCTGATTGGTGTATTTTTAGCAACACCTATTGCGGCGGCTGCTACGGTGCTCGGTCAATATTACGCTGGGCAGATGCACAGTCGAGTAAGACAGCGCTTCCAGACTGGTTCGAGCTCCAAGCAAGAGTCTGCTATACTCCAAAAACAGAAGGAATAACAAACAACTATGGATTTACAAAGACTCAACCCGACAACGATTGAACTGACACTCAACCGTCGCAGCCTGACTATCGGACTCAGCTTACCCGAGTCAGGCGATATCCGCCTGGCTATTTCTGAGCAAACTGAGATCAATCAGCTCAAACCAGGTTATTTTCAAGAACCAGGTGAGTATGAAGTGCAGGGGGTGATGATAGACGGTGTACAGACAGGCCAAAACAAGGTCTCATATCACATTCTCGAAGATGATGTGGCTTGTGCTGCGGTTGCTTAGCAAAAAGCCGATGATCTGACGGACGCGATGCTCGAGGGCTTGCAGCCCGCTCAAGTTCTCTTCATTTGGCTGGAAGAGGGTAAGGCAGCCGACATCTCAAGCCTACTAAGTCGGTTTGAAGCGGCTATTTTAGTCCCGGTTCAGATACCAGTAGAGGTTGCTGAGCTCGAAAAAGATCTGCATCTGCCAACTGAGACTACCCAGCGGACCAAGCTGGTGATGCGTGATCTGACCTCCGAGCAACCCCGTCTACTGGTGCTGACTTAAAAAAACTATCTAGAGCCTTGCTGTTGCATATGGGTCAGATACGAAAAAGCCGCTTCGGAATGAGGCGGTTTTTTTGAAGTCTAGATGCAGATTTTACGAGCTTAGGCTTTATTAAGGTTGGCCTCGTGTTTCTTGAGACTACGAATAGTTGAAGCAGCTAGCTTAACGCGGACTTTTTGACCATTAATGATCAGGGTTTTCTTCTGGAGATTTGGCTTCCAGACTTTTGGGGTATGGCGAAGCGAGTGGCTGACGTTGTGGCCAAATTGCTTGCCTTTTCCGGTGATGTCGCATTGGTATGCCATACAAAATATCCTAGTTAAATCACTCAAATTCCCAGGAATTATATCAGATATGTAGATCGAGAGCAAGGGGTCTTAGGGCCACTGCTAACGGAGATCTCTAGAGGGGTCTGCAAAATGGTATACTAGCAGTATGAATATTCTCGAAATCATCCGGTTGCTTTTTATCTACGTGGTGGCTTTGACTGTCCACGAGTATTCGCATGCTTGGATGGGTAATTACCTAGGAGACCCGACTGCAAAACACCAGGGGAGATTGACGCTCAACCCGGTTGCTCACATTGACCCCTTCACGACGCTGGCTTTGCCTTTCTTGCTGATATTAATCGGTAGCCCGATAGTCTTTGGTGCAGCCCGACCAGTACCCTTCAATCCCTATATGGTACGTGGCGGCAAGCGGGGAGCCGCCCTGATAGCCTTAGCCGGTCCGATGAGTAACCTCATCATGGCATTCATGGTGGCAGCTCTCGTGCGTTTGAATCCAACTTTTGGATTAGCTGGAGATGGTCTCTTGATAAGTTTTATCTTGATAAATCTGGCTTTAGCATTCTTTAATCTTCTGCCAATACCTCCTTTGGACGGTTCACGAGTGGTATTTGCATTTGCGCCCAAGCCTGTAGCTTTAGCTATGGAGAAGTTTGAGCAAACTGGCCCATTGGCCTTGTTAGTGATTTTTCTGGTACTTTTTCCAGTTATCTCACCCTTCTTGCAATCAGTCGTGAAGGGGACAGCTGGCTTTTTACTGGGTGCATAGTACCATCTAGATCGGGTATAATTGAGACATCTCCGCGAGCGTTCGGACAATGAGGCGTTGTATCTTTTCTGCTTAAGAATCGTATTGGGAGACCTAGATCGCCGCTTAGTATAGTTATGTTCTCTGGAATGTACTGATTAAGTCGTGCTGCGGACACCCACCTAGCTCATTTTGCTAGGGAAGATACGGCCTAAAACGGCGCTCGGGGAGTATTTATTTAGAGTTTAAACTTTTTGCGCCACAAGCTATCTTGCGAAATTGCATCAGCCCTCATAAAATCTACCATTTCATTGACTCCCAGATGTTGAGCTATCTGCCTGATCGGTTTGGATACATCATAGGGGTAGAGCCAGAGGGCCGGGGCGTAGCGCTTAAAGCCAATCCGCTTGAGCTCGATCAGAAGCTGATTGCGAGCGACTTTTTTGGCTTCTGGTATCTGATAGCTGACAAAGTGCCAGCGTTGGTTCCAGCTGGTGGGATGGAGCAGCGCCGCCTGACGAGCCTGGGTCAGGATCAGCTTGGTATGTCCGGCCGGGGTAATCTTGTAGAGTTTCTCGTAATCAATCAGCCCCAGACTGAGGTCACCCTGCTTCACAAGTAGGTTTAAGGTGTCTTTGAGTCGGGCTCGTGCAGATCTCTGTACCTCCCAGCTAAAGAGCTCGAGTAGACCTGGGTCATTTAAAATATGAGCCTCAGTTGTTAGCCCACGACCTGATATCTTCGAGAGGAGGACGCGTGATTTGTTCTGTGATTGCTTAGTATTCATGCTTAAGCATAATTATTATGTATTTCTGGCTGGCTGGCAAGTCCTCGATCGTACCCTACTGAACACCATTCTGATACAATATCGGCAATCAGGCTATGGCGCAGTTGGCAAATGCTACTGCTGGGGGCTGTCAGGCCGCAGCTTCAAGTCGTGTCACTCAAACCAAGCCTAAATGCCTTATGCTATGATATTAATCATGTCTCAACCAAGTATTTTTACGCAAGTTCGCACTGCACAGGCTCTAGGTGAGCTGATCTATCAAGACGATGTAGTATTTGTAATCCTCTCGATTGCACCACATAATCCAGGTCATTGCCTCATCATACCGGTCGAGGAAGTTGCCAATATCGAGGACCTGTCTGAGTCGGTCTATGCACATCTCATGAAGGTGGCTCGGGAGCTGTCGCAGGCTCTAAAGGCCCTTTATGCATCGCCTAAGGTAGGCTTGATGGTTGTCGGATTATCAGTACCGCACGCTCACTTACATATCTTCCCTCTTTATCAAGAAACTGACGTCAATACTGATAAGACTCGTCTAGTCGCTGTGACTGAGCTGGCTCCGGAAGCTGATAGAATAAGGAAATACCTCAAGGAGCATCCTATAACATGATTCTTATAGCCGTCTTTCTTGGCATTATCCAAGGTATAACTGAGTTTTTACCAGTTTCATCTAGTGCTCACTTGCTTGTGATCCCCTGGCTGTTTGGCTTTCAAAGCCCTGGCTTGAGTTTTGACGCGGCTATACACATAGGCACGTCTGTGGCATTGATTTGGTACTTCTGGGATGACCTGTCGGCAATCGTCAAGCAAAGAGGAGAGCTTCTGAAACTTATCTTGATCGCTTCGATACCAGGTGGGGCGGTAGGTTTCCTCGGAAGTAACATTATTGATAGGGTATTTCATGAGGGATCGATGGCAATTGCAATTGCCGCCATCGGCATGCTGCTGGCTACTATGGTCTTATGGTGGATAGATAGTCGGGCAAGTCAACGCAAGGAGCTCGGGAAGCTGACTCGCCGTGATGCCGTCTTGATCGGCATCGGACAGGCTCTAGCCCTCGTGCCTGGCGTATCTCGATCCGGCTCAACAATTGGCGCTGGTTTGGCACTTGGCTTAACACGGAAGGATGCAGCTCGATTTAGCTTTCTTATCGGCACACCGATTGCGCTCGGAGCCGGTCTTTATAAGTTTTTGGGTGTTATCAAGGATGGACCCAGTGGATCTGACATAGCCGCAATAGTCGTGGGTATCATTGTGTCAGCTCTGGTTGGGGTTGCCGTCATCAAATGGTTGTTGGCCTATTTAACTAAGCACGATCTCAAAGTCTTCCTGATTTATCGGTTTGGATTTGCAATCCTGATACTTACCGTACTAGCGGTGAGGGCTAACTGATGACGACAGTCAGGCGTATCCATTGTGACGGTGGCTCGCGGGGGAATCCGGGGCCTGCTGCAGCTGGCTCGGTACTGCTGGACCAAGCCGGTGATGTGGTGGATTCTGCCAGTGAGTTTCTCGGGGTCGCCACAAACAATGTGGCTGAATATCACGCTGTTATATTAGGCATAGGCTTGATGCGGGCGCACAAGCTGAGAGAAGCTGATTTCTATCTAGATAGCCAGCTTGTGGTGCGCCAATTGAACGGTCAGTACAAGGTAAAGCACATCGACATGAAGCGCAAGTATGATGAGGTGCAGGTCGCCCTGGCTGGTTTAAAGGTGAGATTCCATCATGTGCTCAGGGCCGAGAACACTCAGGCTGACGCAGCAGTCAACGACTGTCTTGACGCCCAGTTAGGCTAGACTAGACAAATTGATCTTTTTCTTTTAAAATAACATGGCAAGCAAGCAGGCAATCGCCCTTATTTTATAGGGGAGGAAAGTCCGAACAGCTCGAGTACAGGGTGGTCATTAACGATGACCCGAGGCAACTCGAGGGAAAGTGCCACAGAGACGATACCGCCAAGGTGCAAATCTTGGTAAGGCTGAAAAGAGTGCGGTAAGAGCGCACAACGCCGGCTGGTGACAGTCGGTGACGGTAAACCCCACCTGCTGCAAGGCTTATGGATCCTTGAACACTACTTGTGGTGTTCACTAGCGTACTCGCTGGTTTTTGTTTACAAAGAGGGATACGTCGCATGACTGTAGGCAAACTACAGCGTTCTGTCGGAGGAATACCGGCAGAAAGAGAGATGGTTGCCCTCATGTCAAATAGGTTGATGTGAGACAGAATTCGGCTTATCGCTTGCTTGTCCGTTTATTAATCTTTCTTGAAAAGTCTTTTTAAGCAGACTACCAAGAAGGTTGCTACAATAAAAGATACCGCTAATCAAAAAGTAGATATATGCGCAAACGTAGTGAATTACTCTTCAACTTACTTTTAGTGCCCCTGGATAGCTTCGCCCTACTCTCGAGCTGGGTGCTAGCCTTTTTGGTTCGAGTTGAGTACAGCCTGAAGCCGACTGTCTATCAGGTCCCGGGACGAGAGTATTTGGCCATCCTGATCGCTCTAGCGCCAGTTACGATCTTATTCTTTGCGCTGGCTGGCCTCTATAACTTCGACTCCACCCGTAGCCGTTGGCATGAGTACAGTCGAGTCCTCATAGCGACCTCTGCCAGTACAATGTTTTTGATTATTGTTGACTTTTTTGCAACGAAACCAATTTTTCCCTCGAAGGCAATCGTCATATATGGACTGCTTTTTGCTAGTTTATCGATTATTACGACGCGGTTTGTGCTTAACAGTTTTCAACGTTGGCTATTTCGGTTTGGCATCGGCCGACGCCGTGTCATTGTTATCGGTAAGGGCGAGGCAGCTGATGCAGTTACTTATGCGCTGCAGCAAGAGCCTGGCTACGAGGTGAAGGGGATTAGCGTTGACGCCAAATCAGGCTGGCAAAGGCTTGAGGGGATGCTCAATGCGCAGACAATTGATGAGGTTGTTTTGGCCGAATACGATCTTCCTGCCAAGCAACAAGTTTCATTGATCCAACTAACCCACCAATACCATATTGGATACAAATTTGTTCCAACCATCGCTGGATTGTATCAGACCCGTTCACACAGCTCATTGATGGCGAATCTTCCTTTGATTGAAGTCGTTAGGACGCCTCTCGATGGTTGGTGGCGCATATATAAGACGCTTTTTGACTACTTCTTCGGAGTCTTAGCCCTGGTCCTGCTATTGCCAGTTTTTGTGTTGATAGCAATTATCATTAAGCTCACCGATGGCGGACCTATCTTCTATAAGCACGCCCGGATTGGTCGGGATGGCAAAGAGATCCATGTTTGGAAATTTCGCAGCATGTATACCAAATACTCCACCGGAACCGACTTCGGCGGTCAATCAGATGCTGAAGTCTTGGCTAGCTTAGGTGACGAAAAGTTAGCCAAAGAATTTGCTCGTGATCAAAAGCTCCGTAAGGATCCACGTGTGACGCCAATTGGTGGATTCTTACGGAGAACTAGCTTGGACGAATTCCCGCAGCTCATCAACGTCTTACGCAGCGAACTGAGCTTGATAGGCCCGCGGCCTGTGACGGACGTTGAGCTCAAACGCTATGGCACGAGCGCAGCGACATTCTTACTAATCAAGCCTGGCATAACTGGCTTGTGGCAAGTTTCGGGTAGGAATGATGTGAGCTACGAAGAGCGCGTCAAGCTCGATATCTTTTACGTCGAGAACTGGAGTGCTTGGCAGGATATTCGTATAATTTTTAGAACTATTCTTATCATGTTTTCCGGAAAGGGCTATTAGGAGGCTATCTTGAGTAGGCGGATTGCTATCGTGCATGACTGGCTGACCAATCTCGGTGGTGCTGAGCGGGTGGTGGCGGCAATGACTGAGCTCTATCCTGAGGCTGATCTCTATACGAGTGTTTATAACAGCAAAAAACTTCGATTATTTAAGGATCGCCAGGTCAATACGAGTTTTCTACAACGAGTGCCGCTGACTCGTTCAAAGCACCAATTATTTAGCGCTTGGCGCCGCTTGGCGTTTGAATCAATCGACTTCTCAGACTATGATGTTGTAATTAGTTCAACAACTGCCGAAGCGAAGGGAATTATTACCAGCGAACGAACACGGCATATATCGTATATGAATACCCCGACGCGATATTATTGGAGTCACTATGAAGACTATCTCAAAGAACCTGGTTTTGGGGCATTAAATCCGCTGGCAAGGTGGCAATTGAAGCGTACCATTGATGCTTCTCGTTACTGGGACTTTGCAGCTGCTCAGCGACCAGATGTCGTATTAGCAAACTCTGAGACAGTCCAGAGGCGCATTAAAAAATATTACGAACGAGATAGTACGGTGCTGTATCCTTGTGTTGATACGGCACGTTTCGAGACCGCGACTGGTCGTCCAGAGCAGGTTCCAGCGAAGTACGCTTTGATTACTTCTCGACTAGTTTCATACAAGCGAGTCGACGTCGCCATCCAAGCCGCCCAGAAGGCTGGCTGGCCACTCTATATCATTGGGCAGGGCCCACAGCTTAAGGCCTTGAGACAGCTAGCTGGGCCTCAAACGCATTTTCTTGGTGCACTATCTGATGAGGAAACAGTGTCTTATACACGCCACGCCGATGTTTTCTTATTCCCAGGAGAAGAGGACTTCGGTATAACTCCAGTCGAAGCTATGGCAGCTGGTGTGCCGGTGATTGCTTTTGAAAAAGGTGGTTCAGGTGAGACAGTGATAGATGGAGAGACCGGCATACTTGTCCATTCGCAGACGGCAGCGGCTTTTGCGAAGGCACTTAGTAGCTATCGGCGTCAGGATTATAGCATTGATAAACTACAAGCTCGGGCTGCCGATTTCTCCCAGGCTAGATTTGCAGATCAGCTGAAGGCGATTGTCGAAGCTAACTAATCAAAGGCTGTCACATAACTACAAAAGCCCTCTCGATATAGTCAAGAGGGCTTTTGCTTAATTATAAGTCTGGGTTTTCCCGACTGGGTTATTTAACTTTGGCGACTAGCTGCTCAATGGTTTGAGGTGAGCGAACAGCTATCTCGGCGAGCATTTTACGGTTTAGTTTGATGTCTTTCTCTAGTAGTCCAGCGATGAACTTAGAGTAATTTAGTCCGTGTGGGCGAACAGCCGCATTAATACGGGTTACCCAGAGCGCACGAAAGTCACGCTTACGGTTACGACGGTCACGGTAGCTATAGCTGAGAGCCTTCAGGATGGCTTCATGGCCTTTACGGTATGAAGCTTGACGGGTATGGCCCATCCCTTTGGTCATTGCCAATATTTTTTTGTGCCGCTTACGGGCTGTGACTGAACGTTTAATACGCATGAGTTAGATTCCCAACATCGTTTTTACTGTTTTGACCGAGACTGGGCTCACGGCATGTTCCTTCGTGTAAGCACGCTTCCTGTCGGCCGGCTTGCCCATAAGCTTATGAGCTCGCGACGCACGGCGTCGCAAGAGCTTCCCAGAACCTGTTACTTTGAACCGCTTACTTGCGGTTTTGTTCGTCTTCACCTTTGGCATCTTTTTTCCTAACTAATACAGCTGATAATTCACGACCGGTTAACGTGGCAGATTGTTCGATGTCGGCAATGTCGCTGAGGCGTGCACAGAATTTCTCGAGTACAGCCCTGCCAAGCTCGGGGTGAGTGATCTCACGGCCGCGGAACCTAACATTGACTCGCACTTTATGTCCCTTATCAAAGAATTTAAGGGCGGCCTTGAATTTTACATCGAGGTCGTGCGTGTCTGTCTTTAAGCCCAAACGTATTTGCTTTACATCGACTTGTTTCTGATTGCGGCGACTCTTCTGCAGGTGCTTATCCTGCTCATACCGGAATCTACCCCAATCAATGATACGAACTACGGGAGGCTTAGCCAAAGGCGAAACTTCAACCAAGTCGAGGCCGGCTTCTTCGGCCAGACGCCGTGCCTCTATTAGAGGTACGACACCGACTTGGGCTGAGGTGGCGTCAATTAACCGAACTGGGTCGGCATTAATCTGAAAATTGACGCGAATGCGTTTGCTAATACTCTGGATACTCCTACTCGTTCTCGAACAAGTCTATCAGAAAACAAGCAGTTAATCAATATCTGAGGGGCTGGTTTTTGAAGCTATCATCGGGAGTTGCCAATCAAGGCTCTCAATTACTATCGTTGAGGTGAAGGTTGTATCTAGCTGACCGGCCAGATGGAGGGGAGTTTGACTCCGAATCTGGACGTGGGTAACCGGGATATGGAGAATATTCGGGTCATTTGTACTATCTTTGATCGGTTTCAGCTGGCTTGGCTGTAAGAGCGGTGTACCAGAAGAGGCGCGCGTTGGGCTATAGGCGGCAAATTGGATTATTGGCGTTGTTTTGTGCTCAGGATTAACTTGAGCGGTGCACTGCAATCGATTAGCTGGTGTTTGCAGATGATACTCGGACTTGAGCCCATGCCCATCTATATGGATGTTGGTAGGGTCTCCAGAATCGGTCACTAGGGTGATTTGATCTAAGAAAAATTGGTCATTAGCGCGAAACACTGGCTGGCTGATGAGCTTTCGAGCTGCAATTGTTCGAATCGCTTTCTGGATATGCCCGATCATCAGTGGCCGTTGTACAAATAAAGGTAGGTTTTGCTTGACAGGCGGGAGGTGGTGCAAGACATGTCCCAACTCGCGTTTGAGTAACGGTGCAAGTGTTGTAATGATTGAGACTAGCCATATGGCATCACCAACAGCGACAGTTGTGGAGGCTTTGGTGGGGTGTTTGAGAATAGACTGAAATGCTTGTAGTGGTGTCGTAATTGCATGAGCCAGCTTTTGTTGATCGCATTGCTTCGTCAGTTGCTGCTCCAAGAAGCGGGCGTAGTCAGGTTCGATAGTGGTGTCGATACAAAAGTAAATCATGCCCCAGTATCTTCTTTGTGAAGAGGGACTATTCTGGCGTCTATGACGCTGCCGGCTTCAAGCGATATATTTGGCGTTTGATATCGTCCAGTCAGATATGCAGATTTTTTTGCATCAATTCTTTCGAAACCAGTGTTCTCACCGTTTGTTTTGCCATAGATAGTCAGTGAGCGGGTGATAATATCACCTGTAAAATTGCCGTTCTCGGCTATTTCACAGAAGCCGGAAGTAGTGATACTGCCCTCTAATGTTGTATCAATTACAACATCATACGAGTTGTTGATCGTGACTTTACCCGAGACCGCGCCAGCTATATATATGCCAGCCGTGAAACGATAATCAAAAGGGAGTTTATTCCGCGGCATGCTTGTAGGGGTTTTGTTTGAGTGCCTTGGTTACTGCGGTTGATTCTTCATCGGAGAGATTATGAGAGCTTTGACCAAGTAGGATCTGCTTAGCGTAGACGCGCGAGCCAGTTCGGGCATGGATACTTGAAAGTACCCAGCCATTACCTTTGTAATCAAGCACTGCTAAACAGAAGCTCTGGTCGCCACCGGTGTCAGCAAAGGGGTTAAATCGAACGAATCCAATCCGAGTATGGGCATGCTCGGCAAGGGTTTGGATGTCGCGGGCATGTGTTTCAAGGGTTTTAAGGCGCTTGTTTTGCTCATGTTCTTGGTCGGCGTAACGGTTGAGCGTCTGCATGATTGATTCTGGAGTATCTTGACTTTGAAAGAAACGGCCAAAAGCTACTTCCATCGCTCGGATTCTGATGACCAGGTAAACACACATCCCAGCCAGAGCAACGACAACTACAAGCACAAGTATTTGGATCACCTGGCACCTCCTTATAAGACTGCTCATTATAGCTGTTGTAGGGCCTGATTGGCAATTAGCTACCAGATTAGATACAATGTCTGTGAAATGGCACAACGCAAAAAACATCTCAAATACCGAGCTCGTAAGACAGATTCTGCCTTAGCTGACTCTCATGCTGCTGAAGCGGCGGTAACAAACCAAGAAACCGCTACGGCTCCCGTGGTGCAGGCAGCAGCTAAGAAAACGCAGAAATCTGACCGCAAGTCTGCTTCTGAGCCAAAGGTTTATTCAGCACTGACGCGCGAAGCTACCGCTACATTACAGCGTGAATTGCGACACCTGCTTGTCGTAGCCATCGCGATCGGTATATTGTACGTGCTGCTTTGGGTAGTATTTGCGCGCTTTGGAGTTGAAGATCGTATCATCCAAGCTCTCAAGCTCTAACTCTCATCCTCAAGCGATTGCCGTTAGGAGTCTTTTGTAGGCTATAGCTTCGGCAAAATGCCCACACTCAACAGCAGCATTATTATCAAGATCAGCAATCGTCCGGGCAACTCGTTGCGAGCGTTGGATTGATCGAGGACTAAGCTGTAATTTGTCAGCGGCTGTTTGCAAGAAGTCGAGAGCTGCTTGGTTGGTATTGAGTAGATCAGTCAGCTGGTCATAGGGGATATCGGCGTTGGCTAGAATTCTGTGACCAGGGAGCTTCGAGAATCTGATAGCCTGACTACGATAGGCAGATCCGACTGCATCGACGGCTGTGTCTGTAGAATTAGTAGTATTTGATGTATTATGTACATCATAAGCTTCTGAATCTAGATGGATAATCATGTCAAACCTATCGAGTAGCGGCCCCGAAATGCGTTTTTGGTAATGTGATATCTGGCTTAGACTACAACTGCAGTTTTTATTTGTCGATCCGTAATAACCGCATGGACAAGGGTTCATAGCAGCAATCACTTGGGCTCGAGCAGGGAATGTGGCCGTTAGGATCGTGCGGGCAATGGTGACTTGGCCGTCTTCAATCGGTTGGCGCAAGGCTTCCAGACTCTGGCGAGTAAATTCTGGTAGTTCATCGAGAAATAATACCCCATTGTGGGCCAAGCTGATCTCGCCCGGCCGCGGACGGCTACCCCCGCCGACAAGTGCGTGTTGACTCGTGCTGTGGTGAGGCATCCGAAATGGTCGACTTCTGAGGGGCTGAGGCGGCTCGAGTCCAGCAAGCGAGTGAATATAACAAATCTCACGGATTTCTTCGGTGGTGGCCGGGGGCAAAATGCCTGGTAGTGAGTGGGCTAGCAAACTCTTACCCACACCCGGCGGTCCGATTAGGAGAAGGTTGTGCCGGCCAGCTGCAGCGATCTGCAAAGCCCGTTTGGCCACAGCTTGACCGCGTATTTGATTGAAGTCGACCTCTGAGTCTGGCCGAGATACGGCTTTTTTGTCACTCTTGGCTGCATATACTCGTGGCTGAATCGGTTCCTCGCCGATGAGATGTAGATACAAGGCACGAAGATTTTGTGGTTGCAGGATCTGTAAGTCTTTGCCTAGATCAATGTCTACCTCGGTCTCAGGGTCTATCACGATGGTAGTGAAGCCAGCTTGCTCAGCTGATAAGAGTGAAGCCAGCGAATCCTGGGCTGGCCGGAAGCTGCCATCGAGTGCCAACTCAGCCACAAAGCAAAAGCTATTGTCCTGCTGGGGTATCTGCTCCGTAGCAGCTAAGATACCGACGGCAATAGCTAGATCAAAATTTGTGCCAGTTTTGGCGATGTCGGCCGGGGCGAGGTTGACGGTAATTTTACGGGGAGGGAATTCGAGGCCACTATTCCTGATGGCACTGCGGATTCTCTCACGTGATTCTTCAATAGCTTTGCTGGGCAGACCAACGATGGTAATACCTGGTAAACCGGCGTAGACATCGATTTCAATTAGGATGCGGTGGGGCGTAGCCCCAAAATGTGAGAGTGTGGTAATCTGTGATATCATCTTATAAATCGAAAGTTATACGAAAATATTAGCGTATAAAAAACGAAATAACAAGCATGAGTAGTATCAAATTAGGTATCAGACCCCAGAATGAAAAATCCATCTATATGTAGAAGGATTCTTTCTTTTGTTACTCTAGCCAGTTTAGATTAGGCAGTACTTGTGGCTGATGCTTGAATATCTGCTGCAGAGTCTTGGGCGGTGTAATAGCTTTCGACATCCTTCGCTGTTCTAATAGTCGAAGTCGCCGATGCGGTCAATATGACTCCACCGGCAATATCACCTAGAACTTCTTTTTCTGACTGACTAGTGGAACTTAACGGGTTATACGATCGTATAGAACTGAGCATATTTAGAACAGCAAAGATTCGCCCAAGCTGTGCCATTCGTAGATAAAATATCTTATTGAATGTTCGGTACCATGGCTTGGGTGCAGGGTAGTTTGTACGGTTCAAGACGATAATAATTACTAATATTATAGACAATACAATCCATACTATTAGCATGGGAATTACATTGATCGTACCTCGGATGGCAGTGAAGCAGACTACCACGCTCACTAAACCCAGGCCAATTAGAGAGCTTCGATATCGTTTTCTAATGATTTGTGCAAGCGGGTTCATGGGAGTCTTGTTCTAAGTTCAGTTAAGTGATTGCGCCCGGTACCACTTCGCGGCCGACTCGGGTGGGATGACATTTACGATGATCCCCGTACCGACTTCTAGACCGCCCCAGGGCGAGACGACATTGCGCCCACAGAACTTAATAGTCAGCCTTTGAGCCGCTGTACTACCTTGTTCAATGATCATGTTGTAGCTCATGTCAGCACCAGTTAGTCTGCCGGCGAGCTGCTTGAGCAACGGTGCGAGGTTGATGAACTGAGCCTTCGTAAAATCCTCGAGTAATGCACCAGCTTGCTTTGGTAAGATCCAAGCTTCCATCTGCCAGCGAGAAGCATAGGGGCAAAAAGCTATCCAATCATCATTCTCAGCAATGATACGACTACCATCATGCTGCTCAAATCTTATGATCGCATCATAGGCATTACGCTTGTGATCAGACTCGTAAGCGCTCACGGCAGTAGCTTCTCGAGCGATGTCAGGTGGTATCATTGGCAGCCCCATAATCTGGCTGTGGGCATGAGCTAGTGAGGCGCCGGCCTCGTAGCCATCATTCCGAAATATCGAGACGTATTTGATGTGCTCTAGGGCATGTAGCGCCTGACTGCGCTGCTGATAGGCTTGCAGTATGAGCTCTATTTGATGCGACTCAAGCTCACCAAAGCTCTGGTTCGAGATCGGTGTATCGATGACGAGCTCTTGTTTGCCATAGGCCTTTGAATTATCCATGGTGAGGGCAGGGAATTTGTTTTCGACTACTTTGACTGACCAAGTGTCGTCTTGGGTGGGCTCACCATGACGATTGAGGTCAAGCACGCTCGTCTGTTGATCAAGTCGAGGGGAACTGGCCGACTCTACCATAGGGTGTTCTCGGGCAAGGGTGTCATAAGGGCGATTGGCTCGCTTGGGAGCCACCAGAACGTAGTACTCATGCAGGTAATCTTGGCGAATCTCAGTAATGGCGCCAGATGTATCAAGTGCGAGGCTGTGGCTAGAGTGCATTGTCGTCAGGTTTGGCTCAGTAATCAGAGTGTTTGATACATCGCCGAGTAGCCCTGGTGAATGAATCGTGTGGTGCAGATCGTGTGCCGAGAGGAGTGTTCGTTCCATCCTTACATAGTACCGGATAGTAGGTTGAAGCGTAAGAGCTTTGGGCTTACGAATTAGCCCAAGCGCTGTCTGATAAACGCGAGTATCTTGGCTGAGGCATCCGGTTGCGATAGTTTGGCTAGGCGGGTGGTGTAGCTAGGCAGATCGGCACGGATCGTGCTGATGGCTTCACGGATAGCGACCGGGTTACTGACGACAGCTCCGAGCTGATACCGCTCGACCAGCTCGGCGTTGCCTTCCTCTTGGCCGGGTATCACTTTATTGATAATCATCGGCTTCTTCGCGGCAATGCACTCCATCACGGTAGAACCACCGGCTTTGGTGATGACGAGCTCAGAGTTTTTGATAATCTCAGGCATCTGGTTAGTCCAGGCTATCAACTTACAATTTTCTGATAAGGCAAAATTTTTGTCCGATAGACCTTCGTATAGATCTATGTCACGGCCAGTCACTATCAGAAATGTGACCTGAGGTAGATGGGCAAAGCTACGAGCTAATCGTTTGACATAGCTCAGTCGTAATGAAGAAGCACTGACGGTGATGAGGGGTTGATCCGAAGTGAGGCCGAGTTCGGTACGTAATTTTGGGTTAGGTGGGGTCATAAAATCAGCGTGAACCGGGTAGCCCAGTGGAAATATCTTCTTATTTGCGACGCCAAGATTGTGCAGACTAGCAGCGGTTGGTTCATTTGCAACCAGATAGAAATCACTATCGGGAGTGGCCCAAGCCGAGTGCACAGAGATCGAATCAGTGATTAATGTTGCAAATTCTACATCAAAGTACTCTTTCGTGAGTGAATACGCGATGTACTGCCAAATCGGATAATTTGAAATGACCAAGCTCGGATGATGATCCTCAATTAGTTTGAGGAGTGTCTTCTTGCGGGTTGGGTAACTGAGCACATTTATGAGTCGAATCGGAAGCGGGCTCTTGTCTGTCGATTCATAGATCCATTTGTGGATGAGGGGAGTATGTTTGGCATTAAGCTCGTAGATCTTCTTTGAGGCCGTATTGAAGAGACGATTGACTTCCTCGGAGAAATCTACCACCTCGACCACGAGATTGTACTCCGGATGCTGCTCGGCAGCGGACTGCAGGGCGCGGGCCGTAGCCATATGGCCTTGGCCAAAGTTTGAAGACAATATTAAGACGGTATCAGGAGTTTTCTGCGGCATGATTAGCTATAACCTTATCATATATCGTTTCGAGCTTGCGAACCTGGGTGTCCATAGTGAGCTTGGCGGCTAGTTTGTGGGCAGCAGCACCGTAGCTTTCGCGGCATTTGGCATCTTTGCTGAGACTCGTGGCTGCATCGGCATAGGCTTTTGGTGTTGTAGGTAAGAGATAGCCACTGACCCCATCGATTGCCACGACCGAAATCTCAGGGTCACTGAAGAGAAGCGGTAAGTGCATGTAGGCTGCTTCGTTGAGGACAAGAGCCTGGGTATCAGTGGTCGAGGGGAATATAAACATATCAGCTGAGTTATAGCTTTTGAGGGCATTTTGTCGGGTCAGGCTACCAGTAAAGGTAATTACCTGGCTAAGTTCTAGCTGTTTGACGCGGCGTTTGGCTCCTTCTAAATAGAGGCCCGGTCCAACCATTTTTAGAACGAATTGATCTGGTAAATTATGTTGTAATAATTGCATCATATCAATTATAAGGTCGATATTCTTCTCTTTTGAGACTCGACCGACGTAGAGAAGTCGGGTTTTTTCAGATTTTAATGTAGGTTGCTTGATGATTTGAAAATCATTTGGTTCTAAGCCGGTTGGGATAATAGAAATGGGACGAGTCACCCCATAGGACTTTAGTAAAGCCGATATTTTCTCGGATGGCACAATGACGTGATCATATTGCTGGTAGCACACTTGGAGTAAGTTTTGGATCATTCGCGTATTCCATTCCTGTAGACTACCGGCCGGCTTCATACCACGGATCATCTCTGGTACCATTTCTCGTTTCTTGGCAATGAAAGGTCCAATCAGGCTGCCCATGAAGATGCCCGTCCAGACTCCTTTGTGTACTTTTGAATACTTTTCTTGATCAGTGTGGTAGGTAGCGACAGATGGGACATGTAGGTCTACCATAAGGCGCATACCGGCTAGCCCGACAAATCCGTTGGTGTGAGCGTGATAGATATCAGCCCCAATCTGACGAATTTTTTCCCCTAGCCGAGGTGTTAGGGCGCCATCCCGTAACCCTTTGTGATATACGCTCGGTACAGAGGGGAGACGAATGACATCAGGGTGATCTGACGCGAGCGGCTTAGCCGGCGCTGGAGCCACGATATAGACCCGATGACCGCGGTTGCGCAAGGCAGTTGCCCAGAGCTCAACTGAGGCTGTCACACCCTCAATACTGGGGTGGTAGAAGTCTGTAAAGAAGACAATTTTCATTTGGCTGCCTCAAGTAATAGCTGATATTCCTTGGCGAGGCGTTTGATGAGGAGTCCTTGATCAAAGCGACGGGCGAGGGATTGCGACATTTTTATAGATTCTTTCGAGTACGCCTTATCGGTGCAGAGCCGTTCGATAAACTGAGCAAAAGACTTGTCATCACCAAGTATTACGTCACTACCGAAGGTCGAAACATACTCAGGAATATCGCGCAGTACTATTGGTTTGTGTAGTGCTGCTGCCTCGAGCACCGCCAGCGGATGATTTTCCTGATCAGATGGCATGAAGAATACATCGGCAGCTTGCAGGTAGGAGATGGCTTCATCACGACTGACTACGCCTGTCACTCTGACGTTAGATGGAGCAGCCTCAATCAGATGGAGCATGTGCTTTCGCTGGCTGGCGAGGCGCTTGAAGGGCATCCCACCCACCCAGACAAACTGGACATCCGGTAATTCGCTGGCGACCTTGCAGAAACTATCGAAGCGTTTACGTGGCTGTATCTGTCCAACCGAGACGACCAGCTCGTCATTGCTGCTTAATGATAACTGTTGGCGCATAGTTTGGCGCTGACTGAGTGACGGCATTATCTGAGTGGTATCTACACCGTTCGGGATGACGACAATCTTTGCCTTTACCCCAAGCTGGACAAGCGTATCGGCCACCTCGCGCGACACAGCAATGACAAGCTCGGCTTGATTATAAAACCATCGTAAATAGCCGCGTGAGACGCTGTGGAGAGCCTTCCCACCGACTAATGAGCCACTCAGTGAGTCGGGCACAATGTGGGCCGTGATGACACGCTGTGCCTTCGTGACTTGTCTGAGCTTTCGAGTCGAGTAGGGGCCAACGGTGTGGGCATGTACGACATCGCAGCGCTGTGGACTGTTTACAAGTATCTCCCAATCTGGTCGGAGGGAGCGCATGGCAGCTACATGTTCCAAGAATGCGGTATGCACACCATGGCCCTTGACGGTGAATTCGCTCTCGCTGACGATATTTAGGCGAATCGCTGAAGCGACATTTTTCATATTCGTATAGTAACAGATGAGAGCCGCTTATGGCTGATGTATGCCAGTTGGTGTCAGATCTGGTATAATAAGTTGCATATGGGGCTGACTAGCTTCGACAGAGTGACCTTGAAATGTATACTAGCAAGCCGGGTTGGGATGAACGTTATCCGTCCCACTTCAACATCTGAGAAATCTCTTGTTAGCCACGTTCGTCAGGTTTACGCCGATGCGTTCGCGGCACCAGCTTTTGCGTAAAACCGAAAGCCACTAAGTACTTCGCACCAACAGAAGTGCATTGGTGTCATACCCCGTTGGTTGCTGGATATCAGCGCTCTCGCACAGATATCAGTAAGCTTTATGCGAGGGGAAAGGACCTGATTTTTGTTTGTTCTTATCAGACTCTTTTCTAAAAAATCTTAAACAAACTGAGCTTGGAGAAGGTATATGTTCCACATTCTGGACGAGGGTGCGATTCCCTCCAGCTCCACCATAAATAGATCATAGCCCTTTTGGGCTCTGGTCTATTTATTTTAGGGCTTAGGAATTGCAGTGTATGCCCAGGAAAGACAGCTATGCTATTGATCCCAGGGTAATTCTCTCACGACTCTATATATATAAACCAGGTCGTAGTAACCTGGTTAATTGCCAGGTCTTGCACTACACCCGACGTGACCCTGAGACAGGGGAGTTGGCAGCCCATCTTAACTGGATGCGATCAGTTTGTCCAAATGAGCCAGCGAATTCACTGTCAGGCTGGCACGCGATAGAGCGCAAGACATTCTCTGACCAGCAGCTGCTTGCTGCCGCCCAGTCAATACCACGCTTGTTTGATGAGTAGATAAAATTTGCGAACATAACTAAAATGCCCATTCTAGCTTACGAGCTGGGATGGGCCTCTTCATGCAAAATGTGGCTAAAAATAAAACC
>Ga0105047_10001779_pt1 | contig 38811 bp, 44 predicted proteins | sample MAT04_FD_78384 | JGI IMG/M metagenome (GOLD analysis project Ga0105047, IMG submission 78384) | Freshwater microbial communities from Lake Fryxell liftoff mats and glacier meltwater in Antarctica - MAT-04 (megahit assembly) | ecosystem: Environmental > Aquatic > Freshwater > Ice > Liftoff...
ATGTTTACCGGGACTATCCCGGCATCGATTACCAGGACGCCTTTGCGGAGCTGTTGAATAGAATTCAGCTCCACATCACGGATGTGGGCACAGACTTCGTGGTGGAGGCCCTGTTCAGGGAAGAGCGCTACCAGCGCGACTGGATGACCTACATCGCGGCCATGAACGGGGGGGAAATCAAATTCATGGACTTCGAAGCGGAGCCGGCCGTTTGCCGCTCGCGGATTGAAGCCGACTGGAAAGGCTGCGACCAGAGCGATCTATCCAACCTGGCGCGCTACAACGCCAGAGTGCGCATCCTGGAGAATTACAAGAATGGCAGTTGAAGAGGCCACGCCTCAGATGCTCGCCGCTAACGCACTCAAGGGGGAACTACCCATCCTGGGGAGGGGCTTTTACTTCATTCACGGAAAGGAGAACGATGATGTCTTTGCTTATTTGTATCCTTCTGGCCTGGTATTTCTTCCGAACACCGGGAAACACGCCAGGATCAGGGTCTATGAGCTGATCAACCTGGTTGAATTTAAAGCTCGTCAACTGGGTCTTGAGCCGCGCTCTCCACAAATGTCCCAACTACAACGTCGCTCGGAGGGTTTGCGAGCATCTGACGCGCTTTCTCTTGCAGAGGAGAAAGCTGGATTGAGACATCAATATTGTCAACCTTTACGCCACGATCCAACAAAAACTTCTGTAGTTCGGACTTGTCTGACTGCTTCTGGGAGATACTCTCAACGCCGGCCATGCGAAATACCTGCTCCACGGCCTTGAGGCGGGCGGCGGACGAGGCTTCAGGATCGATCAGGATCTCGCGCAGGGTGCGGACGGCGAGCGGCACCATGTCCGCCAGTGCCTGTTGAGATACCTTGATGCGCGGATCGTGGCCCAGTTCGGAGAAGTATTCGTTGTACTTTTCGTTGAAGAGTTCGCTTTTCGTGAGATTGTGCAGGCTGGGCACGGAGATCTTCAGTTCTTTGGCGATCTGAGCCCAGGTCAATTCCCGGTTCAAATCCAAAAACATCGCCACGCACTTCTCGACCTTCTCCCGGTACAAAAACGCTTCGCGCTCATCCCTGGTCAATTTGATGGACCGGCGTTCGTGACCCGCGCTGCGCTGCTTGATAAATCCAGGTAACTCTTGTTTCACACAACACCTCAAAAGTGCCTTACGGCATGAATAGATTATTACATCCAACTTGTTGACCAAATGTATAACAAGTATTACAATGTTGTAACACGTTCAAAGGAGAAATTCAAATGACTGACGAATTCAATACCCAGGCCGAAGACGAGCCGATTGTTTCCCCCGCGATTGATGCGGAAGAGTTGACCGATGGCGTCGCGGCCGATGACAGCGGCGGCGAAGAAGACTTCTTCAGCGAGACCGAAGAAGAAGACGGCTTCATCCTGCCTGATCCCGCCGCGGTGATCACCTTGCAGACCTCCAGCGGTGGCAAGTTCTACATCCCGGCGCCCGCCGAAGGCATGACCGTGGCCGCCGTGATGACCGCTGCCGGTTTGACCGTGGGCGTGGTGGAATACTACCTGAACGGTTCGCAGGTCAAGGCCGACACGGTGGTGCCGGGTGGCCAGACGCTCAGCGTGGTAGGGGTTGTGAAAGGAGGTTGACGAAACCAGTCGACCATGTCAAGGATAATTCTTGACGTTGTGAGAATTTCACAAGCCATGTGGTCCTCGCTTGACACGAGGACTACATGGAACTTCCCCACACGAAATGGCACGTCAATTCGAATGGTTATGTGGTTAATAAGAACGGATCGGGTGACAAAACAAAAGTTCTCCGTATGCACCGCGTGGTTATGGGATTGCATGGTATCCAAATCCCCGAAGATATGGAAGTGGATCCCATTTACGCGAACCGCCTCGACAACCGCTTCGAGAATTTGAGACGATGCAACAGATCTCAAAACCTGTCACGCAAAACATTGTCACTTACGACAAACTGGCCAAGCAGATATACGGCGAATTTGCCACCTTGAATTTCTAAATGCAAATCCCAGGTGCCCGTCGGAGGACAACTTCCGGCGGGCATCTTCGTCGAAGGAGACAACATTGGGAACGATCAAACTCGTCAAACGTGCCACGCTCACGCAAGACTTCAAAGATATGCTGAATAGCGCGACTAAGGCTCGCCTGCGCAAGCTGGAATTCGAATACAAGGACATGCACCCCAGTTATAGAACGTCCTGGATGCAGAGCAACGGCATCCGCATCGCCAAGATGAAGAAGTCGCTAACCGAAGCCGGGACTGATTTCGTCACCGCCAGGCTGCGCATGCTGCCCTTCACCCTGTTCGGGGTGGAAGAATACGCCGGCGCCACCTTCATGTACGGCGAGACCGAAGACGTCATCGCAAAAGAAGACCGGCTCAATCTGGGCCCTTACCGCATCTACATCGATGTCGATGGTTACGTCAAAGGCAATACGAAAGAAATCCACCTGGTTCCGCAGCGCGATCCGCTCAACGGCATGCGCTTCTGGCACCATCACGGCCTGGGACCCCGAACGCAGCTCAGCTTCAGTTACAGCAAAAGCGATTACCTGCTCAAGCTCGACCACCATCTGAACTGCTACCCGCAGACCTGTTGGGGATCCTTCGGGGAATTCGCGACGAGCGCTTATCAGGAGATGGACACGAGCGAACTGTTTCGCACCCTGCACACCTATCTCTCCCGGCACAACCCTGCCAGCCACCTGGCGCCCTACAACATTACCGCGTGGAACCACAGCATGGAACTCACGTTTGCGAGGCCCTTATGAAAATCGTATTATCTCCCGAAGTATCCGCAAAGCTTGAAGCGTTCTGCCGGGTTTATCCCAAGGAATTCTCAGGTTTTGGTTGGGTGGAACGCACCCAGGACGCGCTCCAGGTCTACGCAGTTGAAATCCTGGATATTGGCAACGCAACCTACACCGAGATCAGCGCACAGAAGTCGCTGGAACTGATGAACCGCCCCGACGCGGCCAAGATGAAGCTGTGGTTCCATTACCATCCGATCGATTTTTGGTCTATCACCGACATTGACACCATTCTCAACTCGCCTCTCGGCGGCATCCCCCAGTTGGTCAAGTGGTCCGCATCCATCGTGATGACCCCGCGCCTGGGCTGGATCGGGCGTATTGACAACTACATCACCCACAAGACGATGGTGGTGGAGGTCGAGCCCAATCCGCGTGTCTGGGCGCTTGAGAAGCTCAACGAACTGCTTGACGCGAAGTTTCCGCATGTCGAAGAAGACTATGAGGAGCTTGAAGAAGAGGACGAGGAAGATCCGGAAGACGACACGGATCTTGAAGAAGAGGATGACACATTGGATGAGCCCAGGCACAACCAGGGGCCGTTTCGGCAGTCCTCCTTTCAACCCTACATCCCCTGGTACAGCAAGGAAAAGAAATGAACCACACCCGGCACATGAACATCTTCCAAATTCCTGACAGCATGTCGGTGGAGATTATCGGAGCCGGTGGGCTCGGTTCTCCCCTGGCCCTGGCGCTGGCGAAGATGGGCTTCAAGTACATGACGCTCTACGATCACGATGTGATCTCCGAAGATAACCTTGCCACGCAACTCCACCGCTGTTCTGATGTCGGAACTCCGAAGGTCTATTCCCTCATGGAGACCTTGCGCATGTTCAGCGACGATGTGGAGCCGATGGCGGTCCAAGATATCGTCACCGCCTTGACCGAGCTGACCGGCAGCATCATTATCTCCTGCGTGGACAGCATCAAGGCGCGCCAGGAGATCTGGGCCGCCGTCCAGCGCTGCTCGTACTGCGACTGGTATGTTGAAATGCGCATGGGCGCCGAAGAGGCGAACATCCATAGCGTGGACATGCGCGGCGACATCGGCTGGTATGACGATTACATCGCCGGACAGAGTGATGAAATGATTGCCGACGCTCCCTGTACTTCCAAGGCCACAATATTTTGCGCCTTCGGAGCCGCCGCCTTCGCGTGCGAGATCGTGCGCAAGATCGTCACCGGCATCACGCCGCCGCACAAGATTGTGGTCGACTTCTTCAGCAACACGCTCATGGTAATCTGACCCGAGGGCCGAATGTCCATCCTGGCAACTTTTTACGAAACGCACTGTGAAGTGATCGCAGGCACGGAGGCGGAGCGCAAACAGTTCCTTGAGGACATTCGGCCCAGTGACCGTACCTGGAACGAATTCAAGGGCTGTTGGGTGGTTCGGAACATCTATCGCTACCAGCGCCTGCCCTACATCCATACCGCGCTCGCCGCCAGACCACTGCAACCAAAATTGCCTTTCGGCGAATGATGGAAAGGAGAACTAAATCATGAACTGGAACGACGTAAGCGTGCGGATCCATGCGCACGAACTCACCTCAAAGACTTCAAAGTCAAATGTCAAAAGTCTGTTGACGCTCGCCCGAAAAGCGGAGCGCTCCGGTCTTTCCCCGCAATTATTCACCCTCCCCAAGATGAGCCATCTGTACGCCGTGGTCGTTTCACTGAAGCAGGCCGCCCTGGATGACGACATCCCGCTGATGCAGCGGGTACTGGAGAGCGCACAGCAGACAAACATGACCGACCTGCGCCTGAAGCTGGGCAAGAAGGTTCAGGAAGTGCGCGTGACCAAAGCCGGTGACACGGTGGTCGCGGTATTCACCAAGACGCAGTTCGAAAAGACCGAATTCCGGCTGCGCTCGTATATGAAGTTTGTTTAAGGAGCCGTATGGGAGTTGGCAATTACCTTCCCAGTAGAGAGATGGGCGACTACGAGATGATCTACGTTTCAGGCGCCGAGCGCTCTCATGACCAGATCGTGGACAACATTCTGTGCAATCTCCCCCGGTCGTTCAACAAAGAAGTAAAGTGGCGCGCGCACAACAGCCATCAGATCGCCGAGAACGGATTGCTGAGCGTGTGCACCGCCGACAACGAGTGGTCGGAGGCGGTCTTCGTCTGCCCAAACGAATACGTGCTGGACGGCCACCCGGAGCTGCTCAACCTGGCGTATCGCCACCTGCCCAACGTGATGAAGCACATCAAGAAAGGGTTGCGGCAATACGAGTTGAGAGTTCGTTGTGGGCCCTGGACTTCAGGCCGAATTCCGGCATTGGAACTGGAATCCTTATGAGCAGGTCCAACTCCCGCCTACAGGATGTGCGCAGGAGCCACGACATCATCGAAATGATAGGGGGGCATAAGCACAAGCCCCCCTATATCTGCCCGCTGCCTCAGCACATCCACGGGGCGCACACGCCTTCCTTCTCCGTGTTCTGGCGGGACGGCGTGCAGCACTTCCGCTGCCACGGCAACTGCAACCTGGTGGGCGATGTGATCGATTTCGCCGGGTATATGTACATCCCAAATTACAACCCATCCGATAAGCACAGGTTTATGGCTGCGGTCGCATATCTGGAAGGCAAGATCGATATTTCGATCCCGATCCCGGAGAAAGAGATCCGGCTTTCTGGCAGCGAGTGGTACGAATATCTGCCGATTGGGCCGGACGCGCTCGCCTACGCAAGAAGTAGAGGGCTGAACGAAGCAACGGTTGAGAAATTCCGGCTCGGACAGAAGGAGAACTTCCTGGTCATCCCCTCCTTTGAGGAAGGCCGGCTGCAAGGCATCAAGCTGCGCAACGTGCTGCCCGGCACCTTCCGCTACATGAGCATGGACGGTTCCAGACAGTCGCTGTTCAACTGCGACACGGTAGCCTACAGCACGCTTCCTGTCTTCATTGTAAAAGCGGAGATCCCCTGCATGCTGCTGCATCAGGAAGGTTATTTAGCCTGCGCACCCACCGGGGGAGAGGGCGGCTGGACGGAGAGGTGGAGAAGTTATCTCGCGCTCTCCAGCAATATCGTGGTCGGGGACAACGATGGGCCGGGCAGGGCGCTGGCTCCCAAGCGAGCCGCCTTGTTCGGAGCGAAGTTGGTGTATCCGCCAGATCCGCACAAAGACGTTGACGAATGGATGCTCGCCGACCACGCCGGCTTCAAAACGCAAATGGACCAGTGGCTCAAGGAGGCTGCTGAAGATGGAAGTAAATGAGATGGCTGAAATTGAGTTTGCCGCAATCGAACTCAGGGCGGGCACGGAAACCTCGATCAGGAAATTCCTCGATTGGGTGAAAAAGAAAGACAGGGCGATCATCGAATTGCTGCGGAGACTGACCATCGCCTCCGACGCGATCGACAGCGCCTTATGGCAGATGGACAACGGTGAACAGAATTACGGCGTGATCCACACTATCCTGAAGGATGCGAAGGATCAAACGGAGGAAAAATGCTGACAAGCGAAGCCCCCAAAAGCTTGGAGAAAATGAGTGACCTCGCCAAATGCCCATTCTGCGGCAACGCGGTAGAGAAGAACAGCGAGGGAGATATTGACTGCCCTGCCTGCGCCTACACGTTCTACGACACCAGCTCTGGCAACCAGTGGTGGAACTGGCGGCCTATCGAAGACAGGCTGCAAACAGCGCTGACCCAGGCGATCAACGTGAACACGGAAATGGCGCGAGAGCGAGATATCCTGCGCGAAGAACTGGAGCAGGAAAGAAACGGTACGAAGGCGCTGATGCTGCTGGTGGACACGGTAAAGCTGGCGACGGATATTGCCATGGCCGCCGCGCTGGACCAGAAGACCAAACTTGACCTGGCGTATGCTCGCATTGAAAAATTACTGAATGCCTTGTTCGAGAAGGGCCAACCCTAAAATTGCCTTGCGGCCATCAGGCTTATACGGAGGTAACGATGAATGCGAAAACGCTAAACGACGACCTGGACCTGATCCTGAAAGCTGTGAACTGGGTGGAGCTTGAGCCCGGTTCGCAGGCATACCGGAATACCCGGCATTACATCAACCAGATGCGGTTGGATTTGGACAAAATCGAATGGCAAAAATTACCAAGACCCCTGATTGCCTTACCATTACCCTTGATTGGCTCGAATTCACCAAGCTGGTCGGAGGAACTGTTACCGCCAGCCTTCGACCCAGGCTCCCTGGATACAAGGCCGAATTTGACAACTGCAAAGTCGCAAGAATAGCACAAGAAGGTGACAAAGTTATTATACTAATGTACAATAACTATGATATCATTAGGTAATGGCAAAACAATCAACGATCTGTTTGTTCTGTAAGGCCGATGTGATGAGCAAGACCCACATTGGTAAGTGCCCGGTCTGCGGCGGCGAGCTGCATATTCGGGAAAACGAAAGTGAATGCGCCGGCTGCGGCAGAGTTTACTCCGCGGTGAAGCCGGTCATCCCGATGGTTGTTCCGACACCGGAACCGGTGAAAGCCAATGGGTGACGAGAAGGCTCCCCTGGTTGAGAAGTTCCTTCTCCAGACTGCGCTGGAAAATACGTACCGGGAAATGATCAAGGCCAAGCCCAACGATCGCTCTCCCAAGGACCGCAACATGGCGGTTCTGATCACGGACTTCGAGAAAGTGTTGGCCTGGTACAGCGCGTACTGCCAGTAGGAAAGGGTACCACCACGCCTCTGCTTGCATGCGCAACGAGGTGGGCCTTGAGCGAGGTTGCAGGTAAGACATCGTAAACCCTTAAACCTGACAAAGTGGTAAATCGAGAATTAGGGATAATTCCACCAAGGAAGTGACCACCCAAAGCTTCCCGCGCAACGCTCTGGCGCGAAACAAGATAGGGTTGCCTGGCCGGCGCAGCACAAGGCCGTTGGACTGTAGCTCAAATGGATGTAGAGCCTGGCGCGAACAGCACAGGATGCGGGTTCGAACCCCGCCAGTCTAATTTCGGTCACCAAACGACGATTTGAAACATGATGGTCAGAGTGACGCCGGAACTCGTAACCGGCAGTTTATCGGTAGTTTATCGGTAGTGCAGTCGTCAAACAGACAACGCTCGGTCTCCTCTTGAGCGTAACGCCAGTGCAAAACCGGTGTGGCTGGAACGGGTCTTTGGTGTAACGGAAGCACGCGGCTGTAGGCGAAGAGCCACTACCGAAGAGCGGGTTCAATTCCCGCGAGATCTACTTGTGGAAGTAGTGCATAAGGCATAGATAACCAGACTGTTCTCCCTCGGTCGAGGGCCACGATTTGCGGGTGGATGTTCACATCATCCACCCGCTTCAATTTGCCCCGGTAGCTCAATACATCTCGATTGTTAAGTTGTAGACAAATTTCTATATACTCCCACCTTTGCATTTATTCCTCCATTTTTTTATGTTTGTTCCGCCATCTTTATGACCATACTTAGCCTTGATACTTCTTGACGGAACATAGGTCCAGTCGAATTACCTGCATTGAAAACGTGAATTAATAGGCTCACTTATAGAGTAGTATTGGTAGTTATCCTGGAACAAAAACTAACTTGTGGTAAATCTGGCAAATCAATTTTTAAAATACATTCTTAACATTTCTCGCGGTGCGATAAATGCTGCAAGTTTTGCACCCATTTTTTATGAAAAGTGGAACAACGCACGGTTTCACCATACTTTTCCACAATTGAGTGTTTCTCAGAACATCGACAAACATCCCCATTCCGAATGGATTAGGCGAGGAGTTTCGCGCTGATGCCGCGATTGGATAAACATCAGCCCAGCCCGAAACACTCGATGCGGCGACGATTGAGAACTCGCCGCACTCTTTCATTTTACCTGACGTAGAAGGACGCGCATACATTGTCAGGTCTGACTGTTTTTGTTTCGATATTTACAAGGAATGTCGCGATACCTTCTGGACAATCTTCTTTGACAAAACCCATGATCTCAATAAATGTTGGGGTGGTATCTGGCTTGGTTACCCCAATATGTGGCGTCAATACAACCGTATAATAAGTTTGCTCGCTAAATTCCACCGACCAAGTGGCATAGATATCCGTATAATATCCAAATCCATCAAGAACTTGGTAAAAATATTTGAATTGGGCAGTTAAATTATCCTTTGTGCGATCCTTTGCTATCTGAACCGCCTGTAATTTACCATCCTCAGAGCCTACTGCTTTTGGAGTAGATGTTGGCGAAACAACGATCACAGGTCGGCTGCTGCATCCATAAACTGACAGGAAGATCAAAACGGAAAGAAAGAAATGAACAGTTTTCATGAAGTGATTTTTAGGCATAAATCCTCAATTGAATATTTGCTTAACACATTATCATTATTACCGGTGTCATCAAGTCAAACTAAACGGATTAGTCGTCTCACCCAGTCTGGATGTCTGGCTCGTCCTTTGGAATATCCACTGTTTGAAATGGCGCTAAAACCGAACGCTCAATTATAAAATTGTATAGGTGATTATTTTTGGGGAAAAAGCAACTTGAGATAAATCTGTTTTGCAACTTTTTTTCGCCAATACTTTTCTATAATTGAGCTAACTAATAAAGGTGGGAAACGTTGAGCTTTCCACCTTTATTTCTGCTTATTATGAAACAGTTGATATTTGTGAATTCACAAATTTCCGAAGTTCCATCGGATTGCTGATGCCCCTGAAATATTCTTTGGTCCCACCACTTCCGACAACCGAGACAGTCCCAAAATTAAAGATGCGTCCGCCGATGGATTGGCTAATCGAAACACTTTCAACTTTGGTCAAAAGGATTTCTAATGAATGTCTTCGGATAAATCCCCGTTTTGCGATTATCCGTCTATTTGTAAGCGCAAACTCGGTCGTCCAAAATTCCGTAAGGATTTGAACTGCAACCATTAGGCCGGCAACGATGACTACAAAAACCGCCAAGGGGTGAATTTGGTTTGCGATCATAGCAAGGATAATTACGGAAATTCCAGGCCAAATTAACTGCGCTAATGATGGCTGTGCGCTATACACAATCGTTTCCCCAGGAACAAGACTGTCTTCGATATAACTCATTCTACATTCTCCTCGTATAAATTTTTGTTGGGAGATTTGGCAACCTATCATTTCCCCCGCACATTAAATATAGCATATTCGTGAAATTAGAAACAAAGGGAATATCTGAAACCTACTATCAAAATTGTAAGGCTCGAATTAAACAATGTAATATCCGTTCCGGCACCGGAACAACACCACTTCTCGTCAAACTGTCCCGCAACTGGTACACCCGCATGTCGCTCGCAGCCACAGGATGGCACCAGGCGAACGTATGTTCTGGAGCGGTGTATTGACACCTGTTGACAGGAAAGTGGGCCGCTGTGTCCGTCCTGGTAGTGATCACGATTGGTTTAGCGGTGGAAACCGGGGGACTATCTCGGTTCTGGACTGGTAGTATAATTAAGTCCACCAAGGGATATGCGAAAACCATAACCAGGAGCCTCCGGTTTTTCCTTCGGCCCATCGTACCCCAAGATGTGGCGGTTAAAAGGCAAATTTTTGAAATTTACCCCCTATATATAGTGGTTGGCGCGGCGAGAAAAAAAAAGGCAAACTCATAAGCCCTTGGTTGATGGTTCAAATCCATTCCTCGCCACTTTCGTTTGGAACCACCATATATTTGGGAAGAAGCGCTTAAACCTACCTCTATATGGCGGTTTTTTATTAATTCATGCAGCTTTTGCACAATCCGTGCAAAAGCTGCATGAATTTTATCATCCAAACCCCACCAGGCAGGCCGCCCTGATGATGGATACTGCGTGACCGAGCGGGATCGCGCCGGGGATGGGGGCCAGGCGGGGGCCGCTGGTGACCTGCGAGATCACCTGGCGTTTCCCAACGGAAACCAACATTAATTGCCGCGTTTCTCCGCCATACCAGGGGGTAAGATTCTTGACGCGGGTAAAGCGCGCCACCTCGGGTGGAAACGCATCTGCTGAGACTGCCGCGACTACCAGGTTGGGGATTTGCATGCGCAGCACATGCGGCATGGGGAAGTGCTGGTTAACCAGTTCACTGAATTGATCTGCGATGTTGATCAGCCGGTCCAGGCGGCTAAAAGCCGCTTTTTCCCAATCGACAAACAGGAAGTGTTCTTCAACTTTTGCGAACGCCATTTGCTGCCGTTCCGGGTCATAGGCGTACAGCAATGCCTGCACTCCCGGCACACTCGCCGGGTCCCCAATCATGTACCCCTGCTGCTGTAGTTCTATAGCCAATTTTGTGATGAAATCATTCAGCATGGTTTCCTCGATTTAGATATTGATTCAGGTTTCCGGCATCGCTAAAAATCGTAAAGTAAAGTCAGCGCGAGGTCTGTGATGACAGAACCAAATGGTGAGCCGGGATCAACGGATGCATGGTTTGCCTGTACGTTAGATACTACCTCTATTGTGGATGCCTTTTGGTTTTTTGGCAACAAAAAGATTGTCAGTTCTCCCAAGTGAATGTAGAATCGAAAGCAGTTCACATTTTCGTAATCATGTGCCATCCGGAACGGATTGGCGTGTCTGATCCACGCATCACTATAAAAAAGGATCGATTCGATGTCTTCTGAAGATTTTCCAAAGGATTTTGTGTGGGGGGTTGCCGCGGCTTCGTATCAGGTAGAGGGCGCATGGAATGAAGATGGCAAAGGGCCATCCGTATGGGATATGTTCTGCCGTACCCCGGGGGCGGTATGGCAGGGCCAATCTGGCGATGTAGCCTGCGATCATTATCACCGCTATCCTGAGGATATCGCCCTCATCAAAGCCCTGAGGGCGCATGCTTACCGCCTATCCATCTCGTGGCCGCGCGTGCTGCCCGCCGGGACGGGTGAGTTCAGCGTGGCCGGGCTGGACTTTTACGACCGGCTGATTGATGGGCTGCTCGAGGCCGGGATTACACCCTATGTGACCCTATTTCACTGGGATTATCCGTATGAATTATTTTGCCGCGGCGGCTGGCTGAACCCGTACAGTTCAGATTGGTTTGCCGATTACACGACCCTGATTGTGAAGAAGCTATCAGACCGGGTGGTAAACTGGATGACTTTAAACGAGCCCCAGGTGTTTTTGGGCTTGGGCCATCAGGAAGGGCGCCACGCCCCCGGATTGCGTCTGCCTATCTCAGAGGTCCTTAAAGCCACTCACAACGCGCTGCTGGCCCATGGAAAGTCTGTACAGGCGATCCGGGCGCATGCGGTCAAGCACCCGCTGATCGGTTTTGCCCCAATTGGCAGTGTGCACTTCCCGGTCAGCGACAACCTGGCCGATGTGGATGCCGCCCGCCAGGCCATGTTCTCGGTGACCAAAAAGAACTGCTGGAATGTCGCCTGGATCGCCGATCCGATCTTCTTTAAGCAATATCCCACCGATGGTCTGGCACTCTTTGGCAAGGATGCCCCCCAGGTGGGCTCCAACGACATGGAGATTATCGGGCAGCCCCTGGATTTTTACGGGGTGAATATCTACAGTGGGTTGCGCGTGCAGGCCGGGGCAGATGGCAAACCGGTGGAAGTCGGCGACCCACTGGGTGGCCCGCGCACGGCTTATTCCTGGACGGTGTCGCCCGAGTCGCTGTATTGGGGACCGAGATTTTTATACGAGCGTTATAAAACGCCAGTGTACATCACCGAAAACGGTATGGCCAATGTAGATTGGGTGGCGCAGGACGGTAAGGTGCACGACCCTCAGCGTGAAGATTACATTCGCCGCTACCTGTTGGAACTGCGCCGGGCAATTCGCGATGGCGTGGACGTGCGCGGGTATTTTCACTGGTCCATTATGGATAATTTTGAATGGGCAGTGGCTTACCAGCAGCGCTTCGGCCTTATACACGTCGATTACACCACTCAAAAACGCACCCCCAAAGACAGCTACTATCTTTACCAGCAAATTATCAAAGAAAACCGGGTGGTTTAGGGTCTGAAGGATTAGAATTTTTTAATCGGGTTGAAGGAGAGCGCAATGAAACTGGCGACATTTGAAATCAATGGCGAAACGAAGTTTGGTATAGTGCTGGGGGATGAAATTGCCGACCTGACCCAGGCGGGTGTGGGTGGTTCAATGCGTGAATACATCGCCGGCGGGCCTGCTGTGTGGCAGCGCGCCGCGGCTGTGCTGCGCGACCCCAGTTGCCCGCGGGCGGCTGTGGCGGCAGTGCGCTGGCTGGCGCCCGTGTTGGACCCGGCCAAGGTGGTGGCGATTGGCTTGAATTATAAGGATCACGCGGCAGAGCAGAAAATCGCGCTGCCCAAATCGCCGCTGATATTTGCAAAATTCGCTTCGGCCATCACCGGTCCGTATGACCCCATTCGGTGGGACCCGGCGTTAACCCAGCAGGTGGATTATGAGGTGGAGTTGGCTGTGGTAATCGGCCGCCGGGCGCGCCGCGTGAGCGAGGCCGACGCGCTGGATTATGTGTTTGGCTATACCATTCTCAACGATGTTTCGGCGCGCGACCTGCAATTTGGTGACAAGCAGTGGGTGCGGGCCAAAAGCCTGGATACATTTTGCCCGACTGGCCCGCTGGTGGTGACCGCGGATGAAATTCCGGACCCGCAAGTGCTGGATGTGCGCTGTTTGGTCAACGGGCGCGTGATGCAGAACTCGAACACGGCGCAAATGGTGTTTGGCGTGCGCCAGTTGATCGCGCACTGCTCGCAAGCCTTTACCCTGGAACCGGGTGATTTGATCGCGACCGGCACGCCCAGCGGGGTGGGCGTCTTCCGCACCCCGCCATTTTTCCTGAAGGATGGCGATGTGGTGCGCACCGAGATTGATGCGATAGGGTATCTTGAAAACGTATGTATGTTTGACGCCGCCTGAGGCGGATGAGGAAGCAAAACCATGAACTCAGAGCGCTATCTGGTAACGGGATCGATGGGCTGTATTGGAGCTTGGGTGGTGCGTAACCTGGTTCAGGATGGAGCCGTGGTGACGGCTTTGGATGCCTCTCAGGATGATCACCGCCTAAAACTGATTATGACCCCGCCCGAGCTGGCGCAAGTGCGCCAGGTTCAGAGCGATATTACCGACCTGGATGGCCTGGAAAAAGTGGTCAAAGATCACGGTATCACGCATATAATCCACCTGGCTGCGCTGCAGGTGCCCTTTTGCAAAGCCAACCCGGCGTTGGGCGCCAGAGTCAACGTGGTGGGCACGGTCAACATTTTTGAAGTTGCCCGCCGCGCGGCGCTGCCCCAGGTGGTGTATGCCAGCAGCGTGGGGGTATATGGTCTGAGTGAGGAATATCCGGATGGGACTGCCCCCGAGAATGCCGACCCGCGCCCGCGCTCGCTTTACGGCGTGTACAAACAGGCCAATGAAGGTACAGCGCGCGTTTTCGCCTGGGATTACGGCATTCATTCGGTCGGTTTGCGCCCGTATGTGGTGTATGGTCCCGGCCGCGACCAGGGCATGACATCTGGCCCCACCTGGGCCATGCTCGCCGCCGCTGCCGGCAGGCCTTACCGCATTTCTTACTGCGGTAGAAGCGGCCTGAACTATGTGGAGGATGTGGCCCGACTCTTTATCCGCGCCAGCCGCGCCACAACCGGCGGGGCCGAGGTGTATAACGTGCGCGGTAGCGCGGTGGATATGACCGAGATCGTGGCGGCGATCGAACAGGCTGCTCCGCAATCCGCCGGGCAAATCAGCTTTGCGCCCAATCATCTGCCGCTGCCCGAAGATATCGAAGATACCCGCCTGCGGGCAGCTTTCCCGCACCTGGCGGTTACGCCGTTGGCTGAGGGAGTGGCCCGCACGATTGCCCACTTCCGCCAGGCATTGGCCGATGGCCGGGTACAGGTGGAAAACATCCCGACCTGAGCTGCGGGGGTTTTAAGCCAGCTCCAGTGTGCGAAAACACAGGCCGCAGTTCTGAAAGGCATGCAGCAATTGCTCTTGAGAAACCGAGTTCAGGCCTTTGACTACTACCCGCAGCAGAAAGCCGCCGTCGGGCAGGGTGTCATTGACTGAGCGCACAATATTGCCGCCCTGTTCTGAAACCAGCCCGGCCAACAGCGATAAGATCCCAGGACGATTGTCCTGGGGACCCGCGTCTATATTGAGCGTGGTCCAGCCCAACTGGCCTTTGGAAATCCCCAATTCACTCAGCGCAGCATTAACATCTTCCAGCCGCACCGCGCCGCCGCCTACGGCGGAATAAAAATCTTCCAGGCTTGCGCAGGATAAGCGTTCCAGCAGGTTATCGATTTTGTCGCGCTCCAGCGCGCGCACATCTTCCAATGCCAGCAAACCGCGTTTTGCGATCAGTTCTTTGATCAGTTGGCGACCCACCTCGGCAGAACGCCGCAGGCTTTCGGTGGCTAAAACGGCGCGCAGCAGGTTGGCCGTGGAAAGGTTGCTGTATTTCAGCCATTCTTCATTGGGGGGCTGGCGCGGCCCGTCGGTGATCACTTCCACTACATCACCTGGCTTAACATGGTCGGAAAGGTGCACTAAGACGCCATTTACTTTTACTGCGCTGATTTTATCCAGTAGAAATTCGCGTTGTATGCTGGCGACCGCATCCAATACGGTGGAGCCTTCGGGGAGAAAGCGCGCCCCGCCGGTGGGCGTAAGGATTTCAATCGGGCGATAATTGCTGATATCTTTGTTTTGGCGCATGGCATACACAATGCCCCACAGGTTTTCGCCTTCCATCTCATCCGTGGCAATGGCTACCTCAATCGCGCCGTATTCGCCCATCCAGGCACTCACATGCAGGGCGCGATAGCCATTTTGCGGATAAGCGATGTAATCGTCAAATTGGCTCGGGTCAATGTAAGGGCCGAATAAGCGGTTGATACTGGCCAGCAGCAAATAGCATTGTTTGAAATCATTACTGGAAAGTATCAGGCGAAAGCTGATCAGATCGTTGACCGCGGCATAAGAATTGAGCGAAGCCTTGCGCAGACGGGCCAATTGGCGCAGTTTTTGCCAGGATTGCCAGTAGCCGTTGACGATGATTTCTACGCGCCCATCCAGCCCGGCCTGCTCCATGGCCTGCCCCAACTGCTGCATGATCGAATGGATGAAATCAATCCGCAGGCGCGGATCGGTGTCAATTTTTGCACGCACCAGGGTAAAGGTGTCGGGATCGAAAAATGGAAATGCGGCATCTTCCAGCCAGCGCCGCCAGGTGTAGCAATTAAGGATGCCGGCCAGTTTGCCATAAGCGCGGATCGCTTCTTCGGCTTTCTTCTTGCGTTTGGCCGGGGGCATATGCTCGAGAGTCATCACGTTATGGCTTTTATCGGCCAGTTTCACCAAAAAAATGCCCGGGTCACGGAACATGGCAATTTTGCGCAGGGTTTCCAACTCGCGTGAGCGCCCGTCACGCGGGTTGCTGAGTTTGGTCATGCCATCGACGATGTAAGCTACTTCCTGCCCCAACGGGCCAGGGAAGGCCTGCCGCAGGCGTTCGAGCGATTCATTGGAATCATCGTTCGAATCTTCGACGGTGTCATGCAGTAGGCCGGCAATGGTCCAGGCTTCATTTCCGACCAACCGATCTAAAAAGCCGGCGACCCAACCGCAGTGGGTTTCAAAATACGGTTCTCCACTCAGCCTTTTTTGATCGCCATGGATTTTTTTGCCCAGTTGAAAGGCCTCAGCGATTTTTTCGGTGCGGGGGACAAACTCGCCCACATCAAATTCGGTTCGCAGCCTGGGTCGAATCTCTTTTACTTCGCAAATTGTAACCATAAAGCACCTGAATCAGAGAAAACAAAAATAATCGAAATAAACCCTCATTTTTAGTTTATTTCAAAACCAGGGGATGTCAAACCTTTGTAGCATGTGCGGGGATATGAGATGCACACCTTAGCGCGGCATTTACAATCAGAACAGCCGGTGGTTCTACCACCGGCTGTTCTGATTGGGATCCCCAATTTTTTCTATGCAGAAGGAGCAGTCTCCTGCTCCGAGTACAGTTCGTAGGTTTCTTCCAACTGGTGTCGGAACTGGCGGGTGTAAAGCTGATAGTATTTTCCGCTCAGATGTAGCAATTCGCTGTGGCTGCCGGATTCGGCGATTTTTCCGTCTTCGATCACCAGTATGCGGTTGGCTTTCTTGATGGTAGACAGGCGGTGGGCAATAATAAAGCTGGTCCGGCCTTCCATTAATGTGCTCATGCCCTTCTGGATCAAGGCCTCAGTCAGTGTATCCACCGAACTGGTGGCTTCGTCCATGATGAAGATTTCTGGCTTGGCCAAAATGGCGCGGGCCAGGCTGATGAGCTGTTTTTGACCCACCGAAAGCAGGTTGCCGCTTTCACCCACCGGTTCGTCATACCCTTTGGCCAGCCGGGAGATGAAATCATGCGCACCCGCCAACTGGGCCGCTTCTTCCAGGGCCGCATCGCTGGCATCCAGGCAGCCGTACCGCAGATTGTCGCGGATCGTGCCTGAGAAGAGGTGCGGGGTTTGCAGCACAATGCCGATCTTGGATTGAATAGCATACAGGCTGAGTTGGGTGTAATCCAGTCCGTTGATGCGGATTTCACCACGGGTAGGTTCGTAGAAGCGGCACAGCAGGTTGACGATGGTGGTCTTGCCGCCCCCGGTGGGGCCCACCAATGCGATGGTATCCCCCGGGTTTACCTGCAGAGAAAAATCTTTCAGAACCGCTTTACCGTCGTCATAAGCAAAATCGACATGATCGAACTCGATCTTGCCCCGGATGGTGCCCGGATCGGTTGCGTTGGAACGATCCACCACGGTCGGGACGGTATCGACCAGCGAAAATATGCGCTCGGCCGAGGCAATAGCGTGTTGAATTTCGGCGAAAATGCGCGCCAGGTCCTGCACCGGCCACATCATGAATGTGACATAGGATACAAAGGCCTGGATGCCGCCCACAGTCATCTCGCCATATTGCGCCTGTATCCCGCCAAACAGCACGATTGCGCCCAGCGCGATGGCCGAGATCATCTGCACCGAGGGCAAGAAGAGCGCGCTCAGCCAGGCGGCGCGGTACGATGATTTATACATTCTCTGGGTAATTTCGCCAAACTCGCGCATATTTTCTGCTTCGCGGCCCAGCGCCTTCACCACCCGCACCCCGGTGATGGATTCGTTATAAGCGCCAGTGATTTTTGAGTTGTATTTGCGCACATTACGAAATTCACCCAGGATGCGTTTGCGAAACTGGTAGGCTACATAAATCAAGATTGGCAAAATCGCCAGCACAATCAGTGCCAGCCGCCAGTTAATGATCAGCATGAAGATCATGGAGGTAAAAATATTCATGATGGCCCAGGTCGAATCCACCAGGCCCCAGGTTACCAGGTCCGAGACGCGTTCCGAATCTGAGGTGACCCGCGCCATAATCCAGCCCACCGGCGTGCGGCTGTAGTAAGCCAGCGAAAGCTGCTGGAGGTGGTTAAACATGGTCTTTCGCAGGTCATAGCGGATACGTTCACCGAGCACACCTGCCAGGTAAATAAAGGTCAAAACAAGGCAGGCCTGTACAACGATCAATGAGCCGTATTGGATCAGGATGGAGACAATCGCATCGATATTGCGGCCCACGATGCCTTCATCGATAATCCGTTTGCTCAGGAAAGTAAAATAGGAATCCAGCGAAGACGTCAGCAGGATGCTGAACAGGAACCCCACCATCCACTTCCAATGGGGCACGGTCAGTTGCAGAATACGCATGAAAGTGCCGCGGCTGAAACGGCTGGGTCGATCTTCGTCTTCCAGATACTCATCCAGCATTGGCGAGCTCCTTTTCCAGTTCCACTTCGATCCGGGTCTGGATCTCGTAGATTTTGCGGTAAATGCCGTCCTGGCTGACCAGTTCTTCATGGCGGCCGCTTTGCACGATGCGGCCTTTATCCATGACCAGGATTAAATCGGCGATCATGATCGATTGGATGCGGTGCGCGATGATAAACGTGGTGCGGTTTTTCATCAGGAGCTGCAGCGCTTCGCGAATTTCGGCCTCGGTTTCGGTGTCTACCGAGGAGGTGGAATCATCAAAAATGAGAATGCGCGGGTTCTTCAGCAGCGTGCGCGCAATGGCCACGCGTTGTTTTTGGCCGCCGGAAAGGGTTACCCCTTTTTCTCCCACCAGGGTTTCATAGCCCTTGGGAAAGGTCATGATCACTTCGTGAATGGCAGCCGCCCTGGCGGCAGTTTCCACTTCTTCCTGCGAAACTTCGCGGCCCACGCCGTAGGTGATATTTTCGCGGATGGAACGTGAGAACAGGAACGGTTCCTGTTCCACGATGCCAATCTGGCTGCGCAAGATGCGCCGGGGATAGCGTTTGAGTTCCACCCCGTCCAGCAGCAATGAGCCGCCGGTGTATTCGTAAAAACGCGGCAGCAGGTTGACCAGTGAGGTTTTGCCGGATCCGGTTGACCCCAATAGGGCAATCACCTGGCCCGGTTTGACCGTGAAATTAATCTTTTCCAAAACGGGTGTACCGGGCTCGTATTCAAAATCGACATCTTGAAACTCCAGCGCACCCTGAATGCCGTTCTGTGGGGTGAAATCACCTTCGTCTAGGTTTTCTCGATCCTGTTTTATGATTTCCATGACCCGGCCAAAAGAAACCTGCCCGGTGGAAAGCTGCACGATAAGCCGGCCCAGGTTGCGCATCGGAAAGATGATCCAAACGATCAGGCCGACATAGGCCAGATACGTGCCGATGGTGATTTCGCCATTGACGGTCATAGTGGCGCCTACCAGGAAGCCGGTGAGCATTTGCAAACCGCAGATGACATCGGAAACCGGCCAGAAGAGCGAATGCATGCGCAGCAGACGTTTACCACGCTGGAATTTCTCCCAATTATCCTGGTTAAATTTATTTTTTTCATATTCCTGGCGTGCGAAAGCCTTGACCACCCGCACCCCGGAGAGGTTTTCTTGCAGCGTGGTCGAAAGTGTGGCTTCTTGCTCCTGGTAGGCTTCATACGCCTTGGAGACGCGTTTGAAAAACCAGATCGAAGTGAGCACGATCAGCGGTACCACGGCCACTGAAATGAACGCCAGTTTGACGTTGAGGCTGAGTAGTGCGATGAAATTAACCGTAAACAGCAGGAAGATACGCCCAATTCCGATTGCCTGGTCGGAATAAAAGCGGCGCAGGGCGTCCACATCCGAGGTGGAACGTTGAATTAGCTCGCCAGTCTCCATTTTGGAGTGATAGGTAAAGCTGAGGTATTGGATGTGATCGAACAGGTAATTGCGCAAGCGGCGGGTGATGCCTTCAGCGGTTTGCGCCGCCCAGCGCCCGCTCATAAAGGTCATGCTGCCTTCCAAAAACGCCAGCCCGATGAAGCCCAACGCGATTAACGGCAGGCTGACAGCGGCGGTTGGGCTGACGAAATAATTGTCGATGAAATAACGCAGCAACAGATACGTTGTCGTTTTTGCCAGGGCCGCAACCCCCAAAGTTACCGTCGCGCCCACGTAGAGCAGACGGAACCCGGTCATCATGCGCCACAAACCGGCCACGCGGTTGGTGGTAACGGCATTTTTTATATCATAATTGGATGGTAGTGTAGCCAAAGAGACCCTCCCGGCGCTAAAAGCACCGTAATCTCGCTTTCAATTGGGTTCAGAACGATGGCGTGAATTGTGCCCCCCGGCGCATTTACGCCATCCGCCTCTATATAGGGCGAAAATGGTTAGTATGGGTTAAACGGGACCAAATTATACTATAAATTAGTAAACTTTTATGCTGCGGGTACCAGGGGCAAAAATCCTGTGGGTCAGCCTGGCCTCCAGTGAACTGCTCCGTGCTAGCGATTCGCCAGCACCACCAACAACCAGATGCCGTAGGCGATGGCGGTGGCGCCAAACATCGTAAAAATCCAATCTGCGGCCCGCCGCACCTTTTGGGACGGGTTCATGTCCAGCACGATTCCACGCACACCCAGCAGTGAATGGGTGACCACGATTACAAGAAAGAATCCTTCCATGATGGGGATGACGGGTACTTTGTAATAGCGGATGACATCTTCATAGTTTAGCAGACCACTCGGCGCGACGGCGTGATTGATTACAAAGTGTATGCCCAGCACCACGATCACCAGCAGACCGGCGAGAATTTTATACAGCCATAACCAGATGCCTTCGTTATGTTTTGGTGAGGAGATGTGATCGATCATAGCGGCCTCTTATTCCCCAAAGAACATGATCTGGCCAAACCAGAAGAGGATCAGCAGCGCGACTGCCATCAGCGCGAGGAAGCTTTGCTTCTGGTAGCGTGTGCCAATACCAAAACTCGTCAGGGCGATGCGGATGCCATTCAAGCCGTGGATCACCCCGGCAGCGATGACCAGCAGTTCGCCAACCTTGAAAACCGGATTTTTGGCCATGGCGATGAAGCTATTAAATGCCGCGGCCCCCTGCGAAAGTTGGCTGAGCGCGATAAGGTGAAGCAGCAGGTACAGGGTTAAGCCCAGGGCTGTGATGCGGTTCAGGATAAAGGCCCAATAACCGATCTGACGATTGCGAGGGTCGAACCAACGCCAGAAATTGGAGGGAGTGGGATGGTTGGACATGGGTTTGCCGTCCTTATTTGCGGAAGAGCTGCTTAATGCGGTACGCGAGGGTCTTCTTGCGCAAATCCATAATGCGCCATGCGGGGTCAACGTTGGAAGGGCACACGGCACTGCATTCGTAGGCCGAATGGCACCCCCACGCGCCGTCGTGCTGATCGGCAAAATGGATTAACGCGCTGTTTTTGGATTGGTTGAATGCCTGTTGGGCAGCCGCCAGCACTGCTGGGCCATAATAGGTCTCCGATGTCAGTGCGGAAGGGCAGGCGCTGACGCACAGACCGCATTCGATGCAATCCACCAGGCGTTCAAACTCGCCGTCGGTGACGGAGCGCGTGTCCGCATCGTGCGGCAGGGCCGCCTGTGCCAGAGATGCAACCTGCCCGAACTGGGCTGCTTCGAGGTGCGTATAGAAATTGGACATATCCACAACCAGGTCGCTGACCACTGCAAAATTACGCAACGGCTCCACTTTGAGCGTGCCGCCATTGTGGGTGACGGAACGGATGGAGGTGATGCACGTCAGCTTTTCAACACCGTTGACCAGCATGCCGCAGGCGCCGCAGGTGGAATGGTGGCAGGCGTGGCGGTAGGTGAGGCTGCGGTCATGGAAGGCCCAAATGCGTTCGACCCCGTCCAGCACATATTCATCCGGGTCGATTTCCAACTGAAACGATTGGTACAGGCGTGGTTCCTGGTTCTTCTGGCGCGAAACCACGAAGGTTACTTTCCACTTTTCTACATTCAACGCGTTCGATCCTTAATTTTGGTAATAATCGCGGTAAGAGCTCAGCACCACGTCGCGGGTCTGGCATTCAGCCCGCACACCCAGTTTTTGGCACACCAGGTCGGCGGTTTTTTCTGCCATGCCCCGGCAGGTGGTGGCTTTACCACCCGTAATGGTAACAAAGCCACCTAGACCTGAAATTTCCTGGTGATCGTAACATTTGAAAGTCCGCGAGAGGCTGCGGCCTTCCTCACTGGAATCGATCAGGGGGCGGGCAGACATATATGCACCGCGCATGTGGGCCTGGCGCAGGATGGGCAGCAGTTCAAATGCTTCTGTGTTCATTTGCCGCACCTGTTCCTTCAGCACCGGAATGTAATCGACGTCCGTGGCTTCAAACGAGGTGGTTCCGATCACCGCCATGCGCCGCTGGGGAATAATGATATCGCCATCGCCAGGTTCGTTAAGGCGGTTAATCACACGCTGGGTGGCGCGCTGGTCGAATGCCACCATCACCCCGGGCGTTTGTTTCAACGGTACGGAGGTATTTCCCATGGCGGCGATTTCGCCTGCCCAGACCCCCGTGGCATTTACCAGCATGTCTCCGCGTACTTCAAATTCCTTACCACTGGTGCGATCCCATACCCGAACGCCGCGCACCTGTTTTTGACCGTCGATGACCAAACCTTTGACCTGGTGGTAGGGCCAGAACTGCGCCCCGCGCTGTTTGGCGCTGGCGGCAAAGGCCAGGGCCAGGCGCAATGGGTCAAAAACACCATCTGGAACGAGGTAAGCCAACAAAACTTTGGGGTTGAGGTTTGGTTCAAGCCTCAGTGCGGCTTTGCCCGTCAGTTCTTCGACCGGTATATGGCAGGCATGTGCGCCTTCAATAAAGCGGGGGGCATAAGCCACGTCCGCTTCATTCAGGGCCACGAATAAACCGCCGTTAAATTCGATACATTGTTTGGCAATTTTGCGCAGAAAAATATTTTCGTCAATACATTCAATCCCGGCTTCGGCCTCGCTAACGCAGTAGCGCGCGCCGGAATGCAGCAAACCGTGAGTACGCCCCGAGGTGCCAGAGGCGATTTCTCCGCGTTCTAAAACGGTGACTTTGAAGCCGCGCAGGGTCAGGTCGTGCGCGGTGGCGCAGCCGGTAAAACCAGCGCCGATGATGATGGCATGCGGTTGATCGGGCATAAGTTCAGTCAATCCAATTCAATGTGCGGGTGACCGCCTTTTTCCAATTGGCATACAGGCGGGCGCGGGTGTCTTCAGCCATGTCGGGCTGCCATTCACGATCCACGCCCCAATTGGCGCGCAGTTCGGAGAAGTTCTTCCAGTAACCTACCGCCAACCCGGCGGCATAGGCGGCGCCCAGCGCGGTGGTTTCGGCCACCCGCGGGCGCACCACCGGGGCATTGAGCATATCGGCCTGGAACTGCATCAGCAGGTCGTTAACCACCATGCCGCCATCCACTTTCAGCGCGGTTAATTTAACCCCCGAGTCTTTTTCCATGGCGTCCACCACTTCGCGGGTCTGGTAGGCGGTGGCTTCCAGGACGGCCCGGGCAATATGGCCGCGGTTCACGAAGCGGGTTAATCCCACCACCACCCCGCGCGCATCACTGCGCCAGTGCGGCGCAAACAGCCCCGAAAAGGCCGGGACGAAGTATGCGCCGCCATTATCGGGGACCGAACGCGCCAGGGGTTCAATATCGCTGGAATTTTCGATCAGCTTCAGGTTGTCGCGCAGCCACTGCACCAGGGCTCCGGCGATGGCAATAGAGCCTTCCAGGCAGTACACCGCTGGTTGGTTGCCAATCTGATAGCCCAGGGTGGTCAGCAGCCCGGCCTGGCTTGGAATGGGTTGGGTGCCGGTATTCATCAGCAAGAAACAGCCGGTGCCGTAGGTATTTTTGGCTTCGCCGGGCGAATAGCAGGCCTGGCCAAACAAGGCGGCCTGCTGGTCACCTAAAATACCCGCCACGGGCACACCTTCCAAAACGCCTTTGGCATACCCGTATATTTGCGAGGATGGGCTGATGCGCGGCAGCATGGCGCGCGGAATGCCCATCACTTGCAGGATATCGTCGTCCCAATCCAGGGTCGCCAGATTCATTAACAGGGTGCGCGAGGCGTTGGTTACATCGGTAAGGTGAACCCCACCGCGCGGGCCGCCAGTCAGATTCCACGCAATCCAACTGTCGATGGTGCCGAACAGCGCCAGGCCTTTTTCCGCATCTGCGCGGGCGTTGGGTACATTATCCAGAATCCAACGGATTTTTGGGCCGGAGAAATAGGTAGCCAGGGGCAGGCCGGTCTGTGCGCGAAAACGACCCTGACCTCCCTCACCGCCCAACGCATTGCACAACACGTCGGTGCGGGTATCCTGCCAAACGATGGCATGTCCATAGGGTAAACCGGTCATTCGGTTCCACACCAGGGTAGTTTCTCGCTGATTGGTGATGCCCACGGCTGCCAGGTCGCTAGGCGAAAGGTCTGATTTGTGAAGCGCGTTTTGCACAACTTCCTGGGTGCGCTGCCAGATTTCCAGCGGATCGTGCTCAACCCAGCCGGGTTGCGGCAAAATCTGGCGGTGTTCTTTTTGGTCAATCGCAATCACGTTGCCGAGTAAATCGAAAACCATGCAGCGTGTGCTGGTAGTCCCCTGGTCAATGGCGGCGACAAAGCGAGACATAGAAAAACTCCTGGGTACTCAAGCAGATACCTCTGTGTGGGTAGCATTTACGATCAATCTTTGGCGCAGTGCCAGGTAATTTATTCGGTAGAACGGGTGAAAATGGTTTTTCTAATACAAATGCCGGCTGTGCCCGGCACGTGGGGAATTTAGTTTATCAAATTATAATGCAACTCCACCGAATGTTACTGAAACGGTGGAGTTGATTGGATGGTGCGTCTTATTTATTGGTGGAAGTGATCAGTCGGTAGCCAATGTTTCGCACTGTCATAACCAACATGGGGTGATCCGGATCGGGCTCCATTGCGTGGCGCAGTTGATATATTTGCCAGCGAGAGATAGCGCGGGCCTCGCGCGCCGCCAACGAATAGCCCTGGGCTTCCATCACGAGAGCTTCATAAGAGACCGGGCGGGGTGAGTGGCGGATGAGTGTGACGAGATAATTAAAGGTGGAGGGGGGTAATGAGATGGCCCGCCCACGGAATTCCACCTGCTGCGCTTTGAGATCGAGGATGAAATCGTCCTTCTGGATGAAGCGCGAAGAATCCATGGGCACCATGGAGGGCTTTACTCCGTCTTCTTTCTGCGAGGGCTTATCGATTTTTTCCAGTTCATCTAACAGGGTGCGCATTTGTGAAAGAATGGTGGTTCGGCGCTTATTTGTTTCTTCCTCATCCAATATTTTTTGAACTCTTTCAAGGAAGATAGCCGGATCAATGGGTTTGATAAAATAATCGCGCGCGTGCAGCCGCATGGCCTCCACCGCGGAATCCAGGCCGGCGAAACCCGTTAAAATGAGCACAGGCAGGTAGGGATGGGTTTTACGTATTTCTGCCAGCAGCGAAAGCCCATCCATATCAGGCATTTTTATGTCCAGGATCGCCAGGTCGAAGGTTCCGCTCATTAATGTTTCCACGGCGTCTTTGGGATGATCCGCGGTCGTAACAGAATAACCTGCCCGTTTTAAGACAAAGGCCAGTGTTCTTCTAAAATTTTCATCGTCGTCTAAAATCAGGATACTTGCGGACATATCGCCCCTCACCCAGGTTCGCTAAAAGGGATTAATTAAGAGTAGTTTATTTATATCATAGGTTGAAAAAGGGGCAATCATTTATTGCCTGAATTATGGCATGATCCGCTTCATGCCTGTTTGTTCAGTTCGGTCCAGTTCTGGTTCGTTTCCTGGTTGGGGTTGTAATTCGGGTCGCTGCTGACGATATATTCGCCCAGCGGGTTGGACCAGGCCTGCGAATACCCGGATGGAAGTTGGACAGCCTGGTTGGCATTTGGGTCGTAAAAAGATTCGACACCACGCATGGCCTGGCTGCCGCGGTCCATGATTCCATCCAAGACCGCCTGGTTTTAGTAGTAGCCCTGCACCTGAGCATCACCGATCTGGTTGGCGGTTTGGCTGAAACTACGGCTCATCTGGCCAATATCGTGAATGCGTTGGATCTGGTTTTGCGTCATATACTGGCCCATTTGCACGATGGTGGCGTACCAACGTGGATTGAGCTGAAATGAGGTGATGATGGTGCGGAAAAGGTCTGCCAGTTGATCTAGCTGGCCAAAGCTGGCACGAAACCCCATTTGATAGTTGAGCTGCCAAGAGATTATTTCGGTATATCCGAACATGGAGGGTATGCCGGCGCGCGTCACCGCAACAACACCGATCAAATCTTCTTCAAAAGCCAGACGCAAGCGGCTGGGATATTGAATGCGCAGATGGCCACCCTCCATCTGGGGGTTGTAGCCTGTTTGGGCAGTGGCATTTCCGGCCACCTGGCGAGGCAGATCTGGCACAAGCTCTTCTTTGGCGATGATCAACCCCGCAATGTTGCGAAAGCGTGGCAGGGTGATTTGCTTCATGGCCTGGATCACCGGCAGAGGCGGGTGGACTTCACAACCAAAATATCTCGAACCCATGGGCAGGGCCATCAATGACAAAGGATCATTGAACCAATAAAACGGCAGGGTTGGAAAGACTTCCAACGCTTCTGCACCGGCCGGGTTGTAGATCTGGTACCCCAGGGTGGCTGGCATGCTGGGGTTATCTGGCAGCCAGACCACCCCGCCGTTTACCTGCCAACCGGAGGGGATTAAGACCCGAAAAGCTTCGAGGCCGGTCCCGCCAACATCCATGCAGATATGCGGCGAAAATCGCATCCCTTGGGCCAGGGTCTCGGCGGCGCCAGCCGGCCCGGCTGGGGTGCGAATCAGCCGAGTGCCACAGTATTGGCAAATGACATTATCTGCCGCAGAAGGCAGCCCCGCCCCACACTGCGGGCAGGCCAGAGTTTGAAAGGAATTGTGTGCCGTCAACCTTAACCTCGCTGCTATTGAATGAAAGCGAAGTTATTGTAACAAAAGCGAACCCACGGGAAAAGGTGCTCTTACAGGTTCACCAGACCCTGGCGTACCCCGGAGCGGGCAGCTTCGGTGCGGTTGTTGACCCCCAGTTTGGAATAGATCGAGGAAATGTGATATTTCACCGTTTCCACGCTGATGTGCAACTGCCCGGCAATTTCCTTATTGGCGAAACCCTGCGCCAGGCATTGTAAAACTTCCAGTTCGCGCCGGGTCAGGTTCTCAGGCGGACGGCTGGGCAGGGGATGGCTGGAAACCGGCTCGGGATTGCTGAAGGAACGAGGCAGCAGGCCTGGCTCGGCAATCCACAACCCTTTACTCAAAGCCCGAATCGCCAGGTGGATTTCATCGCCGCTGGCGGTAAAAGAGAGCACGCCCCAGACCCGCGCACCAAAATTGGGCAAGGCAGCGAGCGGGTGTGAGAGCAGCAGCAGGGGTTTGGATGGAGCCGCGCGCTGGATGGTCTTCAGCCAATCGTCGGAAAGCGGGCTCAACGGCGCCAGAATCAGCACGTCGACACGGGCAATGTGCGAGCCCCATTCGACAGGGCTCGCACATTGTGCAATCACGCGCAGCGCTGGATCTGATTCCACCAGCGCTGCCAGACCGGCCCGCAACGCGGGAAATGCGGCTGTGATCAAAATATTCAGGACCGATTTTGAATTATCGTTCTCCAAGCGTCACCTGAACCGCGGCTGGCTGTCCACCGCGCAGGATTTCCACCGTCACCACCCTCGGTAAGGTGGCGTTGCCAATGCCTTGTCCGGCCAGAATTCCCTGCAGTTCATCGTGGTCTGCCACCGGATGCGTGTTGATGCCGGTGATTATATCGCCGACGATCAGGCCGCCGGCGGCTGCCGGGGCATTGTCTTCAATGCCGATCAGTAGTAAGGCGGTTGCTTGCTTGCGTCCCAGGGCTTCTTGCTGGGGTGCCGCCAGGCGCACATCCTGGCTGCGGATGCCAATATACGCGCGGCGAATGTGGCCATGCGTCTGCAAAGCCGCCGCCGCCGGCCACAGCACTTCTACCGGCAGGGTGATGAGCGTTTCCATCACCATTCCAGAGGTGTTCATACCCAGCAAGCCGCCATCGGCGGCAATCAGCGGGCCGCCCGAAAAACCAGGCAGGGGCGCAGTGTCGGTGCGCAGATACTTTTCCAGAATGCCGCCGTCCCCGGTACGCACCGGGCCGCCGATGGCGCTGATCACGCCCAGACTGGCCTGCAAACCGTTCTCGTCTGGGCGCCCCAATGCCAGCACCAATTGCCCCACGCGCGCGGCGGTTGTACTGGCTGCCGCGGGAGTCAAAACAGCTTCGCTTAACCGCAGTAAGGCAATATCGCGCACAGGGTCTCGCCCGGCCACTACGGCGGGAATGGTGCGGCCATCACCCAATAAAATCTTAACATCATCATCGCGTTCGAGGGCATGGTTGGCGGTCACCACCAGGTCGGCGGCATAAGCGATGCCGGTGCAAGGCATGCGCCGGCGGGCATTCACCAGAACAGTGAAGGCACCGGCAGCGGCGACGGCATCGGCAAATCCGTTGGATAAACTTTGGAACTGATCTGAGGCTGTGCTCATGATACGATCTCCTTTATGGGTGAGTTGAACTGTATTGAGATTAGCAGGAAGATCGCGCGCGCGCATCCCCCATCCGGGTAGGGCCAGGGCAGCGCAAACAGGTGGTTAAAAAGCATCAGACACCGGGGTGAGGGGGGCACCTCGATGTCTGATAAAAGGATTATATATCCTTTTATCGAATTTTTCAACTGTTTTTCAACTAATTTGGGTGAGAAAATTCTTAACAGGCGCAAAAGAATAACGCAGTGCATAGGCGGCGATGCTGAAAGCCACCGCCACATTGAGTGATTCCTTGCTGCCCTGCATGGGGATCCAGACGGTACGGTCACATAGGGCCAGTAGTTCGGGATCCACCCCAATTAATTCGTTGCCCGCAACCAACACCAGGGGGGCCTGTGGCGTCTCATGCACGGCCTCAACCAACGAAATCGCCGTGGGGGTGCATTCCAATGCCCATAGCACCGCGCCGCGTTGTTTCAAAGCGCGTGCCGCCAGCAGACTGTTGCGTGAGTAGGACCAATCCATGGCGGTTTCGGCGCCCAGGGCAGTCTTCGCGACTTTAGGATTTTCGGGGGTGGGGGTGATGCCGCACAAATGCAAGTGGCGAAACCCGCAGCCATCGGCGCTGCGAAAAATGGCCCCGACATTGAACGTGCTGCGGATGTTATCCAGCAAAGCCTCTAACACAGGCAGTTGCGGCAGTTGCACGGCGGCCGGTGGGGGCTGCGATGGTCCGACCTCCAGTTGAATGGGGGCATCCGCGCCGCACACCGGGCACAAGGCGGCACGTTTGTGCTCGGTTTCTGCCGGAAAACGAAACTGGCAGGTACTGCCGCTACACTGCCGGATCACATATCTTGAACCTATCATGCAGTGATTATACGTACAAATCCGCCGGTTGGGGAAGTGTTTTAAATTGCTTTTTTTTCGCCTTTGATGTAGAGTTAGTCCATCGCACCCCATTTTCAAACAAAATTCCTTCAGGGAGTGTCTCAAAGGAGCACGATAAATGGAAGCACAAGTCATCACTTGCCCCACTTGCCAGACTGTGAATCCGGCCAAAAACCTGTTCTGCCAATCCTGTGGTAAGCCGCTGCTGCCGCAGCCGGCCAAACCTGCTGAAACGGTGCCGGCCAATGGAGAACTACCGCCATTTGAATCGCCATTGGGTTCGCCGGTCAATCTGAGTAAACCGGTGCCGGTTGCCAATCCAGGCCCAGTCGCGCCTGCCAACGATCCCTTCGGGATGCCGCCAACCATGGTCTACCCGCCGGTGCAGCAGAATATGCCCCCCCAGGGAGGTTACCCGCCGCAGGCCTATCCCACCCAAGGCTATCCACCCCTGAATATGCCGCCCCAGGGCAACTTCCCCCCGCAGGGCTACCCGCCGCAAAATATGCCGCCGCAGGGTGGCTATCCACCGCAAGGCTTACCCCCTCAGGGATATCCGCCACAAGGCATGCCGCCGCAGGGATATGCGCAGCAAGGTGTGCCTCCTCAACCCGCCTATTACCCACCGCCCCCACCGGTTGCTCAAGCGCCGGGGGTAGAGCGCCTGGGTGTGCGGACGGATGGTTGGATGGATGTGATCGCGGGTGAATCTGCACTGGCCGAGGAGATCGAGAAGTCATTTGTGGAAGAATTAAAGTCTCGCGAAATTCCGCTGGTCAATATCGACCGCATGGAATTCAGCGCCGGGTTCACCAAGAAACCCTATCAAGTGGTGCACCACCCTGCCGGATCTGTGGCAGTGAATGTGGCGGCGGCTGGTAAAGACCTGGTTTGCAGTTGGGCACTGTATGTGCCGCAAACGCCCAATTGGAAAATGCTCGGTATTCTGGCTGGAATTGCCTTTGGGGTTTCTTTCCTGACCTCGCTTGGCATGGTGGGCAATTTTGGCTATTTCTTCGTGCAGTGGGTTTTTGGTACCTTTGGCTGGTTATGGCAGGTGGCCCTGCTGGCTTTGATTGCCGGGCAGGTCTGGAAAGGTTCGTGGTGGTACTTCTTTATTGTCAACTCGCCGGATAGCGCCAAAGAATCGCTGGCGGCGCTGGTTCTGGCGGTTCATCAGAGCCTGCTGGCTGCCGTTGAAAAATCTGGCCTGGATGCAAGCCGGTTGCGCGGAAAATAACCGGCCCGTTTCCTATGAAAAAATCAGCCGCTGAATGCGGCTGATTTTTAATTCAGAATGAACTCTGATTACAGGTATATTTGCACAGTTTCTTTTACGTTGACGCGGATGGCGGCCTCACCGTTGACCGGACATTTGAATTCACACACACCGCATCCAATGCAGCGGTTGCGATACACTTCAGGCAGTTGCACGGTGATGACTGTGCCATCTTCTTTGGTAAACTCAGTCGGGATCAACTGGATGGCTTTATCCGCGACCGGGCACATTTCTTCGCAGACGATGCAGTCTATGTGGTCGGCCCAGGCGATGCAGCGATTTTTGTCGATGAAGGCACGCCCGATGGGTGTCTGGCGCTTTTCTTCCAGGCTGAGCGGGGGAATGGCCTGCACCGGGCAAATCTGACCACAGGCATTGCACGAATAATCGCAGTAGCCCAGGCGCGAAATTAATACCGGGGTCCACAGGCTTTCCAGTCCGCCTTCCCATAAGGCGGGCTGCAAGGCGGTAGTGGGGCAGGCCCGCATGCATTCGCCGCAGCGGATGCATTTGGAAGTGAGCAGGTTTTCACGCGCGCCGGGTGGCCGCACCAGGTACTGGGTATCGCGGCGGGCATGCTGGTCGGTGCCCAAAACGGCAACCCCCGCAATCGCGGTGCCGATCGAGGCCAGTACCGCGCGCCGGTTGGGGTCGTATTTTTGCCAGACGGCCGGTTTCAGCCCTGGCGCCAGCTTTATCGAACTGCGCGGGCAGGCATCCAGGCATTCCAGACACAGCGTGCATTCGCTGGGGTCGCTGGCATAGCCATGATCGGGGTCGATCGTTCCGGTGGGGCAATGTTTTGAACACACGCCACAACTCTTGCAGTCCTCACCGACCACGCGGCGGAAAATGGCCACCTTGCTGAGCAGCCCCAACAGGGCGCCCAGCGGGCAAAGATAGCGGCACCAAAAGCGTGGCGCGATCCAGTTGAGCGCAATCACGCCGACAAAAACTGCCAGGAACAACCAGGTTTCGCGGAAATAAGTTGGCGTCGCAGATAGCAGGAAGGGTCGCAACCATGTGTCCATCGCCGTCAGCGGGTCTGAGAGCACCGGAATCGGGTAGAGCGCCGCCTGAGAGGTTGTAACCATGCGGTCCAACATGGGCCAGAGCACCAGAGTGAGGCTGCGGAAGACAATGGTGATTGGATCCAGCAGCAGCAGGGTCAGGTTGCCAAATAGCGCGGCCACCAGGATGGTGATCAGCAGGCCGTATTTGAGCGCCCGCCATTTTTCGGCGGGTTCGACGGCGTCCCGCGCTCGTTTGGGAGAAAAAATATCCAGCAGCGTGCCCAATGGGCACAGCCAGCCGCACCAGGCGCGCCCGGCCGTCAGGGTGAGTAATACGGTGACGATCGCCAGACTGGAGCCTGCCAGGAAGGTTTTGCTGGACAGCAAATGGGCCAGAACTGCCAATGGATCGAGGCGCAGCGGTATGTTGACCCACTCGCCGGGCCAGGCATCATTACGCGATTGGATGAAGAGCACCACGAAGACCAGTAAGGCGCCCGCCTGTACCAGCTTGCGAGTGCTCACCCAGGTCCACTGACGGGCGCGGCGCCTGGGTTTTGCGGGCGCTTTACTAACCGCCAACTTTAATCTCCGAAATCTTCAGGTTGGCCAGGTCCATCCGGCCAAGTTTCATCTCCGCGGCAGTGACCACATTTTTTAAGTCGGCAGGTTTCTTGCCGAAGAGGGTGGTGCCATAGGCGTCCGCGGCCACAATATCCTGCGTCACGATGATCGTATCCAGCTTCTTGACGTCCGCTGTGGTGCCGGAGGCCGGGCCATTATCCATCAGGATGCGTACGGCATCGACTACATTCAGAACGGGTTTAATTTGTGAGGCAAGATCGGGCAGGCGCTGGCCAAAATTCGGATGAATGCTCATCCGATCGTCGATCAGGCCCATCAGGTTTTTCATAGCTAGTGTCATGCCGGTCAGGCTGTGGTGTTTGGCAATGGGAACATTAATGATGGCATCCGCCTTGAGAATTTCATCATAGATCCCAATATTTTTGAGCTCTTTGCCCATGGCTAATTTGGTTGGGACAAACTTATAACCGGACATTTGCACCATCTCGCCACCATTGGCTTTAACCTGCTCTTCGATACCGCTGCGCAGATAAGCATTGGCCGCTGTGCCGTTGAATGGCCAATCCATCACGCGCACACTGGCTCCCCCGGCTTCGAGGCACAGCTTGACCAGCGCGCCCACCACCCAGGGGTTGCTGGTGTATGCATTTTCAAATGAGCCATAGGCGACACAAATATTCGGTTTGATGATGACTTTTGCGCCCTTCTTGACAAATTTTTCCATCCCGCCCATGGCTTTGAGCGCCTGCCGCACCAGTTCTACCGGGTCAGCCCCGCGCGCCACCACCATATCGGGCGGCAAGATGGCGGTGGGTGAGGAGGAAATGGTCGGCGTATGCTGCGCCGCAGGCGGCAGCGTGGCGGCCTGGGTGGCACCGGCCTGGGGCGTGGGTGGCTGGGTTGGCGCCAGCGTGGGGGCTGCGGTAGGAGCCTGGGTGGATGGCGCCTGGGTGGGTACTGAAGTGGGGCTGAGCTGGGTGGCCTGGGTGCCACAGCCTGCCAGAATTTGCCCCAGTGTAACGGCGCCCAAACCGGTAATGGTATGCTGAATGAACTGGCGACGGGAACTATTTTTCATTGTTGTGGTAACTCCTGAAATACGTCGAACCTATGATATTTTCTTGAAAATCAAAACCCAACCTCTGGTAGCAATGTTTGGGCAAATAAGTGGTATTCCTATCCTAACCAGCCTGCGATGATCTTACTACGATAAAACATCACCAATTCGCAGGAAGAATGTCATTAATGGAGAAATATAAAAAGCCGCCGGCCAGCGTTTGGGCTTGCACGGCAGCTTTTAAATAGTTAAGAGAGTTAGTCCGCCCTGGGGCGAGAACTGTTTCTCTGAGGATGCGGGCTTTGGGGCGATCTGCAGAGGGTTACTCTTCTTCCTCTTCTTCATCTTCCCAAATATCTTCTTCCTCTTCCTCGTCGTCTTCCAGTTCTTCCCATTCTTCAATTTCTTCTTCTTCGTCCCAATCATCTTCCTGGGCAGCGTCTGCCGATGGTGCATAGGTTACACAGCCGTGATCCGAATCGATCTCAACGGCCGCAGCGCTGCAATATCCATCATCCAGGAACGCGCAGTCTGCATAATGACAACGAATTCTTGGCATAAATTCCTCCTGCCTTAGGTTAGATTTCTGTCTGGCCATTGACCAGGCGAACAATGGCCAGCACGAATAAAATTACCATTGCAACTGCCGAAATTACGCAAAACGGACAAATTGCAAAAATCACAAATAATTCAATATAGGTCAAATAGGCCGAGTACAACATGCCGGCCAATGTCAGCCCAAAAATCAGTAAGAGTGCATTTTTTTGCAAAAAGGCGCTGCGGTTCTGGTAAAGAAACACCAGTAAGATCAGACTGTAACCGATAATCCCAAAAATGGATACCGGTATGCCAAACACAGATGAATATTTGCTGGTATTCACCGTCCAGCAATCGCCAACGCCCTGTAGACAGTACGCTTTATCATTTGCGATCTTGATCCAGAGCAGATACAGTGAATCCACCAGACCGATCAGCGTGACAACGAAAAAGAACCACCAATAACGTGTTTTTGCCTTATTCATCGCGTATCCATTCTTCTTCCAGTAACCAGGCTTCTACTTCTGCACCTACCGGCAAGCTGGTGATATTGGATGGGATCTTGATCAGTGAGTTTGCTCTTACCACAGAGTAGAGATTCCCCGATCCTTGGTGGCCTGCCAGAGTGGCAGTGATTTTACCACAATTTTCCAATAAGATTGCGCGCAAATAACTTTCCCGGCCGTCGGATTCAATGGATTCTGCCAGAACAACTTTCAGGAAAGGGCGCGCACCCTCTGGCAGACCGGCCAGCCGCCGCAGTACCGGGTAAACGAATACCTGAAACCCCACATAAGCCGAAACAGGGTTCCCAGGCAAACCGACCAGGGGAATGCCGCGGAATGAGCCAAAAGCCAGCGGTTTCCCCGGGCGCATATTGACTCGCCAAAAATTGAGATTGCCATGTTGTTCGATCACCTGGCGCATGTAATCGAATTCGCCCACACTGACTCCGGCTGAAGTGACGATCAGGTCGGCTGAATGGTCGATAGCCAGGTCCAGCCGTTCGCGAATTAATTGAGGGGCGTCTCCGACCACCCCTAGCCGCACCACTTCGGCGCCATACTGCTCGCACAGTGCCGCCAGGGTGAAGGAGTTTGAATCGCGAATTTTTCCCGGCACCAGCGCTTCGGTGGGGGAGAGCAGTTCATCCCCGCTGGAAAGCAGTGCCACGCGTGGCCGGCGAAAGACCGGCACCATGGCAAACCCGAGCGATGCCAGCATCCCCAGGTCCTGCGGCCGCAGGCGGTGACCGGCGCGCAGGATCAAATCACCCAGGTGAATGTCCTGGCCGCGCCGGCGCAAATAAGCGCCGGCTTGCGCCGCTTTTTTCACCAGCACTGCTTCCGGCAGATTGGGGCTGGCGTGCGGTGGGTACAGATTGGTGTCTTCGATGGGTACGATGGCGTTTGCCCCTTCTGGTACCGCCGCGCCGGTCATGATGCGGGCCGCCTGGCCGTTCTGCAGGCCCGCACTGGCCACAGACCCGGCTGGAATATCCATCACCACGGCCAGGCGCACCGGGTGGTCCGAGTCCGCTGTAGCCGTATCCTCGAACCTTACCGCGAAACCATCCATGCCAGAATTGGTGAACGGCGGCAGATCGGTTTGGGCGGTGATATCGCTGGCCAGAATCAGCCTTAAGCAACGTTCCAGCGGAACGGTGGTGATTGGAAGGGGAGAAAATCGCTTGAGCATGCGGTCCAGGGCTTCCTGAACCGATAGAATATCAGGCATCTTCAAGCTCCTTAACTGCCAGGTGTCTGATCCGCATCCCATTTGAAGTTTTTCATGCGGTTTGCTTCCATCACATTGGGCAGATTTTCAATCTTGGTCAAAATCCGGCTGAGCTGGGCGATATCATTCACCTCTACCACCAGGTTGATGGTGGCCAGATTGTGAGTTACTTTGAGGTTAAAATTAAGCAGATTGATATGCTCAAGGTTTAATATGTTGTAAATATCGCCCATCAATCCCTGGCGGTCATAGCCTTTAATTTGAACGGCGACCGGGAATGTTTTTGAGGGTTCACCCCAAGATACTTTGACAATGCGCTCGCGGTCTTTGGTGCGCAGCATATTGGAACAATCCTGACGGTGGATGGTAACACCACGGCCACGGGTGATATAACCGACGATTTGATCGCCCGCTTCTGGTTTGCAGCAGCGCGCAAAGATAGTGAGCAGGCCTTTTACACCCAACACCGCGATGGAATCATCTTTACCTTTGGCTTCCTGGGCAGTGTACTGTTTGATCGGTTCGTCATCCGACAGGAAATTGATGATCTTGCCGAGCGAAATATCTCCGCAGCCGATGCCCACATACAGGTCGTCGACGGCCTTGCATTCAAACTGGCTGGCCAGTTTTTCCAGATCCGTGCCGGTGATGTTCAGGCGGCGCAGTTCACGATCTAGCAGAACTTTGCCTTGCGTCAGGTTCTGCTCGCGATCCTGCCATTTAAACCACTGGCGGATTTTGGAGCGAGCGCGCTGGGTGGCTACCAGCCCCAGGTTGGGGTTCAGCCAGTCGCGGCTGGGTCCGCCCTGTTTGGCAGCCAGAATTTCTACCTGGTCGCCCGTGCGCAATTGATAATCGAGGCTGACCAGTTTCCCATTGATTTTCGCTCCGCGGCAGCGGTGACCGATTTCGGTGTGAACGTGGTAGGCAAAATCGATGGAAGTAGAACCGGTCGGCAGGTCGACGATGTCACCGCGCGGGGTGAAAATGTAGACGCGGTCTTGAAAGACGTCCGTCTTCATCCCATCCACAAATTCCTGTGCATCCTGCACTTCCTGGCGCCACTCCATCAGTTTGCGCAGCCAATTGACCCGCTGCTCGTATTCACCGTCTTTCATGCCCCTTTCTTTGTAGCGCCAGTGCGCGGCAATACCATATTCCGCGTTCTGGTTCATGCCCGCGGTGCGGATCTGAACCTCGAGCGGTTTGCCGTCATCATAAATGACCGCGGTATGCAGCGATTGGTAAAAATTATCTTTCGGGGCGGCGATGTAATCGTCAAATTCGTGCGGAATAGGCCGCCAGCGGGTGTGAATGACGCCTAGTGCCGAATAGCACGCCGGAATATCCAACACAATCAGGCGTACTCCGCGCAGATCCTTCACCATGTCGAAGGTCTTGCCTTTTTCGGCCATTTTGCGGTAAATGGAATAAATGTGCTTGGGGCGGCCGGTAATTTCCACCTTGATGCCCACTCCTTCCAGGATGGCATGCAGTTTATCCACAATCTCGTCGACCTGTTTTTCACGGTCCGAACGGCGCTCCGAGAGATTCTCGGCGATTTCTTTATATTTTTCCGGATTGACATAGCGGAAGGACAGGTCTTCCAGCTCCCATTTGACCCGCCAGATGCCCAGGCGGTTGGCCAGCGGGGCAAATATATCCAGCGTTTCCTGCGCAATCCGTTTGCGTTTGGCCTCTGGCATGTATCCCAGCGTGCGCATGTTGTGCAGGCGGTCGGCCAGTTTTACCAGCACCACGCGGATATCTTCTCCCATAGCCATAAAGGTCTTGCGCAGGGTTTCATTGCGCAGTTCACGGCGGCGGTCACGACCCATCGCGGCCAGTTGGGCCGCTTCGGCTTCCGGGTCGAGCGTCTCATCATCAATATCGGTTGCGTCTTCGAGATGTTGGTCGCCGCGGGATACGCGCGGCAGATGGGTGAGTTTGGTTACGCCGTCGACCAACTTGGTCACTTCTTCGCCAAAATCACTGCGCAGGGCGGCCAGTGTGGTGGGGGTATCTTCCACCGTGTCGTGCAACAGCCCGGCTACCACTACCGCGGGCGGGACCCGCAACTCCGAAAGGATGGTTGCTACAGACACGCAATGCGTGATGTACGGTTCTCCGGAGGCTCGTTTTTGTCCTTCGTGAGCCCGTTCAGCAAACCGGTAGGCTCTTTGAACCAGCTCGCGGTCGGGAATGGTGTAGTTATCAGGAAGGACTTCCAACAGGTTCTCGATATTCATGTCAAATAGTATAACCTTCGAAGGATGGGCTTGACAAGTAAAATCAATAAGAAAATTATAAAGGTTTGGTTACTGCTCAGGCACGTCATTGCGCGGACGCTTTGGGCCGAATCAATCTCTCTTTTTCAATATCCAAAGCGAGATTGATTCGTCGCGGAGTCTCCTCGTAATGATGTCTTTTTTAGCCGGCTGCGCATTTACTTTCTTTTTCTTTTCAATGGGTCGAGTTCCCACCAATAGTATAATCAGGCCTCAGGAGTTATTTTCATGCAATCTTATCTCGTTTATGGTTACCCTGAGATTTTTGCTGGTTGGCCGGCGAACAATGGTTTATGGAGCTGGTCAGATGGAGAGATCCTCATTGGTTGTGTGACCGGACGATTTCATGTACAGATCGGTCATAACATTCTTGAGCCGTACACAAATCGCTTGCTTCGCAGCAGGGATGGCGGCATTTCCTGGCTTGTCGAAACGCCTGGCGGGTATGTGGGAACGGGGGGTGCGCCTGCACGCATCGCTGCCCCACTGGATTTTTCCGCGCCCGGCTTTATGCTGCGGATATCAGGCGCGGGTTATCATGGGTCAGATGAACCGCTTGGGGCTTTCTTCAGTTCAACCGACCGCGGCCACTGCTGGTCTGGGCCGTTTGCTTTTAGCGGCTTGAAGGATAGCCCCGAATTGATCGGAGAGGTGTTCAGCCCGCGTACAGATTATGTATTGCTTGGCCCGCGAGAAATGCTGGTATTCCTTTCAGTACGCGGAGGCA
>Ga0105047_10001781_pt1 | contig 38805 bp, 38 predicted proteins | sample MAT04_FD_78384 | JGI IMG/M metagenome (GOLD analysis project Ga0105047, IMG submission 78384) | Freshwater microbial communities from Lake Fryxell liftoff mats and glacier meltwater in Antarctica - MAT-04 (megahit assembly) | ecosystem: Environmental > Aquatic > Freshwater > Ice > Liftoff...
ACACCTCCCCGGCCGCCACACCATCGTTTTGCTCTGAAGGCATTGTCATCACTCTCATTCCAGTCTCGCCCTACGGTCACAATTTATGCGACCACTGGTCCCACAGAACCTTGACACGTAGGGCGGCGACAGACTCGTTGGTGAGGTCCGCCTCATTCATCCGGCGCACGAACGCCGCCGCCACGCCACCGAGGTCGCTCAATGCCACAGTGCGACCACGAGCCGCGGGCCCTTCGTGCCCGATCAGAGAACTGGACTCCATGCGTGCTCCATACTGTCGGTCCGGACAGATATGTACCCCCGTGGGTCCCGACTATTCGTGTAAGCCGATGTTCGGGCCAAGAGTCGGTGCTTTGGGCGATCGGAGCGCGCGGGATGGGCGTCTCGCTTCGAAGTCGGGTTTGTGAATTGGGCCGGGCCCGCTCGAATCCGACAGACCTACGGACGTGCCCGACGTGGGGCTCGTGACGTACGCGGAGGAACACCGTCACCGCAAGATCTCCGCGGTTGACGATCTCCCGCTTCCTGACGGCGGGGGGACTACATCGGGGGTGTTGTGGGAAGGGGTGATGCCCAGACCCAATACCCATTCCACGGAGGAAAAACATGGACGACGACATTTCAGAACCCCTCACCGAAAAGGACCGCCGCATCGCGGATCCCGGAGTCGAAAACCGCGATCAGCATCCCGTCGGCACCACGACGGGGACCGGAGCGGGCGCCGTGGCCGGCGCCATCGCCGGCACGGTCATCGGCGGCCCAGTGGGCACCGTCATCGGCGGCGTGCTGGGCGGAGCCGCCGGCGGCGCGATCGGACACGGCGTGGCGGATGCCGCCAACCCCGACGGGGATGAGGTCGACGGGGATATCGTGCCCGATCCCGGCACCTGAGCCGTCGCGATACGCACGTCCGCGGCGTCCGCTCCTGAGTGAGCGGACGCCGCGAAACGCCCTGATGCCGAAGCGGCCACGACGAGCCGGCGATGAAAGCGCCGCAGCATGCCAGGGTGGACACACGAACGCTGACCTATCGGCCGCCCACGATGGTGAATCGTGGTTTCACCGCAAATGTCACGTACGCCACCGGCAAGATGCTCGGCCGTTGTCGCAGCCCACCGACGCTGACCGCTCATAGTTGGTTGGGTACGACCAGGTTTCCGTCGCGGGGGTGACGTCACGATGGGACGACTATCGGTGCCCGGACGACGTGGGTCGATTGGTGGCTTCGATGGTCAGGGGTCGGCGACGCGCAGGACGAGCAGCGCGATGTCGTCGTTGCGGTCGTCGAACGGCAACACCGTCTCGAGGGCGGCATGCACCCGGTCGGCGACCTCTTCTGCCGTGTGGGCTCCGGTCGCGGCGTCTTGGGCCAGATTCGCGAAATCGGTTTCGTTGAGCAGGTAGGGGGGTGCCACGTCGGTGGCGCCGTCGGTGTAGAACACGACCACGTCGCCCGGGGCGAGGGTCACCGATCGCGGGTGGATCTCCACGGTGTCGAACACACCCACGAGTGTGCCTGGTGCGCCGATAGTGACGGCGGCGTTGTTCGTGATGAGCACGGGAAGTGGGTGTCCGCCGCAGGCGAGCACAAGGTGGGGGTTACCGTCGGCCACCTCGATGGTGGCGTACACGGCAGTGCAAAACGAGTTGGATGCGGATTGCAGGACCGCCCGGTTGAGTGCGGTGAGCACGCCGGTGTGGTCGTCGCCGTGCCATGCGGCGGCGCGGATGGTGTGACGGGCAAGCCCGGTGGACGCGGCGGCGGCGGGTCCGGTGCCGCACACGTCGCCGATGACCAACGACCAATGTCCGAGCGGACCGGTTGCGAACACGTCGTAGAAGTCACCTCCGACTTCGGTGCCTTCGCCCGCCGCCCAGTACCGAACCGCGATTTCAACGCCGGGGATGTCGGGTAGTTCGTCGGGCAGGAGACTCTGTTGCAACGTCCGCGCGATGTGACGCTGGTGCTCGTTGAGCCGCCGGTTTTCGATGCTCGACGCGATCCGTGCTGCGATCGCTTGCGCGACTGTGACATCGTCTTCGGTGTACCGCCTCGACGAAGTGGACATGACGAACTGCATGGCGCCGAGCACCCGCCCGTGTTTGACGAGTGGCACCGCGATGGACGACCGCAATGCCAGCTGGTTGATGATGCCGCGTGCTTCGTCGGTGACCTCGAGAGCGGTGATGACGTCGTCGGTGATGTCCGGGAAGAACTGTGTTTCACCGGTGCGGATCACATGCGGGACACCGGCGGCGCCGTTCGGGTCGTACGGGAACCGTTCTTGCAGCCCGATCGCGTACGCGACCATGGCCGGGTCTACATGGGCGATCTCCACGTCGGGGACAACCGAATCGCGGTTCGGGAGAACATGGATGGAGCACCAATCGCCAAGTTGCGGCACCACCGCTTTCGTGACGTTCGACATGATGTCGCGAACGTCCGCTGCGCCGTTCAACGCGTCGTTGATGACGCCGATGAACTCCAAACGCTGCCGCTGCAACGCCTCACGTTCGGCGGCTTCGGCCGCCCGCGTTGCGGCCAGCTCCCGTTCCAGCTCTCGTTCAACCCGCTCGGTCACGTCCAAAGAACAGCCGATCGTGCCGGTCGCGGCACCGCCGGAGACGGTGACCCGACCGGCGCAACTCAACCAGCGCACCGTGCCATCTGGCCAGACGACCCGATGGTCCAGCCGGTAAGCCGATTTCGCGTCGACAGCAGTGTTGACGGTGTCGAGCACCAGCACCAGGTCGTCGGGGTGGATGCGCGACGCGTACATGTCGAACGTCCCATCGAAACCACCGGGGGGCAACCCGAACAGTGCTTCCATCGTGGCGTCCCACATGGTGATTCCGGTGTTCATGTCCCACCGCCACGTGCCCAACCCGCCGGCATCCAACGCCACCCGGAGATGTTCGGTCAGATCCGCCGCTTGCTGCTCCGCGACCCACAGGTCGGTTACATCTTCGGAAGCGCCGACAATCAGGGTGACCCGCCCGTCAGCGTCGAACACCGGGTGGGCGTGCGTCACGATCCGCACCGGGTCACCGTCACGCCGTAACACGACACGGTCACCCGTCGACGTGTTCCCGGCAGAGACGCGCTCCAGGATCGCCGCCTGCTCCTCCAGATGGTCGACCGGGGTGAACACGTCCAGCACCGACCGGCCCAGCACCTCATGCTCAGACCAGCCGTACAGCCGCACCGCCGCGGCATTCCACATCAAGATCCGACCGTCCGCGTCAGAAACGACCACCGCACGCGGCAGAGCATCCAGCACCACACGGAGGTCAACGGCGCCCCCCGCCCATTCGGCGTCGAAAATTGGGCGTGTGTTGCTCTTCTCCAGTCCGATCTGGTTGTCATCCATCGTGACCCTCGCAAAGTCGTCCTGGCCAACTCCGCCCGACCGTCGGGCAGCCAGTGTCAAGTCAGCATCGACGCCCCGCACACGACGTGCATGGACCGACCTCAGGCTCCGCAGAATGGTAGCTGCCCACCCGTCAGCAAGGTCGGCGACGGCACGACCGGGCGGCAGACGGCGTGGTCGAATTCGATCTGGTCCCGAGGTTCTTCCCGGTGATCGCACGTCGGATCCCGTCGTAGTTGTCGCCGCACGCTCCACAACCAAGGCCGACGGTCGGTCGGCCACTGAAGCACCCAACTGTGCCGAGATCACCCGCTTTCCCGGGCGCGCGACGATCCGTACGGCGGCCGAAGATGGTTCATGACGGACAAACCCGAGGTTCGTCGCGCAACCCTTCAGCGTTCCTATCGATCGGGCGTTCAAGCACCGTTCGACGACGCGCAGCGCCACAACATCACGGTGATCCCCGTTTCTGAACAGTTGATAACACGTTCGCTCCACGCCGCGGCGACGACCACCCCGAGCCCCAAAGATCAACCCGACTGAGGTGATGACCCTTGCGTGGGTGGACGGCCAATCGCCGGGATGTCACCGCCGGTAGCAGCGTCCCCGGTCAAGGCTCGATCTGGAGACTCGCGCCGAGGTTGGTGATCTCCAATAGCCTGGCGACCGTCGCACTCGGTCGACGTAGCACCAGGCATCCAACGCGTTCTTGCATCGCGCGGTGCAGATCGATGACGACACGCAGGCCCGCTGAGTCCATGAATGTCACACGAGAAAGATCGATCACCAGCGTTGACGCAGAAGAGGAGAACAGCGCGGCGCGAACCTCACCCTCGAGTTTCGGTGCGGTCTGCGAGTCGATCTCGCCGACCGCGGTACACATCACGACATCGGCATCGTCCGTGACGTCGAGCGATAGGTGAAAGGCTTCGTCCATCGGCGGATCGTACTACCCGACATCGCTACCGAGCTCCGCGGCAGGAACGGCAGGTCGCTCACATCCTGAGGGGCAAACCCCGCGTCCGATCAGCCGGGGCTGACCGTCGCGCGACGTTCCTCAGCCGACATCTTGGAACGACCGGGGATCTGCTGTTCGGTTGCAAGCGCCCGCACCTGGTCGTTCGTGAGATCGGACCGGTCGGCCAGGGTCGCCGCGCCCAGCTCGCCCTTCCGATCATCGAGCCTCCTTCCGAGCGCCTCGCGCTGCGGGGCATCGGTGTGTGAACGCACCTTCGGGAAGAGCTCGGATTCCTCCTCCCCAGCGTGATGCTCGATGTTCTCCTTCACGACCGTCCACTTCGCCAACCAGGCATCGTCCTCCACGTCAAGATCGACCAGCTCGCCGAGCACGACCTTCACCTCGTGATGCTCCTCAATGCTTTCGGCCACTACGTCGTGAACCTTCGCCGTGAGTTCGTTGACCTCGGGGTAGAAGATCTCCTCCTCGATGGCCATGTGCACCTCGAGTTCAGAGCGCAGTTCGGTGGCGAGCTGCTCCATCTGCTCGTGGTCGCCAGCTTCTTTCGCCTCATCAAACCGGTGGAACAGACCTCGCGTACGATTGTGATCACTGATGAGAAGATCAAGTGCGTCCATGTACTTCCTCCAGGCATAGGTGAGCGAACGGGTCGCATGGCATGCCTACTCAATTCGAGACCTCCACGACCACACTTGCGATGGCTTCGGCTGCCCGAGGCCTCACTCGCTATCCGACATGCATGCCGCGGTTCGAGCAATCGGACAGGTCACGGATCCGGACCTTTTCACCTTGCCAAGGTGAGGGTCGGCGAGTTCGAATCTCGGCGTCCACTCCAAAGTGAAACGCAGGTCAAACCCCATAGTCGGGGAGGACCTATCGCGAGAGTTCACCCGGTGGGTCGACCTCATCCCGCGCCGAGCCGGCTGGCACGTCAGGGCGGCGACCCCAGCCAAAGCTACGACTCGGATGGTCTATCGACGCTGGCGACTGCCAGGCACTCGAAGACGAAACGATGCCGGCACTCTCCTACCACTCGAGGGTCCGTTGCAGCGTGGTCCCTCTGCGGTTGACCGCGCGTACCGTCCCAGTGCCGAGTGCCACAACCGCTGCGGCTACGCGGTCAGGGTGCGCCGTCGCGCATCCGCGTTCCTGGCCCCGGCCCGCACGCGACCGACGGCGAGCACATCGTGTTCGCCGTCGATCGGTCTTGTTTCGCTATCGATGCAGCGGTTGTCCTCAGGCGATGGAGCGAAGGTTCTGCGGCGCCGCGACGTCAGTGCTGTCTCGTTCCGGGACCACAAGGATGGTGCGAAGCAGCACATTTCCCTGCAGCCGCAAAAGGCGCGAGGCCACGGTGGTCAGATAGGCGGTCGCCTCACGAGGATCGACGAACGTCCGGAGGCTGACGTTGGCGACGGCCTCGCGCAGCTCGCGGGCGAGCTGCGACGGGTTGGGCTGTGCCACCCAGAGGTTTCCGACCGTTCCTTGCGGTCCCTGGACACCGGGGATGCCGGCCGGTCCACGTGCACCGGCTGCGCCCGGCACACCCTGAGGGCCCTGGATCCCCGGCACCCCCAGGGGGCCTTGCCCGCCGATCTCACCCTGCAGACCCTGCTCGCCGAGCGGCCCTTGCGTTCCCGGGAGACCGATGATGCCGCGCTGGCCCGTCTCGCCGGGAAGTCCACGCGGTCCGGCTTGCCCGTGGGGCCCCACCTCGCCGTGGGGACCAACTACGCCCTGCGCTCCGCGCTGTCCCTGCTCGCCAGTGGCTCCCGGCAAGCCGCGCTCGCCACGGAGACCCTGCATGCCCTGCTCTCCCGTAGCACCGGGGAGGCCGAGCGGACCCTGCGCCCCCGGGCGGCCTGTGGAACCGATCTCGCCCTGCTCGCCGTTGAGGCCATTGTCGCCTCGCTCGCCCTTCAGGCCCTTGTCGCCCGGCACACCCTTGAGGCCGTTGTCGCCCTGCTCGCCCTTGAGGCCCTGCTCGCCCTTGAGGCCCTTGTCGCCCTGCTCGCCCTTGAGGCCCTGCTCGCCCTTGAGGCCCTTGTCGCCCTGCACACCGGCGGGACCCTGTTCGCCCTTGAGGCCCTTGTCGCCGCGCAGTCCCGGTTCTCCGGATGGCCCGTCGGGGCCCTTGGGGCCGCGGTTGCCGCGCGGGCCTGGCTGGAGCAGTGCCTGCACCACGACGACCTCATCGACGAGGGCCACTGTGGGTTCGGCCACTTCCACGAGCACGAGGTCGTTGTCGAGTTCGAGGTGGGATATCGGATCGAGGTTCGTTCCTATATCCGTGACATCAAGGTCCACCACGACGCCGGCGGTCGCGCCTTTCGCGCCGTTGGAGCGCCCTCGGTTGGTGTTCGGCTTTGCCATGTCTGTTTCCTTTCGTCCGACGGGCGGGGTGCCTTGGTCGGGGGTTCGTTCGAGCCGACGCATCGAGGCGCTGTGCGCCAGACGAGTGAAGGCCCCGTTTCGGTCCACCGGACGCATACCCGCCTACCGCCGCACCTAGACACGAGTGGCAGATGTCACCCGGCAGGTCCCGTCGGGCACCCCGGGGGAAGCCGAACGAGCGCAGCCGTCGTCCGGACCGGAGCAAGCGAGATTATGTGTGCCATTCGACTCAGGGCGAGGCCTGTCGGCCGCCGCTCCCGCGGAGGCGCCACGAAGGCGTCACGCCGGCCCAGGGTTGGGCGAGGCCGTGGAACCCCAGCGCGCCCCCGCACCCCGTCGGCTCGTCGCGTTCAGCCACCTCGCGCTACTGGGCAGACAGTGCCGCACGCGCCGACGCACGGATCTCGATGCTCGCCATCACCATGATCGTTACCTGGCCTGACCAGGGGTCGCGCCGCCGGTGACGTCGTGGGCCGGATCGTCGGCGGTGTCGTGGAACTCGCCCGCCGCGATGACGGCCAGCGGCTCTTCGAGGGCCGCAACCTCCGACTCGGTCGCGACGCGCCCCTCGGCCTCCGCGGCTTCGATTACGTCGAGAACATCGACCACGGCGTGCAGGTGGGCGACGACGGCGTCAACGTCCTCCGCGGCGCCCTCGGGCAGCGGCTCAGGTTGTGCCTGGACGTGGGCCGCCACGAATTCGGCGTGATACTCCTCCATCGACCGTTCGGGCTCGGCGGAGCCCTCGTGAACACTCCCAGGATCGATCACACCGGCGGTACCCCCGGCGACGGACTCTTCACCAGGGCGGTCGAGAACCTTTGCGATGCGTTCGGAGATGCTTCCCTCGGAGGCCCGTTCGTGGGCCTCCTTGCCCTCCAATGACGTCCCGGTACCTTCCGGTGTGCTGGCGGCGGTCGTCACGATCAGACCGTCTGCCGGTGGATGACGGCCCGGTACACGAGCAGCGCCACGATCGCACCGAGGATGGAGCCGATGATTCCCGCAGGCTGCAACGCACCGTCGGCCGCGTCCTTGCCGAAGAGCGCGTAGCCGACCAAGCCGCCGATGAACGACCCGACGATACCGAGCACGATCGTGCCGGGGATCCCCATCGGATCCTCGCCAGGAACAATGAGGCGGGCGAGGAAGCCGGCGATGAGCCCGACGACCAAGAGGGTGATGATAAAGGTCAACATGACGGTGGCTCCCTTTCGAGCGGACGGGAAGTTCCCGTCGATCGCCCTTCAACTACCCGTCTGGCGGGCGTGTCAGACGTCCTTCGGCTGCACCGGGCGGAGCGGGCGGGTAGCTGGGCCCGTGAGCACAGCGCCGTCGGCCTCGAACCGGGAGCCGTGCAGCGGGCAGTCCCAGCTGCGCTCGGCTTCGTTCCAGGTGCAGACGCCTCCGAGATGCGAGCACACGACAACCACCTCGTCGCCGCCGGGCTCGCCACCACCCACTGGCAGGATCCCGCGGCGGCGCCGGGCGCCGCAACCGTCGGCGGCGGGCGGCTGATCAGCGTGGACCCAGCCGGCCGTGAGCTCGACCGCCACCTCGGCGTTCATGCGCGCGGCGCGGACGATGCCGTTGCGCGCGAGTCGGGTGGGTCCGAACAGGTCTGCCCACCGAGCGGACTCGCCGGCCGGGTCGTGGTTTATACGATCGTGTAGTGCGAGCGCGGCGGCGGTGCCCATGGTCATGCCCCACTTCTCGAACCCCGTTGCGACCGTGACATGGGGCGTCAGCGGCGACGAGGGGCCTACCCACGGCAGGTGGTCGGCGGTCTCGTAGTCGTGCGCGCTCCACTGCGCGACGATCTCGGTGACCGGGAGGTGCTGGCGGGCCCATTCTGCGAGCTCGGCGTATCGGCGGGCGTGCGGTGCCTCCTTGCCGGTGGGGTGACCGTTGCCACCCACCAAGAGGAGCTCACCCATCTCGGTGGTCGCGGTGCGCAGCGACCGCGTGGGCTCGTCGACGCTCAGGTACATGCCGGTGGGGAGCTCGCCCGAGGCTCGCAGTGCGACGATGTACGAGCTCTTGGGCTTGGCCCGAGCGAAGAACAGCCCTCGGTCGAGGATCGGCAACAACGTCGCCACAACCACATGACGGGCCCGCACCCGCTGGCCTCGCTCGGTGACCACCACATGGTCGCGATGGCCCTGCACCGCGGTCACTCGGGTGCCTTCGAACACGGCGCCGTTCGGCGCAGCATCCACCTCCGCCGCGAGCGTTCGCAGGTACGGTCCGGGGTTGAACTGGGCCTGATCCTCGAGCACGACTGCGGCCGTCGTCGGGAACGGGAGCCCGACGTCGTTCCGAAGCTGCACCGGCAGGCCGGCGGCCGCTGCCGATTCGGCTTCGCGCTCGACCGTGCGTCGACCGTCGGAGGTCGTTGCGTAGGACACCGCGGGTCGCCTTTCCCAGGCACACTCGATAGAGCGCTCGCGCACCTGCGCGTCCATCCAGCGGAGCCCCTCGAGCTGCGCTTCGGCGTACCGCTCAGCGGCAGGGACCCCGTGATCGCTGACGATCTTCTGGTAGCGCGAGCCCTGGAGCGCGCTCACTTTCGCGGTCGTGTTCCCGCTCGTGCCGGTGCCAACGGAGCGAGCCTCGAGCACCACGACCTCATGACCGCTGCGAACAAGCAGCGCCGCGGTCGTCAGCCCGACGATCCCGGCCCCGACCACCACGACGTCGGCGGTCCGGTCGCCCGGCAGGGAGGGGTACCGGGGAGCAGCCCCGTCCGCCCGTTCGGCGACCCAGAGCGACCCGCGACTCATCCCCTCAGATTCCGAATCATGACCTGCGTCCCGGTGCTCACGACGCAGTGCGGCGAGCCTTTGTGGCTCGCAGTTTCCTGTCGGTCTCGATGGCCAGCGCCTTAGCTGCGGTGGCGCGTTTCGACGCGGCGAGCGCCTTCCGTTCGTTCCCGATCGAACTGGCCTTCGCGGCGCGCTCGGCCTTCGCGAGGTCGTCTTCGCGCTTCTGCTCCTGGCGTCGACCTTGCTCGTCACGGGAGCGGGCCTCAGCGGCCGCCTGCTGCTTGGCTTCGGAGCGCTTGGCGTCGGCGTCCTGCTCGCGGCGGGTGGCCCGTTCCTGCGCAGCTTGCCGCTTGCCCTCATCCGCGGTTCGGCGGTCTTGGAAGGAACGCTCCGCACCGGCCTTGGTCTGGGCGGCGACCGCTTCGAGGTGAAGAGCCTCGCGGACAGTCGTGACACGGGCCTGCTCCAGCTCACCCTGGTGGACAAGGTCTGTATCACGGAGGAGTGAGCCGAGCAGCTGTTTGACATTTGCCTGGAACGCGTCAAACGCGAGCACCGGCGGCCACTGCTCGTTGCCTTCGTTGCCGGTCGCCCGCTCGGCGACGCTCAGTGGAATGCGGCTGACCTGCAGCGAAGCGCAGACGTAGGCGCGGGGGATTGTTTGGAGTTGCATGGTGTCCTCTTCTGGGAGATCAGATTGTCTGGGCGGCGTCGTCGAGCGCAGCGGCCTGATCGAGCTTGCGGGCGGCCTCGGCTTCGAGTGCGGCCGCCCGGCGGCGCGCCTCGGCGAGTTCCTTGGCTGCGTTCGACTCATCGCGCGACAAAGCTTGCGCCTCGGCGGTCGCGTCTTGCCGTGCTCGGATCTTGCGGTCGGCCGCCTCTCGATCGGCCTCGGCCTCGTCGGCCGCTCGGGCGCGCTCGGCTTGGGCGGCCTGCCGTGCGGCTGCTTCTTCGGCGACTAGGCGCTTCTGCTCGACCTCGAGTTCGCGCTCGCGTTCGGTGAGTTCTGCTTCTTCGGCGCGCTGCTGGGCTTCGACCTCGAGGCGCGTGATCTCGTCGAGCTGCTCAGCCTTCGCCTGGTGGAGCTCCCCCTCCTTCGCAAGGCCCTCATTGCCGGTGATGTGACCGGCCACCTCTTTGGCCTTGCCCTTGATGCGCTCGATGAACGGCGCCGCCTCGGTCGTTGTGTGCTCTGCCATCGGTGCTCCTGCTCGGTGGGGGCGCCGCGAAGCGCAGATGCTCAGCGACGAGATCGCCTCTACCCAGGTGCGTCTGATCTAGAACGCGCCGACCGCTGACAGGTGCAATCACGAGGCAGCAGGGTGCCGAGCTGGGTCGAGGGCGAGGTTGAGCATCGTGTACCCCTCGGCGGTGGTTCCTTGTAGCCGAGGACCATGCATTCGATGCCGTGACGGTGAGGTGCCGCCGAGGCCGAACATGGCGATGCAAGCCACGGGAGTTCCACCAACTGGCTTGCCGGCCGCGGCCTGGTGCGGAAGACCGCCGTCCTCGAACTCCACGGATTGGACCCCTCTGCCAGCTGGATCCATCGGGGCGGTCGAGATGCGCGGTGAGCCCCCGATCGGCACCCGCCGCGAAGGCGGGGGCATCCGGCCCGTGAACAGCGCCGAAGGAGGCGGACCGTACGGCGTCGCCCTGAGAGAGCAGGACGTCGAGCACAAGAATGATCCAACGCTGGACGACCCTCGCGAAGCACTCGTCGCCGCGAACGCGCACCGGCCGCAAGGTGGGCGGTGGCTCAACGTCGGCGTGCAGGATGCGGTGCACCTCGGATGGAACTTGGCGCAAGCGATCAAGGGACATCACCCGGCGGCCTGCTCGGCACCTACCACGACGAGCGCCATCCGATCGGGACGCGCGTGTTGCACAACACGAGGGCGCAGGTCGCCCGCTCGACACCCGATCACCACCACAGAGCCGCGCACGAGACGACGGCCGAACTGCTCGTCATGGACGAGCCGCGCACGCGCACCCACTGCTCGCGCGGCGGATTGCCCGACCTCGACCTCGATCTCGACACGGCGGAGGGCTCGACTCGGGTCCACGAACTGCTCCATGGCGCGCCGCCCGTCCTGCTCCACTTCGGCGAGCCGAACGCCTCCCCGATCGACCGCTGCGCCGGCAGCGTCCGCCGCCGTGCTCATCCACCCCGAGGACGAACTGGGCACACTTTTCGTCGCGGGAGCAGCACTATGTGTGACCGGTTCGACCAGCACCTGCGTCGGCTCCTCCACCACCTCCGAAAGCAGGGCGCGCACCGAGCGCGACGTTGCGATGACCGACGCCTCTGTGGTGTCGTCGTGACGGGTTGGCGACACGACACAGGAGTACGCGAACGTCCTACGCTCGTCCTGAGCCAACGCCCACGCCGACCCGGACCGGGCTCCACCCATCGACTCGGGCTCGACCCATCGCCTGTCTCCACCTCTTCGATACCCATCCCACCTCCCGCTGCCCATTCCTCCGTCCTCATGATTCCGCTGCCGCTCTCCTTCCCATTCCACGTACCGGGCGCTGCCCAACATCGATGCCCAACCCCGGAGGGCTTTCACAGCCGAATCGATTCACCACGGTTGCCTCGATGATCGGGCCCGGAACATGAGTGGTGTCCCGCCAGCCTGGTATGGCGTCGACCCCGGGGCTGAACATGAAGAAGTCGACGATCTCCCGCCCCCATGGGGTCTCGGCGTGGTGTTCGCCGGCTACTTCGGGTCGGTGTTCTTGGCGTTGGTCGTCGCCAGCGTGTTGATCGCCGCAGCTCCCAGCCTCACCACCGGTGTGAGCGGGGTGGTTGTGTCGTCGCTCGGCCTTTGGGTTGGATTCGGGCTCACGTTTCTCGTCGCCACGCGAAGCTGCGCCACTTGGCGGGACCGGGCCCGAGCGGTGGGATTACGGGTCCGATGGACGGATCCGTTGGTAGGGCTCCCGGCGGGAATCGCCACCCAACTCGTCGGTGTGCCCGTTCTGTACTGGATCGTGTTCCGATTCGTGGAGGAGCAAGATGTGAGCGAGGCGGCCAAGTCGCTCATCTCGCGGGGTGACGGCATCGGTATCGTGATCCTCACGATGGTCGTGGGGTTTGGTGCGCCGTTCATGGAGGAGCTGTTGTTTCGCGGGCTACTCCAACGTGCGTCGGTGGCTGCCCTCGGCCCGAGACTCGGCGTGCCGTTGGTGGCGGTGCTCTTCGGTCTGACCCACTTCCAAGTGCTGCAACTCCCGGGCCTGTTGCTTGCGGGATTGGTGTTCGGCTGGCTCGCCCACGCCACCGGCCGACTTGGGCCAGCCATCTGGGCCCATGTGGGGTTCAACCTGTCCACGGTGGCAATCATCGTTTCCACTGCGCCCTGACTCATCAGGCACATCGTGGAGCAACCACAACGGGGACGTGTCGATCAGGCGGGTGATCCGTCGGGGTTGCACTTGATGCGCACATGAAGGCAGTTGCGCACTCGCAGATCCATCTCGGCCGGATCCCACGCGTTGAAGAAGTCGGCGTGGGCGGACCATCCGTTCCCGCTCGACAAGGTGGTGCCGGCACCTCCCCGATGGTTCCACCGCAACTTGAACTGCAGGCGGGCGATGGGCACGGGATGCGTGGGTGGACAAACCTTGTTCACCGCAAAGGCCATGTGACTCCGGTGGTCGGCACTGTCGAGATCGGTGCCGTTCCAACAGCTCGGATAGTCGAGGATGAGCTCCACCTTGCCTCCTGGGCCGCAATCGGTGATCTCTCCCGTGGACAGGGGCCCCGTGTTGCTCAGACAGCTCCACACATAGTGGCTGGCCGAGCCGTCGGCCGCCTGCCGCCCCGGCTTCCCCGTAAGGATCATGAGACCGGTCGGGGGCGACCGCAGCGCGCCCGCCTCGAGGTTCTCGTTGTCGTAGTAGAAGGTGCCCTGCTCCACATTCACCGGTACGCCGTTGGCGCGCATCGTGGGCACCCAATAGGAGGCCTTGTCGGCCGGCGTGTCGCAGTTCGTGGCGCCCGCGAGCAAGCTGAGCACGTTCGACGACGCATCAGTGGTGGTGTTTCCGAAGAAGTCGTGGCTGTGAGAAGCGCCCGGCTGACCCGGGAACACGATCGGGTCGTTGCTTGCTCGATGCGAGAACGGGCAGTGGGCAACGAACTCGCCGAATGATCCCTGGAGCGGGGGATTCGCGGTGGGAGAGGCCGAGATGTATGCCGGCTTGGTGAGCGTTGCTGTCGTCCCTTGGTCGCCGGTGGCGACGAGGCTGACCGTGAACGTTCCTGGCACGAGGTAGGTGTGGATGGGGTTGCGCTGCGTCGACGTGCCGCCGTCACCGAAGTCCCACTGCCAACCCGTCGCGAACGGCGTGTCGTCAGTGAACCGCACAATGAGCGGATCGGGCCCCGCCGTTTGATCGGCGTGGAACGCCACGGCTCCAAGCCGACACCCGGCCACCACGACGGCCACGAGCATCAGCGCGAGGGCGACACCTGCGGCGGCGCCAAAGGCACGATCGGCCGATGTTTGGCGACGCCGTCGGTTTGGCAAGGGCGTGGGATCGGAACGAACCAGCGCGACGATGGCCACGACGTTCCCCTCTCGGGTGGCCCCCAGTGCAAGGGGGAACACGAACCGTATCGACGTGGGCCGTTTCCTGCTTGAGCACGCACCCCTTGACGAGATCTGGTCTCCCGTACGCATCAAAAGTGATGCGTACGGGAGACCAAAACCCATGACGTTCCGGCGTTGTGAGGTTCTGGGGGCCCCGGGGGTTCGGGGGTTCGGGGGGGCCTACTCGGCGATGGTGGACTCGTCCTCGGACACGTCGGTGGTGACGGTGCCGCTGGAGAGCGCTTCTTGCAGGCGAGCAGTGGCCTCATCGGAGAGGTTCGTCGAAACCAGCTCGGCCATACCGCTGTACCGACGCAGCTCTTCGAGCGCCTTCTCCGGGTTGGCGTGGCTGTAGAGGGCCGCGAGGTACACCTTGCCGGGCTTGATCGAGCCCCGGAGCTGCTTCACGAACTCGTCGCTGATGCCGGTGTCGGTGAGCTTGGCCATGAGGGCTGCGCTGCCGGCACCGATCGCCATACCGATGACCGGCACGGCGAACACGATGCCGAAAAGGAGTCCCCACCAGGCGCCACCGAAGGCGGACTGGCCGGGGGAAGGGTCGGTGGTCTCGGTGACACGAACCTTGCCGGCCGGCGTGCTGGTCACGAAGACGGCGTCGTGAAGGAGCAGCGTGCCTTCCGTGGTCATGCGGGTGAGCGAGGTGAGCATCTCTGCCGCGGCGAGTTGGTTCTCGAAGCCGAGGACGACGAGGGAACGGGGTTCATCGGGCATGTGGACTCCTTGCGAGCACGGTTTGGTGCAAACGAATGTTTCGGCAGCGGCTAGGGGCGAGCCGCGATGTGATCTACGACTGGTTGTTGGATGCGCTCGACAACGCCTTCTTGAACAAAAACAGCGGCAGAAGAAGCCGGGCACCCAGGGCAACGCCCCAGACCATCACGGTGGCGAGAAGCCAGTAGGTGATCCCGTTGATCGACAGACCATCGGAGATCACCGCAGTGACGACCAAACTCACCAACGTGGAGATCAGCGCGCTGCTCCCCGCGAGCACTGGGGCGCTCTTGAACGCCATCTGACGGAGAAGCGGCTCCACGAAGATACCCGTGATGGTGAACAGCAGCACCGCGGTGACAAAACCGAGCGCATCGAGCTCCACGCCTTCGAGCACCACCGAGGTGACAAGCAATGCCACCGCGTTGGACAACAGATTCAGGACAGCTGAAGCGAGGATGCGGATCATGCCGGGGCTTACCCCCCGATTCGCCCGTGGTGGCCCAAGATTCAATCAGCTCGCGGGCGGTGCGGCGCTGCGGGCACACCGGAACGAACTCGTCTCCGGAACACTGGTCACCGGCCATTTTGAGCATCACATGCCTCCCAGCTGTGTTCGTGCGTCCGCAACCTACTGCCCCCCGGATACGACGGCCCCCTCCAGCCCCCCCATCTGAAGGCTTCCGGACTGACTGCGGCAACCATCGTCGGATCCGCGCCGGTCATCACCGACGTGGCGGGAAAACGGTGTCATGACGCTCGGATGACGCTCGGATGAGGTCGAGACTGGCCGGGTCGACGTCTACCGTAGGGCTGCCACCGCCTCGGTGGACCCGCGCAGCAGAGAGGGTCCGATGGGATCGAAAGACGACGAACGGACACCGCTCCGAAGGCGGGTCGGACCCACGTTGTTCCGCCGACCCGGCACGCTCGGGATTGCGGTCGCCGAACTGTTGTGGTGGCAATCGCTCCCCCCACGCTGATGCCCTGATCGCCGTCGGCCCAAGGTGCAATCGGCGGAATCAGCATCGCAGTTGGGTTTGGCATCGCAACGCAGGTGCAGCCAGCGGTTCGGCCGTCGCTACGACGGTCGGCACGCATGCCTTCCATCGAAACCCGCCAACGCACCCGGTTCGCTGTCTACGTCGCCGCGGCACTCCTCATGGCGGCGGGAATCCCCCGGTGGTTGTCGTGGCAGAACGAACAACGCGACCTGTTCGGTCTCGAACATCTCACCTTGAGTTCATCGACGGTCATCATCCCCGCCACGGTGATGGTGACGTTCGTCTTCGGGATACTTGAGCGAGGCGTCGGCGTGCTGGTACGACCGTTGCAACGGTGGAGCAAGCGCCGACTTCCCGCCCGGATCGCCACCTCGGCGATCGTCGTGATCGTGGTTCTCCTCGGCGGCATCATTCTGCCCGACCTCGTTTTCTCCCGGTTCACCACATGGGCGGCTACCGCGTTCGGACCGCTCGACCAGTACCAACCCGGGCACCGCCCAACCCACCACGTCCACCGTGTGCGCAGGCCCGGCCTCGCTCGTCAACTGGGATTCGCCGGTGTGCAAGGCCGCGACTTCGTGGCAGGTGCCACCACCGCGGAGAAGATACGAGCGTTCTACGGGTCCGACGCCAAGACCACGCAACCGGTGCGGATGTACGCGGGGCTCCGCTCCCGACGCCCGGTCACGAGCCAAACTCGCCGTGGCGGAACTCGAGCGCACCGGCGGATTCGACCGATTGGTGCTGGTCGTCGCCACCTCCACCAGAACGGGCTGGATCGACCCCGATGCGGCGGAGGCCCTCGAGATGCTTCATCACGGCGACACCGCCATTGCCCCGATCCAGTACTCCTTCCTCCCAAGCTGGATCTCATTTCTCACCGACCTCGGCCTGGCGTCCGAAGCGGGATCTGAGCTCAGAAACGGCGTGAGCAAAGCGTAAAAGAAGCGGCCCGCCGACCGGCGTCCCAAGCTGATCGTGTTCGGACTGAGCCTCGGATCGTTCGGCGCCGAAGGTGCATTCGTGGAGCTCGACGCCGACAATTCCGTGGCGAACATCGTGGCCCGATGGGGTGCTCTTCGTCGGTGCCCCGGACGCCAACCCGATACGTCGCCAGATCACGACCGAACGAGATGCCAGTTCGCCGTACTGGTCGCCTACGTTCCGCGACGGTTCACTGGTTCGAGCAACCACTCGCGACCCGTACCAGGCGCCGCCGCCCGGACCTTGGAACCACCCACGAGTCAACTACGTGAACCATCCCTCCAATCCGGTGGTGTACTGGGGAATGAGCTGGCTGTGGTCGAAGCCGGGATGGATGGACACGCCTCGGGGCTAGAGCGTCACCGATCGAGGGCGGTGGTTCCCGTTCGTCAATTGGCTTCAGGGGGTGTTCGACCTCATGGCCGACTTCAGCGCTCCGCCCGGCTTCGGTCACAACTACCAACTCGACTATGTGCGAGGGTGGGCCGACGTCGTGCCTCCCAACGGATGGACTGCCGCCGACACCGCCCGGCTCGAACAGCACTTGTTCCCTGGATCCTGACCCCGATCGACTGAACCCCGGAGCTCGTCCGGCACCGTTCGGATCCCCCACGCCACGACACGCCCGCACCACCGCACCACCGCCACACCCCGCACCCCGCCACGCCCGCACCACCGCCACGCCACCCCAACACCATGACTTCGACCTCGGACGCCGCCCCCCAAGAAATGTCGACCGGCAAACCCGCTGGCGCCACCACCCGCGACCGCGTGGCGTTGAGTGGGTTGCTCGGGATGCTGGTGGCAGCCAACATCGCCCGGTCCACCGTGGTCCCGGAGAACTGGCACTTCCCGTACAACCTAGGAATAGGTGTGGGGGCCGCCGCCCTCGCCGCCTTCGCGGGCCTTTCGCGATCCGAACTCGGGCTGGCCCAGGGCACGTGGCGATCCGGGGCTCGCGTGGGTGGCCTCGCCTTCGGGGTCGTCAGTGCCGGCATCATCGCGGGTGGAACGATGGGGCTCCTCGGCGAGGACGGGCGGGAGATCACCGCCAGCGAATTGCTGTGGAACGTGGCGGTGGTGATCCCTGTGAGCACGATCGCCATGGAGGAGCTGGTGTTTCGTGGCGTGCTCCCGTCGCTCCTGCACCGTGTCACCCGTTCACCACGATGGACCATGATCGCAAGCCCGCTGGTGTTTGGGCTCTGGCACATCTTTCCCGCCGCACGCGGTGGTGCCGTCCACCTCCCCGGGGCGGAGGTTCCGTTGGCCGGCCTCCTTGCCGGCACCTTCTTGGCCACCACGATCGCCGGCATACTTTTCGACTGGCTTCGACGCCGGTCCGACAGTCTCGTGGCGCCGGCTCTTGCCCACCTCGCCACCAACAGTGTCACCCTGGCCGTGGTGTGGCTCGTGTCCACCCCCAACTCCTAACCCCAATTTCCGACCCCAACTGCCGACCCGGGCCCCAGCATCCGAACTGGTCACACTTTTGGTCGCGGGGACGACAGAACGTGTGACCAGTTCGTCAGAGCCGGAACGGCAATGGCCTGCTTCGTCTGTCTTCCGATCAATCGTTCCGTGCACCCGGGAAACCAAACCTCACCGGCCGAAACTGACCCGATTCAGCACACTGGTCGGACCCGTCGACCCGGAAAGGCCTCGCCGAGCGCCCATCCACATACGTTGGGAAGTTGCGGCAGTGACACCTGTCTGTGTCAACGTTGCGGACCCATGATTCAGGCCATGGAACTGAAACAACCGAGTGGTCTATCCCACGGCCGATCGCCCAGGACGGTATCGCGACGCCGTACCCTCGTCCCCGTAAGACGACTGGCGTACCACCGTGCCGACAAGGTTCCCTCACCGACACCCGGCTCCACACCACCATCAGCCCCGGCGTGCTCACCACACGTACGATTGCGTCGCTGCTCCAAGGATCGGATTCGGTCGCGGCCGCCGCACGCAGGACATCTCAGGCAATTCCGGCGGAGCTTCCCGCCCGTACGCGCGCTGCGACGGCCGGCGTCGTGCCCGATGCCATCGCCTACCATTTTCTCGTCCGACGTCCGAGCCTCGGCGTCCGCCACAGCCGACGGGGAACCCACAGTCGCCTCGCCACCAGCGGCGGTGCTCTCCACACCCGTGTTCACTGCCTAAATCTTCTGCTCAACACCTCGGCCGGCCGCGGTCCGAGGCCGCATCACCCGCGGATCGCCTGCGGCTCGTGGTCACCGGACTCGCCCAACTCGGCAGGCACCGTAGGATCGACCCGATGGAACCGCGCTTCGAGTCGTCCGACGGTGCGGAGGACGGCCGCACGGACTCGGCAACCTCGATCGACCGCACCGACCCGCCGGACTGGCTGAGTTCGGTGATCCACCAGAGCACCGAAGCCCTCGTGGCGTTCGGTCCCGACGGCGTGGTGGTCTACTCGAACGAGGCGGCCGATCGGCTCGTTCGCCTCGCCCCCGACTCGCTGATCGGACACAACGCACTGGAGATGGTGCACCCCGATGATCTCGGACGAGCGGCCTCGAACATCGTTGCGGTGGAAGACGGTGCTCGACCACGTCCGGGCCTCCTCCGCATCTGCCTCGCCGACGGTACGGAGAGCGCGCTCGACATCACCCCAATGCACGTTGTCCTCCCTCCACCTCCCCAAGGACCCGGCGATCTCACCGTGGTGATCCTTCGGGACACGATGCTTCACGACGCCCACTGGAACTTTCTCACCAACCTCTCGGCCGGACAGCCCTTTGATCAATGTGTCGAATCGCTCGCGTCGGGCCTCAGTTCCTCCACCGATGGGCCGCTGGCCGTGGCCTACAACGACCTCGACACGGGCGAGAGGCGAGCCATTGGCCCGCTTCCCTGTTCTCTCGCTGGGGTGACCACAGCAGGGACACTCGACCCCACGCCAGGCACCCCTTGGGCCACGGCAATCGCCACGGGGGAACCCACGGTGATCGCCGTCGAAGCGCTTCCACCCAACCTTACCCACGAGGCTCACTCGATCGGGGCGGCCGCCTGTGTTGTCGTGCCTGTCCCCGACCCGTCCGGCGGCGATCCAGCCCTCATCATCCAGTGGCCCCCAACTGCGGCGATGGGTGAGGTGGTGCTCGAAGCACTGGCCCGACGGCCGAGGCTCGCTGTGCTGCTCGCCTTCGAGCGTCGTGACGCGCAACGACGCCTCGAACACCTTGCCCTTCACGACAGTCTCACCGGGCTGCCGAATCGGGTGCGGTTCTTCGACGCAATCGCTGCACTCTTGAGCGCCCGTCTCCCGTTTGCGGTGTGTTATCTCGACCTCGATCACTTCAAGCCCGTGAATGACGCCCTCGGTCATCGCGCCGGCGATCTCGCGCTTGTCACCGTGGCCGCCCGACTCCAGCAAGTTGCGCGTCCCGGCGACCTCCTGGCGCGGCTCGGAGGGGACGAGTTCGGCCTTCTCTGCCCTGGACTCCACGACCTCGGCCCCCTCGAAGCGCTCTGTGCGAATCTCGTCGATGCGCTCGACGAGCCGATCAGGTTGTTCGAACACACCATGCGGGTGGGAGTGAGCGTCGGCGCCGCCATCGCCACCAACGGAAGCGAAGGGGAAGCCGTGGTGGGCGCTGCCGACGCCGCTCTCTACGACGCCAAACGAGCGGGGCGCGGCACCTGGAAAGTCGCGCCGTCCACAATCAGCCCATAGCGGTCGGCTTGTTCCGCTCGGCTTGTTGCGCTCCGCCAGCCCAACTACCGGGATCACGTGGCGTCATCGGCCCACGCTGGTATGCGTTTCCGTGACGGCCCACTCGATCGTGCCGCGTCCAGCGTGTTTGGCCCGGTAGAGCGCGGCGTCCGCACGTTCGAGCAGTCCCTCCACGGTGGACTGCACCGGCGAGGCACTTCCGCCCCCGGTGTCGCCGACCACGCCGAACGCCGCCCCGATCGACGACCCGATGTGTACGTTTGCGCCTCGCACCTCGATGGGGTCGGCGAGGCGCTCGAGCACACGATCCGCCACGGCCTGCAATTCCCCCGTGGTGCAGCCGGGCAGCACTACCCCAAACTCGTCCCCTCCGAGCCGAGCCACGATGTCGGTGGGACGAACACAGGAAAGCAGCCGGGTGGACACAGTGCGGAGCACCTGATCGCCCGCCGCATGCCTCAAGGAGTCGTTCACGGGTTTGAACCGGTCAAGGTCGATATAGAGCACCCCAATCTCCGCTCCGCCCCCGGCCCTCGGGGCTCCACGGGCTCCGGACTCGACGACCCCCGCCGCAATCGAGGCCTGCAAACCGTCGAGCGCACGCCGGTTGGGGAGACCAGTGAGCGGGTCCCGAGTTGCGGCCCTTTCGCGTTCGAGCGACTGGCGCCACCACTGCCACACCAGCTCGACGAGCTGCGCAAGAAGCCCGACCGAGTAGGGGTCCAGCCTTACCGAAGGACCGCCTTCAGCCGCCCACATCGTGACGATCGCCACCAGCTCATCGCCGACACGTACCGGCACCACCCAACATTCAGCGAAGCCCGCTGTCCGAGCCCGTTCCGCCACCAGATCGGGAAGTTCTTCCACCTTCCGCACGAGGTCGGCCACGTTTGGATCACGCACCAGCACCCACGGCGAATCGGGGGGTGCATCGAGCCCGGCGAGCATCGGATCGACGACATCGCCGACCACCTCGGCCGATCCGTCGTCGCCCTCGAACCACACGACGGGATGAGCCCAGTCCGAGCGGTGGTAGAGCAGGTTGAGCATCGCTTCCAGCACGGCCACCGGCGGCTCTCCCGCCAGCAATCGGTGGAGAAGGTCGCGCAGCACACGCGAGTCCTGGGTGGGACGGCAGTGCAACATGATCGCGTCGGGAGCTACGCGGGGACCCACGGTCCACGAGGCGATGTCGCATTCGTCCGCGAGCCGTCGGGCCCGACAAGATCGAACGGCGCCGACGACGGCAGCTGAAAACCCCGACCGATCGCCCGTGCACCTTGCATTCTTCGGTCGAGGTCGTCAGTGGCGACAAGGTCGAAGATCCTTCTCCCCACGAGTTCCTCCGGCGGCCAACCCAGCACACGAACCGCGTCGTTGGCCCACGTGATCACGCCGTCGAACGTCAACGCCATCATGGCGTCGACCGCTCGCTCCATCGCGTCCTTCGCAAATGTCGCGCCGAGCCGTCCCTCAGCAAGTCCTCCATCGTCGGCCACGCCCGCATCCTGTCACGCCGAGGCGTCGCACTCCCTCGCTCCGTCGCCCCAGACCCCAGAGGGGCGGATCACGCGGCAACGTCAGAGGTGACGCCCCGTCGAGAAGCACGTGTCCCAGCCGACGACACCGCGCGCACCACAGTGATCGTGGACGACAGCAGCAGCACGCGACGGCACGACAATCCCGTGGCCAGGAGGCTCGACGTTCCCGCGATCGACTCCGGATGTTTGCCGTGAACACCGCAAGCAACATCGCGGCGCCGATGTTGCCGGTCTGCAGGAGCGTGAGACCGAGCACGGCCGATTCGGGAATCCCGTCGTGAAGAGTGCCCAGCACGATTGCCTACGGCGGGGCTTCGTGGGCTTCGCCGTTGAGGTTCTTCCGGTTGCGACAGCCCAGGCCGAGATCGCAAGATCTCCGAGTTTGCACACCGCGGCGCCGGCGAAGAACCCGACGGCCGCACCGCCCATGTCGTCGGATACCTCGACCGCTTCTTCCATCAACTCGAACGAGACGGCGCTGATGAACACCCCGGCTCCGGACGCCATGACCGTGCCCAGCACCAGTTCGCCCCGCTCTCGGACGCGCACCACCAAGACCCCCAGCATCAGCGAGGAGGTGGCGAACAACCCGCAGAGGATCGCGCTCCTCACGCCGGCCGACCACTCCGGATCATTGAGCGGACCGGCACCGTGTTGCCCATGCGAGTTCCCGGGGACCCACCGACGTCGCCGTCGCACCGTTGGCACGAGATCGACTGATGGTTCCGACCCGAATGGAGCCACGGTCAGGCATGGGCCATCACCTTCCAAGGGTGCACCTCGGTCCGGGCGCGACCAGCGTCGCACCAAACGGCCGCAGACCAACGCCATCGCCCGGAACCGATGGCGTTGACATCAGGACGAAGGTCAGCCGAGCAGCAGGGCCTTCTGGCCCGCCAACTCGTCGTCCGTGAGGATGCCCCACTCATGAAGCGCGGCGAGTTCCTTGAGCTGGGAGATCATGTCGGAGGTGTCGGGGCGGCCGGAGGTGTCGGGGCGGCCGGAGGTGTCGGGGCGGCCGGAGGCGGCGCAGCGTGCTGGGCCGCCCCACGCCTGCTGTTCTTCCCAGGACGGTGGGGCGGGTGGCGCGGCCGGCTGATGTTTGGCCCGCTGGCGCCGTGCCACGTTTCCAGACACGGCCGTGGCCGTGCCGGTGATCACCCCCGTGCGCGCCATCGTTCCCACCTCCAAGACGGCGGGGGTGTCTGCCACGACCAGGGGGTGATCTCTTCGTCCGGCGCCACCTCAACCACGACTTCCGGGGGCGCCTGCTCGCCGATCCCCCAGGAAACCGGTGGACCCTTTCCCGGCGACGGCACCAACGGTCCGAACGTGCTCGAGGGAGAGCGGCGTGGTGCGAGAGGACATCACCTCGAGCATCGGCTCCAGCACCGGTGTTGCCGACGGCGTTCCGTTCACGGTCAAGCTCACGATCGTCGACTCGAAGGCGTGTGCACCGATGGCGGGCGCGGCGGTGTACCTCTGGCAGGTCGACGCGGTCGGCCGATACTCGATGTACTCGCAAGGGGCCAGCGACCAGAACTACCTGCGCGGGGTACAAGCTGCGGCCGACAACGGCACCCTCCAGTTCCAGTCGATCTTCCCCTCGGCATACGACGGTCGCTGGCCGCACATCCATTTCGAGATCTTCAAGGACATCGCCGCTGCGACCGCAACGGGAAGCAAGGTACGCACCACCCAACTCACGCTCCCCGAGGATGCCTGCAAGATCGTGTATGCGGACACACGCTACAGCGCCAGTGTCGCCAACATGGCCCGTACCACGCTGGCTGGCGACAACGTGGTCCGAGATGGCACCTCACTCCAGATGGCCACCGTGACCGGCGACATGACCAAGGGTTTCGTGGCCGAGCTCAACGTCGCGATCTGATCCGAACGTCGCACCACGAACGAACAACGGCGGCAGCGGAGCGCCGGCCTTCCGCGCGACGGACCCGATCCACCGACGTCCCCCACCAGGGGAGCTGTTCGTGGATCGGGTCCAGACGCGTGCGTGAGACGCCGACCGGACCTCGCCGCCCGGGTGGTGATTTACCGTAGCAACGGGTGGCGCAGGCCAACGGCGGCAACGGAGTGCCGTGCCCGACCGGTTGATCACCCCGACGGTTGCGCCCGTGCAGGCCCCCAACGTCGACGCGAATCTCGATGCCTATGGGCGGCGAGGTTCGACGACGCCGCCGGGGCGCTGCTGGTAGGTCGGACGCGCCGGCGACGCCGTGCAGGTCGGTTGCGCCCGCTTGATGGACGCGGCCATCGGTTCATCCGGTTGCGGGCCGACCGCCTGGCGGACCTCCGCGTGATGCGGCGGGTGCCGTCCCTTTCCAGCAGCCGATCGTGTAGGGGAACTCCAAGGTCACCGAGTAGTGGTATTGGGTGAGGACAGCCCCATCAACACGAATCGGAGACGTCCGGCCGTGGCACTCGTCGAGGTCGGCGTTCGACGGCAAGGCGCCACGGGCATCACGTTCGAGCACGATGGGAAACCCGTCGTAGGCCCAACCAACCACCGTCGACGCATCGGGCGAGGCGTCTCGAATGCAAGACGGAACGTTGTGGTAGTGGTAGGTCGTCATCGCAGGATGCCCATCGCAGAGGTCCTGGGACTCGTGGGCCACGGCGTCGTCGCCACGGCCATCGAGGGCGTTGAACAGGAACACCCCGTTCTTCAACAGGCCAACGGCACCTTCGGCGATGCACGCCGGCGTCGCCGCTGCAGCGGCCACCTGCTCGATCGTCACGGTCGTGGGTGTTTCCGTGATCGTCCCGGGGTTCCGGTCGTAGGCGTAGGCGGGGTCAGTGGGGGCGATCGGGAACGTCCCGGTCTGACCGTCGACCGGCAAGTTGTTCGTGGTCATGACCCGCTTGCCGTCCTGCACAACCTCGGTGTACTTCGCCGTTGGCCACGACACCGCTCCCTCGACCGCGAGCTTCGTGGTCGAGTCCCAGGTTCCGGCGGCGATAGCAAGCCACGGTCCATCCGCCGACGCGCCTCCGGCGCCGGGGTTTCCCGCGCTACACGCATGCAGCCCTCCGATCCTGGCGCCCGTGGTCGAAACCATGGAATCGCCGATCGGGAGCCTCGTCGGGTCCACGCTCGAGGACACCCATACGTTCACAATCGGGTCGGCCCCGGAGGAAACAGACCCCGCTGACGAAGTCGTTCGCGAGGTTGCAGGACTGGTAGCACCGGTGGTTGGTGACCCGGTACCCGCCGAGACCTGCGACCCGCATCCCGTCGCCACAACTCCGATCACGACCACCAATTGCCTCACGACACCACGACGTGACCTCCCCGCGCCTCGACGTTCTTCGGGGAATGAGCCGCCCACCCGACGTGGTGGCGGCCCGCTCCTCGCGACCCAGGAACGCGGCACTCCAGCGGGCACAATCATTCGAATCACGACACGACGCTCCTTCAACGTGGCCTTGCCCCACAGCCTCAAGGGGGGAACGCCCAGCATCACCTGGCTCCCTGTGGAAACCCTGTGAGATCGTTCTGAATCCCCCATGCGGACCGGCGGAGGCTCGATCCGGTCCGGCCCGACCTATCGGCCTCCCCCACATTCACGTCCGAAGCATGTCGGCCGTGTTCGCCGCCCACCACAACCTGCGCCAACACGCCCAAAGGCGCGGGACCAACACCAAATCTCTCGACGACGAGTACGAGCGAACCAACTGGCGCACAAGTTGGCTACCTACCGACCATCTCGACGTCGCAGACGGGATGCGCTTCGTGACGGACACGAACGTCGAGTCCCCGATGACCGGTCGATTCGTGCCTCCCCCGGCGGGCGGGGCGATGCCAACATCGCCCAGGTCGGGGTCCGGAGCCCGGTCCTCCCGCCGTGTCAGACGGGCGCTTCGACGGCACCGATCTGGAGCAGCACAGCCAGGGGTCCGCCGCTCTCCAGCGCTCCACCGTTCGGGGGTCGGAGATACGCAGAAAAATGATGACACCTGGTCGATCCCCGATCCGCGGCGGCCGGCGCGAAGAACGGACCCACGGGGCGGCCGGTCAGCCGGCCCGACGGCGGAGACAGTCGTCGTAATCGATCACTTCGTTGGTGCCTAGGGAGATGTCGGCAATCGAATCGAACATCGAGCGGTACGTGCCGGCGACGGCGTCTTCCCCCGTCGGTTCGATGCCATAGCCGTGTGACGATGAACAACTGTGGGTAGACGATCGGGCTCACGCGCGTGACGGAGGTCGGCCGATGGGTAGATTCGCCCACTGTGCTCGGCGAACCACACGTGCGAGGGGCAGCCGCGAGCATGCTGCACGACCACACCCAACAGCCCTCCACCCACAAGCACTCGAAGCGCCGTCCCGAAACCATCGACGACCTGTTGCATTCGCTTCGGCGGCAGCGGGGGTTCGACGCCGCCGAAGTGCTCGCCGCCAAGCTCGGCCGTATCAATCGGTGGTGGCAGAACCAGCATCTCGACGCCGCGGTGGTGGGCCTCAGCGGCGGCATCGATTCCGCCGTCGTTGCCGCGCTGCTCCACCGCGCCAGCCACGAACGGCGATCTCCTCTCCGGCGGGTGGTTGCCATCGCGGCGCCGATAGAAGCGGTCGGAGCCACCCACCAGCCTGAGGCCTTGCACCTGGCGCGTGTGGTGGCTGATCACCTCGGAATCGAACTCTGGGTCTGCCCTCTCGCGGAGCCCCAGCGGGGCATGGTGGAAACGCTCCGTTCCGGCAGCCACACAGCGGCGAACGCGTGGGCCCAGGGCCAGATGCTCAGCGTCCTGCGCACCCCGTTGTTCTACGGCGCGGCGGCCCTCCTGCAACAACAGGGGTACCGATCAGTGGTTGTCGGTACCACCAACCGCGACGAAGGTGCGTACCTCGGCTACTTCGGCAAGGCCAGCGACGGCATGGTGGATGTGCAGCCGATCGCCGACCTTCACAAACACGAAGTGCGGACCCTGGCCCAGATGCTCGACATACCTGCCGCGATTCTCGCGGCGGCGCCGAATGGGGGTGTGTGGGACGGACGGACCGACGAAGAGATGATCGGCACCTCCTATGACCTGGTGGAAGCGGTGCTCCGCCTTCGCGAGTTGGAGATCGATCCCACGACCGCGGCGCGCTCGTTGCGCGACGGATCGGCGTTGCGCGATGCCGCTTCCCGCATCGAATCCCTTCACACCCACAACCGCCACAAATACGCGGCGGGGTCGTCGGCGGCGTTCCTCGACGTGTTGCCTCGGGCCGTCCCAGGAGGCTGGCGTCGCGCCGGTGGCGACGCACGCGGGGAAAGCCGTCCGGACACACCACCGTCATCCGATTCCGTCCCTGGGTGGTGGCAACCCCCGGATGGACTCCTCCCCGATCCTCCGTCTGACCTATCGCTGCTCGCCATGCTCGAGACGGACCCACTCCGCACCGTGCCCTCATGGGCGATCGTGACGCCACCGGTTCTCCACCCGCATGAGACCGATCGTCTGGTCGAAACCATGTACGCCCTCGCGAGCCCCGCCCCGGTCGGGGTCACCGGCGCCGCACCGAGCAACGAGAAGGCTGCGGACGACAACGCCACGACCGAGGAGAACAACATCGGTTCCTTGCGGGCTACCGCTTGGTCGCCCGACCTCGCCCGAGCCCTGTGGGGCCGGCTCCGTCCGGCCGTGCCGTCGGTTCGGTTCCTCACCCCTCTTGACGCCACCGACGGCCACGCCACCAACGGCAGAACCGGTCATCGCACCTGGCGGGCGGTGGGGCTCAGTCCCCTCCTCCGGTTCATGCGCTACGACCTCGGCGGCCACCACCTCGTGCACTACGACGCTGGCTACGACTACGGCGATGGTCGACGAACACTGCTGTCGGTCGTGTTCTTCCTCACGGGAGACGGGGACCCGGCGCGGGGCGGTCAGCTTCGGTTCGTCGACGACGGGCAGTCGGCGCGTCCCGTGTGGGAGCGCGACCACCACGATTGGGACCGGCCCACCTGCGCCCAAGCCGTACATCATGCGGTGGCCCCGACGTCCGGCACGGCGGTGGTGTTCGATCACCGCCTACCCCATGATGTCGAGCCGTGGCGCGGTCCCGGTTTGCGCGTGATCATCCGTGCCGACGTCGTGTATGAAGCGGTCGACGACGGCCGTGGAATGCCGTGATCCACGGCGTTCCACGCCACGATCCTTGGGCCGCCGGCCAGACCGACGACCAGGCCGACGGGCAACTCGGCACCCTGCCTTGGAAGGTGGCGCGCGACCCGTTCCTCGCGCCGCTCGCGAGCGCATACGGCGTTGCCGCCGTCATGGAAGCCGGCTTCTTCGAGGACAGTGACCCACTCGACGCACCGCTCGACAACCCGCACTGGCTTGGCACACCGATCGCCCACGTGCGAGCCGGACTCGGTGTTCACCAGGCCGACCACCAGGCCGACGACCGGCCTCCCGGCCTCGGCAACCCACCCGTGGTGCTTCTGGCCACTGGCGGCTTCCACCCGGTGCACGACGGGCATCTCGCCATGATGCACGCCGCCCACGCCGCGGCCCACGCCGCGGGGTGGGCGGTGCTGGGCGGCTACCTGTCACCGGGCCACGCCGCGTACCTCGCCCACAAATGCGGGCCGCGTGCGAACGACACCAGCTCACGTCTCACCGCCGCCCACCAGGCTCTCTCCCCGTCTGAGTGGCTCGCAGTCGACCCGTGGGAAAGCACCGGAAGACGAGTGGCGGTGATGTTCACCGACGTGGTCGCCCACCTGCAGAGCTACCTTCGTCGCCACCTCGACCCCGACGTGGACGTCGTGTACGTGTGCGGGGGCGACAACGCACGCTTCGCGTTGGCCTTCGCGGAACGTGGGCGGTGCATCGTCGTCGGGCGACCCGGCCACGAAGCCACGGTGGCGCGCTGGCGCCACGACCCCCGACTGGCTGACCATCGGCGTGTCCTGTGGGCCGAGGGGTCGAACCCGAGGGCATCAAGTGGCCTCCGGGCATCGCCGTCAGCACCGGGCGCATCGGCCACACGCCTCGACTCACCGATCAGATTGTTCGTCCGCACTGAGGGCCCCGAAGTGGTGGGCACTGTCGGGCTCACCGCCGCAACCTGGGGACGATTCCAGGATCAGGTGCTTGCCCTTCTGCGCACGACGATGCCCGTGGTGGAGGTACCGGCGCCGGATTTCGATCCGCCTGAGCCGGGCGGCGACCGCGCACCCGACAACCGCGCTGGACCCCGCCAACTTTCGCTGGGCCCGTTTCCGCCACCAGGTCCCGCGCTGATGGTGAGCCGGCGTTTCGACTTGGGCGGCATCGCCATGCTCGGACACGTCGCCCGACCGGGAGCCCCACCGATCGAAGAACAAGCTGCCGCGATACCGCCCGGCGAGTACGTGCTCACCGACGATGATGCCTGCACCGGGGCGACCCTTTCGTTGGTGCGGTCCGTCCTCCCTGATCACGTGATCGTGACGGACACACGACTCGATGTCGACCTGCGGAAGCGCACGGGGACGGTCGACCTCGTCGACGCCCGCGACTTCCTGCTCGGCGCCGATCAAGGCGGGCTGGTGGTTGCGCTCCCGGACGGCACCAGCGGTCGGGCGCCGTACCTCCGGCCCTTTGTGGACCCCGGTGTGCGCTGCAGACTGCCCGACGACGAGGTTCATCCCTTCTGCGAGGCGACCTGGCGCCTCAATGCGCACGCCTACGAGGGAACGTCTTTGCGGGTGGCCGACCTCCCTCCGGCCGCCCGCGCCACCATGCTCGTCGCGGGGTTCGACGCGGCCGAGCCGTTGGTCGATGTGTGCCGGCAGCTCGCCGATCTGGTCGCTGACACCACGCCGCTCCCGGTCACCACCCCAAATCTGGAGGCCGGCACATCGGTGGCCGGCACATCGGTGGCCGGCACATCGGAGGCCAGGGCAAAGGCATCACCCAGAACGAGCGGCTACTCGTTGCGGTCCGACGAATAGGTGACCGCCTCCGGTTCGCCGTCGAGCGCTCGGACCGTGACGGGGACAGGGCCGAACAACTCGGCCAGAAGGACACGCACATCAACTTCGGTTTCCCCGGCGAAACCACCGGCCAAACGGCCACCGTCGAGCCCGATCTCCAGGGAACGATCGGCGCGTTGGTGCACCGTGTAGCGAGCGAGGGACTGGCGCCGCATGGCCACCGTGATGTCGATCGTGTTCACGGCCCGACCGTCGAGTGACGCGAACGCCACCGGCGCTCGACCGGAGAGCCCGACGAGCACCACAGAACCGCCCCGTACCTCACGACTGGCAAAGTCGCCGGTGCGGTACCGCAGCAGTGGAAGCGCCGGGTTGAAGCCGCCGGTGAGCGTGATCTCTCCCCGTTCGCCATCCGGGCACCGGCGGCCGGCACCATCGAGGATCTCGACGTGGAGCCGCGGTTGCAACATCACATGTCCCGACCCGTCGGAAAGGGCGGCGGCGATCGGCCCCGCTTCGTTCATGCCGTACACGTCGATCACCGGGCAACCGAACCGGTCGACCAGCCGGTCGCGCAGCCCGTCGAGCAAGGTCATCGCGGTGGATACGAGCGCCACCGGCTCGATGGCGAGCGGCAACTCGGCGAGGCGCGCGAACGCCACGGGGTCGCCGGTGATCACCTGGGCCTCGACGCTGTCGAGGAATGCCACACGGTCGTCGGGATCCCGCCAGTCGTCCGGGTTGAGATTGATCTTTAGTAGCGCGGCTTGATCGAAGTACGAGGAGATGGCGGCGTAGGTGAAGGTGCGACGTTGCCAACACACCTGGGCGACGGCGGTACGCCCGGGTCCGCCCTCGAGGACCACGCCGTGTACCCGAAGTGCGGCCCGCAGCATCACGCCGTAGGCGGCCGCGGTCTGCGGCGTGCTCACCACATACGCCGCCCGACCGTCGGTGGTACCAGTGGTGGTGAACACCACGAGGTCGTGGAGGGGATGATCATCGGGCACGAACGCCCACGGGGTGGAGACAAGCGCCGATCGATCTACCGTGGGCACACCATTGAGGCGCGACGACCGCTGGCCCCCGGTGCGGTAGATCGGCACCACGTTCTGGCAGTGGGCGATGAATGCTGGCATCCACGGCGGGTCGGCACCGGAGATGGACGGGGCGGGCCCCGCGAACGTCTCGGCATCAAGGGCGCGCACCTCGGCGAGCCCTGGCGCCGTCAGCCGATCACCGCAGGTGTGGTTGTACCTTGGCGCGTGCGGGTGTTCGAGCAGTGTTCGCAGGAGCGACCGTCCCGCGGCGTCGATCAGCGGCCGGCGGCGAACTTCGTCGATCGGGACGCCGGGGAGGTCGGCCACGGCGGGCGGGCCACCAAGCGGTAAAGGCATGTTCGACGGATGATCGGCGGGGATCAGCGGATCGGTCATTCCCTCGAAGCCTTCGCTGCCGCCTCGGCGGCGGCCTGCTCGTGCATCGCTCGGCGTACCGCCTCGGCACGGTCTTCGGCGGCCCGGGTGGCCGCCATCACCCGGCTCTGCTCGGCCATGTCGAGCGTGGCCAGCCGGTCGGCGGCGAGCGCGGGAGACTCGCCCTCTGGTACCAACCCGAGCACTCGCAGCAACTTCCGGGCCAACTCCTCGCGACGATCGGGGTCGGCGATGAGGGACGGGCCGTCCACATAGGCGGCGATGTCGAGAACGCCTTCCGCGAGGAACGATTGCGCTCGCCCCGCGAACGTGCCACTGGAGCGGGCGACGAACCACGGATCGTGAAGCAGCCATGCACCCACGAGGACCACCGTGAGCCACCGTCGGTTGGCCGGAGACTCCGGCACGCGGAACGGCGAGACTCCCGGCGGATCGAAAGCGAGTCCTCCCAGCGCGAACACGCAGTCCGCGACCACCGCATCCACGGCTACAGATCCACGTCCGTCGAGGATCGGCGCTCCGAGAAACGCCGCCGGGGTCTCGGAGATGCGGCGGGTCAGATGCTCGATCTGTGGTCCCGCAGATGGACCCGAGGTGGTCGGTTCGACCGCGGCGGCGTCGGTCATCGAACCTCCTCCATGGCACTACGACTGAACGCCCGGGCAAAGTCCACAAGATCAGACCAGTCCCGTACCGCATGGATGTCCCAGCCGTCCTCTTGGGCACGCACCAACAGCGGATCCGCGGCGGGATCGGACCGCAGGTTGAGCACCATGGTGGCGCCTCCCCCGGCCCGGTCGATCGCCCCGTTGCTCACCTCGCGTCCGTCGGTCCCTCGTTCGTCGCGTTCGAACATGGTGGTGACACCGTCGTCCGAAATCACGAGCACATGGGCCGGCGGCTCGCTCGGCCTCCGGTCGACATACGTGTCGCGGAGCGTGGGCAACGGGAAGGCGGTGCCACCACCGAAGAAGCCAGTGAGCACCGCCAGGATGGCGTGCTGGTCGCGCACGAAGCCGTCGGTGCTGAGCACCTGTTGGATGCCGCTCCACAACGTGACCTGCACGCGCCCCCCCGCTCGCAGCGCCGAGAGGGCAACGATCGTTCCGGCCAACGCGAGATAGCTGGTGGACGCTCGCGGATCCGGCATGGAGCCGGACGAGTCGACATAGAGGTCGAGGTCGACAGGAACCCGAGCCGGTTCCGCTCCCTCCACCGTTCCCCATTGCCGCTGCACGGTGGTGATCCCCGGGATGAGAATCGGGCTGCGCATCGCCGACTCGGTCCAATCGATCGCCGCCAACGGCTCGCCCACGTCCCACGCTTCCACGCCTTCGGCCAACGGTTCGGTGGACACCGGGGAACGCCGGTGGGGGAACGGCACCACGTGCGCTCGGGCCCGTTCCCGGTAGTAGCGGATGGCCACTTCGGCGGGGGTGAGGGCCACACCGGAGGCGCCGAGCACCTGCCCGTATTCGTAGAGCTCTCGCGCCTGGCCCGAAGAACCAGTGGCGGTGCCGCTTTGTGGTGGTGCCGGCCCATCCGAAGCGGGCCCCGACTTGTCGTCCGAACCGTGGCCCTCACGGGTCGAGCCCACACCGTTGAGCTCCGGATCGAACGCCGGGTGCCGTGCGGGCACGAGCTCATCCGGATCGATGGTGGTGAGACCGTCGGGCCAGCCACCCGCGCCGGCGGTGGTGGCGTCCTGCCAGATCACGAAGGACCCAGCGGCCGCCGGGTGCTCGGGGTCGATCAGGTACGGCAGGCACAACGCACCGAACCGGCCGGCGCCATCGAGCCAACGCGTACCGAAAACCCGCACGAGCCGAGCGCCGAGCACGGCGTCGCTCTCGATCCGCTCATCGATATCCGAACCGGCCAGCGACCCCTTCGCCAACGACCACAGCACCTCGTAAATACGGAGGTAGAACGTCCAGAGCCGATCCGACGGTCCCTCGGTGGTGGCGCCGATGGCGGCGTACACACCGGCCATGTCGAGACCCCGCGCCCGCTGGAGCCGATCGTTGATGAGCAGGTCGCCGTAGAGGTTTCCGATCATCGGCGCCGCCGTCTCCACCGTCGGGAGCGCCCGCCGTAACCGTGCCAGCATCCGGGCGTTGTCGGACAGGTCACCCGGACAGAGCACGTGGTGGCCGATCTCATGGCCGAGGATCTCCAGCGGGAAGTCGACCAGCGTTGGGTGAACCTGCGCCAAGCTGATCACCACCCGTTGATCCACCAACCGGATCATGGCAAAGCTCCCGTTGATGCCGGCATCGGCCTCGTCGTCGGCGTCGAGGCACCAGGTGGGTTCCCCCAGCCGAAGGAACGGCCCCCACAACGCCAACGCCTCCGGCCACTGCGCCGCCCACCGGTCGCGCACATTGATCAGCAACTCCCGATTCACCGGCGGCGCCATGGTGGGAACGGCCGCCGTCATGGCCCGTCCCCAACGAACAGCACGGCGTGCGACAGCGACGAGGTGACCGCCCATGCGCCTGGGGTTCGGGCCCAACTGGTGAGCTCCGGTATGCGGCGGTGCACTGCGGCCGGGCGCGACCGTTTCGGCGGTCGGGTCAGCTTCGGATTGCCGCCGGCGCGGACCACCGCCGAACCGAAGGCATCGGCCATCACGAACCACCGTTCCTCGCCATCGGATGCCACGAGTCGGCCGCGATCGTCGAGCGCCACCACCGGCGGCCGTTGGAACGCCCCGCCGAGCCCGCGGAAGGTGCCGACCCGCACGACGTCGGTTGGCGATGCCGGCGATTGGCTCTTCGACGGCGTACCCGGCCCCAGGCTGGAGCCATTCATCTGTGGCAGGTACCACGGATCGAGACGTAACCGTTCGAGACCGGCCGTCTCGACCTGCAGGACAGCCGCCAGTTGCGGCACCGACAACGTGGCCGCGATCGCCAGCGCGCCATCGCGATACGCCGCCATCCCCGAACGCCATGCCGCCACCTGCCCGACCCGCTCGAGCTCCACCAGGGACCGCAGGTGCGGGGCTGACGCTGCCACGAGGGCACACCACTGTTCCGGGCGCGCCCCCGGCGTGCGGGCCAACGTATCGGCGGCGTTGGTGATGAGCGTCAGTGCTCGACGAGGGTCGACCAGCACCACGGGAGCGAGCGCCGGAAGCAACGCCGACCAGGCTTGATTCACCTCGGCCGACAGGCCGGTTCCCGCCACCAGTTGCAGGGACACGTCGAAGAGCGCGCCGCACAACCGGTCGATGTCGGCCCGATCAGAGGTGCCACCGATGTGCGCCGGCGACATCATCACGTGCTCGAGCACCGGCGCCGCTACGTCGGCCAACGCCGCACCGAACAACGACGGGTCGAATCGGGGGTGCGCCCGGCGGGCCAGAGCGACGGCGGCGTTGCTGACGTCGCGGTGGTCCTCCAGGTACGTGGCGAGCGGGCCGACGATCACCCCTGCCATCGCAGCCACGCCAGGTAGTTGGTGATGCGCTGGTGCAGGTACTTGAGCACGAGGATGTCGTCGTAGGTGGTGCCGTAGAGCTTGCGGGCGCTGCTCCATTCGCCGAGCAGGCGTTCGACCGCTTCGAGCCGGGCGGTTGCCTCGGCTTCGGTCACGCCGGCGAGGCCGGCTCGGAACTGTCGCAGGAGGTCGGCGACGGGGTCGGTTCGGTCGAGGTCCTGACGGTCGTAGTCGGCGCAGGACAGGTCGAACAGCCGACGGATCCAGCCCACGCGGTCTACTCGAAGCGGCTCGTTGGCGGCCACCTCGAAGAACGGGGCATCGAGATCGGGGATGAGTTTGTCGTGCAGCACAAACGGCACGACGTGACGAAGGTCGTCGAGACCGACCACACCCTGACCACGAAAGAAGGCCAAGGCCTTGGCGTAGATGAGCAGGGTCTGGAGCGCCCGAACCGAGAGGCCGTTCCGGGTTTGTGTTCCGAGGTCGGCCAGACGATCGCGCCCGGTTTCCCCGGCGCCGAGCAGATGGAGATCCACACCGGCGAGGCGGGCCGTGTCTTTGGTCATGTATTCGAGTTGTACGGCCGCCGGCTCGAAGAACTCGAACTGCGAGGCGAAGAACTCCAGCCGCCGTCGCACCGGTTCCGGTAGCTCCACCGCGAGGATCGCTGCGTGCATGCGATCGAGCTCATCAGGGGTGAACACGATCTGCGCCGGTACCACCTCCTCCGGCCGGTACCCCTGCTCCACCCGGTCGAGCAGTTCGGGGAGGAAGCGGTTGTTGAACGAGAGGGCCTGCACCACCACGTCGATGCGGTCGCGCAAGGCCTCGATCACTGGGTAGGTGCCGCCGCCCGCATCGTCGTTGGCGGTGAGGAACCAGGCGCCGGGCGGGCACTCGTAGATCTGGTCGAACATCTCCGCGTAGCCGTCGCCGAGGACGGTGAGAAGCGAGGACTGCGTGCGTGTGGGGATGCGGTTGTATTCGTCGACGATCCGGACGCGCATCGACAGCCAGGACCGCCAACCGATGCGGATGTCGTCGGCCGACTCGGCGGTCATGAGGTCGGCCGGCAGCGGCGCGCCAAGAAGATCGGCGGTGGTCATCTGCGGATGACCGTGCTGCATCGAGCGTCGAACCTCACGCACCGGATAACCGGCGAGCACCCCCATCAAGATGGCGCTGGCCGTCTTTCCGCGCCCAGGACCGCCAACGATGAGGCAGCGGCGACGGGTGGCGAAGGTGAGCAGTGGCATGAGCACGAAGCTCGAGTAGCTCTGGCCCGACGGCAGACTCACCGGCGTCTTGGAGTCGCCGAAGGCGAACGAAGCGCTCGGCCCGTTGTGGTATTCGATGTCGTAGTGGGTGGAGATGATCGCCTGGTTCACGATCCAGAAGTAGGCCTGCCGGAGCTTCTCGTCGAGCGGCACCGCATCGGCCGCCGCCGGTTCGGCGACGGGCCCCCGATACAGATCGGCCACGTCGAACGCCCGGCTGGCCGGGGCCGAGGGCGGGAGCGTTGGGGCTTCGGGCACATGGCTCATCTCGGGGGACGGCATCGGGAGAACTGTAGGGGCACGGTTGGGGAAGGGCGTCGAACGAGTGGATGGGCGCGGGACCCGTTCGGTGGTGGGCCGGGCCGTCAGCGGGCAAACCCATACGACCGAGTCACCGTCGCCACGCGCACCTCGTAGCGGTCATACCAACGCTCCCGACCCGCCTCCTGAATCACGAGGTGTTCGGCCACGGCCTTCCACGCGCGAGCCTGCTCGTCGGTGCCCCAATACGACACGGTGATGCCAAGCCGGGTGGTGGGATCCCGCACCGATTCCACCCCGAGGAACCCCGGCTGAAGCCTCGCCAACTCCTCCATGACCCCCGCCGCCGTCGAGTACTCGTCGTCGAACTCGTTGGTGCGGTGGGACGTGAAGATCACGGCGGTGTAGGGCGGTTCATACGTAACAGCGAACATCGGCAGGCGATCTCCGTGGACCAAGGCAGCGTGGGCGGTCAGGATGCCACTTCCGTCGCGGCCATCAATCGACAATTCTTGCCGATCGCGCAGAGAGGACGACCGTGATCGACTGGCTCAACGAACCAGCCCTAACTGTTGCGGGTTTCCCCATCTCGTGGCTCGAGGTGCTCGGTGATGTCACCGGTCTCGCTTCCGTGTGGTTCGCCGCTCGGGAGAACGTGCTCACCTGGCCGATCGGCATCGCCAACAGCGCGTTGTTCCTCGTGCTGTTCTTCGGCAGTCGCCTGTACCTGAGCGTGGGCTTGCAGGTCGCGTTCATCGCGCTGGGTGTGTACGGCTGGATCGCGTGGATCCTGGGCCGTACGGGCACACGCGACACCATGCCCGTCCGTCGCACGTCCCCCGCGGAATGGTCCGCGTTCGTCGTCGTGACGGTGCTCGGATGCGCCGGAATCACGTGGGCGTTCGCCACCTACACCGACGCTGTCAATCCGTTCTGGGACTCGACGGTCGCCGTGATGAGCCTTGTCGCCACGTTCGGGCAGGCACGAAAGCTCCTCGAGTTCTGGCTGGTCTTCCTCGTCGTCGACCTCATCTCCGTGCCGCTCTACTGGAGCCAAGATCTGCGACCCACGGCCGTCGTGTTCGCCGTCTTCGGGTTGCTGTGCGTCGTCGGATTCCGAGGATGGCTCGCCACCTATCGGGCCTTCGACGCGGCCGCTCCCGCGACCGCGCCAGGGGCGACAGCATCATGACGAGTCACCGGTCCGGATCTGGCGACGACCCGTCCGGTGTCGTAGCGGACTGGCACGAGTTGACCGTCGACGAACGGCGTGCCCGGGCGATCCGGGTGGTGCTGGTAGGAGCCGAGAGCACCGGCAAGACCACGTTGGTCCGACGTTTGTGCGAGCACCTGCGCACCCGGGGCCCGGGCACCAGGAGGATGGGTGACCGCGGCCGCAGAAGGGCCGACTCGGTCGAGTCCGGCTGGGCCGACAGCACGTGGGTGCCCGAGGTCGGTCGCCAATACACGCTCGACCGTTTGGCCGAACTGCGGCACGCGGCGACGGTCGCCGGCGAACCGCCACCAACCGTGGACGACCTCACGTGGACCTCGCCACACTTCGTGGCCATCGCCAACGCTCAGAACGCCGAGGAGGACGCCGCCGCCGGGCGGGGCGGGCCCGTGCTCATCTGCGACACAGACGCCTTTGCCACCGGGATCTGGCATGAGCGGTACTGCGATGCGACGAGCCCCGAGGTGGACCGACTCGCCCGGCACCATCCGTTGTATCTCGTGCCCCACCCCGACGACGTGCCGTTCACGCAGGACGGCATTCGCGACGGCGAGCACCTCCGTCGGTGGATGCACGACCGCTTCGTCGAGCGTCTCAGCGCCACCGGCCGACCGTTTGTGGTGTTGCGGGGCGACCGTGCCGCCTTCGAGCATCACGCCATCGAGGCGATCGCTTCGGTGGTTCCGCAACGCCTCCGGGAATGATCGGGCCGGTGGCCGTTGCGCCAACCGACCTCACAGCACCTTGAGCCCACGCAAGGCGTCGGCGCCGAGGCTGGCGGTTGGCCGAACCGTGGTGCTTGTCGACGCGCCCACTGGCGTGCGCCTGCAGGCGCGGCGGCGATCTCGAGAGCGTTGGGACCTCTGGCGATGGCTTCTCGCCCGGTGGCGTCGCAACCGACTGCGCCTGCTCGAGGCGATCGATGCACACGGCCTCGACGCCGCCCGCTTCGTGATCCGGAACGCCGACGAACTGACGTTGGTGATGGCGAGTTGGTGCGGCGCCCGTCGATCGTCGAGCGCGTCGTCGCTGAACCTTCGGCGACGCACGGCGTCGAACACGACGACCTACTGCACGCCCCTACGCCTCAGCCGACGGGTTCGATGAAGATGCACTCGCCGGGGCACTCCTCGGCGCTCTCCACTACACCG
>Ga0105047_10001782_pt1 | contig 38791 bp, 42 predicted proteins | sample MAT04_FD_78384 | JGI IMG/M metagenome (GOLD analysis project Ga0105047, IMG submission 78384) | Freshwater microbial communities from Lake Fryxell liftoff mats and glacier meltwater in Antarctica - MAT-04 (megahit assembly) | ecosystem: Environmental > Aquatic > Freshwater > Ice > Liftoff...
CTGCGCCTGCTGTTCACCGCCGACGACGAAGCATTTCTCTTCAAGAACTGACCCGGCACCGTCCTGGTCGTCTGAGTCAGCCGATGCTGGGTCGGAAAAGTCTCGTTCTCCGAGACGATTCCTGTCCAGAAGCACGAATGGGACGAATCCTGCCCAGAAGCCATTATTAGTCGGGGGCGCCGTCCTCGTCGTCGGGGAGAACGAGGTCCCAGCGGTCGCGGCAGTCTTGGCAGCGGTACGCCACGAAATCGCCGGGGTACCACTCGCCGTCCTCGCGCGGGGGAGTGAGCAGGTGGCAGCGGCCACCGCAGTCGACGCAGACGATGGTGGGTTCCGGTTGCAGCACGCCCGTAGTCTGGCGCAGATGGAAGTGGTGACGACATGCGAGTGATTTCGGGCGAGTTCGGTGGGCGCAGGCTGGTGACACCCGAGGGTGAGACCACGCGGCCCACCACCGACAAGGTGCGCCAGGCGGTGTTCAACTCGCTCGACAGCATGGGCGTGCTCGACGGTGCAGTGGTGGCCGATCTGTACGCCGGCTCCGGCGCGCTGGGCATCGAAGCCATCTCGCGCGGAGCCGCGCGCTGCGTCTTCGTCGAGCGTGACCGGTCGGCGCTCCAGGCACTGCGCGAGAACATCGCCACGCTCGGCATCACCGATCGGTGCGCCGTGCACGGCACCGACGTGATGGCCTGGGTCCCGGCCATGCGCAACGTCGACATCGCCTTCATCGACCCGCCGTACGCCTTCGAGGCCTGGCCAGCGCTGCTGGCACTCATCGACGTCGGCGTGGTGGTCGCCGAGGCCGACGATGAGGTGCAGGCACCTGCCGGGTGGACGCAGTTGCGCGCCCGCCGCTATGGCCGCACGTGGGTGACGCTCCTCGAGCACTGAGCCTCTGCTGGAAATGAACTCGGTGTGAACGGCTAGCGTGTGCCCGCCATGGCCACCGTCTTGTATCCCGGAAGCTTCGACCCGCTGCACCTCGGCCACATCGATGTCATCGAGCAATCGGTGGCGCTGTTCGGCAAGGTGATCGTCGGCGTGATGCACAACCCCACCAAGCCCAGCGGCATGTTCGATCTCGAGCAGCGCAAGGACATGATCAAGGCCAGCATCTCGTACTTGCCGTCGGTGAAGGTGATGGCGTTCGAGGGCCTCGCGGTCGACGCCGTCAAGCAGGTCAAGGCCGCCTTCATCGTCAAGGGTCTGCGCACCGGCGGCGACTTCGAGGTCGAGCAGCAGATGGCCCACACCAATCACGCGGTCAGCGGCGTGCGCACCGTCTACCTGCCGTGCAAGCCGGCCCTGGTGTCCATCAGCAGTCGCTTCATTCGGGAGATCGCCCAGTACGGTGGCGATGTCACTTCTTTGGTGCCGGCCCCGGTCGCTGCCGAACTTGCCAAGTTGTTCCCCTCCACGTCGTTGACCAGCAAGCGTCAACACCTCGACACCAACTGAGACCACATGAGCTACGACGACCAGTACGACGACGACGGCTACGACGACGAGGCACTCGACGATTCCGATGCCTTCGTGCGAGCCACCAACGGGTACGTCGGTGACGCCGAAGCGCTTCTGCGCCGTGCCGTCGACATCATCGCAACCGCGCCCACGATGCCGCTGTCGTCATCGCCGCGCATCGACCGCGACGAGATCATCGAACTGTTGGAAGAGACCCTGCACCGCCTGCCCGACGAGATGCGTCAGGCGCGGTGGATGATCAAAGAGCGCCAGGAATTCGTGGCCAAGACCCGCCGCGAGGCCGACGAACTGCTGGAAGCAGCACGCGTGCAGGCCGAGCGCATGGTGCAGCGTACCGAGGTCGTCCGCGCCGCCGAGCAGCGCGCCCGCCAGATCAACGAGGCAGCGGAATCCGATGCTCGGCGCCTGCGCCATGAGACGGAAGACTTCCTCGACCAGCGCCTGGGCAGTTTCGAGATCCTGCTCGACAAGCTCACCAAGACGGTCCAGGCCGGCCGGTCGCGACTCGCCATCGGCGAACACCACGAGGCTGACGACGCCGAGGAAGAAGACCCCACGAAGGGCTTCTTCGACCAGGATCGGTGACCGCGATGGCCAATCCGTTGCGTGTAAGCGCCTCCGAGCTGCTCCGCCGGCCGGGAAGTCAGGCCACCGTTCAGCTGCATTCCAGCCTCGACGAGCTCGAGGTTGTCGATCCGAACCGGTTCCCCGCCGACGCCGAAGTTGAGGTCAGCCTGCACTTGGAGGCGCTCACCGATGGCATCGTGGTGGACGGCGAGCTGCGCGTGCCGTGGCACGGCGTCTGCCGTCGCTGCCTGGTGGAGACCGGCGGCATCCAGGTCAGTGAGGTGCACGAGCTGTACCAGCGAGTGGTCACCGACCCTGAGGCCTTCGAACTCTCCGGCGACCAACTCGATCTTCGCGATGTCGTGCGCGAACTGGTGTTGCTCGATGCGCCCAGCACGCCGCTGTGCCGCCCCGACTGCGCCGGGCTGTGCCTCACCTGCGGCGCGAACCTCAACGAGGGCCGCTGCAACTGCGCTGCCCCGCCGGCCGACCCACGGTGGTCGGCCCTCGATCAGCTGCAGGGCATTGCCGATCCGGCCGATCCGGCCAGCTGAGCCGAAGATGCTGGTTCGCGGGTAGCAAGCGGCAGTTCGCCGCCGCTAACCTCTCATAGCTCGTGTGCCGAGGGAGTGTTCCCTCGTCCGATTCCGGGAGTCCTCATGGCTGTTCCCAAGAAGAAGAAGTCGAAGATGAAGACGCGCAGCCACCGCGCTGGCGCGTGGAAGCTGGCTGCACCGTCGCGCAGCGTCTGCCCCCGCTGTGCTGCGGCCAAACTGCCGCACACGGTGTGCCCCGCTTGCGGCTGGTACAAGGACCGCGTCGCCATCGAAGTCGGTTGAGCCGGAAGGCTGTCATGCTGCCGATCGCAATCGATGCGATGGGTGGCGACCGGTCGCCGAGCGAGATCCTCGCCGGCGCGCATGCCGCCGCTGCATTGGGTATCCCAGTCGTCCTCGTCGGGCCCGAAGGGCTCGCTGGTTGTGGCGACCTTCCCCTCATCCATGCATCCGAAGTGATCGCAATGGACGACGACGCGGCGCAAGGCGTTCGCCGCAAGAAGGACTCGTCGCTCGTCCGGGCCGCCGAAGCGGTGCGTGACGGGAAGGCCAGTGCGATGGTGTCGGCCGGCAACACCGGCGCCACGATGGCTTCGGCGTTGCTGCGCATGGGCCGCGTCAAGGGCGTCAATCGCCCCGCTATCGCGACACCGATCCCGGTGCCCGGCCACCGGCCCAACATCATGCTCGACGCCGGCGCCAACTCCGAGGTGCAGCCCGAGTGGCTGGTCCAGTTCGCCATCATGGGCGCCATCTATGCGCGCCATCGCTTCGGCATCGAGCGGCCCACCGTCGGGCTGCTCTCCATCGGCGAAGAGCCCGGCAAGGGCGACACGCTGCGCAAGCAGGCGTATGAACTGCTGGTCAACGCACCCGGCATCGACTTCATCGGCAACGTCGAAGGCCGCGACCTGATGAAGAAGACCGCTGATGTGATCGTCACCGATGGCTTCACCGGCAACGTCGCGCTGAAGACCCTCGAAGGCGGCGTCAAGACGCTGTTCAACGCACTGCTCTCCGCCTTTGCGAGCAAGCCGGAGTACAAGGAGCACGCTGATGCGTTGCTGCCCGCGCTGCTGCCGCTTCACCAGGAGATGAGCCCCGACACGCAAGGTGGCGCCGTACTGCTCGGCGTCGACGGCATCTGCATCATCAGTCACGGCTCCTCGGGCGAGACGGCGATGGTCAATGCCATCAAGCTCGCCGAAGAGATGGTGCAAACCGGTCTCGTGGCCGAGATCACGGCGGCGTTCGCGACACCTGACTGACCGTGGTACTGCGGCCCCGGCCGTGGCGCTAGCCTCGGCAACGCCCATACCCGACCACCAGGAGTACCCAGGTGCCCGCAGATACCAACGCCGAACAGGAACCGCTCGATCGCAGCGGCGTTTTCGAGATCGTTCGAGCCAACCTCGCCGACATCTTGGAGATCGACCCCGCCACCATTTCCGAGGGGCAATCCTTCGTCGACGACCTGGATGCCGATTCGCTCGCGCTGATCGAACTGGTCGAGGCGCTGGAGGAAGACCTAGCCGAGCGTTCGGTCGGCTTCCGAATCGAAGACGAAGACCTCGTCGATCTGAAGACGGTCCGCGACGCGGTCGATTACGTGCTTGACCGGGTCAAGGGCGACTGACATCTCGGTCCTGCCCGAACCCGATCTCACCGAGTTCCGGCGTCGTCTCGGCTACGAGTTTCATGACCACGGCTTGTTGCGCCGCGCCCTCGCACATCGCAGCTGGTGTGCGGAGGTCGGTGGCCTGCCCAGCAACGAGCGGCTCGAGTTCCTGGGCGACGCGGTGCTGGGCTGGGTGGTCGCCGACCTGGCGTACCGTCGCTTCGGTGAGCTGAGCGAAGGCCGCCTCACCGACCTGCGCAAGAGCGTTGTCAACGCCTCGGCCCTGGCCGAGGTTGCGCAGGAAATCGATCTCGGTGGCTGCCTGCTGCTGGGCAAGGGTGAGGACGCGGCCGGTGGTCGGACCAAGCCCTCCATCCTCAGTGATGCCCTCGAAGCAGTTCTGGGTGCCGTGTACCTGGACGGCGGCGTCGTGGCGGCCTTCGATCTGATCGAGCGCCTGCTCGCAGACCGGATGGCCGTGGCCGCGCAGCGCCTCGACCGGCTGGACCACAAGACGGTGCTACAGGAATTGACCGCCCGCCGGTTCGACACTGCCCCCGTGTACGTGATCAGCGATTCCGGCCCAGACCACGACAAGCGGTTCTTCGCGACCGTCATCGTTGCCGGCAACCACGTTGGCAAGGGTGAGGGCCGTTCGAAGAAAGCGGCCGAGCAGGCTGCGGCCGAGCAAGCGTGGCTCACGCTCTCGGAACCCATCGAGGCCTGAACCATGCCCGAACTGCCTGAGGTCGAGACGGTTCGCCGTGGCCTCGTTGCTCAGGTTGTCGGCAGAAGGATCACGCGTGTCGAGGTGGGGCGTGAGCGGTCGGTGCGGCGCACGTCGCGCCATGCCGTGATCGACGGGCTCACTGGCGCCACGATCATCGCTGTCAACCGGCGAGGAAAGTACCTGCTGTGCCCGCTCGACACCGGTGACCAACTGATGGTACACCTGCGGATGAGCGGTCGACTGCTCGTCGCGGCCGCCGGCACCGAACGACCGCCGCACACGCATGTCGTCATGCACCTCGCCGGTGAGCCGGCCCAGGAGCTGTGGTTCATCGATCCGCGCACCTTTGGCGAGGTCGTCGTGTTCGATCCGGCGAACGCGGCGGTCGAACTGCCCGAGCTGGCGCGGATGGGCGTGGATCCCATCACCGATGGGCTCAGCCGCGACCAGTTCGCTCAAATGCTGCGGGCCAGGTCGCGCCAGATCAAGGCACTGCTGCTGGACCAGCACGTGATCGCCGGCATCGGCAACATCTACTGCGACGAAAGCTTGCACCTGGCAGGGGTGCGCTGGGACCGGCCCTCCGACGCCGTGACGCCACGCGAGATCACCCGATTGCACGCGGCCATCATGACCGTGCTGGGCGAAGCCATCGAGGCCGGCGGCAGCACCCTCGCCGACACGCAGTACGTGGGACTGGACGGGGAGAGCGGCTGGTTCCAGCTGAGCCACCGGGTGTACGACCGCGCCGGGCAGCGCTGCCTCACCTGCGGCAAGGCCAACGTGGTGAAGATCGCGGTGGCCGGTCGCGGTACGCACTTCTGCCCGCGTTGCCAGCGGTAGCGCTGCCCATCCGTGCCCTTCGGCGGCGGCGAAGCGTGGGGCGGTCCCGCCCCTTGATAACGTCGCCGACGCTGTGTTCCTGAAAGCCCTCACCCTCAAAGGTTTCAAGTCGTTCGCCGACGCCACCACTCTCCAGCTGGAGCCAGGGGTGACGGTCGTCGTCGGCCCCAATGGGTCGGGCAAGTCGAACGTGGTCGACGCGATCGCATGGGTGCTGGGTGCACAGGCGCCCAGCGCGGTGCGCAGCCAGAAGATGGACGACGTCATCTTTGCCGGCACCGCCAAGCGGCCTGCCCTAGGCCGCGCCGAGGTCACGCTCACCCTCGACAACTCGGCCGGGCTGTTACCCATCGAGTTCACCGAGGTGACGGTCAGCCGCACGCTGTTCCGCACCGGCGAGAGCGAATACGCGATCAACGGCGTCAACTGCCGCCTGCTCGACGTACAAGAGCTGCTCAGCGATGCGGGTGTCGGCCGCCAGCAGCACGTCATCGTCAGCCAGGGCCAGATCGACGCGGTGCTCAACGCCCGCCCCGAGGACCGCCGCAGCATCGTCGAGGAGGCAGCCGGCGTCCTGAAGTACCGCCGCCGCAAGGAGAAGGCCGAGCGCCGCCTCGATGCCACCGAGGCCAGCCTGCTGCGAGTGCAGGACCTGCTGCGCGAGGTACGCCGCCAGCTGCGCCCGCTCGAGCGTCAGGCCGACGCCGCCCGCCGCCACGGCGCGCTGGTGGCCGAGCTGCAGGCATTGCAGATCTTCCTTGCCGGGCGCGAGATCGCTTCGCTGCGGATGCGTATGACGGCACAGGCGGGGGAGAGGATCGTCCTCACGCAGGCCGAGCACGAGCTGCGCGCGGAACTGGTCGCGCTGGACACCGGTGTCCTGGCCGCAGAGGCCGAGCTCACCGCTCGCGGCGACACAGACCTCAGCGACGAGATGGTGCGCGTCGAGCAGTTGCGCGAGCGTGCCCGTGGCATCGCCGCCGTGCTGGTGGAGCGCCGTCGCTCGATGGAACGCGACCGAGGTCAGCTGATGGACAGCGGCGTCGTCGCCAACCTCGAAGGGGAAGCGCAGCGCCTGCGCGACGAGCTGTCGTCGGTCGAGGCAGATCTCCTCGCGGTAGGCCCAGAGGCTGAGGCGCTCGCTGCCGAAGAAACCGAGTTCGCCGAGCAGCGCCGCGAGACGCTGTCGTCCATCGAGACCATCTCCAACAGCACCTCTGCGGCCAGTGCGGCCGCGGAAGTGCGCGGCGAGCTCCGCTCGATGCGCACCAGCCTGGAACGTGCCGACGGCGAACTGCGCCGCCAGCGCTCCCGGGTGGACGCACTGCGTCAACGCGCCGAGCGGCTCGACCTCGAGTGCGAGCGTTTGCGGATCGAGTGCGAGACGTCGCAGTCCGTAGAGGAGACCCTCGTCACCTCGGTGGAGGCGGCCGAGGCCCGCCGGCTCGCCGCCGATGCCGCCCACGACTCGCTGCTGGCCGGCCGCCAGGAAGCAGCCGAAGAAGCATCGCGCTGGAAGGCGCGCTCCGAAGCACTGAACCTCGCGCTGGAAGGTGCCCGGGCACGTGCGGGTGCCAAGCACCTTGCCGGCGTCGATGGCGTGCTCGGCACGTTGCTGGACCTCATCGAGATCGACGAAGGCTGGGAATCAGCGGTCGAGGCGGCGCTGGGTGAAGCACTGCAGGCCGTCGTCGTCGCTAGCCCTGACACCGGCCGGCAGGCGCTGCGTTCGCTGCAGTCGAACAACGTTCACGGTGCGGTACTCGCGCTCGGTACCCGCCCTGCGGGTGCCCCGCAGGCCACCGGCGGGGGCGATGCGGTCCGTTCGCATGTGCGCAGCCGTCACGCCGGCGTGCCCGAACTGCTCGATGCAATCCTGGGTGGGGCGGTGCGCGTCGCCCGCTGGGACGAAGCGCTCGACCTGGCGATCGGCAACCCGCTGGCCGTCGTCGTCACCTCCGACGGCGACCGCTTCGGCCCCACCGGTTGGCGCATCGGTGCCGCGGGCGGCGGAGCCACAGCGGCAGCGCTGGAAGAGGCGCAGGAACGCTCCGCGCTTGCTGCCACCGAACTGGCCGGACGCGAGGCCGGCCTCGCCGCCGCGAAGGCCGAGCTGCAGGCTGCCTGCCAGCACGAGAACGAACTGACCCGCAAGCTGGATGCGCACGATGCCGGCTTCTCGGCGAACAGCGAGGCGCTGGCCCGCGCGCAGGCCGAACGGCGCGAGACGCAGGCCGAGACAGAAACCGTCGCACGCGGGCTGGGCGACGCCGAGGAACGCACCGAGCGCGAACGAGCGCGCATTGCCGAGCTCGAGACGCTGGTGCCGGCCCTGGAAGCCGACGAAGCGGCCGAGGCCGAAGCGGCCAAGGCCCGTGGCGAAGCCCGCGCCCGTCTGGATGCACAGACTGCCCGGTTGGCCAGCAAGCGCCAGGACCTGGAGGTTCGCAATGGCGGCCTGCACACCCGCCAAGCGTTTCTCGAGCGTCGCTTGGACGAGACCGAGCGTCGCCTGGAGGCGGATGCGGCCGCCCGCGCAGACGCTGCACAGCGTCGCCTCGCGGTCGAGCGCAGCCTGGAAGCCGTCGGGCGCCTCGCGGCGCTGGTCGAGGGGCACCGTCACGTGGTCGAGGTCCGTCACAACGATCTGCTCGAGATCCGCCGTCGCCAGAGCGACGAGGTGCGCGCCATCGCCCAACGCCTCGATGGCCTCCGCCGCCGTCGTAGCGTGGCCGAGAAGGAGCTGGAAGAGAACCGCGAGCGCCTTCGCCGCGTCGAGATCGACGAGGCCGAGGTGCGCATGCGGCTCGAGGGTGCGGTCGAGGCACTGCGCCGCGACCACGACCTCGAGCCCGAGGCCGCCGAGGCTGTCGAGCAGCCCGTCGTTGCCGAGAACACCAACCCCGCCGCCCGGGTGCGCGATCTGGACCGGGAACTCCGCCTGATGGGCCCGATCAACCCGCTCGCGCTGGAAGAGTTCAACGAGCTGCAGGAACGCCACCGCTTCCTGGAGGAGCAGTTGGAGGACGTGCGCAACACGCGTCGCGACCTGATGCGGGTGATCAAGGCGGTCGACCTCGAGATCCAGACCGTCTTCTCGGCGGCGTTCGCCGATGTCAGCACTCACTTCACCAGCCTGTTCGCAACTCTCTTCCCCGGTGGTGTGGGCAGGCTCGTGCTCACCAACCCCGACGACCTGCTCAACACCGGTGTCGAGGTCGAGGCCAAGCCCAGCGGCAAGAACGTGAAGAAGCTGTCGTTGCTCTCGGGCGGCGAGCGCAGCCTCACCGCGCTGGCGTTCCTGTTCGCTGTCTTCCGCAGCCGGCCGTCACCGTTCTACGTGATGGACGAAGTCGAGGCCGCGCTCGACGACGTGAACCTGCACCGCTTCCTGGGCCTGATCCACGAGTTCCGCCAAGAGGCGCAGCTGCTCATCGTCAGCCACCAGAAGCGCACGATGGAAGCCGGCGACAGCCTGCTGGGCGTCACCATGCAGCCCGGTGGTTCGTCGAAGGTGATCGTCGAGAAGGTCTCCAACAGCGCTTAGTCCTTCCTGTGGCGGCGCCGCCGGTGGTCCTCCAGCGGGGCTGGTCAAGTGAGCTAACCTCGCCCACTCGCCACTGTGTGAACCGTCGTCCCTTCATGTCGAACTCGCCTACCCCTGCCATCCAACTCGTCGGCCTGCGTAAATCATTTGGCGCGGGCGAACACGAGGTCGTGGCCGTCGATTCCGTGGATCTCACCATCGAGGAGGGCGAGTTCTTTTCGCTGCTCGGGCCATCGGGCAGCGGTAAGACCACAGTCCTGCGCATGATTGCCGGGTTCGAGATGCCCTCGGCCGGGGCCATCTTGCTGCAGGGTCAGAACGTCACCGGCCTGGCCCCCTACGACCGGGACGTCAACACCGTGTTCCAGGACTACGCGCTGTTCCCCCACATGACCGTGCTGCAGAACGTCGAGTACGGGCTGAAGGTCAAGAAGGTCGGCAAGGCCCAGCGTCGCGCGCAGGCTGGCGAGATGCTGGAGGCCGTTCGCCTCGGTGCGCTCGGCCATCGCAAGCCCACGCAGCTCAGCGGCGGGCAGCGCCAACGTGTCGCGCTCGCTCGTGCGCTGGTGAACCATCCGAAGGTCCTGCTGCTCGACGAGCCGCTGGGCGCGCTCGACCTCAAGCTGCGTGAAGAGATGCAGGTCGAGCTGAAGGCCATCCAACGCGAGGTCGGCATCACGTTCGTGTTCGTCACCCACGACCAAGGTGAGGCGCTCAGCATGAGCAACCGCATCGCCGTCTTCAACCACGGTCGCATCGAGCAGGTCGGAACGCCCCGCGAGATCTACGACCACCCCAGCACTTCGTTCGTCGCTGGTTTCGTGGGAACCAGCAACGTGCTCTCGGCGGCGCTGTCGCTGCAGCTGATGGGGGTCGAGCAGGTGCACAGTGTGCGCCCAGAACGCCTCCGTGTCGTGCACCAGCAAATCGCTGACAGCGAGGTAGCGGTCGAAGGCATCGTCAGCGACCTGCAGTACCTCGGAGCCGACAGCCGGATTCGTGTGGATCTGGCCGACGGCGCACACCTTCTCGCCAACGTGCCGAGCGACGGGCTCGTCGGCGTGGCCATCGGCGGTTCCGTCCGCCTGGCCTGGTCGCGTTTCGCGGCCTTCACAGTCGCAGACACCACAATCTCTGAAGGGGGAAACGAATGAGCTCAATGAGAACGACACGAGTTGCGATGGCCTTGCTGGCCTCGTTGTCGGTCGTCGCCGCTGCATGCGGCGACGACGAGACGACAAAGTCCACCACGGCCGACACGACGGCCGACACGACAGCCGACACGACAGTGACGTCCGAGACGACCACCGAGACCGCGGCTCCGGACACCACCACCGGTACCGGCGGCGAGGTCGACTACATGTGGACGCCGAACGCCGACGCGCTCGCCGGGGCGGAGGGTCAGGTCAACATCGTTGCCTGGGCCGGCTATATCGAGGACGGTTCCACCGATCCGGCCTACGACTGGGTCACTCCCTTCGAGGAGATGACGAGCTGCACGGTCAACGTCAAGAACGGCGAGACCAGCGACCAGATGGTGCAGCTGATGCAGAGCGGCGAGTACGACGGCGTGTCGGCCTCGGGCGATGCGACACAGCGGCTCATCGCCGGTGGCGAAGTTGCCGAGATCGACAGCGCCGAATACTCCAGCTACGCCGACATCTTCGAAGGCCTCAAGCTGCAGCCATGGAACTCGGTCGACGGCACCCCGATGGGCATCCCCCACGGTCGTGGCGCCAACCTGCTGGTGTACAACACCGAGGCGTTCGCCGACGCTGCCCCCGACTCATGGGGCGTGATGTTCGACGGCGGCACCGCGGCCGACGGCGCGATCAGCGTGTACGACAGCCCCATCTACATTGCCGACGCGGCGCTGTACCTGATGGCCACGCAGCCCGACCTGGGGATCACCAACCCCTACGCTCTCGACCAGACGCAGTTCGACGCCGCGATGGCGCTGCTCGGCGCGCAGGAAGCATTGACCAGCCAGTACTGGGCGCTCTACACCGACCAGCAGGCCTCGCTCGAGGACGGTTCGGTCCTGGCCGGCACCACCTGGCAGGTCATCGTCAACCTGGCCGAGGCCAACGGCGCATTGATCGACGCAGTCAAGCCCGTCGAGGGTGCCACCGGTTGGTCCGACACCTGGATGCTCTCGTCGAAGGCCGCCAACCCCAACTGCATGAAGCTGTGGATGGACTGGATCGCGTCGCCGTGGGCCAACTCGCAGGTCGCGGTGTGGTTCGGTGAGGCACCGAGCAACGCCGTTTCGTGCGAACTCGACGGCATGGCCGAGCACTGCGACACGTTCCACGCCGCCGACGAGGCCTACTGGACCGATGTCTGGTACTGGACGACCGCCACCGAGGAGTGCCTCGACGGTCGTACCGACGCAACGTGCGTGCCGTACACCGAATGGGTGAACGCTTGGACGACGCTCCGCTCGTAACAGAGCCTGATGCGCAGGGTGGGAGGGCCGCTGGGCCCTCCCACCCACTTCGCGCGCTCAACCGTAAGTTTCACGGCCGACGCCGGCTTGGCGTGGGTTCCTTGCTCGGCCTGCCGCTCACCTGGATGCTGTTCGTCTACATCGGCTCGCTGCTTTTGCTGGTGGTGAGCGCGTTCTACCGTCTCGATCCAGCCACGCAGAAGCCCAGTAGCGACCTCACCACCGAAAACTTGGTGCAGGCGTTCAAGTTCTGGGACCCCGACGTCTGGGGCGCGGTGTGGGTGTTCTTCCGCACGGTCGGCGTCGCGCTGCTGGTCACGTTCATCTGCTTCCTGATCGCTCTGCCGGTCACGTTCTTCATCTCCAAGGTCGCGTGGAAAGGTGCTCGCCGCGGCCTTGTCGTTGCGCTGCTCCTGCCACTGTGGGCCGGCTATCTCGTCAAGGGTTACGCCTGGAAGGCGATGATCTCGCCCGCCGGTGGCCGGTTCGCTGCGGCCGGCAAGGGGTCGGGCGGGTTCCTCGAGAGCACCGTCGGCTGGACCCCCGGTTACGGGCGCGTCGCCATCATCGTGACGCTCGTCTACCTCTGGGTGCCCTACATGATCCTGCCGATCTACGCCGGCCTCGACCGGCTGTCGCCGTCGCTTCTCGATGCCGCCGGCGACTTGGGTGCGCGGCCGTTCCGCACGTTCCGTTCGGTGATCCTGCCGCTGCTGCTGCCCTCGGTGGCCGCCGGCTCGATCTTCACATTCTCACTGACGCTGGGCGACTACATCGTGCCGCAGATCGTCAACAACGGCGAGGAGCGGTTCATGTTCGGCACGGTGATCAACTCGACGTTCGGCGCCCCCAACCAACCGCTGGCGGCCGCCTACACGATGTGGCCGCTCATCATCATCATCATGTACCTGTTCGGCATGAAGCGCCTTGGCGCCTTTGAGAACCTGTGACCCGATGAAGCTCTCACTCGCTACCCGCATCTCGCTCGCACTGTTCACGGCGCTCACGCTGGCATTCCTGTACCTGCCGCTCGTCGTCGTGGCCCGTCTCTCGTTCAACCCCACCAAGTCGATCGGCTGGTCGGGCTGGAGCGGTTTCACGCTCGACTGGTGGCGGCAGGTGTGGGAGGTCGAAGGCCCCAAGGACGCGCTGATCAACTCCTGCAAGGTCGCCTTCGTCGCGATGGTGCTGGCGTTGGTGCTCGGCACGCTCGCTGCGATGGCCATGGCCCGGTTCTCGTTCTTCGGCAAGAACGCCGTCTCGTTCATCCTCGTGCTGCCCATTGCATTGCCGGGCATCGTCACAGGTATCGCGTTGCAGAACACGTTCTCGCGCACCATCGACCTGGGGCTGTTCTCCTTCCGGGTCGGTTTCGGTTTCCACTCGCTGGTTGTTGCGCACGCCACGTTCTGCGTGGTGGTGGCGTACAACAATGTGTTGGCCCGGCTGCGGCGTTCGTCGCCCAATCTGCTGGAGGCCTCGGCGGACCTCGGTGCCCACGGCTCCCAGACGTTCCGTTACATCACGTTCCCGCTGATGCGTTCGGCACTGTTGGCTGGCGGCATTCTTGCGTTTGCGCTCAGCTTCGACGAAATCGTGGTCACTACGTTCACAGCCGGTTCGGGCTTCAAGACGCTGCCGATCTGGATCCTCGAGCAGCTCAGCAACCGCCAAAACCCGCTGCTGCCGTATGTGATGGCCACCTTGGTGATGGTCGTCTCCATCCCGTTGGCCTGGCTGGCGCAGCGGCTCAGCGATGGCGGCGGCGACTCCTGACGCCAAGGCGACTCGCCATCGGTACAGGTAGCGTGGCCAGTCCATGGAGTGGATCTATCTCGTTCTCATCGCCGCCGTGCTGGTGTTCGGCTTCGGCGTGTTGTTGCTCAATCGTCGACGCGCCGCTGGTGCAGTACAGGCGCCCACCCGTGCGGTGGCGGCACCTCGCTCGACGCCCAAGGCGGTGCCCGTTGCCCAGGCGCCCGTCGCCGCGGAGCCGGAAGCAGCCGCCATCGACGCAGATCTGCTCGAGGAACTGCCGCTGGAGATCACCCGACCGTCGTTTCGGTCGCGCATGTCGCAGGCTCGCTCGACGTTCACCGGTGCACTGCTCGGCATCGCCGGCCGCACCGGCATCACCAGCGAGACATGGGACGACCTCGAGGAAGCGTTGCTGCGAGCAGATGTCGGTGTGCACGTCACCGACGAACTGCTCGGCGGCCTGCGTGCACGGGTGAAGGCCAAGGAGATCACCGAGCCCGGCCAACTGCTCACCGCCCTGCAGACCGAGATGACCTCGCGACTCGCGGGCGCCGATCGGTCGCTGCATCTGGAACCGGGCGACCCTGACAGCCCCAACGTGTGGTTGTTCGTGGGCGTCAACGGCGTCGGCAAGACCACAACCATTGGGAAGGTTTCGGCGTTGCAGGCCGAGGCAGGCGTCAGCGTGCTGATGGCCGCCGGCGATACGTTCCGTGCTGCAGCAGCCGAGCAGCTCACCACCTGGGCCGAACGCAGCGGCGCCGAGATCGTGCGCGGCCACGAGGGCGGCGACCCCAGCGCGGTCATCTACGACGGCATCGAGCGGGCCAGCGCCCGCGGCATCCAGCTTGTGCTGGCCGACACGGCCGGCCGGCTGCACACGAAGACCAACCTGATGGACGAGCTGCGCACGGTGCGGCGCGTGGCTGCCAAGGGCAAGGGCCGTGTCACCGAGGTACTGCTGGTGATCGATGCCACCACCGGCCAGAACGGCCTCGTCCAGGCTCGCGAGTTCGGTGATGCCACTGAGGTCACCGGTGTGGTGCTCACCAAGCTCGACGGTTCCGCCAAGGGCGGCATCGTGTTCGCGATCGAGACCGAACTGGGCCTGCCGGTGAAGCTCGTCGGGCTCGGCGAGACCATCGGTGACCTGGTCGCGTTCGATCCCGCCGAGTTCGTGGAAGCGCTCGTCAGCCTCGACTGAACTTTCGGGAACCGATGCACCGGTCGGCGTCGTCCTAAGTGGCGACCGTCACGTTTCCTCGAACGTGCCCCGACAGCAAGGACCAACAATGCTCACCTCCCGCCGACTTGCATTCACTGCCGCCGCCGTCCTGCTTGGCCTCTCTGCCTGTGGCAACGGTGCCGACACGACCACCGCCGGCAAGAGCCCTGCCGTCATCCACCTGGGTGCCGCACCTGCGGCCAGCGGTGGCGGCGCGGAGAGCGCGACGGCCGACAAGATGATGATGCCGATGCAGGACATCACGTTCGTCTGGGATGGCGGCACCATCGACCTCGGTGCCACCGGCCCGGCCTGGGTGCTGCCGGCCGGCGCCCAGCCCGACCTCGCCCGTGTGCAGCAGATCGCTGCACTGCTCGGCGTCGAGGGTGATGTTCGCGAGCTGCCCGCTGACCAGGGTGGTGGCTGGATGATCGGTGCTGCCGACTACACCACTGCTTCGCTGACGGTCAGCACTGACGGCATGCTCAGCTGGTGGTTCAGCCCGGCCCCGTCCGCGAGCGACGTCTCCAGCGTGGGCTGCGCGACGCCCGGAATCCTGGTCGACCCGGCCGTCGACTCCGTCGGCGGCGCGGCCCCGACCGACCCAGTTGCTGTTGATGAGACGATCATCGTCGGCGACACGGCCGTAGCGCCGCCGGAAGTGACCTGCGAAGAGCCCCAGCCGCCGGCCAACGTGCCCGACGAGGCCACAGCGCGTGCCAAGGCCGAGCAGTTGTTCGACGCGATGGGCTACGACAGTGCGGCGTACGAGTACGAGGTCTACGCCGACCAGTGGAGTGCGAACGTGACTGCATGGATGATGCTCGGTGGGCACCGCAGCCCGATCGCGTTGTCGGCCGGCTTCGGTGCCGAAGGTGCGGTCACCTGGGCGTCGGGTTCATTGGCGGCACCCGAGGCCGCTGCCGACTATCCGCTCGTCTCGATCGATGCTGCCATCCAGCGGCTCAACGACGAGAGCGGCCAGTGGATGGGCTACTGGGGTGGCCCGGCAATGATGTCCCGCGCCGAGACAGTGCTGGGGGACAGCGCCGAGACTGCGCCGACGGCGCCGGAGACGGCCGTCCCGGCCGAGGTCAGCACCGATCAGGTGGGCACCCCGATCGCCATCGAGCCGCCGGTCTGCGATGCCGCAACCGACTGTGTGATCGAGCCGATGCCCGAGCTCGAGCCCGTCACCATGCATCTCACCGGGGCCAAGCTCGATCTCACCATGGTGTGGGCCGACGACAACAACATCTGGCTGCTGCCCGCCTACACGCTCAGCACCGACGACGGCAGCCAGTACACGGTCATCGCGGTCGACGACAGCTTCCTTGCACTGCCCGACCCGCAGCCGGTGGAAACGCTCCCCGTGGACACGACTGTGACCGAGCCGGTCCCGGTCGACCCGACCATCAGCGAGCCCGCCCCGATCGAGACCATGCTGATCGACATCGACGAGGCCTCCACCAAGTTGGTCGGCCTCACACTGGACGAGGCCACGAAGGTTGCCGACGAGCTGGGCTGGACCATCCGGGTCACAACCCTCGACGGCGAGCCGCAGGTCGTCACCTGGGATCTGCGCACGGACCGGGTGAACCTCTCGGTCACCAACGGCGTGGTCACCGCTGTCGACAACGTCGGCTGACGCCTCACGCTGTTCAGCACTGCGCCAATGTGGCGCACCACTCGCGAGCCGGCCCCACCCCGAACAAGGGGTGGGGCCGGTGACGCGTCCGGTTTGGGGGTCGGTGACCCGTCCGCTCGCGGCGGTAGCGTTTCGTTTCGCATGTTCGACTCCCTGTCATCCCGCCTCGAAGGCATCGTCAAGCGGTTGCGCGGCAAGGGCCGCCTCACCGAATCCGATGTCGACGAGATGTTGCAAGAGATCCGCACCGCGCTGCTCGAGGCCGACGTCAACGTCGGTGTCGTTCGCAACGTGCTCGCCCGCATCCGAGAGCAGGCCATCGGTGCCCGCCTCAGCGAGGCGCTGGACCCCAGCCAGCAGGTCATCAAGATCGTCAACGCCGAACTGACGGCGATGCTCGGTGGCGAGACCCTGAAAATTTCCTACGCCAGTCGCCCGCCCACGGTGGTGCTGATAGCTGGTCTGCAAGGTTCGGGCAAGACCACCAACTCGGCCAAGCTCGCCCGTTGGTTCAAGAGCCAGGGTCGTCAGCCGCTACTGGTTGGCGCCGACCTCCAGCGCCCCGCCGCCGTCGAGCAGTTGCGCACCCTCGGTCGCCAGATCGATGTGCCGGTTTTCAGCGAGCCCGGCGATCCTGTCACCACCGCTCGCCGCGGCCTGGAAGAGGCACGTCGGCTGGGTCGCGACGTGCTCATCGTCGACACCGCCGGCCGCTTGTCCATCGATGCCGAGCTGATGGAGCAGGTCCGCCAGATTTCGTTGGCGGTGCAGCCCGACTACACCTTCCTGGTGATCGACGCGATGACCGGTCAGGACGCGGTCGGTGTGGCCGAGGCCTTCCACGCCACCTTGGCCATTGACGGCGTCATCATGTCGAAGATGGACGGCGAAGCCCGCGGCGGTGCCGCGCTCAGCGTCAAGGAGGTCATCGGCCGCCCCATCGCCTTCGCCAGCACCGGTGAGAAGCTCAGCGAGTTCGAGCAGTTCCACCCGGACCGCATGGCCGGCCGCATCCTGGGCATGGGCGACATGCTCACCCTCATCGAGCAGGCCGAGCAGGCGTTCGAGAAGGATCAGGCCGAGGCCGCCGCCACCAAGCTGATGGAAGGCGAGTTCACGCTCGACGACTTCCTCGAGCAGATGCAGGCGCTCAAGAAGATGGGCCCGCTGGGCAACCTGATGGGCATGATGCCGGGAATGCCCAAGGAACTCAAGGGCGCCGAGATCGGCGACGACCAGCTCAAGCCGATCGAAGCCATCATTCGCAGCATGACCCCGCTCGAGCGGCGCAAACCCGAGCTCATCAACGGCAGCCGGCGCACCCGTATCGCCACCGGCAGTGGCACCACCGTCGGCGATGTGAACCGGCTGGTCAAGCAGTTCGGTGAGATGCAGAAGATGATGAAGCGCATGGGTGCTATGAGCGGCATGGGCAGAGGCGGCAAGAAGGGCAAGGGCGCCAAGAAGGGCAAGGGCGGCGCTGGCCGTGGCCTGCCCGGCATGCCCCCTGGTATGCCCGGCGGGTTCCCCGGGATGCCCGGTGCCGGACCAGATGGCGGAATGCCTGGCCTGCCGGGTGGCTTCCCGAAGTTCAATTGATAGCCTCACGTAGTTCGCATTTCGACGTAGACAACGTTTTTCGTTAGGGAGCACTGAAGTCGCATGGCAGTAAAGCTGCGTCTCACTCGAGTCGGCAAGACCAAGCAGCCGCAGTACCGCATCGTGGCGGCTGACAGTCGTTCACCTCGTGACGGCCGCTTCATCCAGATCGTCGGTACGTACAATCCTCGTACCGAACCGTCGACGCTCAACGTCGACAACGCGAAGGCTGTGAAGTGGCTGCTCGACGGCGCCCAGCCCACCGAGCGCGTCAAGAAGTTGCTCGAGATCTCGGGCGCGTGGGCCGAGTTCGGCACCGCTCGCGCGGCGAAGTAACTCGGTCGCACCAGTGACTGATCACGAGACCACCGAGCACGAAGACACCACTGACGGCGCGCTTGCCCCTACGGCCTCCGCAGTCCTCACCCACGTCGTGCGCTCAATCGTCGACGACCCCGAGGCCGTCACGGTCGACGCCAACGAGAGCCGCGGCAAGGTCCGCCTCGAAGTGCGCGTCGGCCCCGGCGATCTTGGCCGGGTCATCGGCCGTCGTGGCCGCACGGCGCAGAGCATCCGAACCGTGGTGCGCGCTGCCGCCACACGCGACGACGTCGAAGTCGACGTCGACTTCGCTGACTGACCAGCCCGTTCAGGGCTCGGTTGCCACTCATGACCTCCGAAGCTGCATTGCTGGAAGTCGGTCGCATCGGCCGTGCCCACGGTGTGCGCGGCGATCTGTACATCTCCCTGCTCACCGACCGGGTCGAGCGGGTTGCCGCCGGCGCACGGCTGCAGGCCAAGGGGAAGTGGCTCACCGTGGAATCGTCGCGCCCGGTTGGCGCGCGTTGGTTGGTGCACTTCGTTGGCATCGCCGATCGCACCGCGGCCGAGGCATGGGTCAATACGGCGCTGCTGGCCGAAGCGTTGGCCGAGCTGCCCGCTGAGGGCTGGTACGTGCACGATCTCATCGGCGCCACTGTGGTCGATACGGCCGGCATCGAGCACGGCAGCGTCGTGTCGGTGGTGGCCAACCCGGCGCACGACCTGCTCGAGCTGGAAGGTGGCGCCCTGGTCCCCATCGTGTTCGTCACCGAGTTCCTGCCCGGCCGCATCACCATCGATCCGCCAGAGGGCCTGTTCGACCTGCTCGACTGACTGTGCTCAGCGCAGTCGCCGCACCTCGACCACCGCTGCGAGCGCGATGGGTCCGTACACGTGAGGGAATGGTTCCTCGGCATCGCCGAGCTGTTCGTACACCAGTGGCGCAGTCAGCTGTGCCTCGTCGATGTACAGCAGCAGCAGTGCGGATACATCGGCGTAGAACCGCTCGACGGTTGCAGGCCACTGTGCTGCAGTGCTGCAGTGGATGAACCCTTCGTCGGCGAGCTCGGTGCCTCGTGACGAACCGGTGTGTTCGCCGGCGGTCAGCGAGACCGCCCAGCGGGCGGGGTCAGTGAGGTGGAAGATCATCACCCGTAGGATGGCAGATGCGATGCGCATCGACGTCTTCACCATTTTTCCTTCCCTCGTCGACGGCTTCTGTGGCGAGGGTCTGCTCGGAAAGTCGCGCTCGAGTGGTCTGCTGGATCTGCGCACGCACGATCCACGCGATGTCACCGCTGACGTCCATCGCACGGTCGACGACGCACCCTTCGGCGGTGGGGCGGGCATGGTGATGAAGGCTCAGCCGTTGTTCGATGCGGTCGAGGCAGCGCAACCACCGCGACCGCTGTACCTGCTCGGCCCTGGCGGTCGCCGGTTCGACCAGGCGATGGCGCACGAACTCGCCCAGGATGCGGCCGGCACGGGTGGCTTCTCGCTGCTGTGTGGCCGCTATGAAGGCGTCGATCACCGGGTGCGTGAGCACCTCGTCGACGGTGAGCTGAGCATTGGCGATGTCGTGCTCAACGGTGGCGAAGTGGCCGCGTGCCTGGTCATCGAAGCGGTCGTGCGGCTCCTGCCCGGAGCGATGGGTAATGTCAGCAGCCCGGTCAACGAGAGTTTCGGAGCGTCGGGCCTGTTGGAGGAGCCGCATTACACGCGCCCAGCCACCTTCCGTGGGTGGGAGGTGCCAGCCGTCCTACGCGGGGGCGATCACGCCAAGATCGAGCGCTGGCGCCGGGCACAGGCGCTGCACCGCACGCTTCGCGACCGCCCAGACCTGATCGAGGTCCGCGGAGGTCTCGGTGAAACCGACCTCCGATTGTTGGAAGAGTTCCCCTCAGTCGCCTATCCTTGAGCGTTCCCTAGCCGACCGCTGTCAGAGAGTTCGCGCCATGCAGTCCACAGATTTTGTCGACAACCAGTCCCTCCGTTCCGATATCCCGCACTTCGGGCCCGGCGACGAGGTCAAGGTGCACGTGAAGGTGGTCGAAGGCAACAAGGAGCGCGTGCAGGTGTTCCAGGGCAACGTCATTCGCCGTCAAGGCGGCGGCGTGCAGGAGACCTACACGGTTCGCAAGCTCAGCTACGGCGTGGGCGTAGAGCGCACGTTCCCCGTGCATGCCCCCACCGTTGTGAAGCTGGAAGTGCTCAAGCGTGGCGATGTGCGCCGCGCCAAGCTGTACTACGTCCGTGATCGCATCGGTAAGCGCGCCAAGATCAAGGAAAAGCGCGACGCCTGATCGGCGCCGCCCCCCTTGGTGTAAGCAGCACCCACATTGAGTTCTGACGATCTCGAGAACTTCGAGGCCGAGCGCGAGCTCCAACTCGCTCAGGAGTACCAGGACGTTGCGGCCATGTTCCGTTTCGCCGTGGAAACCGAGCGCCGTTTCTACCTGGCCAATGAAGTCAAAGTCACCGTCACCGGCGACCCTTCGCGCCCGGTGATCGAGGTGGAGTTGGCCGACGCATGGGTGTGGGACATGTACCGCAAGACCCGCTTCATCCCGAAGGTCCGGGTCCTCACGTTCAAGGACGTCAACGTCGAGGAACTGCCGCCGCTCGAGATCTGAACCCGCGCGTCCCTTCGCTGGGAGCACAGGCGCGTGGCCGATTCGGTGAGAACGAGGCGGCTCGATGGTACGTTCGCCGCGGCTACGAGGTAGTCGCCCGCAACTGGCGGTGCACCGCTGGCGAGATCGACCTGATCCTGCGTAGCGGCGCAGACGGTCGTGTGGCCGTCATCGTGTTCTGCGAGGTGAAGGCCCGTGCGAGCAGCGAGTTCGGCGGCCCAGCCGCGGCGGTGAACTGGCAGAAGCAGCGGCGCCTCCGGCGGCTGGCAGCAGCCTGGTTGGCAGCCAACCGCCCAACCGGGCTGGTGGAGGTGCGGTTCGATGTGGCGGCCGTGGTGGGTGCTCGTATCGAGGTGTTCGAAGGCGCGTTCTGACGCGCAGTGTGGCGCCAGCAGGCTCAGCCCAGGAAGGCCCACACCAGCAAGCCGAGGCATGCGACAGCGGCCGCGACAACGAAGAAGTAGTCGGACTTGCGCGGGACGTGCTTGCGGTGCGGGTTGAGGCCCATCCCCTCAGTATCGTCCGCCAACATGGAAACGTTGCAAGTTGCCCGTGCTGCCGGGGTGGTGACGATCACGCTTGACCGTCCCGCGAAGAAGAACGCGATGAACGACACGATGTGGGACGAACTGCTCGCCACCTTCCGCGAGATCGCTCGGTCCGCAGACGACCGCGCCGTGGTGATCACCGGCGCCGCCGGCGAGTTCTGCAGCGGAGCAGATCTCACCGGTCGCGGCGCCAACATCCACCAGCTGGCGGCGATGCGCAACATCACCGAGGTCGTGCTCGCGCTGCACCGGCTGCCGCAGCCCACCATCGCCAAGGTGCGCGGAGTCGCCGTGGGCGCCGGTTGCAACATGGCCCTCGGCTGCGACCTGGTGGTGGCCGGCGAGACCGCCCGCTTCTCGGAGATCTTCGCCAAGCGCGGTCTCAGCGTCGACTTCGGCGGTTCCTGGCTGTTACCGCGACGCATCGGCCTGCACCGGGCGAAGGAACTCGCCTTCTTCGCCGAGATCATCGACGCGACGGAGGCCGATCGGATCGGCCTGGTCAACCGAGTGCTGCCCGACGCCGAACTGGATGCGTTCGTCGATGACTGGGCGGCCAGACTGGCTGCAGGGCCACCGATCTCGCTAGCCATGACCAAACGCCTACTGGACAACGCGATGAACGTCACCATGGAGGAAGCGCTCGACGACGAGGGCCTGTCGCAGACCGTCAACTTCGGTACCAAGGACACGCCAGAGGCCATCATGGCGTTCGTTGAGAAGCGAGCGCCGCACTTCGAAGGGCGCTGACACCGGCCACCGGAACTGAGGCGGCGCGGGCTGCCACCCCAGCGGCCGCCAGGGTCACTAGCGTGGCCGGAGCATGCGACGACGAGTGGCGCTCTGTGTCGGCCTGATGGCCGGCCTCACCTGGGGTGGTACTGCGGCTGCAGTGCCACCGACCGAGCCGCCGCTTCCCGCCGAGGCGGTTCCCACCACGGTTCCGCCGCCCGCCACCACCCCCAACGGCCTGCCGGTTGCTCTGGGGCCGTTGATCGTGGTGCCCCCGGGTTGCGTAGCGCCGGTGCCCGCTCGCGCGGTGTTCCGCGGCACGACGGTGCTGGTCGACGATCCCGCCCGGCCCACCACCTATCGGTTCCGGGTCGACGCAATGCTTGCCGGCTCGCTCGACGGCTTCGAGGTTGCCAATCAGGTCGATGTGCGCTTCGGTGACGAGGCTCGGTTCCTGGAGATCGGGCAGCAGTACATCGCCGGCGTCGCCATCGACTCTGACACCGGGCTACTGGTCAGCGCCGTCAGGGAACCAGCACCGCTGTTCGGTGGTGATGCCGTCATCGGTGCCAACGACAGCGACATCGACTGCCCGCGCGTGGAGGACCCTGTGCGCACCTTGATGGCCGACGGCGCCGGGGTGGAGGCAGGCGTGCTTTCGCCGCTGAAGGGTGAGGGGTCGTCGTTGGCGGCCGCCATCCTCACACCGCTGGCCATCGCCTTCGGGTCGTTGGTCGCGTTGGTATTGCTGAAGCACCTGTTGTTCGGGATCGGTCGTTCGTTGCGCGAGATGGGCACCGTGCCCGAAGCGAGCGGCAGGGCGCCGCGTCAGCACCGGCCGTCGTCAACCGCCGGCGACCAGACGGACCCGTAGCGCACCGCACAGCATTTCCCAGTCGTCGATCTCGACCTGTTCGGCTGGACCGTTGGGCCGGCACATCACCAGGACACCACCGTTGATGGGTTCGCCCAACAGTTGCTCGAGCGCCAACCCGTATGCCGCCAGCTGGGTGCCGTACCGCAGCAGACGCTGTGCTCGCTCAGGGCCCTCGGCGATCTGGTCGGTCTTGTAGTCGACGACCACCAGCCCGCGTTGTGGATGACGCACGAGCAGATCGATGTAGCCCTCGATGACTGTGCCCTCGATGACTGTGCCCTCGACGACTGTGCCCTCGACGACTGGTTCGGCGGCGGAGCCGCTGAGGGAGGTGGCCACGAACAACTCGCGCCAGTGCTGGCCGGTGATGCCCTCGCGAACGATGGGGGCCTGTAGGGCGGACCGGGCGAGGCGTTCAATGGTGCGCTCGTGGCCCAGCACGCCCTCGGCAGCAGCCTGCGCAGCGGCGAGACCGGAGATGTTGGCGCCGGTGTGGAGGTTGGCGAACTGCAGCACAGCGTGCACGGCACGACCGATGGCGGTGCCGTAGCGCCCACGCTGCCACGGGGGCAGGTCGAGGTCGACCGCGTCTTTGAGGAGCCCGGCATCGAGCAACGGCGGGGTCGGCGTCTGGGTGGCAGGTGCGCCTGTCGGTGCTGCCAAGCGCCCGGCGAGGGCGGTGGCGCTGAGCGCAGCCGGGCGGCTGGCCACCGTGAGTGCGGCCTGCCAGGAATTCTGCCAGGTGATTTCGTCGGCCCACGGCAGATGATGCGAGGTGTGTACCCGGATGGGCAGCGTCGCGTCGTTGGGCACGAATGGCTGGTGTGTGGCCGCCTCGCTGGCTTCGGCGAGCGCGTTGGCGGCCGACCCGTTGGAGCGTTCGGCACGGTGCAGCGACACGACGAGGTGATCCATCGCCCGTGTACATGCCACGTAGAGCAGGCGTCGGCGTTCGGCCTCGGTCATCTGCTCGTCGACCGGTGCGAACTGCTCGTACAGCGGGTCGTCGGTCTCGCTGAGGGTCCAGGCGCCGGGGGGCCACACCACCCGGCGGCCACGGGTGTCCTGTGGTTTGGCGGTCAGGCCGGAGACGATGGTGATGGGGAACTCGAGGCCCTTGGCGGCGTGGATGGTCATGATGCGCACCACATCGTGGTCCGTCTCGGGGAGCACGGTCTCGGCGACGAAGCGACCTTCGTCGCCCTGCAGCCGTGCCCACAGGAGGTATCGGCGCACGCCGTGCCCGCCGGCCTCGCTCCAGGCACGTGCTTGGTCGATGACGAACCTGACCCGGCGCCAGATGTCGCGGCTGTCGCGTTGTACGAGCGCGAGTTCCATCACCGAACGCTCCTGGACCAACCAGGTGAGCAACTGCGACGGGGTGCTGTAGGGAATGCGCTTGGCGACATCGCCCAGGCAGGCGAGGCCGCGAGCGACGGGGTGGCCGGCGAGCGAGGCGGGGATCTCGCGCCAGTGCCACCGTTGGCCGAGCGTGACCTTCCAGTCGTAGAGGTCGCGGTCGCTGCAGCCGAACAGCGGCGTGCGCAGGGTGGAGACGATGGCCAGTTCGTCGGTGGGATCGTCGGCGGACCGCAGCGCCAGCATCAGCGCCCGTACCTCCGGGGCGGCGTACACGAGCGAGCTGTTCTCTGCGCGGTAGGGCAGCTGTGCTGCGGCCAGCGCTACCTGCAACGCGGGCAGCGACAGGCGTGAGGGCAGCAGGATGGTGATGTCGCCGGGCCGGCAGGGCTGCAGGCTGCCGTCGCGCCAGACCGGCCACTGCTCGGCGAGTGCTTGCACCACGACGGCGGCGACGTCGTGCGCCTCGCGGGAGCGAAGCGTCTCGGCCTGCGCGCGGGGCAGGTCGGTGTGCGGTTGCTGGCCCAGCACTGTGACCGTGCCGTGTTCGTGGGCTCCTCGGCGGGCGGGGATCAACGGCTCGTACGTCGGTTGCACGTGCGGCTCGGGCTGGATGAGCCTGCCCATGGTGGAGTTGACCCACTGAATGACCGGTGCCGCACTGCGGAAGTTGGCAGACAACGTGGCACGGGTGGCGCCGAGTTGCTCGCGGGCCTGCAGGAACTGGGCGATGTCGGCACGGCGAAAGCGGTAGATGCTCTGCTTCGGGTCGCCCACGACCGTCAGCCGGCCCGGCAGCGGCCGCAGCGAACGCCAGTCGCCGGTGGCGCCGTTGGGCTGGTTGCGGGGCTCGGCAGTGATGCGCACTGCCAGTTCGAGCTGGATGGGATCGGTGTCCTGGAACTCGTCGAGCAGAAGGTGGGTGTAGCGCTGGTGCAGTTGTTCGCGTACCTCGGTGCTGGTTGCGACCAGGCGTCGGGCGAGGACGAGCAGATCGTGGAACTCGAGTTCGCCATCGAGTTGGCGGAGCTCGACCGACTGCAACGTGAAGTCGCGCAGCAGCGCGCCCAAGGTGAGGCGGCGTTCCTCGTTGACGCCGGGCATCGCGGCCTTGGCAGTTGCTGCGGCAGCGGCAACGGCTGCCTTGAACGCCGGCAGCACGTCGGCGGAGCCATGGTGCTGCTTCCACTTGGCGGCGTTACCCGCGGCTTTGGAGCCGGACATTTCCACGAGCAGGCGCAGCAGCTCGCTGAGTGGCAGCGAGCCAGCCAGCAGCTGTGCGCGTTCGGCGAACAGCGCACACACCTTGTTCTGCGAGTCGTTGGGCGGTGGCTCGAACCCTGCGACTGCCGTGCACAGCTGTGCCAGGTTGGCTTGGATGGGCAGATCGGCGACCGGGGTGGGTAGCGAAGGTGAGACACGCTCGGCCACGAGGTCCCAGTTGGCCTGGAAGTCCTCTGCCATCTGGCGAACCCCCTTCTCGATGCCGAAGTGGTCGTACTGACACAGCTCGACCAGCCGCACGGACTGAGGATCATCGAGCAGGGTCTCGAGGAAGTCGGTGAACCGTTCCTGAAACGCGGTGGCGCTCTGCACCTCGTCGAGCACACCGAACTGCGGTGGCAGCTGTGCCTCGACCGGGAACTCGTTGAGCAGTCGGCGGGCAAAGGCGTGCAGCGTGCCGATAGGGGCGAGATCGAGGTCGGAGAGCGCCTGGGCGGCGAGCGATGTGGCGGGAGCATCGGCTGCGGCCGCCTCCGTGAGCGCCTGGCGAATCTTGTGCCGCAGCTCAGCGGCGGCCTTCTCGGTGAACGTGATGGCAGCGATGCAGCCCACCGGCACGCCGCCCAGCACGAGGTTGACCACCCGGCGCACGAGGGCGGTGGTCTTGCCGCTGCCGGCGCCGGCCTCGACGAACAGGGTGGTGTCGAGCGCATCGGTGACCAGATCGCGGTCGGCCTGGTCCGGAGCGACGTGTAACGCCAGCTCGGCTGCAGTTGCAGCCGGCGGCTCAGGGCTCGCTGGATCGGGGGTGAGGGCCTGGAACAGGTCGAGTTGATCAGCCATCGGTGGCCACCGCCCCAGCGAGCGCGTCGGTTGCGTCGTGGGGCACATCGTCTGCGACCAGACCGAGCAGGTTGGCCACACGCGGGTCGGCGAGCTTGCGCTCGAACTGCGACCACCGTTCAGCCGTGCCCAGATGGTCTGGATCGCAGTACTCGCAGGCGACGAAGCTGAGTTTGAATTGTGACTTCTCCGGCCGGGCCACGAACAACCCCGAGCGGATGTGGTGCACGATGTTCTGCAGCGCGTCGGTGATCTGTGGCCAGGACTCGGTACCGATGTTGCACGTGACCCGGCGGTACGAGGCCTTGCCGAAGAAGCCGTACTCGGCGAGGACCGGGGTGTCGGCGCCCACACCCGCCAGTGCCCGGGCGGCCTGGACGTACGCCGGGAGCTGGAACTTGGTGCCACCAGCCGTGGGGTCGGTGTTGGTGATGGCCTTGTAACTGCCGTCGCCGCTTGTCTTGTGGTCGGTGACGACCAGGCTGCCGTCGGCGCACCGGTCGATGCGGTCGACCGAGCCGCGCAACTTCATCTCCGTGCCATCGGGCAGCGTGATCACTGCCGGGAGGCCGTCGTCGAACCCGAAGCGGTGCTCGGAGGCAATCACCTGTGCGCCGCGGGCCACTACGAACAGACTGTCCTTGCGCAGCCAGGAGGCCAGCTCGTGTTGCTGGCGATGTTGCTCGCTGCGCCAAAAGGCGGTGCGGCCGGTGGCACCCTCCAATTCGAGCTTCCCGGCGACGGCCTCGAACGCGGCGAGCAACGCGACCAGATGCCGAGGCGACCAACCCTGCGGGCCGGGCTGGGGGAGTTCGCCGCTGATGACCTGACGGTGGAAGCGATCGAGCGCGTCGTGCACCAGCGTGCCTCTATTGCGGGGTGTGATCTGCAGTTGCTCGTCGGGTTGTTCGACGGGCTGCAGACCCAACACGTACTGCATGAACCAGCCGTGTGGGCAGGCGACCCACGCTTCGAGCCGGGTGGGAGAAACCGGTGTGCCTCCCAGGGGATCGATGTCGAGGCCGCTGAGGTCGCCGTCGAATTCGGTGAGCACGGGTAGTGCGCGAGCCGCCAGCATCGCGGCGCCCAGCCGCAACGGTTCGAGCGACTGCATCAGTGGGTGTTGGGCGGGTGCTGCACCAGTGCTTGCGGCATGCGCGAGCGCGCGAATGCGATGCTGGGACACCGAGACCGGGAACACCGCGTTGGTGATTGCGGCAGCGAACGACGGCACCGACCGCGTGGTTGGTGACAGGGCCTCAGCCAGTTCAGGGACCCAGCGCGACGGCTGCCGTGCGGTGGTGGCGCGAAGGTCTCCTCGCGGGGTGAGGAGAATTGCCCGTTCGGTGCCTGCAAGCGCGGCCCACAACTGGCGCTGCTGCTCGTCGGCCAATGCTGCGTTGACCGGGAGTGCACCGTCGGTGAGCGCTCGGTCGCTGTCGCCCAGCAGTGCTTCGGGCGGAGGAGGCGCGGGGAGTAGCCCTTCGCAGGCGCCGACCACCACGAGCAGGTGGAACGGCTGACCGACCGCGAATGACAACGGCCCCACGTGCACGCCGACGCCGATGTGACCCACGCGACCGGGAGCACTGTCCAGCTCGGATTCAAGGGTGTGTGCGAACACGGTGCGGGTGACCGGCGCGGCGAGTGCATCGAGCCGGCCCAGACGGTCGAGCGCGGCTTGCACCGCCGTAAAGGCCTCGAACTCGTCGGGCGGCAGCGAGCTGACGCCACGGTGCCCCCCCAGCCAACGGTGGGCAATGCGGTGGCCAAGGTCGGCCCAGTGCTGCCACGGCAGCTCGACCTCGGCGGGGCCCAGCTGTGCACGGAGGTCGGCGACGAATGCCTGCAGCTGCAGCGCCGCCTCGGCATCGCTGACGCCGCGTTCGCCGTCCTTGGCGCGAAGGCGTTCGCTGAAGGCGGTGAGCCGTTCGGACCAGTCGGCCTCGCCGGCGAGACCTGCGTCGCGAGACAGGCGTTCCCATCGCTGGCGGGGGACGGGAGAGCCATCGGCAAGGCGGGCGGGCACGTGGGAGAGCAGCGCGAACAGGTCGGCACGGCGGATGCCGCGCCGGTCGAGGCGCAGCAGGTCGAGTACGAGCCGCGCAGACAGGCGCTCGTGCAGCGCGATGCCGGGCCGGCCGTTCCAGGGGATGCCAGCGGCGTGAAGATGCTCGCCGACCAGCCGGGCGTACGGCTCGTTGCGCGGCCAGACGATGCCGATGCGGTGCAACGGCACGCCTGTGTGTACGGCGTTGACCACGGTGCTGACGGCCTCGCGAGCTTCCTCGTCAGCATCGGAGACATCAACGACCTCGAGTGCGACGCCCTGCGGCAAGGCGTGCAGGCCTTCGATCACGACAACCTCGCCGTGCTGGGCCAACGCGTCGAGCAGCGCCTGCTCGGTGGGCCGCATGCGCTGGGGGAGCAAGACGATGGTGCGCCCCGGGGCGTTTCCCACTGCAGCACACGCGGCCTGCAGCAGATCTGCTTCGTCGTACCACTCGCGCTGCAGTACGCGGTGCACCTCTGTGCAGAGGCGCAGGACCTCGCGCCCGCGCACCGAGCCGTGGGCGGCGAGGCGCCGTTGCGCTGATGCCGGAACGTGGCGCAGGTCGCGGTAGGTGTTGCGCATGGCGGTGATGGTGGCCTGGTGATGCGCGATGGGCTGGAAGATGCCGGTAGAAGCGGCCAGCACCTGCCGCACCGCAACATCGACCACGGGAGTGGAGACCGGCCGATGGCCGCTCTCTGCCAGCGCTTGCCCGCCGAGCAGTTCGGCGAAGCGGAACGCGGTGACGAACTGGGCGGCGGCGATGCCACCGTTGGCGGCGAGCCAGCGCCGTGCGGCGACACCCACCGCATTGGAGTGCACCAGCACGGTGACAGCTGCCAAAGGGTCACCCGCCTGCACAGCATCGACCGCGTCACGCAGGGCGCGGAAGGCGGCCGGACCATAGGGGGTGGTGAGCTGCTGCACTGCCATCACCCAGCACTCTACGAAAGGGGTGCGCGGGAGTAGTGCGGGTCAGCCGGTGAAGGCGGCCTGAGCAGCGGCTCGCAGGCCAGCGACGGCGTGAGCGAGGCCCTCGGGGTCGCGGTAGAGGGCGCTACCGGCCACCAGGATGTTGGCGCCAGCGGCCGCGGCGGCAGCGATGGTGGACGGCCCGATGCCACCGTCGACCTCGATGTCCACCGAGTCAGCAAGGCCGGCGGCGGTGATGATGGCCCGCAGTTCGCGGATCTTGGGTTCCATGGTGGCGATGTACTGTTGACCGCCGAAGCCAGGGTTGACGGTCATGATCAGAACCATGTCCACCAGATCGAGCACGTGCGCGACGGCCGAGACAGGCGTGGCCGGGTTCAGGGCAACCGACGCCTTCGCGCCCAACGAGGCGATGTTGCCCAGCGTGCGATGAAGGTGGGTGCATGCCTCGGCATGCACGATGAGTCGCTCGCAGCCGGCAGCGACGTACTGCGCAGCCATGTTGTCGGGGGTGAGCACCATCAGGTGCGCCTCGAACGGCAACGTGGTGTGAGGGCGGGCGGCGGCGATGACATCCGGTCCGAACGTGAGGTTGGGCACGAACTGGCCGTCCATGACGTCCCACTGGATGCGGTCGACGCCGGCAGCTTCGAGTGCAGCCACCTCCTCACCGAGCTTGGAGAAGTCGGCGGGCAGCACGCTGGGGGCGATCTCGATCCGGGGCACGGCCCGAGGGTAGTGCGCGGCGTGAGGGCGGGCGAGGTCCGTAGGCTCGTCCGTGATGGGGCAGCGACCGGTACGACGGCAGGCAGGAGCCAAGGACCGGCGCCGTCCAACCGCGCCAGCGGTGCGGCTGCCCGACGAAACCGTGCGCATCGAGAAGATGGCCGCCGGTGGCGAGGCCATCGCCCGGTTGGCCGATGGACGCGTCGTGTTCGTGCAAGGCGCCCTGCCGGGCGAGTCCGTGCGGGTGGCCATCCATTCCGCCAAGAAGGACTTCGCGAGGGCTACGGTCGCTGAACTCGTCGAGCCGTCGGCGCAGCGGGCGGTTCCGCCATGTCCGGAGCTGGCCAACGGTTGCGGCGGTTGTGGCTGGCAGCACATCGAGTCGTCGGCCCAGTTGCAGTTGAAGGCCGAGATCGTTGCCGACGCGTTGCGCCGCACTGGCCGACTGCCCGAGGCGCTGGTGTCGTCCGGCGGGGCCGTCGGTCCGTGGCAATACCGCACCACGATGCGTCTGGCAGTGACAGCCCACGGTCGGCTGGGGCTGCGCGAGGCGGCGAGCCATCGGGTCGTACCCCTCGATGAGTGTCCGGTGGCGCACCCGTTGCTCGCGACGCTGTTGCCCCAGGTGCGCGCCGCCAACACCGACGAGGTCACCTTGCGCATCAGCGTCGCAACGGGGGAGTGCACAGCATGGTCGCCAGATCGGGCGCTGGTGGTCAGCGGCATGCCCGCTGATGCTGGCGTAGGGGCCGATGCCGTCGTACACGAGCGGGTTGCCGGCGTGTTGCTGCGGGTCTCGGCGTCATCGTTCTTCCAGTCAGGGCCAGCGGCGGCCGAGCTGCTGGTGCAGACGGTGCGTGATGCTTGCGGCGAGGTGTTGACTAACCTCTCGGGTCCCATGCTCGATGCCTATGGCGGGGTCGGGCTGTTCTCGGCCGCGCTGGGTGTCGAGCAGTCTGTCCTGGTGGAGAGCTCCGACTCGTCGTGCGCCGATGCGGTCCACAACCTCGGTGAGCGAGCCGTCGTGCACCGCTCGCTGTTCGAGGAGTGGGTGCCGCAGCCGGTGGCGTTGGCGGTGGTCGACCCTGCCCGTGCAGGCCTCGGCGCCGACGCTGTCGAGGTGCTGGCTGCCACCGGCGCGGCGCGACTGGTGCTGGTCAGCTGTGATCCGGTGTCACTGGCACGCGACGCCAACCTGCTGGCCGCGAAGGGCTACACGCACGCCGGTTCCACCGTGCTGGATCTGTTCCCGCACACACCGCACGTGGAAGTGGTCACCCGTTTCGACCGCCGCTGAGCGCTGGCGACGGGACTACTTCAGTTCGCGCATCTTGCGTTCCACCTTGGCGAGGAACGCCTCGCGCTCGGCGAGCGAGCTGCGGTCGATGTTGTACAGCGCGATCCAGGTGGTGCGTGTGAGCTTGTTGCACAACACCCGCAACGAGCGGGTCACGATTCGCTTGCCGCCTTCACCCTCGAGCGCGTTGACCAGCTTGGTGGAGCCGTGCGAAGTGATGGCGACGATGCGGCGGATGTTGGGCAGCATCGGGCGGATGCGGTTGGCACCGTCGGGCAGCTCGTAGGCGACACCTGCCACCCAGACGCGGTCGATCCAGCCCTTCAGCATTCCTGGCTGCCCTGCCCACCACGTGGGGTAGACGAGCACGAGTACCTCGCACCAGCAAAGGTTCGCGGCGTACGGGCCGATGTAAGGCTTGGTGTCCGGTGGAGCGAGATGGTTGGTGCGTTCCCAGGCCGACAGCTCGGGCACGAAGCCTTCGGCGTAGAGGTCGTCGAGGCGCACCTCATGGCCACCGGCTCGCAGCCCGGCGAGCGCGCGGTCGCGTGCGGCGGCGGTGAAGGAAGTGGGTGACGGGTGGCAGTAGACGACGAGGACCTTCACAGCGAACCCATCTTGCGATCGACGCGATCGAGGAAGGCGGCACGCTGTGCAGCGGTGGCGGTGTCGATTGCGTACAAGCCAAGCCAGGAGCGGCGAGTGCGCAGGCCAGTATTGAGCCGCAACGCCCGGGTGAGTGTGCGGCGGCCGTTGTCATTGACCAGCTTCACGTATGCCCGCGGCGAGCCGTACGTACTGATGCCCACGATGCAGCGGATGTTGGTGAGCCCGGGGCGAACCTTTCCATTCGCGTCGAACACGAATGCGACGCCGGGTGCCATTGTGCGCTCGAGCCAGCCCTTGAGGATGGCCGGCACCGTGCTCCACCACGTTGGGTACACGAACACGAGCGTGTCCGCCGCACGGACGAGCGCTGCGTGTGCTGCGATCACTGGGTCGAGGATGGGCGTGTCGCCATGGTAAGCGTGGTGCTCCTCGGCGGTCATCGCCGCGCTGACACCCAATGCGTAGAGGTCGAGCAAGTGCACTTCGTGCCCTGCGCGTGCCGCCGCCGAGACTGCACGTTCGGCCAAGGCGTGTCCGAAACTGTCCGAGTTGGGATGGGCGACAACGACCACGACTTGCATCACAAGGCCAAGCTATCCCTCGCTCTGGTGTACACGGAATTCCGCAGCGTGACAGCCTCGTGCGCGCAGTCGCTCGACGGAGGAGGCCTCGGCGTTCGTGCTGAGCGACCTAGCAGCTGATGTGGCTGGGTAGATTCGGCGCACGATGATCGGCGCCGAACCAACCCACTGCGCCGACGTTGTTCGGCCACGCGTACGTCAGTCGCCAGTGCCCGCATACTTGCTCGGCTTCGTGATGATCGGAATCGGGCTCAGCCTGGCCGGGCCCGCACTGTCGCATCTGCGCGACCGCGTGGGCACCACCGATGGCGGCATCGCGTGGGTGTTCGTCGGTCAGGCCGCGGGCTACATCGGGGGTTCGGTATTCGCCGGCCGCGGCCTCGACGGTGGGCGCGGGCATCGCCGTTGGGTGATCGCAATGGGTGTGGCCACCGCATCGCTCGCGCTGATCGCGACAGCGCCGTCGCTGCTGCTGTTGGTCGGCGCGTTTGCCGTCCTGGGCGCAGCGTGCGGGTTGTGTGACGTCAGTGGCAACACGTTGGTGATGTGGAGCCGTCCGCAAGGCCCGGGAGCGCTGCTCAACCTGCTGCACCTGTGTTTCGGGATCGGTGCGATGGTCACACCCCTGATCGTCAACCGTTCGCTGTTCTTGGCCGGGTCGGTGTGGGGTGTGGCGCTGCCGATGGCGGCGCTTTCGGCAGTGTGTGCCTCATTGATGTTGTCGCACCCGTCACCGCACCGCACGCGGCACGCGGCGGTGGCTCGCAGTGAGGCAACGGGTGCCCGCGGTGTGCACGTCGGCTTGGTCGCGACGTTCTTCTTCGCGTACGTCGCGATGGAGACCGGCTTCGCCAACTGGATCCACACCTACGTCGAGCAGATCGGGTATGGCGATGCAGCCACCGCCACCGGGGTCACGTCCACGTTCGGGTTCGGGTTCGCTGCCGGGCGCCTGGCGGCCATTGGCCTCGCCCGCCACGTGACCTCCGGATGGATGGTTGCAATCACCACGGGCATGTCGGTGGCGGCATCGTTGCTGTTCGTCGTGTTCGATGGTCCCGGCCCGATGCTGTGGGTCGTGACGGCAGTGTTCGCCGTCTCGGTCGCGCCGCAGTACGCCTCGATGCTGGCATTCGCCGAGTCGCACCTCGCACTCAGTGGGCGCAACACCTCGGTGATCGTCGCCGCGTCTGGGCTGGGTGGGCTGGTCATGCCGTGGATCGTGGGGCAGTTGTTCGACGCAGTGGGCCCGCAATCGCTGCCGCCAACGATCGTCGTGTTGGCCGTCCTCAGTGCCGTGGTGGGGGCCGTCGTCGGCAGGATGCTGCTCGAGGCTCACCGGCCGCCGGTGACATCGATGAACGTACCGGTCACGTAGCTTGCCTCGGCGCCGGCCAGCCACAGCACCGCTGCGGCTACCTCGGCAGGGCTGCCCGAACGCTCCATGGGGATCATCGGTGCCATCCGCACTACCCGTCCCGGTGGCGCGTGCAGGTGAAAATCGGTCTCGATCAAACCCGGCCGCACGCCATTGACCCGCACGCCAACCGCGGCCAGCTCCTTGGCGAGGCCGACGGTCATCGTGTCGATGGCGCCCTTCGACGCGGCGTAGTGCACCCACTCGTTCGCTCCGCCGAGCACCGCAGCCTTCGACGAGATGTTGATGATGCTGCCGCCGCGCCCGCCGGTGTCGGTGCGCATGCGGGCTGCCGCCTCGCGTGCGCACATGAACGCGCCACTGATGTTGACGGCCCAGAGTCGTTCCAGCATCGCTCCGGTGACCGATGCCAGCGGCCCGTGGCCACCGGCGATTCCGGCATTGTTGACCAGCACGTCGAGGCGCCCGAAGTGGCGGTCGATCGTCGCGAACATCTGGGTCACGGCTACTTCGTCGGCCACGTCCGCGTGTACCGGTAGCGCTCTGCGGCCGGTCTCGCGAATCTCGGCTGCCAACTCCTGCGCTGCTGCACCGGATGTGGTGTGGTTGAGTACGACGTGATAGCCGCCCGCTGCCGCGGCAAGAGCGACGGCTGCGCCGATGCCGCGGCCGGCGCCGGTGATCAGCATGACGGGGCGGTTGTCAGCCATCGAGGCGGCTCCTGAGCGTGTCGCGAATGGTGGGCCATTCGTGGTCGGTGATGCTGTACAGCGCGGAGTCGCGTGCCTGCCCGGGAATGCCAAAGCGTCCTGCGCTGGGCCGGTGACGGCGCATCACACCTTCGAACTGGGCGCCGAGGCGCTCGATTGCCCGACGGCTCTGGTCGTTGGCGGCGTCGGTGCAGATCGCCACTCGGAAGACCTGCCACTGCTCGAACGCATGCGTCAGCAGCAGCAGCTTGGCCTCGGTGTTGAGCACAGTGCGCTGTGCAGCGGCTGCCAGCCAGGTGCCGCCGATCTCCACCTCCGCTGGAGTCTCGCGGCCGGCCCACCATGCGAGGTTCATGAAGCGCGTGCAACCGACGGGCGCGCCGTCCGCGAGGCGCAGCTGGGCGAATGGAACGAGGTTGTCGCGCTCGGTGTCGGCGAGCAGGCCGTCGATGTACGCGATCATCGTGGGCAGGTCGTCGGGCACCACCGTGTAGCCGAATGAGTCGCGGTCGGCGGTGGCCGCAGCCAGCAACTGGGGCGCATGGTCGCGTGTGAGCGGCACGAGCTGCACGTGCGTTCCGACAAGGGTGAATGGTTCGAGCCGCATGGGCGCACAGCTTCGCACTACGGTCGAGCGCCATGCAGGTCGTTTCGTGCAACAACTTCGGTCCGGTCGCGAATCTGACGGTGGAGGATCGTCCGTCGCTGCCACTGCAAGCCGGTCAGGTGCGCATCGCGGTGACTGCTGCTGGGGTCAACTTCGTCGACGGGCTCTTCGTTCAGGGCCTCTATCAGATCAAGCCGCCGGTGCCGTTCGTGCCTGGCGGCGAGGTTGCCGGTGTCATTACCGAGGTCGGCGACGGCGTCACCACCCATGCGGTCGGCGAGCGGGTTTTCGCCAGTACCGGGCTTGGTGGCTTCGCTAGTGAGGTCGTGTGGCCGGCACGCCGCGTGCTGCACACCCCTGCGGGCATGACAGATGGCCAGGCGGCCACGTTCGTGCAGAGCTACGGCACTGCCTGGTTCGCGCTGCATCACCGCGCAAGGGCGCAGGCCGGTGAATGGCTGCTGGTGCTCGGCGCCGGTGGCGGCGTAGGCCTGGCCGCGGTCGACGTCGGTCACTCGCTGGGCATGCACGTGATTGCTGCAGCCTCCAGCCACGCCAAGCGCGAACTCGCGATGGCGCTCGGCGCCGAGGCGGTGATCGACACCGCTTCCGAGGATGTGAAGGTGCGGGCCAAGGAGCTCAGCGGCGGGGGAGTGCACACCGTGTACGACCCCGTGGGTGGCGCGCTCGCAGAGGCCGGCCTACGCAGCCTGCGCGACGACGGGCAGCTGCTCGTCGTCGGGTTCGCCGCCGGCGAGATCCCGCGTCTGCCGGCCAACCAGATCCTGCTGCGCAACCGGCGGGTGACGGGGGTCGACTGGGGCGGTTGGGTTGGTGGCCACCAGGCCGAGAACGAACAACTGCTCGCCGATGTGGTCGCCGCCATCGGTCGCGGCGAGCTGCACCCGGTGGAGCCATGCGCTTATGCGCTCGCCGACGTCGCCGTTGCGCTGCAGGACCAGCTGGACCGCAAGGTGGTGGGCAAGAGCGTGCTCGTTCCCTGATCGTCGCCGGTCCTCTGGCCGTGCCCGGACAGGTGGTCGAGGAGACTCCAATACGCAAGAAGCCGGTCAGAACGTGTCTGACCTGCTCCATCGCTCTGCGCGCCCTGGGTTTCGAACCCAGAACCTGCGGATTGAGAGTCGGCTCCAGTCCGTGTCAGCCCGTACTGCCGGGTGTCGTTTGGCCTGCTCAGGGCAGGTGTGTTTGACGAGACGGTACCGCTGGTGTTGGCCTGTGTCGACGGGTTTCGCGACAGAATTCGCGGCAACCCACGGATTGCGGTCAGCTCCTCGATCCGCTTTCGGTCAGATGGTGGGTGGTTCGACGCGTTCGACGGTGCCGACCCGATCGATGGACCGGTCGAACGAGGCGATGCGGTTGATGCCAGAGCTTTCGGCGCAGGCGACGAGGTACGCCTCAGCAAAGTCGATGCGGTCGATCTCGTAGACCTCCAGCGCACGCAGTAGGAGCGATGGATCGACGGTGACCATGGAGCGAAGCGCGACGAGCGAACGCATTGCTGGTGCGATCTGGTCGCGGGGAGTCTTGTAGAAGGACTCCAGGACGTAGATCGTCTCGGCGACGATGAGGTCGGCGAGGAACAGGTCAGGTTCGGTGGCCAGGTAGGCGGTGGCTCGTGTGGCCATCTCGGGCGGCTCGCCGGTCAGGTGGCGCACGATGATGTTCGTGTCGACGAACGCACTCATGCGTGCTTGGCTGCCTGGGTCGCTCGAGTCTTGCGGATGATGTCGTCCCAGGCGACGTTGCGCAGCGCAGCGGGGACCTTGATGGTGCCGGCCAGGGTCAAGAAGTCGGGCGTGCGAGCGAGAACGGCACGGTTTCCTTCGACGCGAAAGACGACCTCATCGCCCTCGTGGATCCCGAGCGCGTCGCGCACGGCCTTGGGGACGGTCACCTGCCCCTTCGAACTCACCCTTGCTGCGATCTCCACAAATGTCTCCTTACTCTGCGGTTGATGTAAGGCTAGCCACAACGGCGGAGGCGTCAGACGCATCGCCATTTGGTGCACCTCGTCGCGGACGAGGCTGGATGTGGTCGCCGTGTCGCTCGATCAGGATCTGATGGCTGCTTCGATCAGAGCCAGTCGCTGCGAGAGGTCGGCCGAGGGGGATTCACTGATCGCTCGGACCAGTTCGGCGATAGGCCGACGGAGTTGCACGGTGATCGTCCGTCGGATGCCCCAGACGCTGTCGAGGAACTCGCGCGCCTCGGCCAGGCTGCTTCCTCGCGCCACGCTCACCACGAGTCGGGTGCTCGTGGCGCCGTGGGATTGGTCGTTCACCTCTCGAATCGGTGGGGGACTCAATCCGTGGTCGGGCACCTGCGCCCCGCCTCTGGAGTTGTTTCGGAATCGACGTGCCAGTTCGACTCGTGACTGGATGTTCGTTGCGATGTGGTTCGCAGAACAGTCCGGTGGGAGGTGCGAAATCAGCAATTGAGGCCGATGGGCAGCGGTCCAATTGAATGCTGCTCCGCAGCGAGCGCGACGGCCCCAAGGGGTGTGAGGCGGCACTCGGTGTATCGGGCAGCGGCTGGGCCGAAGTCGGGGGAGCCGTAGTTCCCATGGAAGTCGATCAGGGCAAGCTGTGATGACCACGGACGGGCCATGTCGCACAACGGTTCGTACGCGTGCCGATGCCCGATGCCCGTCCTCTCGTGGAGTACGTCGAGCACGTGCTGCGTCTTGAGGTAGGCCGAGTCGCTGTCGGCTCCAGCGTGCTGGCACGCCTCGAGGATGGCGACGTCGAGTATGCCGAGCCCGGTCGCTTCGCTCATCCGGCCCACCGCGTCGCATGGCACCGGACTGAGTTTCCGCTCGGCGGTATGACCGTCGTGGCTTGCCGGTCGTGGTCGTCGAAGGTCGTGTCATCGATGAACGTCGTGATGACGTCAATGTCACCAAACGGGGTCGTCGTCTTCCATCCCCAATCCCAGGGGAGCGGCGTCGCGCCGGTGAGCGGTATGGCCCTCGGCGGCTGTCGACATGGGCTCCCAGGTCGATCAGCGCTGCTACAAGCAGCGACCGCTGAGCGGGCGAGGCATCGGACACGATGTCGATGTCGTGCGGACTCACTGGCTCGCCGGTGAGCGAACGAGCCGCAGATCCGACCACCACGAACTGGCATCCGTGCCCACACAGCACATCGAAGATCGGTCCCATATGCACGGCGACTGTGTCTCACTATGCGCCGTCCACCGGCGACGTCACCTTCGGACTGGGCGAGTCCGGTCCCGGATAGCGAGACGATGGACACCCAGAAACTCGCCGGCCGGCTGCAACGAGAATGCGGGCCGCTCCGCCACGGAATAA
>Ga0105047_10001783_pt1 | contig 38778 bp, 38 predicted proteins | sample MAT04_FD_78384 | JGI IMG/M metagenome (GOLD analysis project Ga0105047, IMG submission 78384) | Freshwater microbial communities from Lake Fryxell liftoff mats and glacier meltwater in Antarctica - MAT-04 (megahit assembly) | ecosystem: Environmental > Aquatic > Freshwater > Ice > Liftoff...
CTGGAAACTGCCAGAAGCCCACCGCCACGGCGAAGCTAACCCGTATTGCGCAGCCCCGCTGCAATGCCGTTGATGGAGATGTGGATACCGCGCTGCACGCGCTCGTCCGCCAGGCCAGAGCGGTAACGGCGCACCAGCTCTACCTGCAGGTGGTGCAGGGGGTCGATATAGGGAAAGCGATGTTTGATGGAGCGTTGCAGCGCCGCATTGTTGGCCAGGCGGTTTTTGTCACCGGTGATGGTGGCAAGGGCGTGCGCCGTGCTGTGCCACTCGGCTTCAATGGCGGTAAAGATTTTCTTGCGCAGACGCGCGTCGCCCACCAGCTCGGAATAACGCGAAGCCAGCGCCAGATCGCTCTTGGCCATCACCATGTCCATGTTGGACAACAGCGTGCGAAAAAAGGGCCACTGCTTGACCATTTTTTGCAGCAGCGCCGTGCGCTCTTTTTGCTCGGCCAGTGTGCTGCCCGTACCGCCATTCGCGCCGCCTTTGATAAAGGCCTGCACCGCCGACCCAAAGCCGTACCAACCGGGCAGAGTGAGGCGGCACTGACCCCAGCTGAATCCCCACGGAATGGCGCGCAGGTCTTCAATGCGCTGCGTAGCTTTGCGGGATGCCGGGCGGGAACCAATATTGAGCTCGGCAATTTCCCGGATGGGGGTGGAGCTGAAGAAGTATTCGGTGAAACCGGGTGTGTCGTACACCAGCGCCCGGTAGGCGGCCATGCTGCTTTGGGACAGCTCGGCGGCCGCATCCAGAAACGCTTGGGTCGCCGACTTGGTGGGCTGCAAGAGCGTGGCCTCCAGCGTGGCGGCCACCAGGGTCTCCAGATTGCGCCGCCCGATTTCGGGGTTGGCGTATTTGGAGCCAATCACTTCGCCCTGTTCGGTCAGGCGGATTTGACCGCGCACGGTGCCGGGGGGCTGGGCCAGAATCGCTTCGTAGCTAGGGCCGCCGCCGCGCCCCACGGTGCCGCCGCGACCGTGGAACATGCGCAACTGGATTTTGTGGCTGGAGGCCACCTCGTCAAATAGCTCAACCAGGGCAATCTCGGCGCGGTACAGTTCCCAGTTGCTGGTGAAAATGCCGCCGTCCTTGTTGCTGTCGGAGTAGCCGAGCATGATGTCCTGCTCGGAACCGCTGCGCTTGACGAGCTCGGTAATGCCGGGCAAGGCATAGAACTCGCGCATGATGGGCGCGGCGTTGCGCAGGTCTTCAATGGTTTCAAACAGAGGCACCACGATCAGGTCGTTGGTGGCCTGCGCGTCCAGCGTGCCGCGCATCAGGCCCACTTCTTTTTGCAGCAGCAAGACTTCCAGCAAATCGCTCACCGTCTCGGTATGGCTGATGATGTAGTGGCGAATGGCTTCTACGCCAAAGCGCTCGCGCATGACCTTGGCCATGGCAAAGATGGCCAGCTCGCTTTGGGTGTGGGTCGAGTAGTCGGCGCCATGTACCTGCAATGCACGGGCATCATTGAGCAAGCCCATCAACAAGCTGCGCTTGCCGGCTTCGTCCAGCTTGCTGTAATGCGCTTCAATGCGCGCCGTGGACAGGAGTTCAGCCACCACTTCTTCGTGCTTGTCGGAGCTCTGGCGCAAATCGACCGTGGCCAGGTGAAATCCGAACACTTCAACGGCCCGAATCAACGGGTGCAGGCGCTGTGCCACCAGCGCGGCGCCGTGGTTGGCATTCAGGGAGTCTTCAATGGTGCGCAGGTCGGCAACAAATTCTTGCGCCAGCACATAGGCGTTTTGCGGAGCTACCGCGTGACGGGCCGCCTCGGTGCCGGTGAGGTTCTTGAGGGTTTCAGCCAAGCGAGCATACACGCCGGTCAGTGCGCGGCGATAGGGCTCGTCCATCCGGTGCACGTTGGTGTCAGGTGAGTGCTCGGCCAGGGCCTGCATCGCGGGCGAACACTGTGTCAGCATGGCCGACACCGAGAGTTCCCCACCCAGGTAGTGCACCTCGGTCAGGTAGTGGCGCAGCGCCACCTCGGCCTGGCGGCGCAAAGCGTATTCGAGCGTCTGGGCGCTGACGTTGGGGTTACCGTCGCGGTCGCCGCCAATCCACTGGCCCATGCGCAGAAAGTTGTGTACCGGCTGGTGGCCCAGCAGGTGCTCCAGATTGGCATAGAGCTTGGGGATCTCGCGCAGAAAGGTGGATTCGTAGTAGCTCAGCGCGTTCTCGACCTCATCGGCCACGGTGAGTTTGCTAAAGCGCAGCAGGCGGGTTTGCCACAGCTGCATGACGCGGGCGCGCATCTGGGCTTCGTTGGTGGCCAGCTCGCGGGGGGTGAGCGCGTCTTTTTTGCTGTCATACGCGGCGCCGCGCAGCTTGATTTCGTCGCGCTCGGTCAGCAGCAGGGCAATGTCGCGCTCGGCATCCAGAATGCTCTTGCGCTGCACCTCGGTAGGGTGGGCCGTGAGCACCGGAGACACAAAGCTGTGTGCCAGGGTATTGGAAATGGTTTTGGTCGAAATGCCGGCCCAGCGCAGGCGCGACATGGCGACCTCAATGCTGCCCTCTTGCGTGTCGCCCGCGCGTTCATGGATGGCACGCCGGCGAATATGGTGGCGGTCTTCGGCCAGGTTGGCCAGATGGCTGAAGTAGGTGAAGGCGCGGATCACACTCACCGTCTGATCGCCACTGAGCCCTTTGAGCAACTTCTTTAGCGCGCGGTCGGCTTCGTGGTCGGCGTCGCGGCGAAATGCTACGGACAGCGTGCGGATCTGCTCGATCAGCTCAAACGCTTCGACGCCTTCCTGCTCGCGTATCACATCGCCCAGAATCCGGCCTAAAAACCGGATGTCTTCGACCAGCGGTCGTTCGTTGTCTTTGGCACGCTTGGCTGGCTCGGCGGAAGGAGTGTTTTTCATAGGCGCATGCTAGCATCGCCGGTTACTGATCGATTACAAACAGGTTACGACATCCGGACTATGGCTGTACACAATTTCACCATCGCCACGCGCGAAAGCCGTCTTGCCCTGTGGCAGGCGGAGCATGTCAAAGCTTTGCTGGAGCAGCAGGGCCACACGGTCACATTGCTGGGCATGACCACCCGGGGTGACCAGATTCTCGACCGGTCGCTGAGCAAGGTGGGCGGCAAGGGGCTGTTTGTCAAAGAACTGGAAGTCGCGATGGAAGAGGGGCGCGCCGACCTGGCCGTGCACTCCCTGAAGGACGTCCCCATGGAATTGCCGCCCGGCTTCAGCCTGGCCTGCGTCATGGAGCGGGAAGATCCGCGGGACGCCTGGGTGTCCAGCCGTTACGCATCGATCGACGCGCTGCCGCAGGGTGCGGTAGTGGGCACATCCAGTTTGCGGCGCATGGCGCTATTGCGTGCGCTACGCCCCGATTTGAAGATCGAACCCCTGCGGGGCAATCTCGATACCCGCCTGAAAAAACTCGACGATGGCCTGTATGACGGTATCGTGCTGGCGGCGGCGGGGTTAAAGCGTTTGGGGCTGGAATCCCGCATTCGCGCGACGTTCGAGCCTGAGCAGATGCTGCCTGCCGCTGGGCAGGGTGCGCTGGGAATCGAGGTGCGTTCCGACCGCGCGGAGGTAGCGCAGGTGTTGCAGTCTTTGTTGCACCCACCCACCTGGCTGGCGGTGCTGGCCGAGCGCGCGGTGAGCCGGGTCATGGGCGGAAGCTGTTCCATGCCGCTGGCGGCCTATGCCACGCTGGAGGGAGATTCGCTCACGATCCGCGCAGCCTGGGGCGACCCGCAAGGCCTCTTGCCACTGGTACATGCCGACGCATGTGCAGTGGTTACCGATGCCGCGACTGCAACCCAGTTAGGTGAGCAGGTCGCACGGCAGTTGCAGGCCCGTGTAGCGGCACAAACCCATGCGGGGCGCTGAAACCATGCGCGTGATCGTTACCCGGCCACAACAGGAAGCCCGCCAGTGGGTCAACGCATTGGACGAAGCCGGCTATGAGGCAGTCGCTTTGCCCCTGATCGGTGTGGCACCTGCGCCCGATGCGGCGGCGGTCATTGCCGCATGGAGCCGCTTGCCCACCTATGACGCAGCGATGTTCGTCAGTGGAAACGCGGTGGACTACTTTTTTGCACTAAAACCGGCTATGGCCCCCGTATTTACTGCGCAGGCTGCTATAAAAACAAGAGCATTTGTGACGGGGCCCGGCAGCCATTCAGCCTTGCTGCGTGCCCACGTGCATACCGACATGATTGACGCACCCGACCGGGACGCCGGGCAGTTTGACTCGGAGGCCTTGTGGGCGGTGGTTTCCCACCGCGTCCAGCCGGGATACCGTGTTCTGGTGGTGCGCGGTATTGGCGGGGCAACTGGCGGTGAGGCAAACGCGGGCGTCGGGCGTGACTGGTTTGCCAACCAGGTGCGCGCAGCCGGCGGCAGCGTGGATTTTGTGGTGGCGTACCAACGGCTGCAGCCGGTGATGGAGGAGGGCGAACGGGCCCTGGCCTGTCAGGCGGCCGAAGATGGCTCGGTGTGGCTGTTCAGCAGTTCCGAGGCCATTGACAATCTGGTGAGTGCCTGCGCCGGTCAATCCTGGTCACAGGCCAGGGCAGTGGTGACCCACCCGCGAATTGCCCAAGCGGCCCATGCAGCGGGATTTGCGGTGGTGTGCGAGTCACGTCCCACCCTTGCTGCTTTGATGGCCTCGATAGAATCGCTGCAATGAACATCGAGTCCTCTGCCGTTGCGCCGTCCCCGCCCGTAGAAGGCGCGCCACCCGCCTTGCCACCGCTTACGCAGGGTACGGCATCGCCGCGCATGCAGTGGGCGATTGCGCTGATCGCGGCAGTTGGTCTGCTTGCCAGCGGCTTGCTGTGGCAAAAGGTGGCCTCCATTCAGGAGCAGTTGGCCCGCCAGAGTGCCGATTCGGGTGCGCAGGCCACGGAAGCGCGGGCAACGGCCCGCCAGGCCCAGGCACTGGCCATGGAAACAGCGGCCAAACTGGCGGTGACGGAGGCCCGGCTCAGCGAGGTGTCGATGCAACGCACCCAGCTGGAAGAACTGATGCAAAGCCTGTCACGCTCACGTGACGAAAATCTGGTGGTGGACATCGAATCGTCCGTGCGTCTGGCACAGCAGCAGGCGCAATTGACCGGTAGCCTGGAGCCGCTGCTCGCCGCTCTCAAAAGTGCAGACTTGCGGGTCACCCGTGCAGCGCAACCGCGCCTGACCCCCTTGCAGCGCGCCATTGCGCGGGATGTCGCGCGCATCAAAGCAACGGCCCTTGCGGACACGCCTGCCTTGCTGATCAAGCTGGACGAACTAGTGCTGTTGGCCGACGATCTTCCGATTGCCAATGCCGTGGCAGCGACCCGCGCCAATGAGTCGCTCAAGCGCAAGCCCGAGGAAACTGTTACCAGCTGGTGGGTACGGTTGGGGCTGTTGGTGCGGGACGAGGTTCGCAGCCTGGTGCGCGTTAGCCGCATCGAAGAGCCCGAGGCGGCGCTGCTGTCGCCCGAGCAGTCGTTCTTTCTGCGCGAAAACCTCAAGCTGAAGCTGCTCAATGCGCGACTGGGTTTGTTGTCGCGCCAGATCGATTCAGTACGCTCCGATCTGGCAACGGCATCCGTGTCCTTGGGGCGCTATTTTGATGCCTCGTCGCGCAGGACCCAGACTGCGGTGACCCTGTTGCAGCAGGTCCAGACGCAGTTGAAGGCGCTGGAGTTGCCACGGGTTGACGACACGCTGGCAGCCTTGTCCACTGCCGCGGCCGGACGCTGACGATGCGCGCGGCATTGTGGCTTATGGCGCTGTTTGCGATTGCGGTCGCGAGTGCCTTGTTCGCTGGAAGTAACCACGGGACGGTGACGGTTTTCTGGTCGCCGTACCGGGTGGACCTGTCCCTGAACCTGGTGCTGCTGGTGCTGGCCGCCAGTTTCGTCATCCTGCATTTGGCGATGCGGGCCTTGTCGGCGCTCATGCGCATCCCGCATCAAGCCCGGCGCTGGCGCTTGTTGCAGAAAGAGCGGGCCATCCATGGGGCTCTGCTGGATTCGCTGTCCCATCTGGTTTCTGGCCGGTTTATTCGCGCGCGCAAGGCCGCAGAACTGGTCGTTTCGCTGGAGAAATCGGTGGAGCGTGGTGGAGAGCACCTGGTGTATGCCGCGCGCTTGCGCACGCTGGTTCATCTGCTGGCGGCAGAAAGCGCACAAGCGCTGCAGGATCGCAGTGTGCGGGACATGCATTTTCAAAGTGCCTTGGAGCAATCCGGTAGCCGGGGTGCGCAGGATGCGCGTGACGGCGTTCAGCTGCGCGCCGCCCGCTGGGCGCTGGAAGACCGCGATGCGGGCGCCGCCTTGCAGTGGCTCGACCAGTTGCCGCAGGGCGCTGCCCGACGCACCGTTGCGCTGCGCCTGCGTTTCAAGGCCGCCAAGATGGCAGGGCAACCGCAGGTGGCGATGGATACGGCCCGTTTGCTGACCAAGCACCGGGCGTTTTCCAAGGTTGCCGGCAAAAGCATTGTGCGGGGGCTTGCTATTGAACTGATCCAGGGTGCATACGACCCGGTTCAAATTCAGCGTGCATGGGATTCTCTGGAGAAGGCCGAACAGACCTTGCCTGACGTGGCCGTCGAAGCGGCAGAACGGTTGCTGAACGAAGGCGGGTCCGCGTCGCTGGCCCGGCAATGGCTGTTGCCGGTGTGGGAGGCCATGGTCCAGAGTGCGGAGGCCCTGACGCTGGAGCAGCGGGTCCGGTTGGTACGGGTACTCGATCAAAGTTTTGGTGCGCTGGATGGCACGCCCGATACGGCCTGGTTGACGCGCATCGAGGCTGCGCAAATGGGCAATCCACGCGATGCCGTTCTGCAATACCTGGCAGGGGTGGTGTGCATGCGTTTGAGCCTGTGGGGCAAGGCGCGTCAGTTGTTGAAACAGTCACTTGCGATGGTGCAGGATCGCGAACTCAAGCGCGACACCTGGCTCGCCCTGGCGCAGATGGCGGAGCAGCAACAGGATGCCACCGCGGCGACCGAGGCCTATCGCGAGGCGGCGAAAAGGTGACGAATCCCGGATAGGTGGCTATTATGTGGCCATGGCTACACTCATAGAACACCTCGTCAAGTTGACCGATCACCGGGAGAGAAATCTTCTGGAACTTACCCTCTCCAAGGCGCTGATTGACTTGCTCCCGATTGATCGCGTCGTCATAGCGCGGGTGGTCAGCGGAGAGGGCGTCAAACGCTGGCTGGAGTTCGCAACACTGGACGCCCGGGGTGGCGGCAAGGTTGTGGATCCCCTGCGGGTGGACTTCCAGTCCTTGCGGCCGATTGAAGATTCCAAAGACCGTTTCTATTGCATCCAGAACCGCACCCGTGTCGAGATTGCATGGGCTGGCGAAGACGGGCCGCGCATTACCTACCTGCCGCTGTTTGAAGACTCCCGCAATGAAGACGAAGGCGTGGTGGAGATCCATTCGGGATCCGTCCTGACCGCGGACCAGATGCAGGTTTTTGGCGTGGTGCACCATGTGTTCCTCAACATGTACAACCTGCTGGCCTACAGTGACCGCGATGCGCTGACCGGATTGCTCAACCGCAAGTCGCTCGATGACACGTTTTACAGTGCTGTGCTGGAAGAGATGGATGAAGGTGCGCAGGCAAAAACCAGGGAGCTGGAGGCCTCGGTGGCACCGGGGCAGGAGCGTCGCCATCGTGTTCCCCCCAATTACTGGCTCGGAACCGTGAGCGTCGATGACTTCGGTGTCATCAACGACAAAAATGGTCACCTGATCGCGGAAGAGGTGCTGCTGCTGGTCGCGCGAATCATGAACAACACGTTTCGTACTTACGACCGGATTTACCGTTTGGGCGGCGAGCAGTTTGCCGTCTTGATGCATTGCCCGGACGAAGCGCTGGTGTTGGCTGCCTTTGAGCGTTTTCGCGCCAATATGGAGAAGTTTAATTTTCCGCAGGTGGGTCGCGTCACTGCCTGTGCTGGCTTCACCCGCGTTACGGCAGATGACTCACCCAGCACCACGCTTGAGCGCGCTGAGCGTGCGGTGGACTATGCCCAGCAGCATGGCCGCAACAAGGTCATCAGCCACGGCGAACTGGTCCGCAAAGGATTCTTCGGCACATCGCAAAAAGTGGGAGCGGTCGACCTGTTTTGATGTCGGATTCTCCATGAAAAAAGGGGCATCACTGCCCCTTTTTCTTTGAGCCCCCGTTACCAGGGGTTTGGCCCGATCAGACGGTTGGTGTCTGCTCAAAAGGCAGCGTCATATTGCCCAGATCGCGTTTGGTTTCGACCAATACCAGCGGTCCCGCGTCCAGGGACACCGGCGCTGCCCGCTCGCGTGGCACGTGGACCGGCTTGGGCTCGGCGGCAATAGCGGCTTGTACCGCGGCGATCCGCTCGGAGTCTGAATTGACCCATTGCAGACCGGAACCCTGGGCGACCTGAGCCAATGCATCGGTTGGCAATGCATAGGAGATCACTTCAGGCATACGGCCTTTGGGTGTTGCTTGCGGTGCTGCAACTGGCGGCGTCCGGACGACCGGTGGCGCTATCGATGGCGCTACAGGTGCCGGTGCAGCTGCAAGGGCTGGCGCGGCAGCCGTCACGGCTACCGCTGCGGCCATTGGCGAAGGTGCCACCACTGCGGCTGGCGCCTCCATTGCGTCTGACGGCTGGGCCGCTGCCGTTGGCAAGGGAATGCGCAGGTCTGGACGCTCTTCGCGCTCGCCGCGGGGACCGCGCTCACGGCCGTAACGGTCACGCGGCCGTTTTTCACGGGGCTCGCCGTTCTCGGCACGTGGTGCTGCAGGCTGGGCGCTTGCGTCTTCGGCAGGCTGTTGCTCCCGTGGCATGTCGCCCGATGCGGTGTTGGCGTCGGCAAATCCCATTTGCGGCTGCTGACCTTCGCCAGTTGCCATGCGTGCGCCGTCGTCCTGGCGCGGACCGCGTCCACCGCGTCCGCCACGGCCATTGCGGCCTTCACGTGGCTGACCTTCGTTGCGGCCCTCTGTAACGCTACCTTCCGCTGCGGCTGCAGGGTCCGCACGGCCGGCTTCGTTACGCGGCTCATTGCGTTCACCGCTTTCGTTGCGTTCGCCACCACGACCGGAGCGGTTGCCACGCTCACCACGTTCCGGGCGGGGACCGCGGTCTGGACGCTGTTCCTGGCGTGCGGGTTCCTGCACACCCGCATTGGGTGCCGTCGCCTGCATTCCCGCTTCAGGAGCGATGGGCTTGCCTTCCGCATCAAAACGCTCGCGCTGGGCTCCGTTCTGACGCTCGCCACCACGGCCACCACGGCCGCCTCGGCTGTTGCGTCCTTCGCCACGGCCATCGCCGCGACCTTCAGGGCGGGGACCACGACCCTCGCCACGACCTTCCGGACGGCCGTCCGCGCGACCTTGGCCTTCAGCTGAACGGCCACCGGTGCGGTTGCCACCCTGGTTGTTGCGACCTTCGCGTGCATCGCCTGGCTTGGCTGCAGGCGCCACAGGCGCTGGCTTGACCGGCGCAGGTGCCTCGCCTGCAAACAGGTCCTTGATCCAGCCGAAGAAGCCTTTTTCCTGCGCAGCAGGTGCCTTGACGGCGGCAGCGGGAGCTGGGCGGTGCGGTGCAGCCTGCGGTGCATGAGCGACAGGCTGGGGCGCAGCCACAGGGCGCGGGGCCGCTTGCGGAGCCGGCGCATCCGGCAACACACCCTTGATGATGGGCGTTTGCTTGTTGGTTGGCTCTTGCGAACGACGGGTCACACCCGTCGGGTCTTCAATCTCGTCAGCCATCTTGTAGCTGGCTTCGATGTTGTCCAGACGCGGATCGTCATGCTTGAGACGTTCCAGACGGTAGTTGGGCGTCTCCAGCGTCTTGTTGGGCACCAGCAGCACGTTGATACGCTGCTTAAGCTCAATCTTGGCGATTTCTGAGCGCTTTTCGTTCAGCAGGAAGGAAGCCACATCGACGGGAACCTGGCACAACACGGAGGCCGTGCTGTCCTTGAGGGACTCTTCCTGGATGATGCGCAAAATCTGCAGCGCGCTGGATTCCGTATCACGGATGTGGCCGGAACCACCGCAGCGTGGGCAGGGAATCGAGGCCCCTTCGGAAAGCGCCGGGCGCAGGCGCTGGCGGCTCATTTCCATCAGGCCGAACTTGCTGATGGTGCCGAACTGCACGCGGGCGCGGTCCTGGCGCAGCGCATCGCGCAAGCGGTTTTCCACGTCTCGGCGATTGCGACTTTCTTCCATGTCGATAAAGTCGATCACGATCAGGCCACCCAGGTCGCGCAGACGCATCTGGCGGGCTACTTCTTCAGCGGCTTCCAGGTTGGTGCGGGTGGCGGTTTCTTCGATGTCGCTGCCTTTGATGGCGCGAGCCGAGTTCACGTCCACCGACACCAGTGCTTCGGTGTGGTCAATCACGATGGCGCCGCCGGACGGCAACTGCACGGTGCGGGCGTAGGCCGATTCGATCTGGTGCTCGATCTGGAAGCGGCTGAACAGCGGCGCGTCATCGCGGTAGCGCTTCACGCGGGCAGCGTGCTCAGGCATGACGTGGGCCATGAACTGCTGCGCTTGTTCGTACACGTCGTCGGTGTCGATCAGGATGTCGCCGATGTCGTGGTTGAAGTAATCACGAATCGCACGAATCACCAGGCTCGACTCCTGATAAATCAGGTAGGCGCCCTTGCCACCCTTGGCTGCGCCATCGATGGCGGTCCAGAGCTTCAACAGGTAGTTCAAATCCCACTGCAATTCCGGTGCGCTGCGGCCGATACCGGCGGTGCGCGCAATGATGGACATGCCGTTGGGGTATTCCAACTGGTCCATGTTTTCCTTGAGCTCGGCGCGGTCTTCACCCTCGATGCGGCGGCTGACGCCGCCACCACGGGGGTTGTTGGGCATCAGCACGACGTAGCGACCGGCCAGGGACACGAAGGTGGTCAAGGCTGCGCCCTTGTTACCGCGCTCTTCTTTTTCGACTTGAACCAGCAGTTCCTGGCCTTCGCGGATGGCGTCCTGGATGCGGGCTTGAGAAGCCGACACACCCTGCTGGAAGTACATCTTCGAGATTTCTTTGAACGGCAGAAAGCCGTGGCGGTCTTCGCCGTAGTCGACGAAGCAGGCCTCCAGCGAAGGCTCGACGCGGGTGACGACGGCCTTGTAGATGTTGCCCTTGCGCTGTTCGCGCCCTTCAATTTCGATTTCGTAGTCGAGGAGTTTTTGTCCGTCGACAATGGCCAGGCGGCGTTCTTCAGCCTGCGTGGCGTTGATAAGCATCCGTTTCATGGAGTGCATCCTTCATCAGTTGTACATGCCCAATGCGGGCTTTTGATACCTGAACTGACGAACTGAAATGAGGAGGAATTGCCGGAGAACTTCCACTCACAGGAGTGAGCGAAGCGTTGGCGCGTGGAGGGGAGCGAGAGGGTGTGTTTGTGAATTTGCTATCAAAGTAATAGCTGGTTGCGCCCGTTTAACGGGGGCTAATGGCTGATTCATGCCAAAAACCGGGGCGTAAACGCTCCGGAGGCACAGGTTAATCAGGCTCATCAACACAATCATCTCGCTTCATTCCGTTTGCAGACGAAGAGTCTGCAAACTGTGGGTATTCCGTATCAGTGTTTCAATTCGCCGGCTTGACCGCGTCTTGTGCATGCCATCACAGGCATCTGGCGTGTGATTTGCATGCGGTACAACGCGGCGGCATCGACCTTCCAGCGCGGCTGTCATTGGCGTGTGGACTAAACTCCAGACAAATCAACCACTTACAGCGCGTCGCTAGTGAAACACATTATAGGGGTCAAACCCCTTCGGGCCACCCCCACGCAAACCCCAGCCCCGCTGCCCCAGGTGCAATCGGTGACCGTCGACGAGAACGGCGCCGGTCAGCGGCTGGATAATTTTTTGATGCGCCAGCTCAAGGGCGTCCCCAAGACCCATGTGTACCGGATCATTCGCAGCGGGGAAGTACGGGTGAACAAGGGCCGCGCCAGCGCCGACACGCGCCTGAGCACGGGTGACGTCGTGCGCCTGCCGCCGGTTCGCATATCGGAGCGCGTCGCCGAAAAAGCCCAGGCCATGGCGGAGCAGGTTGCCAGCCATGCCCCGGCACGCAATTTTGTTATCTTGTTCGAAGACGAGTCTTTCATGGCCATCAACAAGCCCGCCGGGGTTGCCGTGCATGGCGGCTCGGGCGTGAGCTTTGGCGTCATTGAACAACTGCGCATGGCGCGTCCGCAGGCCAAGTTTCTGGAGCTGGTGCACCGGCTGGACCGTGAGACCAGCGGAATTCTGCTGGTGGCAAAAAAACGCAGTGCTCTGGTCAACCTGCAAGACCAGTTTCGCGACCGTGAAACCGGCAAAACCTACCTGGCGCTGGTGGTGGGGCAATGGCCTGCCAATAAGAAGGTGCTGGACAAGCCGCTGCACAAATACCTGTTGCCTGATGGGGAGCGCCGGGTCAAGGTGGTGTCCAAAGACGATCCGGATGGGATGCAGTCCTTGACACTGGTCAAGGTCCGCGCGGCCAGTGGCGTGGCTGGAGTAGCCCCCAAGGGCGCGACGAAGCCTGCAGAACCTCCCAGACGCGGCTATTCCCTGCTGGAGGTGACCATCAAAACCGGCCGTACCCACCAGATTCGGGTGCACCTGGCGTCCGAGGGTATGCCGATTGCGGGCGATGACAAGTATGGTGACTTTGAGCACAACAAGGCACTGGCGCGCACGGGTGTGGCGGTGTCGCTCAAACGCATGTTTTTGCATGCCTGGCGTCTGCAGTGCAACCATCCCGCCACGGGCGCCCGAATGGAGTTGCTGGCAGACTTGCCGGAAGAGCTGGCGCAATTTCTCACCCGGGTGCTGCCGCAAGCAGCGCAAGCGGGCACCCCGGCCTGAATTTTCACCCTCTCTACCCCTTCAAACACCATGCAAGCCATTCGATCGCCTGACCGTTCCCGCCAATTTGATCTGATTGCCTTTGACTGGGACGGCACTCTGTTTGACTCCACCGCCATCATCACTCGTTGCATCCAGTTGGCGGTGGTGGATGTGGGCGGCAAGCGACCCAGTGACCAGGATGCCTCGTACGTCATTGGCTTGGGTCTGATGCAGGCACTGGCCCACGCGGCACCGGATGTGCCTCCCGGCAAGTACCCGGAATTGGGGCAACGCTACAAGCACCATTACATGTCCCATCAGAACGACATCAGTCTGTTTGCGGGCGTGCTGCCCATGCTGGCTGACCTGAAGACGCGCAACCATTTGCTGGCGGTGGCGACCGGCAAGAGCCGAAGCGGTCTGGACGCCACCCTGCTGGCGGTCGAACTGCTCGGCGTGTTTGACAGTTCGCGCACGGCGGATGAAACGGCAGGCAAGCCCCACCCTTTGATGCTGCAGGAGTTGATGCAGGAGTTGGGGGTGGAGGCGCATCGGGTCCTGATGATCGGCGACACCACGCACGACCTGCAGATGGCATTGAACGCGGGCTGCCCCAGTATTGGCGTGAGCTACGGTGCCCATGAGCCGGCGGCGTTTGATGCTCTGGAGCCCCGGTTTGTTGCGCACTCGGTTGCCGAGCTGCACGCCTGGTTGTTGGCCAACGCCTGATTGCGGGAGCGGTAATAAGCATGACCGAGCTACAGGATGCCATTCCCCTGTGCAATTCCCGCGATTTGATCGACAGTGGGGACGCCGTTCCCTTTGATGTCCAGTACTGCGGGCGCACGGCTCGCGGGTTTGCCATCCGATTCCAGGGCCATGCGCACGCCTATTTGAACCAGTGCGCCCATGTTCCGATGGAAATGGATTACCAGCCCAACCGCTTTTTTGACAGAACGGGCCAAAGCCTGATGTGCGCCACCCACGGCGCAATGTACCGTCCGGACACAGGTGAATGCCGGGGTGGCCCCTGCCGCGGCGGGTTGATCAAGATAGCCCTGACGGAACAGGACGGCGTCGTCCACTGGCATACTGCCCACAACCTGAAACCTCTCGAATTCTGAAATGACCGACTTCAATACGCCCCCTCCTGCTGATTCAGCATCAAATATGCCCCAAGCCCCCGTGGATGCTGCGCAAGCTGCTACAAAAAATGTAGCAAATGCGGAAGCGTCCGAAGCGGCTGGCTGGGAGCGCGCAACCCTGGAAAGGTTGGCCATGGCAGGGATCACCGAGCAGCGGCAGGCGCGCCGGTGGCGCAACGGCATTCGCCTGGCCTGGCTGGTGTTTCTGGCACTGTTGGTGTGGGTTGGCATGGAGCGTGGAGGCACGAATGCGGACATCACCACGCCCCACACGGCGGTGGTCAAAATTCAGGGGGAAATTGCATCCGGCTCCGAGGCCAGTGCCGAGCTGATCGTCGCCGCCATGCGTGGCGCTTTTGAAGACAAGGGCGCGCAGGCGGTCGTGCTGCTGATTAACTCACCTGGCGGCAGCCCGGTGCAGGCCGGCATCATCAACGATGAAATTATCCGCCTGAAGGCGCTGCACAAGAAGCCGCTGTATGCGGTGGTTGAGGAAACCTGTGCTTCTGCTGCCTATTACATCGCCGTGGGTGCCGACAAGATATTTGTGGACAAAGCCAGTGTGGTGGGCAGCATTGGCGTGCTGATGGATGGTTTCGGATTCACCGGCTTGATGGACAAGCTGGGTGTGGAACGTCGGCTCATGACCGCCGGTGAAAACAAGGGATTTATGGATCCGTTCAGCCCGCAGACCGATAAGCAGCGCGTGTTCGCCCAGGCCATGCTGGACCAGATTCACCAGCAATTCATCAGTGTGGTGAAGGCCGGTCGCGGCAGCCGCCTCAAGGAAACGCCAGAGACGTTCAGCGGCTTGTTCTGGACGGGTCAACAGGCAGTCGACATGGGTCTGGCGGACCAGTTGGGCAACCTGGACTTTGTGGCACGGGAAGTGGTCAAGGCCGAGGATCTGGTCGACTACACCCGCCGCGATAACGTGGCCGAACGGCTTGTCAAACGCTTTGGCGCTTCCATGGGCGAGGGCGCCGTCCACGCCATTCGATCGCTGCCAGCGCTTCGCTAAACCCGGCCTCTACGACCCTTACGACCTCTAGGGCCACTTTCAGCGGCCGATGGCAAACACGGTGGGGGTGGAGTTGTCCACAGTCCACGGTTTTTGCTTCCAGTGCTTGACCAGGTCGCTGTGGCAGGTGCTCTGCGCCAAGGTCAAGCCGCTGGCCGTGGCCAGCCGGGTGTTGGGCTGCAGGTTTTGCAGCAGGGCTTGCAGCAAGGCGGCATTGCGGTAGGGCGTTTCAATAAACAACTGCGTTTGCCCGGTCTTGAGCGCCAGTGACTCCAGCTCGCGAATACGCTGGTTGCGTTCTGCCGGAGTGCTGGGTACGTAGCCCACGAATGCAAAATTCTGGCCGCTGAGGCCGCTGGCTGCCAATGCCAGCAAGAGCGAAACGGGCCCCACTAGGGGCACTACCCGAATTCCCAGATCGTGTGCAGCGCGCACCACCGATGAACCCGGGTCGGCAACGGCGGGCATCCCGGCCTCACTGACCAATCCCACGTCCTCACCCTGTAATGCAGCTTGAAGCAGGTGGCGCGCGTCAAAGTGTCCCTGGTGATCCCCCTTCTTGTGAACCTCATGCGGCAATTCCTGCAGTTGCATCGATTGCAGCGGCACACAGAGCGGGTGCGTTTCACCGATGCGTTTCAGGTATGCGCGCGTGGATTTGGCGTTTTCACACACCCAGTGTTTCAGCGTTGCGGCAATTTCCAGGGTTCCTGAGGGCATGACCTGGTCCAGGGGCACCTGACTGCTGCAGCCAAAGTCCAGCGGAGCGGGCACCAGATACAAGGTTCCCGGCGTTGCGCCGCGTGCCGTGGCGGGGAGCGTCGGGGTGTTCATGCGGTTCTTGTCATGGGTTGTAGCAAGCGGATACCGGCTGCCCGAAGCATCTGGCTGGTCCGAATGAGTGGCAAACCGACCAGTGCTGTTGGATCGTCGTTGTCTATTTGCTCCAGAAGCGTGATGCCCAGCCCTTCGCTTTTGGCGCTGCCTGCGCAGTCATAAGGCTCCTCGGTCACAAGGTAGCTCTCGATTTCTTCGTCCGTGAGCGCGCGAAATGTCACGCGAACCGGCGCCAGTGCCTGCTGGCAAAAGCCACTTTGCAGACACACCACGGCGACGGCAGTCTGGAAAATGACCGTCCTGCCGCGCATTTGGCGCAGCTGAGCAACGGCGCGGTCGTGGGTACCGGGTTTGCCCAAGGGCTGTCCATCCAGGTCAGCGACCTGGTCCGATCCAATCACCACGCAATCGGGGAAACGTGCCGCAACCGCCTGCGCCTTGGCCAATGCCAGACGGCGGGCCAGGTCGGCAGGCAACTCGCCGGGCAACGGAGATTCATCGACATCAGGCGATTCGATTGAAAAAGGGACGCGCAGTCGCTCCAGCAACTCCCGCCGGTAAGCGGAGGTGGATCCCAGGATGAGTTTTCTGTTGGTAATGTCGGGCATGCCCCGATTCTCTTACACTGCGCGCATGAAACATGACTACGACGCCCAGCACTTGAATATGGATGCCTTCGCCCGATCGGCCGGAATAATCGAAGGAGAGGAGCGTCTGGCGCGCTTTGACCGCCTGATGGAGGAGGCCCAGGGCCAGGCCGGTGAGGTGCCATTGCATTTCGCGGCCACGGGCATGACACGCCCGGACGGTGCCCCCAACGCGCAAGTCTGGCTGCAGCTATCGGCGGAGGTGGCTCTGCCCATGATCTGCCAGCGATGCTTGGGCCCGGTGGATGTGCCAGTTTCCTTTGAGCGGGAATTTCGCTTTGTGGCGACCGAAGATACGGCCGCTGTGGAAGACGAGGCATCGGAAGAGGATGTGCTGGTCTTGAGCCGGGACTTCAATTTGCTGGAGTTGATTGAAGACGAGTTGTTGATGGCCTTGCCCGCCGTGCCCAAGCACGACGTGTGCCCAGAGCCTGTGAAACTGAGTGTGGCAGACCCTGATTTTGTGGAGGAATCCAGGGAAAAACCGAATCCGTTTGCGGTGCTCGAGCAGTTGAAGAAAAAGAGCTGAGACTGACCCGCCGTCTCTGCGCTATAATCTAAGGCTTCGCGTGGACAACTTGACGCGTTTTTACTAACCCCAGTGTTGCGGCCTGCGCAACACCTTTGCCCAGGAGCGGAACATGGCCGTCCAACAAAACAAAAAGTCACCTTCGAAGCGCGGTATGCACCGTTCACACAATGCTTTGGTCGTTCCCGGTATTGCCGTGGAATCGACCACAGGCGAAACGCATTTGCGTCACCACATCAGCCCCACCGGTTTCTACCGCGGACGCAAGGTGCTGAAGACCAAATCCGAAGCCTGAACGCGCTGATTTGTACAAAGCCCGAAGCTACAGTCTCTGTAGCGACGGGCTTTCGTTATTTATGGCCTTAGGTCATTGCCTGACTTCCCTCACTTCTGGGTATTTTCCCCATGATCACAATCGCTGTTGACTGCATGGGAGGTGACCACGGACCCCAGGTGACGCTGCCCGCGTGCAGAAATTTTCTTGATCAGCATCCCGATGCCACACTCATCCTGGTGGGCTTGCCTGACCAAGTGGGTGCGTTTGCCCACCCGCGCGCCAGCATTGTGACAGCGAGCGAAGTGGTCACCATGGACGACCCCCTGGAAATTGCGCTGCGCAAGAAAAAAGACTCGTCTATGCGTGTTGCCATCCAGCAGGTGAAGGACGGAAATGCTCAGGCGGCGGTATCTGCGGGTAATACGGGTGCGCTCATGGCTATCTCCCGCTATATCCTGAAAACGATCGACGGTATCGAGCGGCCAGCCATTGCCGGGCAAATTCCCAATGCCACGGGTGGCGCAACCACCGTGCTGGATTTGGGTGCCAACGTGGACTGCTCAGCGCAGCATTTGTTGCAGTTTGCCGTGATGGGTTCGGCCCTTGTTTCTGTGCTGAATGGAAAAGAGTCGCCCACGGTGGGTTTGCTCAATATTGGCGAAGAAGCCATCAAAGGCAACGAAGTTATCAAAAAAGCGGGTGAGCTGTTGCGATCTGCCGGCAAAGCGGGTGATTTGAACTTTTTTGGTAACGTTGAAGGCAACGATATATTCAAGGGAACCGTGGATATTGTGGTCTGCGATGGATTTGTCGGAAATGTGGCGCTGAAGACCAGTGAGGGCTTGGCCTCCATGATCGGCAATTTTCTCAAGGCTGAGTTTTCCCGCAATATCTTCACGAAAATGGCGGCAATTGCTGCTTATTCCGTTTTAAATGCGCTTAAAAACCGGGTTGATCACCGTCGTTACAACGGTGCCGCACTTTTGGGCTTGCGCGGACTGGTATTCAAAAGCCATGGCTCGGCCGATGTGCTCGCCTTCGGGAACGCTTTGAGTCGGGCGTATGATGCAGCCCGTAATAACTTGGTCGACCGCGTTCAGGTCCGCATTGCGCACGCAGCACCGCTTCTGGCGGCAGCTGACAACCAGCAATAGCCTCAACGGGCGCTACTGATCCCCACCATGAAACGATATTCCCGTATTACAGGCACAGGCAGTTATCTTCCGCCACGTCGGTTGACCAATGCCGATCTGGTTGCAGAGCTGGCATGCAAGGGCGTTGAAAGCTCCGATGACTGGATTGTGGCCCGCACAGGCATCCGCGCCCGCCATTTCGCCGATGACGGTGTTTTCAGCAGCGACCTGGGGCTGGAAGCCGCAAAAAATGCACTGCAGGCGGCCGGTTGTACCGCGCAGGATATTGACCTCATCATTGTTGCCACTTCCACGCCCGACATGGTTTTCCCGTCGACCGCGTGCATTTTGCAAAATAAGCTGGGTGCCAATGGTTGCGCGGCATTTGACGTGCAGGCGGTTTGCAGTGGTTTTGTCTATGCGCTGACCATTGCCGATGCCATGATCAAATCGGGTGCAGCCACCCGTGCCCTGGTGATTGGTGCCGAGGTTTTTTCCCGTATTCTGGATTTCACGGATCGCACCACGTGTGTGTTGTTTGGTGATGGAGCGGGAGCCGTGGTTCTGGAAGCGTCCGAGACGCCGGGCATTCTGGCCAGCGATTTGCATGCGGACGGCAAGTATGTGGACATACTGTGCGTTCCAGGGCATGTGTCGGGTGGAGGCATATCTGGCAATCCCCTGCTGAAAATGGACGGACAAGCGGTCTTCAAACTGGCCGTGGGACTGCTGGAAGATGCGGCTCGCGCAGCGCTTGCCAAAGCGAATTTGACCGAAGCAGACATTGACTGGCTGGTTCCGCATCAGGCCAACATCCGCATCATGCAGAGCACGGCTCGCAAGCTCAAGATGTCCATGGACAAAGTGGTGGTGACCGTGGATCAGCATGGCAACACGTCGGCTGCGTCGATTCCGTTGGCGCTGGACGCGGCAGTGCGCTGCGGTCAGGTGAAGACGGGCGAGACGCTCCTTCTTGAAGGCGTGGGCGGTGGTTTCACCTGGGGTGCTTTGCTCCTTATTTTGTAGCTGCTTGCGCAGGTTTTACGGGGGCTGCAGGCCTTTTACCTATAAATTATCTTATGAAAAAGTTTGCTTTTTTATTTCCCGGGCAGGGATCGCAATCGGTTGGAATGCTCGATGCGTGGGGTGATCATCCCGTGGTGGCGGAGACGCTGCTGGAAGCTTCCGAGGCGTTGGGTGAAGACATTGGCGGGCTGATTCATAACGGTCCCAAGGAGGCGCTGGCCCTGACGACCAACACCCAACCCATCATGCTGGTTGCCGGTGTGGCCGCCTACCGGGTCTGGATGTCAGAAGTGGGTACTGCACCGATGGCGGTGGCCGGCCACTCGTTGGGTGAATATACGGCCCTGGTCGCGGCGGGTGCGCTCACTTTGGCGCAGGCTGCGCCTCTGGTGAGGCTGCGAGCGCAGGCCATGCAGGATGCAGTGCCCGTTGGTGTTGGCGCGATGGCCGCCATTCTGGGTATGGACGCTGCCCGTGTTCTGGCTGGTTGTGTCGAAGTCACCCAATCTTTTGGTGCGGATTCCAATGAAGTGGTCGAAGCGGTCAATTTCAACGACCCAGGCCAAACTGTTATTGCCGGAAGCAAGGCTGCAGTGGAAAAGGCGTGCGAAGTGCTCAAAGCCAACGGTGCCAAGCGGGCGTTGCCGCTGCCGGTATCGGCTCCTTTTCACTCCCGTTTGATGCAACCCGCCGCTGAAAAGTTGAAAGAGCGTCTGGAGTCGATTGATTTTGAATCCCCGCAGATCGCACTTATTAATAATATCGACGTCGCTGTGGAAGTTGACGCCGACCGCATTCGTGACGCCTTGTACCGTCAGGCTTTTGGTCCTGTGCGCTGGGTGGAGTGCGTGCAAGCCATCAAGGCCCGTGGTTTGACGACCCTTGTGGAATGCGGTCCAGGCAAGGTATTGACTGGAATGGTCAAGCGGATCGACCCGGAGTTGACTGGCTTGGCCCTTTTTGATCCCGCGAGTCTGCAAGATACCCAAGGTGCATTGGTATGAATCATATGAAATTTGAAGGTCAGGTTGCGTTGGTCACCGGAGCGTCTCGCGGTATTGGTGCCGCCATTGCCCTTGATCTGGCCCGCAAGGGGCTGAAAGTGATTGGCACCGCAACCACTGACGCCGGTGCGGCGAAGATTGCTGAAGCCTTGTCCGCCTTTGACGGCTGTTCCGGCCGCACGCTGGATGTGACCCAGGCAGCGGCTGGAGATGCGCTGGTGGATGCCATCGTCAAAGAGTACGGTGGTTTGCAGGTGCTGGTGAACAACGCCGGCATTACCCGCGATAACCTCGCCATGCGCATGAAAGACGAGGATTGGGATGCCGTGATGGATACCAACCTCAAGGGCGTATTTCGCATGAGCCGGTCGGTCATGCGCACCATGATGAAGCAGCGCTATGGACGCATCATCAACATCACCTCGGTGGTGGGGGCGTCCGGCAACGCTGGGCAAGCGAACTACGCAGCGGCCAAAGCCGGGGTAGCGGGCATGACGCGTGCGTTGGCACGTGAACTGGGTTCGCGCAACATCACCGTCAACTGTATTGCGCCCGGGTTTATCGAGACCGATATGACCGCCAGTCTCCATGAGGACCAGCAAAAGGCTTTGTTGGGTCAGATTCCGCTGGGGCACCTCGGCACGCCAGCGGATATAGCGCATGCTGTTGCATACTTGGCGGCTCCTGAAGCCAGCTACGTGACGGGGCAGCAACTGCACGTCAATGGCGGCATGTACATGTAACGACCAAAAATCAGCCGATTTCTCCGTTCGGCTACCCGGTTAGAGTTCATTCTCTCAGCGCGGGTAAAATTACGGATTCTTTTACAACCCTTAGAGGGAAGCCATGAGCGATATCGAAGTCCGCGTCAAAAAAATCATTGCCGAGCAACTCGGAGTGGAAGAGTCTCAAGTCACCAACGAAAAAGCTTTCGTGGCTGATCTGGGTGCTGATTCTCTCGACACCGTGGAGTTGGTAATGGCGTTGGAAGACGAGTTTGGAATTGAAATTCCTGACGAAGACGCGGAGAAAATCACCACCGTGCAAAACGCGATTGATTACGCCAATACGCACAAAAAGGCCTGATTGGTCTTTTGCGGCACCCTCGGTGTCGTGTGGATCAGCAGGCAAGGTGGCGTGCCGCCCGCCTGCTGGCCCGAATATCGCCGCTAACAACGGTCCTTTTTTTGACAAACTGCTGAAAACTGATTGCCATGTCCCGTCGTCGCGTTGTTGTCACCGGTTTAGGTTGCGTCAGTCCCGTAGGTAATACGGTGACGGAGGCTTGGTCGAATCTGCTCGCTGGCAAGTCCGGCATTGATCTGATCACCAAATTTGATGCGTCCGCCTTCTCCTGCAAAATTGCTGGCGAGGTTCGCAATTTCGATCTGGAGTCCTATATCAGTGCAAAAGATGCACGGGCCATGGACACCTTTATTCACTATGGCATCGCGGCCGCAGTGCAAGCCGTGGCTGACGCGGGCTTGCCGACGGGGGATGCACTGGGAGATGAAGAGTCGACGCGCATAGGGTGCGTAATCGGCTCGGGCATTGGCGGCTTGCCCATGATTGAGGGCATGCATACCGAATACACCAATCGGGGTCCACGCCGGATTTCTCCGTTCTTTGTGCCTGCGACCATCATCAACATGACCGCAGGCCATGTTTCCATGCGCTTCGGTTTCAAGGGCCCCAACATTGCCATCGTTACGGCATGCACGACCGGTCTGCATTGCATTGGTGAGGCTGGCCGCATGATCGAATACGGTGATGCCGACGTCATGGTGGCGGGTGGCTCGGAGGCCACCGTGTCGCCATTGGGCATCGGTGGATTCGCGGCTATGCGGGCATTGAGCACACGCAATGACGATCCAGCCACGGCTTCACGGCCTTGGGACAAGGATCGGGATGGTTTTGTGCTGGGTGAAGGCGGCGGCGTGATGGTCCTCGAAGAGTACGAGCATGCCAAAGCGCGTGGTGCAAAGATTTATGCCGAATTGGCGGGTTTTGGCATGAGTGCTGATGCCGGGCACATGACCGCTCCCAATATGGACGGCCCTCGCCGTGCCATGCTGAGCGCCCTGCGCAATGCCGGTGTCAACGCGGATCAGGTTGATTACTTGAATGCGCACGGCACGTCTACTCCGCTGGGTGACCTCAATGAAACCAATGCTATCAAGGCCGCGTTGGGTGACCATGCCAAGAAAATTGTTGTCAACTCCACCAAATCCATGACCGGTCACTTGCTGGGGGGAGCCGGGGGCATTGAATCGATTTTCACGGTTCTGGCGCTCTACAACCAGAAGAGTCCACCCACGATCAATATTTTCAATCAGGATCCAGAGTGTGATCTTGACTACTGCGCCAACGTGGCGCGCGATATGCGCATCGACGTGGCGGTCAAGAACAACTTCGGCTTTGGTGGAACCAACGGAAGCCTGGTTTTCAAGCGCATCTGACGGGCGCAAGTCACCCATTCCGGACATGCACCGACCCCCCGCGGTCCGTTTTTCTGTAGTCCGATCGCAGTGGCATCTGCGGCTGCTGGCTATTGTCTGGCTGTCAGGAGTGCCTGTTGCATGGGCATTTGCTGAAAATCAGGCGCTTTCTGGCGTCGCTGCGGTGTGTTTATCGGTACTGGCAGCCGGTCTGATTGCACTGCTCGGGTGGCGCAATGCTTCAGTGGGGACCCTGCGGTGGGATGGTCAACACTGGCACTGGTCCGGTTTTGACGAAGGTGCGTTATGTCATCTGGTCTTGCAACTGGATTTCCAGAAACTGCTTCTGGTCTGCGTCATGGACATGACAAAAAAACGGGTCGTTTACCTTTGGCTGGAAGCGGTGCCGGGCGACGTCCGGTGGATCGCACTGCGCCGGGCCGTTGTGGATAGCAAGCGATCGTCCGATGCCGAGCGTACTGCCGGTAGTCCCTTGGCTGACGGAGGTTTGCCGTGAGCAAGGAGCCACCGACCACCTCGCAGGATTCCGACCTGGAACTTGTTCAACGAACCGTTGCTGGAGATCAGCGCGCGTACGGACTGCTGGTACTGAAGTACCAAAGGCGCATTCAGCGATTGATCGGCCGCATGGTGCGCGACGTCGATCTAGTGGAAGACATCGCCCAGGAAACCTTCATCCGAGCCTATCGGGCCTTGCACCAGTTTCGTGGTGATGCCCAGTTCTACACCTGGCTTTACCGGATTGCGGTGAACACGGCCAAGAAATTCCTGCTCGACCTCAAGCGCAATCCGACGGTGTCGGATAGTTTCCCTTTAACGGACGAAGAGGATGAAACTTCCTGGCGAAAAAAAGAACCAAGTACAGACGAGACGCCTGAGTCCATGCTGGCGGCCAAGGAGATTGCCGCCGTAGTCAATGCGGCAATGGACGACTTGCCAGATGATTTGAAGCAAGCGGTCACCTTGCGGGAGATTGAAGGTTTGAGCTATGAAGAAATTGCAACGGCCATGGACTGTCCTATTGGCACGGTGCGCTCGCGTATTTTCCGGGCCCGTGAGGCGATTTCAGCAAAAGTGAAGCCGCTTCTGGAAAAACAGACGGGCAAACGCTGGTGAGAGAGAAATATATGAACGAAACGATTCCCGAGCCCGGTGAACGCATTTCTGCGTTGGTGGACGGGTGCCTGCAAGGTGATGATCTTGCAAGGGCTATGGATGACTTACTGTCCCATCCTCAGTCCCTGCAAACATGGCACACCTTTCATGTAGTGGGTGATGTCTTGCGCAGTTCAGCGTTGGCGCCATCGGACGATGGTTTTGCTTTCTGGCAACGGTTGGAGGGCAGACTGGCGCTGGAGCCTGCGCGACCGGTTGTGATCGCCGAGGACACTGGCACCTATCAACTCGGTTTGGTGGCGCTGCCGTCCCCAGACGTCGTCGCTGTCAGTGCCAATGCGTCTGTTTTTCGATGGAAGGCGCTCGCTGGGTTTTCCTTTACTGCGCTGGTAGGCGCGGTTGGACTGGCGCTGTGGACCCAATCTTCGGCGCCCGGCGCTGCGCAGCTGGCTGCAGTGGCCGTCCAAGCGCGTCCTGAAGCGCAGATCACCGTTTCTGAAGCGGGCGCCGGGATCATGATTCGTGATCCGCAACTCGACGCGCTGATGGCCGCACACCAACAGTTGGGTGGGCACTCCGCCTTGCAGATGCCGGCGGGCTTCTTGCGCAATGCAACCTATGCGGGGCCCGCACGGTGAAGTATCTGGTGCGTATCGGGTCCGCTTTGGCGCTCATGCTATTGCTGCTGGCTGTGCCTGCAAAGTCCGTGGCCCAGACTGCAGCCGATACCCCGCTCAATGCCTGGTTGATGCGCGTTCACGAGGCTTCACGGCAACGCGCCTATTCAGGAACCTTTGTCGTATCGGCGGGGGGCAATATGGCCAGCGCCAAAATCTGGCACGTCTGTGATGGCAATCAGCAAATGGAGCGAGTGGAAACGCTGACCGGGACGCCTCGCTCGACATTCCGGCGCAATGATCAGGTCGTCACATTTTTTCCGGATTCCAAAGTTGCGGTGGCTGAGAGGCGTGAGTCGCTGGGCCTGTTCCCCAATTTGCTCAAATCGAATGATTCGGCTATTGGTGATTTTTACCAACTCCGGCAGCAACCGGGTGAGCGCATTGCCGGGTTCGATGCGGAGGTGGTACATCTGGTGCCCAAAGACCCGTTTCGATACGGATACCGCGTCTGGAGTGAGAGACGGACTGGGTTGGTGATCCAACTTCAAACGCTCGATCTGGAGGGCCGCGTGCTGGAGCAGGCGGCATTTTCAGAACTGCAACTGGACTCGCCCGTCAGCATGGGCAAGTTGACGCAGATGATGGAACACACCGAGGGCTACCGGGTGGAGCGAACCGACCTGCAGAAAACCACGGCAGGTGCGCAAGGGTGGGTTTTGCGCAAGGCCGTCACGGGTTTCAAGCCCATGGGGTGTTACCTGCGACCGATAGGTGTTTTGGCGGGCAGTGCGGGGCAGTCTGGAACTGCCATGCAGTGGGTGTTCTCCGACGGACTGGCGATGGTGTCCTTGTTCGTGGAAGCGTATGACAGCCGTCGGCATGCGCGAGAGGGTGCAACCGAGCTTGGAGGTGCTACCCACACGCTTACGCGTCGGGTCAGCGACTGGTGGGTGACCGCTGTCGGCGAAGTTCCGCTGTCAACGTTGAATGCATTCGCGCAAGGGCTTGAGCGCAAGAAATGATATGACTCATATTGGTCTGACTTCAAACGGGAAAAGCATGATGAAAACTACTGCTATTGCAATGCGGCCTTTACGATCCCTTTCCATGGCGATGCTGCTGACCGGTATGGTCTTCATTGCGACGTCTCCTTTGCAGTCGGCCGTGGCGCAGGTTCGCGCTCTGCCGGACTTCACGGACCTGGTGGACCAGGTAGGACCCTCCGTGGTCAACATCCGCACACTGGAAAAAGCCATGGCCCGTTCGGCACAGAGCGCCCCGGGCGAAGAAGAAATGCTCGAGTTTTTCAAGCGCTTTGGCCTGCCGATTCCCAATATTCCCAAGCAGTCACCCCGGCAGGGTCGTCCCCAGCAAGACGAAGACCAGCCGCGTGGTGTGGGATCAGGGTTTGTTCTTACTGCCGATGGCTTCATCATGACCAATGCACATGTGGTCGATGGCGCGGACGAAGTACTTGTGACATTGACCGATAAACGCGAATTCAAAGCCAAGATCATTGGCGCAGACAAGCGAAGCGATGTTGCAGTGGTGAAGATTGAAGCCTCAGGCCTGCCCGCTGTAAAGATCGGCGATATAAACCGCTTGAAGGTTGGCGAATGGGTCATGGCGATTGGCTCTCCATTCGGTCTGGAAAATTCAGTGACCGCCGGCATTGTCAGTGCGAAACAGCGCGACACGGGCGAATACCTGCCCTTCATTCAGACGGATGTGGCGATCAACCCCGGGAATTCCGGTGGGCCATTGATCAACATGCGCGGTGAAGTGGTTGGCATCAACAGCCAGATCTACTCGCGCTCCGGCGGATACATGGGCATCTCGTTTTCCATTCCTATTGACGAGGCGGTTCGCGTGAGTGATCAGTTGCGCAGCACCGGTCGCGTATCGCGCGGGCGCATCGGGGTACAGATTGACCAAGTTAGTAAAGAGGTCGCGGAGTCGATTGGTTTGGGCAAACCCGTTGGCGCGCTGGTGCGCGGGGTAGAGGCTGGTTCACCCGCTGAAAAAGCCGGGGTGGAGGCGGGCGACATCATTGTCAAGTTCGATGGCAAGACAATTGACAAGTCCAGCGATTTGCCGCGCATGGTCGGTGGCGTGAAGCCTGGCACCAAAAGCACGATCACGGTGTTTCGTCGCGGTACATCCAGGGACCTGAGCGTGATGATCGCGGAAGTCGACGCAGACAAACCAGCAATCAAGGCAACAAACCGCGAGGAAAAACCCAAAGCGTCTTCTGCCGGTCAGCTATTTGGACTGGCCGTGAGTGAGCTTTCAGATGCCCAAAAGAAGGAGCTCAAGATCAAAGGCGGTGTCAAGGTAGAGGCGGCTGTTGAAGCCGCTGCGCGCGCGGGTCTGCGAGAGGGCGACGTTATCCTTTCGCTTGCCAATACGGAGGTGCTGTCGGTCAAGGAATTCGAGGCGATCTTGTCCAGGCAGGACAAGAGCAAAGCCCTGAATGTGCTGTTTCGCCGCGGTGAATGGACCCAGTACGCCATCATTCGCGTCAGCCGCTGATTGAAAAAAGGGGTAAAAGAAACCCTCATTTTTTGAGGGTTTTGCGCATTTTTTAGTGGGTCCAACCCGAATTGAAATGATTGAATCCAGATGATGGGAATGTTTGCATACGCTAACTTCCCAGGTGCGTTTTGGGTTTTGGTTAGAATAGGGAGGAACTGGCTTCCATTATGGATATAAGGATCGACAAATAATCCATGATATGGAATGGCTTCATGAGCCCACAGTCGATCCACAGATCACCCACATGTTGTCCAGTGCTTCACCTTCCGAATTGTTGATAACCTGTGTATAAATTTACTGTTGCTGACTTGCAACGACGTCCGAGTTCCATTTTTTGGGCTTTGTTCCCCAGACTTTTTGCCTACAATGAAGCTCCAACCTTCGCAGTTGCCAAAGATTGTTGGTTCAGGGCGCGTCGCTACGAGACGCGCCCTTTTTTCTTGCCCATCTCAAATTAATTCAACCACTTAAGTGTTTTCGTTGATGAATCACATCAGAAATTTTTCGATCATTGCGCACATTGATCATGGCAAATCCACACTCGCGGACCGTTTGATTCAGCGTTGTGGTGGACTTGAAGCACGGGAGATGCAGGCACAGGTTCTGGATTCGATGGACATCGAAAAAGAGCGTGGGATAACCATCAAGGCACAGACGGCCGCGCTGAAATACAAAGCGCAGGATGGACAGGTTTACAACCTCAATCTCATCGATACGCCGGGGCACGTTGACTTCTCTTATGAAGTCAGTCGTTCGCTTTCGGCGTGCGAAGGCGCGCTTCTGGTTGTGGATGCCAGTCAGGGTGTTGAAGCGCAAACCGTCGCCAACTGCTACACCGCGCTGGACCTCGGCGTGGAAGTACTACCAGTGCTGAACAAGATCGATCTGCCCAATGCGGACCTCGACAATGCCAGGACTGAAATTGAAGACGTGATTGGCATCGACGCGACGGATGCGATTCCTTGCTCAGCCAAAACCGGTGTGGGCATTGACGAAATACTTGAAGCCATCGTAGCGAAAATCCCGCCACCCCGGGGTAATCCAAAAGGGCCCTTGCGCGCCATGATTGTTGATAGCTGGTTCGACAGCTATGTGGGCGTCGTGATGCTGGTGCGCGTCGTTGATGGCCGACTGGCAAAAGGCGAGCGGATCAAGATGATGGCCTCGGGCGCAACCTACAACGCCGACAGCCTGGGTGTTTTCACTCCGGCCAATGAGCCGCGCCAGTCGCTTGAAGCGGGCGAGGTGGGCTACATCATCGCGGGTATCAAGGAACTGCAGGCGGCCAAGGTCGGTGATACGGTCACGCTGATCAAACCTGGCACAGGCGGTGCCGCGTTTACCGCAACCGAGGCGCTACCCGGTTTCAAGGAAATTCAGCCGCAGGTCTTTGCCGGGTTGTACCCGACGGAAGCCAGTGAGTACGACTCGCTGCGCGATAGCCTGGAAAAGCTCAAGCTCAACGACGCGTCATTGCATTACGAACCCGAAGTGTCACAAGCGTTGGGCTTTGGATTCCGATGTGGCTTTCTGGGGCTGTTGCACATGGAGATCGTGCAGGAACGCCTGGAGCGGGAATTTGACCAGGACCTGATTACCACCGCCCCCAGCGTGGTGTACCAGGTGGTCAAAATGGACGGTGAAGTGGTCATGGTCGAGAACCCGTCCAAAATGCCGGAAATTGGCCGCACGGCGGAAATTCGTGAGCCGATTGTGACGGTGCATTTGTATATGCCGCAGGAATACGTGGGTGTGGTCATGACGCTGGCCAACCAGAAGCGTGGCGTGCAGATGAACATGGCCTACAAGGGTCGACAAGTCGTGCTGACTTACGAAATTCCGCTGGGTGAGATCGTGCTGGACTTTTTCGACAAGCTTAAAAGTGTGAGCCGTGGCTATGCGTCGATGGACTATGAGTTCAAGGAATTCAGGGCGTCTGATGTCGTGAAGATCGACATTTTGCTGAATGGCGAAAAGGTAGATGCCTTGTCCGTCATCGTTCACCGAAGCCAGTCGCTGTACCGCGGACGCGCCGTGGTGGCGAAGATGCGCGAGATCATCAGCCGCCAGATGTATGACGTCGCCATCCAGGCGGCCATTGGTGCCACCATTATTTCGCGTGAGACAATCAAAGCCCTGCGCAAAAACGTGCTGGCCAAGTGCTATGGCGGCGATATTTCGCGCAAGAAGAAACTCCTTGAAAAGCAAAAAGCAGGCAAGAAACGCATGAAGCAAATCGGTTCCGTGGAAGTTCCACAAGAGGCCTTCCTGGCTATTTTGCAGGTGGAAGATTAATGCAAGTCCTCACGTCTGCCATTCTGGCTGCATTCGCCCTTTACGCTGGTTCGTGGTACTTCGGCCTGGTCGAGGGTAACTTCGCGCTCCTCTTGTTTCTGGCAACAGTGGTTACCGGCGTCTACTGGTTGGCGGAGCGCTTCTACTTTTTACCGCAACGCCAAAGTGCCGCAGCCGCGCTGGAAAGTAACGACCTCAAACGCCGCGAAGACCTGGGCAAGATGGGCATCAGCCAGGTGGATGGAAACATCGCAGAGGCCAAAGTCCGTCTGCTGATGCAGCCCTGGTGGCTGGATTGGACCGCCGGGCTGTTCCCCGTCATCATCGCGGTGTTTTTTCTGCGCTCGTTTTTGTTTGAGCCCTTCAAGATTCCATCGGGCTCCATGATTCCGACCCTGCTGGTAGGCGACCTGATTCTGGTGAACAAGTTCACCTACGGCCTGCGCCTGCCAGTCATCAATACCAAAATTACCGAAGGCAACAAGCCACAGCGCGGTGACGTGATGGTGTTTCGCTACCCGCCCAAACCAAGCCTCGATTACATCAAGCGGGTTGTCGGTGTGCCGGGCGATACGGTGGCGTATCTGAACAAGCGGCTGACTATCAATGGCCAGGCGGTGGCGACCACGACCGTCCCGGAGTTCTTTGACGAAGATGCCATGCGCTACTTCAAGCAGTTCGAAGAAACACTGGGTAACAAAAAACACCGCTTGCTCAATGACGACGATCGCCCCGCTTTCGTGCCGGGCGCGGATAATTTCGCGGGCCGGGAAGGCTGCAGCTACACCGTCGAAGGCGTGACCTGCAAAGTGCCTGAAGGGCACTATTTCATGATGGGTGACAACCGCGATAATTCGCTGGACTCCCGGTATTGGGGGTTTGTGCCCGAGCGCAACATCGTTGGCAAAGCCTTCTTTGTCTGGATGAACTTTGGCAACCCCAAGCGTATTGGGTCTTTTGATTGACAAGGGAAAAAACATGACAATGCAACGCAAGTCCACACAGCGCGGTATTTCTTTCATTGGTCTGATTTTTGTCGGCGCAGTGCTGGCCATGGGCGGCGTTGTGGCGGCACAGATATTCCCGACGTTTGTGGAGTACCAGTCCATCAAGAAAGCCGTCAACAAGTCGACTGAGGGTGTGTCCGTTGCAGAAATCCGCTCGCTGTTTGACAAGGCCGCGGCGATTGATGACATCAAGTCCATCAGTGGTAAAGACATCACGGTCACCAAAGAAGGCGACAAGGTGGTGGTGAGCTTTGACTACGAGCGAGAAATCCACTTGACCGGTCCCGCGTGGCTGACGCTCAAATACGCCGGTCGATCCAAGTAAGGTGGCAACTGGTCTGGCAGAGTTGCAGCAGCGTTTGCAACATCAATTTTCCAATGTTTCCCTGCTGACTCAGGCGCTGACCCACCGCAGCTTTTCAAGCGACCATTACGAGCGCCTGGAGTTTCTGGGCGATTCGGTCCTCAATTTGGCGGTATCGGATCTTTTATATGCCCGGCTCGGCTCCTTGCCGGAGGGTGATCTGTCCCGGGTCCGCGCCAATCTGGTCAAGCAGGAAACCCTGCACCAACTTGCCGTGGAACTGTGCTTGCCCGATGTCATGCGCCTCGGTGAGGGTGAGGTCCGTTCCGGTGGCCAGAAGCGGCCTTCCATTCTGGCCGATACGTTGGAGGCCATTATTGGGGCGGTCTATCTGGACGCCGGGTTCGCCACGGCGCAGGCGCTGGTTCACCGGCTGTTCAAAGCGGTGGAGATCAACCCCCAGATGGATGCCATTGGAAAAGACCCCAAAACCGAGTTGCAAGAGTGGCTGCAGGGTCGCAAAATGAAGCTCCCGTTTTACAAGGTGGTGGGGACCATGGGCGCTGCGCACAAGCAAACCTTTGACGTGGAATGCGAAATACCCGAACTGCGGCTGTCGGAGCGTGGCATTGGTGTGTCACGCCGATCCGGCGAACAAGCCGCAGCGACCGCAATGCTGCAAACAATCAAGGCAAAAATCAAATCATGACTGCTCCTAAAAAAATAGCTTCCCACGCAGATTCCACGGGGGCTACAGATGCAAATGAGCCTCAAACCGACCTGGACAGCATGCTGGAGGGTTTGCTTAAAAACACACCCAAGCTCGCGCAGCCCGGTACCGCATCGGATGGGCGGCGTTGCGGCTTGGTAGCCATTGTTGGCAAGCCCAACGTGGGCAAGTCCACCTTGCTCAACGCGCTGGTGGGGCAGAAAATCAGCATCACCTCGCGCAAGGCCCAGACCACACGCCACCGCATTACCGGCATGCACACCGCGGGCAACACGCAGTTTGTGTTTGTGGACACACCCGGGTTTCAGACCCTGCATGCGAACGCCCTGAACAAATCCTTGAACAAGGCGGTGCAGGGCGCAGTCGCGGACGTGGATTTGATTCTGTTTGTGGTGGAGGCGGGTAGCTTCACCCCGGCCGATGCGCGCGTACTGGCGTTACTGGGAAAAGACATTCCCACGCTGTTGATTGCCAACAAGTTCGACAACATCCACCGCCGCGGTGATATTGCGCCCTGGCTGCAGACCATGCAGGGCAAACACAGCTTTGCCGAATATATTCCGATGTCGGCCACCAATGCCAAAGACGTGGAGCGTCTGCTCGGCGTTTGTGAGAAATACCTGCCCGAGCAAGCCTGGTGGTACGCCGAGGATGAGCTCACCGATCGCAGCGAAAAGTTTCTCGCCAGTGAACTGGTGCGCGAGAAGCTGTTTCGCCTGACGGGCGATGAGCTGCCCTACACCTCCACCGTGGTCATCGACAAGTTTGAAGAAGAACCACCCCAGCGCAAAGGCCAGAAGCGCCTGCTGCGCATTGCGGCCACCATCGTGGTGGAGCGCGATACGCACAAGGCCATGGTCATTGGTGACAAGGGTGAGCGCATCAAGCGCATTGGCATGGAAACCCGTGTCGAGCTGGAGAAGCTGGCCGACGCCAAGGTTTTCATCGAACTGTGGGTGAAAGTGCGCTCCGGTTGGGCCGATGACGCGGCGCGCGTCCGCTCATTCGGGTATGAGTGACCTATTGAGTAGTGGCCACCAAACGCATCTCTGAAGAGCCCGCGTACGTCCTGCACCGCTACGACTGGAGCGAGTCCAGCCTGATTCTGGAAGTCTTCACCCGCCACCACGGTCGCATCGCCCTGGTTGCCAAGGGTGCCAAGCGCCCCAGTTCCAGCTTTCGCCCGGTTTTGTTGCCCTTGCAGATGCTGCATGTGGCCTTTGGTGGCGACGCAGAAATCCGCACACTCAAAAGCGCTGAATGGCAGGGTGGCCATGTCATGCCCACGGGCGATGCGCTGCTGTCGGGCTTGTATCTCAATGAATTGCTGCTGACCCTGTTGGCGCGTGACGACCCCCATCCCGGTCTGTTTGATGTGTATGCCAACGTGGTGCAGGTCCTGGCCAGCGAGCATGACGAAGCCTTGCAAGCCACTCTGCGCACGTACGAGTTGCTGCTGCTGCGCGAAATTGGCCTGCTACCCCAGCTCGACGTACAAACCATGACACTGGGCGCACTCCGCCCGGATGACCGGTACAGCTTGGTGCCTGAAGGCGGACTGCGCCAAGCCCATACGGATGACCGTGCCAGCCTCAGCGGTGCACAATGGATCCGTCTGCAGGCCGCACTGGAGGATCGCACACCGTTCACCACCACGCTGCGCGCCTGTGCGGCGGTCATGAGCGAACTCAAACCCCAACTACGCACCCTGTTGCACTACCATTGCGGTGTCAAAACCCTGCGAACCCGGCAGATGATGCTGGACATTCAAGCGCTATGAAGACCTCACTTTCCGTCAACCTCAACAAGGTGGCTTTGGTGCGTAACACCCGCCATCTGGGCATTCCCAGTGTCACGCGTGCAGCCACCTTGTGTCTGCAAGCAGGTGCCGGAGGTATTACGGTGCACCCGCGCCCGGATGCGCGCCATATTCGTGCTGACGATGTCCGCGAGCTGGCGGCACTGCTCAAGGACTGGCCAGACCGCGAATTCAATGTCGAAGGCAATCCATTTCACAACCTGATGGATTGCGTGCGCGACCTGCGGGAGCGTCAATTGCCGGTGCACCAAGTGACCTTTGTGCCCGACTCCGAAGGCCAGTTCACCAGCGACCACGGCTGGGTGTTCCCGCAAGACGCTGCGCGTCTGCAGCCACTGATTGAAGAAGCCCATGCCTTGGGCCTGCGCGTGAGCCTGTTCATGGACGCCGACCCGGCCGCCATGGCTGAGGCCAAGGCGGCGGGTGCCGACCGGGTCGAGCTGTACACCGAGCCGTATGCGGCAGCGTGGGGTACGGCTGAGCAAGATGCGCAGTTGCAGCGCTTTGCTCGGGCCGCGCAGGCAGCACTGGATGCGGGCCTGGGTATTAACGCCGGACATGACCTGAACCGTGACAACCTGGCCGCCTTTGTGCAACAGGTGCCCGGCGTGCAAGAGGTGTCCATTGGCCATGCCCTGATTGCCGATGCGCTGGAGGTGGGTTACGCGGCCACCGTGCAGGCGTACTTGGACTGCTTGGCACCGTGATTTACGGCATCGGCACCGACATTTGCGACGTGCGCCGCGTCCGCGCCAGTGTGGCGCGCCACGGCGAGCGTTTTGCGGCCAAGGTGTTGTGCGAGAGCGAACTGGCCGTCTGGAAGGCCAGAGGCGCACGCTGGCCCGAGCGCGGCGAGCGTTACCTGGCCACCCGTTTTAGCGCCAAAGAAGCCTTCAGCAAAGCCATTGGGTTGGGCATGCGCATGCCCATGACCTGGCGGCTGTGCGAAATTGCCAACCAGCCCAAAGGTCACCCTCAAGCGGGACAGCCGGTAGTAGTGCTGCATGGTGTTTTAAAAGACTGGTTTGCGGCTCGCAAGCTCAAGGTGCATATCAGTGTGACGGACGAGACGGACTACGCCGCCAGCTTTTGTGTGGTGGAAACTTTAGATTAAAACGACCATTAGCCCCCGTAGAATATGCGCAGGCAGCTATTGAATTCATAGCAAAAAATTCTGGAAATCTCATCATCATGACCTTTCACGCTCCGCTCATCATCGATATTGCTGGCCTTGCCCTGACCAAAGTTGACCGTCAGCGACTCAAGCACCCCCTGGTGGGCGGCCTGATTTTGTTCGCCCGTAACTGGCAGGATCGTGCCCAGCTCACAGCGCTGTGCCGCGACATCAAGAAGGTTCGCCAGGACCTGCTGATTTGCGTGGACCATGAAGGTGGGCGGGTGCAGCGCTTCAAGACCGATGGCTTCACGCACCTGCCGCCCATGCGGGCTCTGGGCGAGATGTGGACGGCCGAACCTGCAACCGGCAAAAAAGCGAACCAGAAGTCAGGCCCGATGGATGCCACCAACGCCGCCACCGCCTGCGGCTATGTGCTGGGTGCTGAACTGCGCGCCTGTGGTGTGGATCTGAGCTTCACCCCGGTACTGGATCTGGATTATGGTGAAAGCAGTGTCATTGGCGACCGCGCCTTTGCCCGCGATCCGCGTGTGGTGAGCCTGCTGGCGAAAAGTCTGATGCACGGCCTGCAAATCAGCGGCATGGGCAACTGTGGCAAGCACTTTCCGGGTCATGGCTTTGTGAAGGCCGACTCGCACACCGACATTCCCGTGGACAAGCGCAGCCTCAAAGCCATTCTGGCCGACGATGCTGCGCCTTACCGCTGGCTCAACACGGCCATGAGCAGCGTCATGCCAGCTCATGTGATTTACCCCAAGGTAGATGCCCGCCCGGCGGGCTTCTCCAGCAAATGGCTGGGTGAGATTCTCAGAGGCCAGATGGGCTTTGGCGGAGCTATTTTCAGTGACGATCTGTCGATGGCCGGTGCCCGCTTGATTGACGGCCACGAGGTCAGCTATACGCAGGCGGCTGTGGCTGCGCTCAACGCGGGTTGCGACATGGTGCTGTTGTGCAACCAGTCCACGGCCAACAGTGACGGCGGTGGCAAGGCGCTGGATGAACTCATCGACGGCCTGACCGAGGCCGAGGTAAAGGGCCAGTGGCAAGCAGACCCGTCCAGCGAAGCGCGGCGCCGGGCGCTGCTACCCCAAACCCCTGCCGTGGCATGGGATGACCTGATGGTTCAGCCGGCCTACATGCACGCGCTGGACTGGATCGCCTGATATGCCGCCTCGCCACACGCTGGCGGGATCGGCAGGGTGGTGGTCACTGGGTTTTGCAGTTTTAACCCTCTGCGCCCAGTTCGCGTCAGACGCAACCGGCGGCTGGCAGTTTGCGCGTGGCGCATTTGCCGCCGGAGCCTGGTGGCAATTGGTCACTTCGCAGTGGGTTCACCTTAATTGTCTCCATGCGGCCGTGAACGCTGCTGCCATGGCGCTCATGCTGTTTACGTTCGAGCGACTGGTCGATGCGCGTATCCAGCTCACGGCGCTGGTGGGTGGCTATGTCGGTGTGGCGCTGGTGGTTGCGCTGGATTCCACTTGCAGTTACTACGCCGGGGCATCGGGTGCTTTGCACGGCTTTTTCGCGGGCAATGTGCTTGCGCTCTTACTGGCGCAGCGTCACCCGGTGGGAGAGTGGAGCCAGCCCTTGCTTCCATGGGCTGCCCTGTTGTTGGCGGGTTTAATCGCCAAACTGATGGTGCAAAGCGTTCCTGATGATTCTTCGGCGGTCAGCTGGCTGGGCTTCGCAACCTACTACCCGGCACACCTGGCTGGGGCAGTGGGCGGGGCTATTGCCGTGCTACTGACGTTGGTTTGGCGTCGTTCCCGACTGTCTGCGCATGACCCAGACACTGGAGCATAGGGCTAGCAGGGCCAGCAATTCGCCCCACTGCATTGTGCCGCCCCCACCACCGCCCGAGGGTGGCGGTGGTGGAGGGAGTGGCGGTGGCGTAGAGAAAGGCGCAAGGCTGACAAAAACCAGGCTATCCGATGTCATTGTGACGATGCTCACGGGGTCCGCACTGGTTGCCCTGAAACGGAAGACCAGAAGGTCTGAAGCCGTTGCGATGGCCGGTGTGGTGAACGATGCAACCGTGGTGTTGCCGCCTGTGATGACTACCGCAGGGCCCGCAATTTGTGTCCAGGCGACGCTTGAAATGGTCGTGCCCATGCTGCTTCCGGCCCCCGGCGTTGCTACACCGGTCAGTTGCACCGCGACGCCCCGCGCGACCGGATTGGGCCTGTTTGCGGATGCCTGCGTGTAGGGCGCCGTGTCCGCCTGTACCAGCGCAATGGCCGCATCCGCATCCAGGAGGCCTGCGCCACACGTGGTCTTGCCATCGCAATAGGAATACAACCCGCTCGGAAATGCCCGTGCCGAACTGGTCAGGCGCGATTGCAACTCGTCGGGGGTGATGGTGGGTTTGGCCTGGAACAACAGGGCTGCCACAGCAGCCACGTGTGGCGCTGCGAAACTGGTACCGCTGCCATAGGCGTACGCATCCGCAACGGGAACCGTCGTGCCCGTGTTGGCCGTGGCGAAGATCGCATTGCCGTCTACGGGGCCGCTTTGGTAGCTGATTCCACCCGGAGCGCTGAGGGCGGTGCCCGGGCCAACGTTGGCGTAAGAGGGGCTCACGCCGGTCGATGTGTGGGCGGTAACCGCAATGACACCGGCACAGTTGGCTGGCTGGGTAACGGTGTTCAGGGATCCATCATTGCCGGTCGATGCTACGACCACGCTACCGGCGCCTCGCACGGCCGTGACGGCACTTTGAAACGTGCTCGAGCATGCTCCACTGGCACCCAGACTCAGGTTGATCACCTTGGTGATGTGGGCGGTGTTGTCAGGAACGCCGTCGACGTGCAGCCCCGCCGCCCAGTACATACCAGCTGCAATGTCGGATATATAGCCGCCGCACGCGCCCAGCACGCGCACTGGCAAAACCTTTGCACCGTAGGCCGCGCCAATAATGCCGGTGTGGTTGTTCGCACTAGCGCTGACAATGCCCGCCACGCGGGTGCCGTGCCATGTTGAGTCCTGTACTGCGCAGTCGGCAATGGTTGCGTCGGCATTCCAGTTGCCGGGGTCGCTTGCATCTCCATCCCGTCCGGGAACCGGGTCATGGTCAGTGGGGTCGGAGACAAAGTCGTATCCAGGCACGAAGTTGGCCGTCAGATCGGCATGGGGCAGGTAGCCGGTGTCGAGTACAGCAATCACCACGCCAGCACCGCTGATAGGGGTTCCTCCCGCCGTGCGATTCCACGCATTGGTCAGGTTGGCGCCCCCCGCGTACAGGCCTGGGGCCTGAAGGTTCCACATCGTGGCGGTGTTGTACAGGGGATCGTTGATGGCAAAGTGCGGATAGGCTTTCTCGTCCATCTCTGCGTATTCCACGCGCGGGTCTTGTGCCAGTTGCCGGGTGAGGGACACCATTTCCGCGCGGGTGAGGGGCTGGCGGGTCAGCGCCACATGGGTTTGGCGGGTGACGGACTTGAGGTAGGCCAGTTTGCCACTTACGCTGAGTGCGGCAATGCGCTCGCGTCCTGATGAGGCGCCCTGTGAGCTGATTCGGGTGCCGGCTCCCGCAGCGGCTTCATCCTTGAATTTAATGATCAGCCGACTCATTCGGGCGGGTGTGGCCACGGCCGGGCTTGTGGACCCGGGAAATGCCCGTCCCGGTGAGCGGCTTTGGCCCATGCGCTGTGCCTCAGGCTGCATCGTGATCTGGGCGGAAGCGACTAGCGTCACACTGGTTACCGCCAGCATCAGCGCCACTGCAGAGAGTGTTTTTCGGCAAGACATGCTGGGCACTACCTATTGAGCCGTGGCCTTTTGGTCCACTTCCACGTGTATGACGATGGGCATGCGACCCAGCCGCTGCAAAAGGACGGTCTGGCTTTGCCCGGCATCCGGTTGAACGCTGTAGACGTGGGTGTCGCCGGACACTGCAGCGATGTAGCGCACCTGTGCGTGGGATTGGGTTTGCAGCTCTTTCAGAAAAGCGGTATCACTATAGGGCCCCGGCGTGTTGAACTGAAGGATGACCCGCAGGGGCGAAGCCTGGGAAGAAACGTCTGCCGGACTTTGCGCACAGGCGAACACACTGCAAACCGATATCCAGACCATGGCAACGCCGCGAAACATCAAGGAAAATTCCTGGTTGGAGTGGTTGGTTCCGTCGGTGCCATGGGGAAAAAATGGAAATCAGGGGGAGCGGTGCAGACGCGGCGATGACAACGCCACGATCTGGTCGCGCGTTGCCGAGTCCACATTGGGGTGGCGTGCCAGCAACTTGCCGGCACTCAGCATTTCGCGCAGTTGTTGCAGGTCTTTGACGGTGGGTGCCACCTTGATTTGTGC